>Ga0316217_10001187_pt1 | contig 34989 bp, 25 predicted proteins | sample 1anoAmetaG_FD_203633 | JGI IMG/M metagenome (GOLD analysis project Ga0316217, IMG submission 203633) | Freshwater microbial communities from Trout Bog Lake, Wisconsin, USA - 1anoA | ecosystem: Environmental > Aquatic > Freshwater > Lake > Hypolimnion/Profundal zone | place: USA: Wisconsin...
TCCACAGCGATAAAAGGAAACCACCGCCGGACCGGCAACGTGCCCAGTTGTCCAAAGCGTTCGCAAAACATCGCGGCGCCGCTCCATGAGCGCTCCAGATGCAGCTCCTCAATGCTGCGCGTCTCCAACCGGCCCTCGGCGCTCCAGCCAGAACGAACGCGATGCACCCGTAACCGTTCCGGCGCGTCATCCGACGCGAACGGGGTAATCCCGCTCAACGAAAAGCTGCCCAGCATCTCCAGCTTCACCGGGGCGCTGGAGCGATTAGTGAACGAGCTGGAAACTCCCAGAGCCTGCTCCCCAGACCGGTGCGACAGGCGGTGTTCCACCAGACTGCCGTCAACACAGGTAAGCCGGGTGACGATGCTCGTCGTGCCGCCCTCATCCGACCGTTGCTGGTCAACGGATACGAATTTGGCGACCGAGGCGGAGTTGCGCATCGTGAGGCCTTGGGCAAAGGCGCTGGGGTAGGGATCCTCGGCCAGCTTGAACTGGACCAGCGACTCCACCACCGAAGCCGGCCAGGGATCTTTGCCGGGCATCGCGTCAATGCAGGGCAGCCCGCGGAGTGTCTCGCGGCGTGGCACGGTTTTGCGGGCCAAAGCTGCCGGCATGATTTCTAGTCCAACGCAGCCGGAAACCGGGTCCTGGGGAAACCGGACCATGATGTCGCCGAGTGTGTAAGTTGAAAGGTACGTCTGTGACATGGAACCGAACTGGCCGCGCTGTCAACCCGCCCGCAAACCGGCCCACCCGTTTGTGGGCAACGCATCCAAGCGAACCCTGTCATCCGGCCAGTTGCCAGACAGGGGGCGGGCTTGGTGATCCTCGCCGTATGCGTTATCCAGCCTGCGGAGAATCCAGTTCGCCAACAAGGGCTGAATTGCGCAACGCACGGGCCGATTTGCGGCTGGCGTTGTTCCGTCGCCACCATAACGTCTCCGGTCGGCTCCCGGCACACGCCGTACGCGCCCTGGGTCTGCCCCAATCAAAAGCATCGCTAAAGGGCATCACGGTGCGGCGCGGCGACGCAAAACGGCTCGTATACTGCGCAAATCAGCTCTTTGCGAAGCGTCGCGGTTTGCGTCAGCCTTTGACTTGCTACGGGTCGGATCAAACCGTCCGAACATAGACATAGTAAACTAATGACCATTCCACCCCGAATCCTTACGACCACCGTCGGCTCGTATCCGGTGCCCGACTGGCTGGCCGCGCTGCCCAGCGAGCAGGCGGTCCAAGACGCCACCCGGGTCGTCTTTGGTCTGCAGCGCCAGGCCGGAATTGACCTTCCGACCGATGGGGAACTTTACCGCTTCGATGTGAATCATCCCGACACCAACGGCATGATCGAATACTTCGTGCACAAGTTCGGCGGCGTCCGCAGCCAAACCGGCTGGCTGGACACCGTGGCCTTCCGCGCGAAGTCCGAAATGCGCTTTCGCAGCAAACCGGCGGCGGTCGTCACCGGCCCCGTCACGCAAGGCACGCTGAACCTTCCGGAAGATTGCGCACGCGCCGCGGGCGTGGCGGGCGGGCCCTTCAAGTTTACCCTGACCAGCCCCTACATGCTGGCGCGCACACTGCTCGACGAGCACTACCGCGATTTTCGAAAGCTGACGCTCGCCATCGCCGATGCGCTGGCCGCGCAGGTCGGCGCTTTGTCCTGCGCGTGCGTCCAGGTGGACGAAGCCAATATTCCGGGCAATCCCGAGGATGGTCCGCTCGCCGCCGAAGCGATCAACCGCGTGCTCGATGCGGTGAAGGCGGACAAGGCCGTGCATTTCTGTTTCGGCAATTATGGCGGCCAGTCCATTCAAAAGGGCACATGGGCGGCGCTCATCCGGTTTCTGAGTTCCTTGCACGCCGATCACCTCGTGCTCGAGCTGGCACACCGCCCGGATTCCGATCTGGAGGCGTTGAAGGCACTTGACCCGCGGATCGGTCTGGGCCTGGGCGTGGTGGACATCAAGGTCAATCATGTGGAAACGCCCGAGGAAATCGCCCGGGCCATCCAGCGCGCGGAATCGGTGCTCGGTGAGGGGCGGGTGCGCTATGTGCATCCGGACTGCGGGTTCTGGATGCTCAAACGCAGCGTGGCCGACCGTAAAATCGCGGCGTTGGTCCAGGGCCGCGACCTGTATCTGGGACGGAAATAAAGACGGAATCCAACCGGCCTGGTCCGGCGGAAATATTTTTGATCATATGAATCAAGTTCGTTATGGAATCATCGGCGCCGGCGTGATTGCCGGCCACATGGTGCCGGCCTTCACCGAAGGCCGCGGCGCCGTGGCCGTGGCCGTGGCTGATGTGAATCTGGAGGCGGCGCAAAAAATCGCCGCCGCCACCGGCGCTGGGCGTATCCACACCGATTACCAGCAGCTTCTGGCGGATCCGGAAGTGGACGCGGTTTACATCGCCACGCCGCCGTTTTGGCATCGGCCGATTTGCCTCGCGGCCTTGCGGGCGGGCAAACATATTTGCTGCGAGAAACCTTTCGCCCTGAATCAGGCGGAAGTGGGCGAAGTCATCGCCGCTCAACGGCTGGCGCCAGAGCTCAAAGTGACCTGCAATTCTTCGCGCTTCCACAACTCCGGCACCGCGCGGCGCGCCCAGACCATGATCGCGGGCGGCGAACTCGGCCAAGTGTACCGCCTGCATTTCGAACACATCACGGCCGCAAGCAAACCCGGCACCACACTGCCCGCCTGGCGCAACGATCTCGCCAAAAACGGCGGCGGCATTTCCGTGGATTGGGGCCCGTATGATCTGGACTGGATGAGCTTTGTGCTCGGTGATTTGTTTCGGCCGCGGACCGTGTTTGGCACGCTCGGCAATTATTTTCCCCTGACGCCGGAGCGCGTTCCGCCCTGCTTGGACGTGGACGGCCGGTTGTGCGCCGAAATCATTTGCGAAAGCGGGCTGACCATCCATTGGGAACGCCGCGCCGCCGAACACGGACCGGGGCGCCACGCCATCGAAATCCGTGGCACCAAGGCCGGTCTGGATCTGTCCTTCGTGCCGATGGGGCAGAGCCAGCAATTGCGGCACTATGCTTATGTCGGGGCGGACGAGTTGAAGGAAACCATTCTGCCCGACGAGCTGCCTAATTGGACCGACACGATGGTTTACTCGATCCGTGATCTCACTGCGGCGATCCTCAACCGCACGCAGCCAGCCCAAACCACCGAGGATACCCTGCGCATCCATGGAGTTCTGGATGCGCTCCATGCTTCCGCTCGCCAAGGCCAGGCAGTCACCATTCCACTTTGAATCATTCCACTTTAAATACCACCATGTCTTTCCCCAATCCCGTCATTCTGTTCAACAACCACTTTACCGGCCATCGCCGCAAGTATCCCTACGGCACGCGGCTGGCGATTGCCGCCGATCTGGGCTTCGATGGCTACGAATTTCATCCGGTCGAGCCGCAGGACGACAAGACCTGGGGGGAAATCACCGCTGCCTTCAAGGCCAGCGGCCTGGCACACGCCGGCATGTATGTCGTGACCAAGGGGGCATTGGACGAGGAGTTTTCCAAGATCGAGGAGGAAATCGCGCGGCTGAAGCTCATCATTGACCGGCTGGCAGCGCTGCATCCGCAAGCCTATTTGAATTTCACCATATCCAGCAACCCCGTCGGTAAAGCCGCCCCCGATTACCGCGACGCCGGCTCGGCGCACGCCGAACCGCGCCACTGGGAACGCACCGCACGCATCGTGCGCGAGATCGATGCCCACCTCGGCTTGCGCGGTCTGCGCGGCAACCTCTACAACCATGTCTGGTTCATGACGGACACGCCGGCGGCGATGCTGCGGGTGTTGCAGGAAAGCGGCGCGCAAGTGATCCGGCCCGGGCTTGCCTCGTTTCACGCCTTTTTCCACTTGGGGGTGCCGGACTTGGACGAAGTCATGGCCCTGCCCGGCATGGAGCGGCTGGGGTATCTGGCCCTCCTCAATGGCTGGCCCAAACCCGCGGAACCGTTTCGCACCCGCCCGCTGGATGACGGCAATATTGACATCGCCGGGACGCTGGCCTTGGCTTGGCGTCAGCGCTATTCCGGCCCGCTGGTCTCTCAGGGGTTCGATTTAGGCGGCGATCCTTACGAGTCGGCGCGTCGTGCCTTGCATTATATCCGGGAAATCCACGAGCGCTTCACCCGCAATGCAGCGCTCAATCCGTATCCACGAAACCCTTAATCGCAGCCACTCAACCGGCCCATCAAGCCGGCCGTGAAATTATGAGCCGCATCGTCAAAATCGAAATGGGCCGATTCGACTACGCCATGGTGGGCGAATTCAAGTTCTTCAAATCAGGCAGTGACGGCAGCGTCACCCGGCCAACGGTGTTGGTGCGGCTGACGGATGAAGCGGGCCAGACCGGCTGGGGGCAATCGGTGCCGGTCCCGTCGTGGACTTACGAGACGGTGGAGAGCGTGATGACCACGATCGAGTTTCACTTGGCCGAAGCGGTGATTGGACGCGACCCGGCAGACCTGGCCGGCTTGCACTTGGCGATGAATGAGACCATTCGTCCGGCTTTTTCCGTCGGCCAACCGCTGTGCAAGGCGGCGTTGGATCTGGCGTGCTACGACCTGGTTGGCCGGCAGCGCGGCGTGCCCGCGTGGCGGTTGTTTGGCGAGGCCGGAGCCGTGCGGGAATCCATCACCCTGAGCTGGACCATCTCTTCGCCCTGTCTGGAAAAAGTGGAACGGCAGTTGGCCGAGGGACGCGCCCGGGGGTATCGCCACTTCAACATCAAAGTTGGCGCCCCGCAGTCCGCAGATTACGATCTTGAACTGGCGCGCACGGTGCGCGCGTTTGCGCCGGACGGATTCCTGTGGGCCGATGCAAACACGGGTTACTCGACCGAGCAGGCGCTGGCGATCCTGCCGAAATTGCGCTCCGCGGGGGTGGACGTTATCGAGTCGCCGCTGCCCCCGACCCAGATTCGCGGGTATCGGGCGCTGAAGCGGCAGGGCGCGTTGCCGGTGTTGTTGGATGAAGGCATCCTGGCGCCGGACGTGGCGGCGGAGTTCGTCGCGCTGGACATGGCCGATGGCATTGTGCTTAAGCCCCCCCGCAACGCCGGTCTGTGGCCGTCGGTGCAAATTGCTAATCAGCTTCGCGAACGTGGACTCATGGTGCTCGGTTCGGGCTTGTGCGATCCTGATTTTTCGCTCGCCGCCTCGGCGCAGCTCTTCGCGTGGAGCGGGGTGGAACGCCCCTGTGCGCTGAACGGACCGCAATTCCTGGCCGCCGGCTTGTTCAACGGCAGTTTGTCCCCTTGCGGGGACCAGCTCGATGTGCCGCGCGCTCCAGGGCTGGGCTTTGTGCCCGACCACCGGGCCGCCGCCTGTCTGCGGACGGTCGCGGAGTTGGGGCGGCCGGCCGCCGGGATTTGAATTTGACCCACCGAATGCAAACCGACGTTTTTGCTGAGATCGCCGCCGGGGCGGTCAATCCGCAGCGCGGGCTCCTTGCGGAAGTGACGCCGCCCAAGTTGCCGCGCAAATATCTTTCGGCTCTAAAATCCAATGCGAACGCCGCGTTTAAACCCCTCCCCAAACTCGACTCGGAGGAAAAGTTGCGCGCGGAACTGGCCCTCCAGCGCCAGCGCTACGCGCCGTTTCTTCGGAATCTCGCCCCAGCCCTGCCTTCGTGCCGGACGATTCAGCGCCTCGAGACCTTCCAGTGGCGCCTGCAAACCCCTGCCGATCTGGCGGATGCGACGCTCCCTCAAGCCGGCGGCGGCCAATGGCAGCCGGTGCAGGTGCCACATTTTGGCGGGCCGATCGGCCGGGCGACGGCGTATTACCGGACAGTCTTTCCGGTCACTGCGGAGATGTTGGCCCCGGGCGCGCTCTGCCTCCGCTTCGGCGCGGTGGATTACCGGGCGCACGTCTTTGTCAACGGCCATTACTTGGGATCACACGAGGGCTTCTTTGCACCATTCTGGTTCGAGTTTTCCGCCGTGGCCCGCGAGGGAGAGAACGTGTTGCTCGTGCGCGTGGAGAATGACGCGATCTTTATGGGCAACTCGCCGTGGGGGCAAAAAGAGGAGGGTGACAAGCTCTATGGCGCCACCGGCCTGGGCTGGGACGACCCCCAACTCGGCTGGCATTGCTGCCCGCCGGGCTTTGGCATCTATCAAGACGTCACCGTCGAAGCTCGGGCCCCGATACATTTGGCCGACCTGTGGGTGCGGCCGCAGCCTGAACTGCAAAGTTGTGAGCTCTGGATCGAAGTCTGGAACCGGGACCGCCACCACCGGTCGGCCGCCTTTGAGATTTCCGTTTACGGGCAGAATTTCCGCCAGACGGTGATTCGCGCGCTGCATCATACCCCGGGCACGCGCATTATTCCCGGCGTGGGCGATTTGGAGAAACCCGACGACAACCAGTCGGTCACTCTGGCGGCCGGACCGGGCGGCAACCTTTTTAAAGTGACGCTGCCGATTCCCAACCCGCGCCTCTGGGAATTGGATTCTCCCTGGCTCTACCAAGTGCAGGTGAAGTTGCTTTCCCCAGACGGCGCGGTCCTCGACACGCAAAGTCGGCAGTTTGGCATGCGTTCATTCCGCATGGACAGCGCGAATGTCCCGCGGGGCACGCTTTACCTCAATGGGCGCAGCCTCAAGTTGCGCGGCGCGAACACGATGGGCTTCGAGCAGCAGGCGGTCTTCCAGAAGGACTACGGGCGGCTGGTGGACGACATGCTGCTGGCCAAGATCGGGCACTTGAATTTCTGGCGGCTGACGCAGCGACCCGTCCAACCGGAAGTCTATGACTACGCCGACCGGCTCGGACTGATGCTGCAGACGGATTTGCCGCTGTTCGGCTGCCTGCGGCATGGAAAATTCTCGGAAGCCGTGCGCCAGGCCGAGGAGATGGAGCGACTGATCCGCAGCCACCCGAGCAACATCCTGATCAGTTACATCAACGAGCCCTTTCCCAACGCCCACGGCAATCCCCAGCGGCATCTCCACCGCAACGATCTCCAAGCCTTCTTCGAAGCGGCGGATCGCGCGGTGCATGTGCTCAATCCGGATCGCGTCATCAAGCATGTGGACGGGGATTACGATCCGCCCAGTGACACGCTGCCCGACAACCATTGTTACTGCGGCTGGTATAACGGCCACGGTCTGGAACTGGGTAAACTCCACAAAGGCTACTGGATTCCCGTCAAGCGCGGCTGGCAATACGGCTGCGGCGAATTTGGCGCCGAGGGGCTCGAAGCGGCGGAGCTGATGCGGCGGCGCTACCCGCCGGAGTGGCTGCCGGCCGAGGATCACGGGGCGGCCGCCGCCGCTTGGTCGCCCTCGTCTATCCTGCATGCGCAAACGGGGAAGTTTCATTACCTGTGGTTCGACACGCAGCGCTCGCTGCCGGATTGGGTGCGCGAAAGCCAGCGTTTCCAAGCCTGGGCCACCCGCTTGTTCGCCGAACGATTCCGCCGCGACAACCGCATGGTTTCCTTCGCCATTCATCTTTTTATTGACGCTTTCCCGTCCGGATGGATGAAGACCATCATGGATTGCGAACGCCGGCCCAAGCCCGCGTATTTTGCTTATCGGGATGCGCTGACCCCGCTGATGGTCAACCTCCGCACGGATCGCTGGGCCTTCACCGCCGACGAGGTGATGCCGTTCGAATTCTGGGTTTGCAACGACACGCCCGCCGCAGGCCGCCATCTCCGATTGCGTTGGCAGTTGGAACAGGGCGGACGGATTTTGTTTTCCCAGCAAAAGCGCGCCGTGGTTCAAGCGTCGCGCAGTGTGTTCCAGGGCTGCTTCGCTCCGCGCGCACCGGCGGTGGCGGAGCGGACACCCCATACCCTGCGACTGGCGCTGGCAGACGGGGCCAAGGTTCTCCACGATACTTCGGTCGAGTTTGCGGTTTTCCCCCAATCGCCGCCGTCCGGCCAGGCCCGCGTCAGCGCGCTGGGTGATGGTCTGGCGCGCAAGCTCCTGCACGAATTGGGCGTGAAGCCTGCCGCAACCGAGGCGCGCGTCATTGTCTTGGACGACTTCGCCATCTACCGGCGCCGGGCGAAGGCGCTGGAGCGCGCGGTGGCCGGCGGTGCCCGAGTGGTTTTCCTCAACCTGCCGCCCGGAGAGTACGCCATCGGCGGCTCGAGCCTGACGGTGCATCCCTGTATCCTGCGCCCGCGCCAATTTGTTTCCCGCGCCACCGGGCATCCGCTGGTGGCCGGGTTCCAGCCGGACGATTTTAAATGCTGGTACGACGCCGACGCCGGTTTTTTCACGCCGTTGCTGCCCACGGTATTCGAGGCGGAAGGCTGGCGGCCCATCCTCACCAGCGGCAACGGCATCTGGACGGGAGCTTGGAAACCCATGCTGGCGGCGGCAGAAAAATGCGAGGCCCGAGGTTCCTGGATTGTTTGCCAGGTCGCCTTGGCTGGCCGCACGCGGCACAACCCCGTTGCGAGAATCTTCGCTCGCCGCCTCCTGGGCATGGCCGGCGACTAAACCACCGCCCACGAGTCTGATGCCCAAGCCAATCCCAACGCAAAATCCGGTGGCGCCCACTCCCCCGGACGAAGCTATTCCCACAAGCAAGCGGTTTCTCTGGGGGGTCGGCGGATTTACGGACTTGGTCATGTACAGCGGCGTCAGCGGGTTGGCGCAACAGGTGTGGGTGAACGCGCGCGCGATGGATCCGGTGCTCTACAGCGTGGCGGCCTCCCTGCCCGGTTTCCTCGCCTTCCTCACCAACCCGGTCATCGGACATCTCTCGGACAATACCCGCTCCCCTTGGGGCCGGCGCCGGCCATGGATGTTGGCGGGAGTCTTGATCGCGGCGGTCGTTTCGGTGTTGATGTGGTTTCCACCCGCCTTCGTCCCGCTTGCCAAGGGCATGCCTTGGAGCGAGGCATGGCACCTGCAATGGGGGGGCTTTCTGTTCCTGTTCGTGCTGATGGCGCTGTTTTATCTGGCCGGCTTCGCCGTTTTCAACATCGCGCACTTCAGCATGGGCTATGAGATGACCCGCGATTACGACGAGCGCACCCATCTGTTCAAATGGCGGATGCTGGCGTACACGGCGGCGGGATTTGTCACCCCTTGGTTCGTGAAACTCTGCTTCATGGCGGAAGGCGCCAGAGCCGAGGTCAGCCGGGGCGCGCAAGGGGTGCAGGTGGTGGGTTTCCTCGTGGCCGGTATCATCCTGGTGACTGGGCTGTGTCCCGTGATCTTTTGCCGCGAGAAGTTCGTGGCCGACGCAGGCCGCGGCCAGGTATCGTTCCTCCGGGCCGTCCGGCTGACGCTCGCCAACCGCCCTTTCTGGCTGCTGGTCATCAGCAATTTCATCACCAAGTTCGCCATGTCCCTGACCGGCATGTTCTTTTTCTACGTTTTCCTCTACCACTTGAGCCAGGGTTCGGCAAGTCTGGGCGCAACCTATTGGCCGATCTTTGCCAACGTCATCAACATCGCCAGCTTTGTGGCCATGGGGTGGTTGGCGACCATGACGGCGCGCCTCGGGAAAAAAGCCGTCTTGATCGGCTGTCTGATCATGAGCGCGATCGCCTATGGCACGATCTGGTTCACTTTGTCCAACGGCCCGGGTGCCTACTTCAACTTGCCCCTCCCTTGGGGACCGCCGGGCCATTGTCTGCCCTTGCAGTGGCCCAGCCTCGTCACGGCGGTGCTCATCGGCGCCTTCACCAACACCATGCCCATGATCAAGAACTCCATGCTGGCCGACGTGTGCGACCTGGATGAACTGAACTCCGGTCATCGCCGCGAGGCCTTTTACGGCGCCGTCTTTGTCACGACGGACAAGATCGCGCTGGCGTCGGCCATTTTATTCCAGGGATTTCTCCTAAAGCTTTCAGGCTTCGACGCGGCCCTCCCGACGCAGGCGCCCGAAACCGTCCGGTTTTGGCTGCTGGCGCTGGGAATCACGCAGCCCTTGGGCTTCCTCATCGGCCTCTCCGCGATCCTTTCCTATCCGCTGTCGCGCGCGCGCAGCCTCGAAATCCGGGCCGAGCTGGATGCGCGCCCGCCGCAGATCGTCCCCGTACTGACCTGATATGCCAGCCACCCCTCTGGACCATGGCCGCCCGCTTCCTGCTGCAGCGCCCCTTTCCCCTCCACAGCGCGCGCCGCGGCAAACTGCCCCAGTCCGGAACTCCACCGCGCGCACTCAACCATGAAACGCATTGACACGCATCTGCATCTGTGGGATTTGTCGCGGCTGCCTTATTCGTGGTGCGCCGGCCTCCCCGCCCTGAACCGCAGCTTCTGGCTCGAGGACTATCTGACGCCCGCGAAGGCGAGCGGCATCACCCAAGCGGTGTTTATGGAGGGCAACGTGGATGAGCCGCACGGACTGGCGGAGGCGCAAGCCATCCAATCCCTGGCGGCGCAGAATCCGCTCATCGCCGGCATCGTGGCCGGCGCGCGCCCGGAGCGGGCGGACTTCGCGCAGCAACTCGAGGCCTTGCTCCAACTGCCGAAACTGCGCGGCATTCGCCGGGGGCTGCATGTGGTGCCAGATGCGATTTCGCAGGCGCCGTTGTTCGCCCAAAACATCCGCAGCCTGGCCGCCCATCGGCTCACCTTCGATCTGTGCGTCCTGGCGCGGCAGTTGCCGCTGGCCATCTCGCTGGCGCGGCGCTGTGCCGAAACCCAATTCGTGCTCGACCACTGCGGGGTGCCGGATGTGCGGGGCAAAGCCTTCGACCCGTGGCGCTGCCACATGGCGGAACTGGCCGCCTTGCCGAATGTGGCTTGCAAGCTCAGCGGCATCGTGGCTTACGCCAGCGAGACATGGTCGGTGGACGATTTGCGCCCGTGGTGGGAGCACGTCCTCGCCTGCTTTGGCTGGGATCGGGTGATTTGGGGCGGCGACTGGCCGGTCTGCACCGTCGCCGCCACTCTGCCACAGTGGGCGGCAGCGACTGCCGAATTGGTGCGCGATGCACGCAGCGAACAAAAAGCCAGGCTTTACTCCGAAAATGCTGAACGAATCTACCGCCTCTAGTCAATATTCCATGAACTCCAAACTCACCCGCCGCGATTTTATCAAATACACCGGAACCGCCGCCACGCTGGCTGCAGCCACTCCGGCCTGGGCCCAGGCCGGCAAAGTGATGACGGTGGCTTTTGTCGGCGTGGCGCACATCCATACGCCGGGCTATCTCAATGCGCTGAAGAAGCGTTCGGACGTGCGCATCAAATATATCTGGGATCACGAACCCGAACGCGCGGCGCGCCGAGCCAAGGAGGTGGACGCGCAAGTCGCGACCGACCTGAATTCCATCTGGTCCGATCCGGAGATTGCCGCGGTCATCGTCCTTTCAGAGACCAACCGGCACCATGAACTGGTCCGGGCCGCCGCCACCGCGGGCAAGCATCTGTTTGTGGAAAAGCCCCTGGGGATCACCGCAGCAGAAAGCCGCGAGATGGCCGCCGAGATTGAAAAACGGGAGCTGGTGTTTGCGACCGGCTATTTCATGCGGACCGATCCGAAACATCTCTTTGTGAGAAATGAAATCGCAAAAGGGAACTTCGGCACCATCACCCGCGTCCGTGGCTCAATTTGCCACAACGGCTCGCTCGGCGGCTGGTTCGACACGGAATGGCGTTGGATGGCGGACCCAAAACTCGCGGGCGTCGGCGCGTTCGGCGATCTGGGCACACATAAACTGGACCTTCTCCTGTGGCTGTGCGGCGGCTTGGATTCGGTGACGGCCGCGATTCAGCCGGTCACGCATCGCTACGGCGATTGTGATGAGACTGGCGAGGCGCTGCTGCGGTTCCAAAATGGCGTCATCGGCACCCTGGCGGCCGGCTGGGTGGATATCGAAGATCCCGTGCAACTGCTCATCAGCGGCACCGCCGGCCACGCGGTCATCATCAATGGCCAGTTGTTTTATCGGAGCGAAAAAGCAGCCGGGAGCGATGCCCGCAAGCCGTGGACGGATTTGCCCCCGGCGCTGCCTCTTCCGATTGATCAATTTATCGCCGCGGTGGGCGGCGGGCCGCGGGGTACGCTGGTGACGTCAACGGAAGCCGCGGCCCGGGTCGTCGCCATGGAGGCGATTTACAAGGCCGCCCGCGAGCGGAAATGGGTCAAGGTGGCGTGAATCCCCCGGCCCGGTCTGCCGCCCGCGTCGCCGCCGGACGGTACGGATTTTAACCGGTGCAAGTTTTCCCGCTTCAATCCACGATGAAACCCCAGGTTGGTTGCCAGCGTCTGCGCTTCGGACATTCAATTTATTCTAAAATGAAGACTACCTCTGTCGCGCATGCTTTTTTCACCGTTGCCTGCGCCGCGTTTTTTGCCCTTAGGCTTTGCGCCGCCGATTCGCCGCGTGAACATCTCTCGCTTGATCGAAACTGGAAATTTCATCTGGGTGACGACTGGCCGCGCGCACTGAATCTGGCCAAAGCCGGGGACAGCTATGGTCCGGCCCTGGACCAATTTGACGATGATTCGTGGCGCACGCTGGACCTGCCACACGACTGGGCGATTGAACTGCCGTTCGATCCAAATGCGGATCGCAGCCACGGTTTCAAGCCGGTCGGGCCGGGCTTTCTCACCAACAGCGTCGGTTGGTACCGCCGTCGGTTCCTGTTGCCACCGGAGGATCAGGGCAAGCGCATCTGGCTGACGTTTGACGGCGTGTTCCGCGACGCGACGGTGTGGGTCAACGGCTGGCTCGTGAAGCGGCACGAGAGCGGCTATTATCCGTTCCATGAAGACATCACGGATGCGCTGCGCTTCGGCGGCACGAACGTGATTTCCGTGCGCGTGGACGCCAGCAAATTCGAGGGCTGGTTTTACGAGGGCGCGGGCATCTACCGACACGTCTGGCTGGACAAGACCGCGCCGCTAGCCATCGCGCCGGATGGGATTTTTGTGTATGCACACTTCAAAAACAACGTGCCGGCCGGCAAGGCGGAGGTTCACGTGGAGGTGACGCTCTTGAACACCTTGACCAACTCCGCCGCGGCAGTGGTAAATTGCGAGATTGTTTCACCGGACGGCAAATCGTTGGCAAAATTCAAAGATGGGGAAAAGGTGGAAGGCGCGTCGCCGCGGACCTTGAGACTGGAATCGAAAGTTTCCTCGCCCCGGCTTTGGTCGCCGGAATCGCCCACGCTTTACAGCCTGGCGACCACCGTTTCCATGGCTGGCAAATTGGTTGACCAGAATGAAACCGCATTTGGAATCCGCACGCTCGCATTCGACAAGGACAAGGGCTTTATACTGAACGGACAGCATTACGAACTTTACGGCACCTGCAACCACCAAGATCACGCCGGTGTCGGCGCGGCGCTACCGGACGCGCTGCAGTACTTTCGGATTTCCAAATTAAAGGAGTTTGGCTGCAACGCCTATCGGACTTCGCACAATCCGCCGACACCGGAGCTGCTGGACGCATGCGACCACCTCGGCATGATTGTGATGGACGAGAGCCGGCTGCTCGGCGGCGATTCGGAAAACCTCCGCAAATGGGAACTGCAAATCCGCCGGGACCGCAATCATCCGAGCGTCTGCATCTGGAGCGTGGCGAACGAGGAAATGGCCACGGAATTCACCCCGCAGGGCGCGGCGGCCGCGAGTTCAATGCAAAATCTGGTGCGGCGTCTTGACCGGACGCGGCCGGTGACCTACGCCGCGCCGCTAGGCGATATCTTTGACGGCATCAATACCGTGATCGAAGTGCGCGGCTGGAATTACAACGCCGGCACGAACATGGACAATTACCATGCCAAGCATCCCGAGCAGGCAAATGTCGGCACCGAACAGGCCAGCACGGTTTGCACGCGCGGCATTTATGCGGATGACGCGGAGCGCGGCTACGTTCGCGCCTACGACCATCGCGGCGTGCAGACTGCCGAGACCTGGTGGAGTTACTTTGCCGGGCGGCCGTGGTTGAGCGGTGGGTTCGTGTGGACGGGATTCGATTATCGCGGGGAACCAACGCCGTATTCCTGGCCCTGCATCAGTTCGCACTTTGGCGTTCTGGATACCTGCGGTTTTCCGAAGGACAATTTCTGGTATTACCAATCCTGGTGGACAACGAATGTGGTGCTGCATTTGCTGCCGCATTGGAACTGGCCGGGCAAAGAGGGCCAGGAAATCCGGGTGGAGGCCGTGAGCAACTGCAAAGCCGTGGAACTTTTCCTGAACGGCGCCTCGCTCGGCAAACAGACGATGAAGCCGAATTCCCGGCTGAAGTGGCCGGTGAAATACGCGCCGGGAACTTTGAGCGCGAAAGGTTTTGATGCCGGGGGAAAACTCATCGCCGAAACAAAAGTGGAGACGACCGGCGACGCGATGCAAATTCAACTCATTCCGGATCGGCGGAGAATCAACGCCGACGGCGAAGACATCAGCGTGATCACCGTGGCCGCGCTGGACGCACAAGGCCGTGTGGTGCCGGTGGCGATGAACAAAATCCACTTCAGCCTTGGAGGCCCTGGCAAAATCATCGGCGCAGGCAACGGCGATCCAAGTTGCCACGAGCCCGATACGTTTGTGCCGCAGATGGCGGTCCAATACATTCCGCTGAACGACTGGCGATGGAAGCGGCTGAGTTTTTCCACCAAGAAAGGCGGATTTTCTCCAGAGTTCGCGCCCGAATTTGACGATTCATCGTGGGAAAAGATGGATTCAAAAAATAATTTTGCGTTGAAGGATGGCGAGCAGGCGGTTTACCGCACGCACGTCAAATTGACCGAAGCGGAACTGGACAATCCCGGCGCGCTGGTTCAGTTTCGCATGATTGACGACCACGGTTGGATTTATGTGAACAATCAGTTCGTCGCCGCGTCGCTCGACTGGCAGACGCACCCGACCCACGACATCAGGAAAGACCTGCATACCGGCGACAACGTCATCGCGGTGGCCGTTCGGAATGAAGCTGGCCGGGGCGGATTGGATCAGGACATCAATTTGGAATTGGTCGGTAAACCGCGGCCGCAGCCGTGGTCGCGCAGCCTGTTCAATGGGCTGGCGCAAATCATCGTTCAATCCACGCAGGGGTCCGGCGAAATCAAATTGACCGCCGCTGCGGACGGTTTGCAATCCGCGACGGCCACGGTGCAGACGCAACCCTGCGTTTTGCGGCCCAGCGTGCCGTAGACTGACAAAATCAAACCGCAGTCATGGTGAAATTTTGTCATACCCGCGCACGAGCTGCTATAACCGTGCGCACAGCTTTCTTGTTTCGCGCGGCGACCGTTCGGGGATAGTAGTCACGTTTGAGCGCCTTAGTCATCATCGCCGCCAGGTTCGGGTGGCAGACGGCGTAGTGTCCAAACATTCGAATTTGCATCGAATTTCTCGAGGTCCTGTGAATCGAGTGAAGTTGATTGGTGCCATTCAAACGGTGCAGGACGTGGTCCGGGTCAGCTTCGCCCAGCCTCCGCTTGGCGCCGCTACATCCTGAAAATGGCGGGCAGCAGCCGTGCGTGTTTGGCGATGGCCGGCCGCACCTCGGCGGTTTTCCGATTCCAGACGAGTGACACCTGGCGAGACAGCGCCGCCAAAAAGGGCAGCGGCACGGCCCGAACCTCCGCTTCTTTGAACGAGGCGGCGGCCAGTTTGGGCATGATGGCGGCGACGCCGAGGCTCTGCACCGCCTGCGCCAGCTGCGGATAGGAGCTGAACCGCAGGCGGACATTGAGCTTGATGCCAGCGCGCTGGGCTTCCTGTTCCAGGGCCTGACGAACTCCAGCACTGCCCTCCAGCATGGCCAGCGGAAGGTGGCCCAGCAGATCCGACTTCAATTTCACCCGCGGATTTGCCGGCAGCAATCCGGCGGGCACGAAGAGGCAAAAGTCGAGCTTCCCCAGGGGTGCGCTCACCAGTTGGCGGCTGGGATTGCAACGGCTGACCACCCCAAAATCCACGCCGCCGTCCTGCAGCTGATGCAGGATTTCATCGGTTTTGAGGTTTTGAAAGGTGACTGCCAGGCGCGGGTGTGCTTTGGCCAGTCCCGGCAGGCGTGGTAGCAGCAGCCATTGGATCAGGCTTTCGCCTGCACCCACGACAAGTTCCACAGGTTGGCCGGCGCATGTGCCGCGAAATTCCTCGAGGGCGCGGAGCGTGTGGCCGACGATTTCATACAGGCGCTGGCCGGGGTCGGTGAGTTCGGCCGGTCCCCGGCCCCGCCTGAGCAGTTCCACCCCGAAATAGCGCTCCAGTTCTTTAAGCTGGCGGCTGAACTGGCTCTGGCGGTTTGAGTCTTCACCGGCGGCGGCGGTGATGCCGCCGGCGGCAACAATCTCACGGAACGTCTTCAAGCGTTCCAGCGAGAGACCTGCTTGCGCGAAGAGATTCTCGTACATGACTGGAAAGTCATCATGGTTGTTTTCTCCGCCATAAACAAGCCGCGAGCTTTGGGCCAGGCTCACTCCATGAACAATTTCTCGATCGGACAACCGGGTGAGGCAGGATGCGGGAGGCATCCAAAGAAGCCGCCTTAGCGTAGGTTGGGATTGCTGCCCAAAGGCAGCAGACTCCACCTTCGCCCTTGTCCGGCAAGCTGGACGCTCTGGGGGAACGTCAACCAGCCGGGCCGATGAAAGTGGGTTACCAATCATGTTTTACGCTAACAACGGTCTGTGTGACCGACGCCGGTTGAATCCGGCAACCAAATGAATTGGGCCGCCGCCCTGGCGCGGCGGCCCATAATACTTTTTGCAGTTTCTGCGGGCCCAAGGACTTGGGTTGTCACTGCAAATGACCAACTCCACGTTCACCAACTTGTCCGCAATTCTATCATAACAAACTGTGTCGAAGTTGGCGGCGCAAACAACAAAAGGGAAATCATCATGGCAATCAACTACGCAAGGACCTTCAATCCTCGCGTCACGCCGCAGTCGCAGCCGATCCCGGGTTCCACCCAGGCCCGCAACTCGGCGGCTGGCTATTCGTGGGAAGTGGATGACTGGACGCGGTTCGACCGCTTCCTGATTCTGGGCGCCGAGGGCGGCACTTATTACATCGGCGAACGCGACCTCGTAAAGCAGAACCATGACGCGCTCGTCCGCTGCATCAAGGCCGATGGTGTTCGCGCGGTAAACCGCATCGTTGAAATCAGCGATGCGGGTCGCGCGCCAAAGAACGACCCGGCCATTTTCGCGATGGCGCTGGTCGCAACGCACGGCAATGTCGAAGCCAAGGCTCTGGCGTTTCAGAACCTTGGCAAAGTCTGCCGCACCGGCACCCACCTGTTCCATTTCGTGGAGTATGTGAATGCGCTGCGCGGTTGGGGGCGTGGCCTGCGCAATGCCGTGGGGCGCTGGTACGTCGGTCGCGAGGCTGACGATCTGGCGCATCAGGCGGTGAAGTATCAGCAGCGTGATGGCTGGTCGCACGGCGACCTGCTCCGCCTCGCCCATCCGAAGGCGCCATCGGTTCAGCACGATGCGGTTTTCCGCTGGATGCTGGGCGGAAGTTCCGCTTGCCAGGGTGCAGACCCGCTCGGCGAACGCGAAGTGAAGCGCAAGGTGCGTGGTGAAGACCGCGTGGCAAAATACGCCGCAGTCGGCGAACTGCCGAAGTTCATCGAAGCCTTCGAGCAGGTAAAGCGTGCAACTAACGCAATCGAGGTGGTTAAGCTCATTGACGAGTTCAACCTGCCGCGTGAGGCCGTACCGACGCAGTGGCTCAGTGAAGTCAAGGTCTGGGAAGCGCTGCTCGCGCGCATGCCGTTGACGGCCATGATCCGCAACCTCGGCAAGATGACGAGCCTGGGTCTGGTGGCGCCGTTCAGCGACGCCAAGCGGCTCATCGTCAGGAAACTGGGCGACGAAAAGGCGCTGAAGCGTGCGCGCATTCACCCACTGGCGGTTCTGGTGGCGCAGAAGATCTACGCCCAAGGCCACGGCGACAAGGGTGCGCTCAAGTGGTCGCCGGTGTCGGAGGTGGTGGACGCTCTCGACGAAGCCTTCTACGGGACGTTCCAGAACGTGGAGCCGTGCCGCAAGCCGGTCCTGTTCGCCCTCGACGTGAGCGGGTCAATGGCAAGTACCATGATCGCAGGTTCATGCATCAGCGCGCGCGAAGCGAGCGCGGCGATGGCCCTCATCACGGCGGCAACGGAGCCGGAATACGAGATCATCGCCTTTTCGGCGCCGGGACCCGGCCGCTTTGGTGGCATGCATGGCGGTGGTGAATCAGGCATTACCTGCGTGAACCTCTCGCCCAGCATGCGTTTGGCGGAGGTCATTCAGCGCATTGAAGCCATCCCGATGGGTGGCACTGACTGCGCGCTGCCCATGCTATGGGCCGCTCGCAATAAGCTCAATGTGTCGGCGTTCATCACCTACACGGACAGCGAAACGTGGGCGGGCAACATTCACCCAGCGCAGGCTCTGCGCCAGTATCGCAGCGCGTTCGTCGGCGACGCGAAGGCGGTCGTCGTGGGCATGACCTCCAACGGCTTCACCCTCGCCGACCCAAACGACCGCGGCATGCTAGACGTGGTCGGCTTCGACCCCAGCGCACCGGCAGTCATCTCGGACTTTGTCCGTGAATAACGGACGGTTCAAGGAAACAGGGGAAACAGGGCAACAACGCGGGCGGAGGCGAGTGCTTCCGCCCGCACATTAATTTCACATTTCAAATCCCGTTGGCCGAGTAGCTTCAGTCGGCGGCCTGCAAAGTCGCATCAGGCTGACGAGCCTTTAGCTCGCTGCCTCACCGGGCGCACTTTTAGTGACGGCACGGCCCAGGTCGTGGCCATACCGCTCATAGCCAAATCACTGCCGGATATACGTCCCATTTTTTTGCTCTACGCGCGCGTTGGCGTCTTTCTTGGAGGGTCGGCTGCGGGTCATGAAGATCGGCTGCGGACGTTTCTGGAGCCACTGGTGTACATGATGGTTGATGGACTCGCCGCCGTTGTCGCCGTCCAGGCCCAGACTTCGAAGTCTGCGCCGCAGGGTTCAAGACCGTCCGACGACACCAACGGGCTGAAATTGTCGCTTGACAAACGATTTCAAAGTGATATCATAACGATAACATGAAAGGACATCACATATGAACTCGAGCATGAACAAGTCGGTCAGCAATGAACAAGGCACTTATGCGGTCAACGGTTGGATGATGCTGTTGATCAATTTCGTGCTCTTCCTAGGCGTCGTGGTGTGGTTTATTACCATCGTCCGCGGCGTGCAACAGACCCACGAGAACAGCGGTTTTTGGTGGCTGATCCCGGACATTCTGATTGGGATTACCGCGGCGATTTTCACAGGCGGCTACTTCACCCTGCAACCGAACGAAGCGCGCGTGCTGATCTTGTTTGGCGCGTACAAAGGCACGGTGCGTGCCAGCGGCTTTTGGTGGGCCAATCCCTTTTACAGCCATAACGCCAAGATTTCATTACGGGCGCGGAATTTCAACAGCGACAAGCTCAAGGTCAATGACAAGCGCGGCAATCCAGTGGAGATTGCTGCCGTGGTAGTCTGGCACGTGGAGGACACCGCCAAGGCGGCGTTCGACGTGGATAACTATGAAAGCTATGTCCACATCCAAAGCGAAGCGGCCATTCGGCACATTGCCAGCCAGTATGCCTACGATCGCGGGGAGGAGCAGGAGCTCACCCTGCGCGAGAGTGCCGACGAAGTGGCGGAGGGCTTGAAAAAGGAATTGCAGGAGCGGTTGGACAAGGCTGGCGTGATTGTGGACGAAGCCCGGTTGACGCATCTGGCCTATGCGCCAGAGATAGCCCAAGCGATGCTCCGCCGGCAACAGGCCGAGGCCGTGATTGCCGCGCGCCAAAAAATCGTGCATGGCGCCGTGAGCATGGTGGAAATGGCGCTGCGGGAATTGTCGGAGAAACAAGTGGTCAAGTTGGATGAGGAACGCAAAGCCGCCATGGTGAGCAACTTGTTGGTGGTGCTCTGTGCCGAAACCGAGGCCACGCCGGTGATCAACACGGGCACGTTGTACCAATAGCCATCATGCCGATCGAGGAACGCAAGGCGTTTTTGTTGCGCATCCCGCCGGACCTGTGGCAGGAGTTGGAAAAGTGGGCCGGCGACGAATTGCGCAGTGTCAACGGGCAGATCGAATACTTGCTGCGTCAGGCGGTGGAGAAGCGCAAGCGCGCCAAGCCCGGGAACGAGCCGGGATCGTAAAGCCCGCATTGTCGAAGGCGATGGCGAAGTCGTTGATCGGTACCAATCACTAAGGATTGACGAAGACGTCGCCGATGACATGCAATGCTGTCACATCCCTTCTGCTCGTTTGGACGGCAGGACGCCAAGCAGTTTCTGCAGGGCCGGCTTGCATGATGGTGCCGGAGCGCGGCTGAAAGCCAGCCGCAGCAACGTTCGCGGTCAGTGGTCCGTGGTCCGTGGTCCGTGGTCCGGCATTTCAGCCTTTGCGTTCGCGGATCGCCGCCAGAATCTCCGCCACGACCTCCGCCTTGGGCTTGGCGCCCTGCGGGCCGCCGTGGTGCAGGCGCACGCTGACGGCGTCGGCGTCCTTGTCGCGCCCGCCGATGACGAGCATGGTGTGGACGCGCGCCTTCTCGGCGTCGGCAATCTTGGCTTTGAACGGAGTGGCGCTGAAATCGGCGTCCACGCGCACCATGTTGGCGCGCAGTTCCTTGACGATGGGCTGGGCGTAATCAATGAGCGCTTGGTCGTCGTTGAGCGTGATCACGCGGACCTGGTCCGGGGCGAGCCAGAGCGGGAAGTTGCCCGCGTAATGCTCGATGAGAAAGCCGATGAACCGTTCGTGCGTGCCCAGCGGCGCGCGATGAATGCACAGCGGCGTCTTCTCGCTGTTGTCCTTGTCGCGGTAGGTCAGGCCGAACTTGGCGGGCACGGCGAAGTCCACCTGGTTGGTGGCCAGCGTGAATTCCCGGCCGATGACGCTCGTGACCTGCACGTCAATCTTGGGGCCGTAAAACGCCGCTTCGTTGGGCACCTCCACGTACGGAATCTTTGAGTCAATGAGCACTTGGCGGACGAGGTCCTCCGTTTTTTTCCACAGTTCCGGTTCGTTGACAAACTTGGCGTTGTCGCCGGTCAGCCGGGACGGATCGTGCGTGCTAAACCGCATCAGATATTTCTCCAGGCCGAAGATCTTGAAATACTTCAGGTACATCTCGTTGACCGCGTTGAACTCGGCGGCGAACTGATCCGGCGTGCAGTAGATGTGCGCGTCGTTCATGTTCAGCGAGCGCACCCGCATGAGGCCGAACAACTCGCCGCTTTGCTCGTAGCGGTAGCAGGTCCCGTATTCGGCCAGGCGCAGCGGCAAATCGCGATAACTGCGCGGTTCGGCGGCAAAAATGCGGTGATGATGCGGGCAATTCATCGCCTTGAGATAATAGCGCTCCACGGGATTGCGCGCCGCGATGAGGCGGGCCAGCTCGTCGCGCAACTGCTGCTCCTGATACAAGTCCTCGCCGCGGGCCTCCAGGTCCTCCTCCGTTCCGCCGGCGGTTTGTTCCTTGGACTCAATCGCCTTGACCTGTTTTTCGACGTCGCGGAGCTTGTCCTCCACGCCCTTGATTTTGCGTTCCAAATCCGGATCGGCCTTGCCCTCGCCGGCGAGCGTCATGGGCGGGAACATGGAATCTTTGTACAGAATCGGCAGATGCCCGCTGGTGAGATACATTTTCTCGCGGGCCAGATGCGGGGTTTTCACGCGCACGTAGCCGGCGTGAAATTCGGTTTCCTTGGCCAGTTTCTCCAGTTCCTCCACGAGCACCGTGCCCTTGGGCAGCCACAGCGGCATGCCGGGGCCCACGAACTCGGTATCAATGGCGAACAGGCCCATCTCCGCGCCGATTTTCCGGTGATCGCGCCGCTTGGCCTCCTCGATCATTTTGAAATGCTCGTCGAGGGCGGTTTTGTTCTTAAAGGCGGTGCCGTAGATGCGCTGCAGCTGGGGATTTCGTTCGTCGCCCTTGTAATAGGCGCTGGCCACGATGGTCAGCTTGAAGGCGCCGATGTTGCCCGTGCGCATCACGTGCGGGCCCGCGCACAGGTCAATGAAATCGCCGTTGCGATAGTAGGAAATCGGCTCGCCGGCGGGAATCTGGTTGAGCAGATCCAGCTTGAATTTGCTGGCGTTGCCGGGGCGTTCGGCCAGGCCGCCCAGCCGCCCGCTTTGGGCGTCGGCGATGGCCTGGTCGCGCGTGACCACCATTTTCTCAAACGGATGGTTCGCCTTGATCTCCTTTTTCATCTCCGCCTCGATTTTTTCAAAGTCTTCCGGCGAAATGCGATGCGGACATTCGAGGTCGTAATAAAAGCCGTTTTCGACCGGCGGCCCGTAGGCGAACTGGGCCTCGGGCCACAGGCGCAGGATGGCGGTGGCCAGCACATGCGCGCAGGAATGGCGGAGGCGCTCCAGCTCGGTCATCTGGGCGCGTTCATCAAGGGTCTTGCGATCTTTTGGTTGTTCTTGTTCAGCGGACATGGCACCAGTTTAGCCGCAGAGGCCGGGAGGGCACAGAGAAAAATGAGCGGATCACGCGCCCAGTATTTTTTCCACTTTGGCCTTCACCCTCTCGTCCATTTTGATCAGCGGCGGCCACCAGCGCTTGAACCCTTCGCCGGGCAGTTTCTTGGTGGCGTCAATGCCCAGCTTGCTGCCGATGCCGATCTCGCTGGTCGCATGGTCCAGCACGTCGGCGGGGCCTTTGGTGAAAATGCTGTCGCGCTGCGGGTCGGTATTGGCAGTCAGGTGAAACAGCACCTGGCTGGTGTTGTGGACGTCCACGTCCGCATCCACCACCACCATGTATTTGGTGAACATCATCTGGCCCATGCCCCACAGGCCGTGCATGATTTTGTAGGCCTGCATGGGATAGGTTTTCCGGATGCTGACAAAGACCAGGTTGTGGAAGACGCCCTCGGCCGGAAGCGCAATGTCCACGATTTCCGGGAAGTTCATCTTGAACACGGGCAGGAACAATTTGACGCTGGCGCCGCCAATGTAAAAATCCTCCATCGGCGGAATCCCCACAATCGTGGCGGGATACACGGCGTCTTTGCGATGCGTGATGGCGGTGACGTGAAACACCGGATACGGCTCGGGTAGGGTGTAGTAACCGGTGTGATCCCCAAAGGGTCCCTCGTCGCGCAACGGCTCCTTGGGGTCCACGTAGCCTTCAATCACGAAATCCGAATTGGCGGGCACTTCCAAGTCGTTGGTCTCGCATTTGACGAGTTCCACGGATTTTTTGCGCAGATAACCGGCCAGGAGGAATTCGTCCAGGCCATCGGGGAGCGGGGCGGTGGCGGCAAAGGCGAACATGGGGTCGCCGCCCAGAAAAATGCTCACCGGCATGCGCGTGCCGGTCTCGTAATAGCGCCGGCCGTGCCGCGCGCCCACCTTCTGCAATTGCCAGTGCATGCCGGTGGTGGCGGCGTTGTAAATCTGAATGCGGTACATGCCCACGTTGCGCTCCCCGGTGTCCGGGTCCTTGGTCACGACGCACGGCAGCGTGATGAACCGTCCGCCATCCAGCGGCCAGCATTTTAAAATCGGCAAATCGGCCAGCGTGGGACAGGCGTCGGGCCGGTCTTTCGTTTCATTTTCAGAGGAGGGAGCCGGGTGCGCCGCCGGTCCGACGATGGCCGGGGCAGCCGGCCACGGTTCTTGGCGCGTCGGCGGCACGTCGAATTTCTGGATCACGTCCTTGCAGGGGCCGGTCTTGACGAGCTTGGGTTTGGCGTGGCGCAGGTCGAGCGCCTGGCCGAGCAGATGGATGGCCTCCTTGAAGCTGGCCGGCGGCTTGGCCTTCATCAGCGTGCCGAGTTCATCGGCCACTTCCTCCACCGAATTGGCCCCCATGCTCAAGGCCATGCGCCGGTAAGAGCCCAGGGTATTGATGGCCACGGGAAACGGCGATACCAACCCGTTCACGGTGGGCTGTTCAAACAGCAGCGCCTTGCCGCCGCCCGGTGATTTCATTTCGCGATCGGCAATCTCGGTGATTTCCAGCTCTGTGGCCACGGGCGCGGCAATGCGCTTGAGCTCGCCCGCCCGGTCCAGGGCGTTCACAAAATCGCGGAAGGAATCAAAAGCCATGCCCTGAAGTTAGCAGACCGGGGAAAATTTTAAATCTGAAATCCTGCGGCTGGTGTGAGACAAAATTCTTCTGCCCTGCCCAAAGCTCGAATGGTCGCCCTCTTCTGGCGGAGCGCGACTGTGTCGGAGACCAGTCGCAGACGCGTGGTCAGCCAGAAGGGCTGTCGAATGGATCAAACCCTTTGAATGGCGAAGGTTGCTGCGGCTGGCTTTCAGCACAGCCGCGCTCCGGCACCGTCGTGCAACCTGTTTCCAGTCAGTGTGTGCGTTTCCAGTATCTGTCAGGTTCTTATCTCAAACCCTCCGGTGGCCGCCAAAACCGCCTGCACGATGCGTTCAACGCCGATGCCGTTCATGCACCGAAAATCAATCGGACATTCCCGCAGAAAACACGGCGCGCAGGAGACGCTGGCTTGCAATAGATGATGGCGCGGGTCGCCGGGCAGGCCCGGGCCGGTCAGTTCCGGGGACGTGCTGCCGAAAGGCGTCACGACCGGCGTGCCCAATGCGGCCGCCAGATGCATGGGGCCGGTGTCATTGGTCAGCAAGACGCGGCAGCGTTTCAGCAGCGCCATGAGTTCGCGCAGCGTGGTCTGCCCGGCCAGGTTGATTGCGGCGGCCCGATTCCCGATTCCGGATTGAATCTGCGCCACGAGCGCCGCGTCATTTTTCCCGCCAAACAACAGCCAGACGCAGTGGGTTTGCGCCTGCACCTGGCGCGCGGCGGCGATGAAGCGCTCCGCGGGCCAGCGCTTGGCCGGGCCGTATTCCGCGCCGGCATTGAGCCCCAACACCAGGCCGGAGACTGGCTCCAATCCAAACTTTTTGCCGGCGGCTTCAGTTTCCCCCGGCGTGACGAATAACTGCGGCGGCAGCGGCGCCGGATTGCCGCCGAGCGCGGCGGCCAGATGCAGGTACTCGTGGAGTTGGTGGGATGAGGCGGAGTACGCGAAGCGTTGGGCCGGGGCGGGGGCGACGATCAGCCTCCTGATTTCGGAGGCCGTTCGCTTGTGCATTTTCACCGCTTCCGGCCGGGCGGGCACGACTTGGGTCAGGAAAAAATTCCGCCCGGGCCGCGCCCGGCCGACGCGGCGGCGGATGCCGGCGAAGAAAACCTCGAGCGCCGAACGCGGGGAATTGGGCAGCACCAGCGCCAGATCGAATTGGTGCCCGCGCAAGCGTCCGGCCACGGCGAACACACTTTCGCGGGGCGCGAACGGAATGACTTCATCCACGGCCGGGTGATATTGCCACAAGTCGGCGAGTTTGGCGGGAGTAAGCAGCGAGATGCGGGCGCCGGCAAAGTTTTCGCGCAGCCGGAGCAGGGCCGGGGTGGTCATCACGGCGTCGCCCAACCAATTGACGCCGCGCACCAATAGGCGGCCCGGAGCGGGCAGGGATGCGGAAGGTTCGCCGGCCATAATCCATCCCTATTCCGCCCCCGCCATGGGCGGCTGCGCCGGGCCGCCTTTCCAGCGGCGATGGACCCAGAACCAGTTGGCCGGGTCCCGGCGGACGGCCGCTTCGAAGGACCGGTTGACGTCGCGCATGATCTCCTCGGACGGGCGCGGATGGCCGTTTTCATGCGTCGCGATTTTTTGGCCCAGTTCCAGCCGCCATTGGGCCAGGCCCACGCGGAAACAAAAGGCGGTGTAAAGCTCGGTATGATAACGCAGCGCCAGCACTGCGGGCGCCAGGCCGGTATCGCAGTCACGGCCCAGAAACGGCGCGCGCAGGCCTTTGGAGCTTTGGTCCGCCAGCAACCCGAGAATAATGCCCCCGCGCGCCATCGCGGCGCGCAGTAACGGGCCTTCCGTGCGGCGCTCGAAGAGCAGCGCCCCGCTTCGCCGCCGCAACGACTGCATCAGGCGGTTCAACGCGGGTTGCTTGAGGGCGCGATAGGTCGAAGCGCATTGATAATCGGGACGGAGGTCGTGAAAGCGCGCGTTGATTTCGAAGTTCCCGAAATGGCCGATGGCGACGACCAGGTTGGGCGGCGGCGCGTCGCCGCTCTTTTGGGGCAGGCGTTCCACGCCGGCAAACTCCAGATGCGGCTTCAATTCCGCCGCGGTCATGACGGCGGTCTTGACCGCGCAAACATAGTTTTCGCCGATGCGCCGGAAATTTTCGCGGGCGATTTCGTGGATTTCCGCCGCCGATTTTTCGCCGCCGAAACATTGGGTGAGATTTTCGATAGCCACGCGCCGATACCGGGCGGAGAGACGAAATGCCAGGCCGCCCAGGGCGCGGCCCAACCGGGCCGCCACGGGCAGCGGCAGCGCCTGGATAACGGCGACCAAGAGGCTGGCCAGGGCGTAGATCAGGGTGTCCATGTCAAAGGGGGGTGCGCGTGGCGGCCGGGTTCATTTGAAGCAGATCTTGCGGACGCAATCCTCGAAGCCATCCGCCCCGCCGACAATCTTGATTTCCACCCGCATGAAATAAAACGGCACGTCGCGCCGGTCGATTTTGGGAAAGCGCACGGCGTCTTTTTGCGTGGTGACAATAATATCCGCCTGCCGTTTTTTGGCGCGGTTGATGGCATTGAGGATTTCCTGCTGGGTGAACCGGTGATGATCGGCGAAGCGCTTGGTATAAACCAGTTCGCTCCCAAGTTTAACCAGGCTCTGCTCGAAGCTATGGGGCTGGGCGATGCCGCTCAGGGAGGCCACCCGTTTGCCCGCCAGCAAATCCAGCCCCTTGCGCTCGCCCGTGAACACGTCCTCAAAATACAAGGGGTGATGGACACACTCGATGATTGCGGCCGTGGCATTCAGCTTGGCGATGCGCGCCCGGAGTTCGGCGGTCTGGCCATCGCTCTTGGTGATGAAAATGGTCTGGGCGCGGGCGAGATGGGCATGCGGTTCGCGCAAGGTGCCGCGCGGGAACAGATGTTCATTGCCGAAGGGCTGTTGCCGGTCAATCAAAACCACGTCGTGCCGGCGTCCCCGCAGCCGCCAGTATTGGAAGCCGTCGTCCAGCAGCAGGGTGTCGCAGCCGAACTTCTCGATCGCATACCGCCCGCTCTTGACGCGATCCTTGTCCACCAGCACCACGACGTCGCGCAGATTCGAGGCCAGCATGTATGGCTCGTCGCCGGCCATCTCGGAATCCAGCAGCAGCGAGCGCCCGTCGGACACCACGCGCGGGGGCGTCTGATCTTCACGCAACAGAACCTTGTTCAACAGGCGCGTGTGGAGGGGGGCGGGCTTAGACCGGTAGCCGCGCGAGAGGATGGCCACCTTGCGGCCCTCGTTTTGGAGCACGCGGGCGAACTTCTCCACCACGGGCGTCTTGCCGGTGCCGCCCACGGTCAGGTTGCCCACGGCGATCACCTGCACGCCCAGCGTTTTGTCCCGGAAAATGCGCACATTGATCAGCCAGCGATGGACGATGATGCCCACGTGGTAAACTTTCGAACCGCCAAAGAGGATGGCCCGGGTGAGTTTGGCCTTGAAGTCGTGGCGTTCCTCGAAAACCACTTCGATGAAGAAGGTTTCGATGAGTTCAGTCCAGACCCGGATTTTCTCGCGCATTCCCCATCAATGTGCCAAGCGCGGGCAAGGGCGGCAAGACGGCAATCCGGGGGTCAGGTCAATTCAATGCCGACCGGGCAATGGTCGCTGCCCAAAACCTTGGGCAAAATGAAGGCTTTCTTGAGGCGCGGGCGGAGCGCGGATGAGATGAGAAAGTAGTCCAGCCGCCAGCCGATGTTCCGGGCTCGCGCGCCGCCCATGTGACTCCACCACGTGTAATGCCCCCCGCCTTTTTCCAACTCGCGGAAGGTATCCAGAAAGCCGGCGTTGACGAAGGCGGTGAAACCGTTGCGCTCCTCGATCGTGTAACCGTGGTTGTGCTCATTGGCCTTGGGGTTGGCCAGGTCAATTTCCGTGTGGGCCACGTTGAGGTCGCCGCAGAAAATGACGGGCTTTTTCTGCTCCAGTTTCTTCAGGTACGCCAGAAAATCGCGATCCCATTGCTGGCGGTAGGGCAGCCGCGACAAATCGCGCTTGGAATTGGGCACATAGACGTTGACCAGGTAAAAGTTCTCCGCCTCGGCCGTCAATACGCGCCCCTCCTGGTCATGCGCCGTGATGCCCAGGTGCTGGGTGACGGTCACGGGCCGGTTTTTGACGAAAATCGCCGTGCCGGAATAGCCGCGCTTTTGGGCGCTGTTCCAATAGGTCCGGTAGCGGGCCGGCCACAGTGGCTCCACGTCGTCGGGCGTGCATTTGGTTTCCTGCAAACACAGGAAGTCCGGCCGCTCGGCGTCCAGGAATTCAAGAAAGTTCTTCTTGAGCACCGCGCGCAGGCCGTTGACATTCCAGGAAATCAATTTCATGGGCGGAGCATAAAACAGGGGCGGGCGGTTGACGATGTGCGATTTGCGAGGGGGAAAATAGTAAATTTGACCCGGAGCGTCAGGGCGACTAATCTGAGGCAGTAAATGATAGCCAACATTGCCAGCCAGCCAGCCGCCACCCCCGGTTTTCGCGTGGGCGACGAGCGCCTCGTCAAGCTCACGGTCAGCGCCGCCAAAAAAGTCGCCACGCTGCTCACCAAGCAAGGCCGTGCCGGCGGCGTGCTGCGCGTGGCGGTGGTCGGCGGCGGCTGCTCCGGTCTGCAATACAAGATGGATTTGCAGGACGGCCCGGCCAGCCGCGACATTCTGGTGGAGAGCGGCGGCGTCCGCGTGGTGGTGGATCCCAAGAGCGCCCTGTATGTGACCGGCAGCGAACTCGATTACATCGAGGCGCTGCAGGACGGCGGATTCAAGGTGAAAAATCCCAACGCGGCCACCACTTGCTCCTGCGGGGAAAGCTTTAGCGCTTGAAATGACGGACCTCTTCGCCTTGCTCGACGAGCCGCGGCGGCCGTGGCTGGAGCCCGGTGCCCTCAAGCAAAAATTCCTCGCGCTTTCGGCCACCACGCATCCGGACAAGGTTCCCAGCCCGGCCCCCGGCGGGTCAGCCGGCGCGGCCAGGTCCTTTGCCGAGCTGAACGCAGCCTACCAGCGCCTTGCCGAACCCAAATCCAGGCTGCTGCATTTGCTGGAACTGGAGCGGGGGGCCAAACCCAGGGACATCCAGGAAATTCCCGCCGCCTTGGCGGATCTCTTCGCCGAAGTGTCGGCGGCCTGCCGCGGCGCCGACGGGTTTTTGACGGAGAAAAGCCGGACCACCTCGCCGCTGTTGCAGGTGCGCCTTTTCGCGCGCGGCCAGGAATGGCTGGACCAACTGAACGCGCTGCAACAAAAGCTCAATGGTCTGCACGGCCAATTAATGGACCGGCTGAAAGTGCTCGACGCCCAATGGCTGGGCGCCAATCCGGAGTCGCGTCCGGAGGTCCTGGCCAAAATCGAGGAGCTTTACCGCCTGTTCGGCTATTTCAACCGCTGGCATCAGCAGCTTCAGGAGCGGATCGTGCCCCTGGCGTTTTAACTTTCCGCCTGAAACACAATCACACTCAGCGCCGGCAGGAAAAACTCCGCGGAATGCAGGTGGCCGTGGCAGGCGACCGGCTGCGCCTCAAGGCCCCCGCCGTTGCCGGTGTTGCCGCCGCCGTAGATTCCCGCGTCGCTGTTCAACACCTCCCGCCATTTCCCGCCGCGCGGCAGACCAATGCGATATGCCGCACGCGGCACGGGCGTGAGATTCAAGATCACCACCGTTTGATTCTTGCCGTCCGACGTCTGGCGTAAAAATGACAGCACGCTGTTATCGCGGTCATTGCAGTCAATCCAACTGAAACCCGCGTGGTCATAGTCCGCCTGCCAGAGGGCGGGCGAATTTTTGTACAGCCGGTTCAGGTCGGCGACCAGGGCTTGTGCGCCGCGATGGTACGGTCCGGCGTCCAGCAGCTCCCACTCCAATTGGGCATTCTCGTTCCACTCGTGGCTCTGGCCGAACTCCCCGCCCATGAAGAGCAGTTTCTTGCCGGGAAACAGCCATTGATATCCCAGCAGGGTCCGGAGATTGGCGAACCGCTGCCAGTCGTCGCCTGGCATGCGGCCGATCAGCGAACGCTTGCCATGCACCACCTCGTCGTGCGACAGCGGCAGCACGAAATTCTCGTGGTGATGATACAGCATCGCAAAAGTCAGGTCATTTTGATGATATTTGCGATGGACCGGTTCGTGGCCGAAATAGCCCAGCGTGTCGTGCATCCAGCCCATATTCCACTTGAAGGAGAACCCCAGTCCGCCGATGTACGGCGGCCGCGTGACTTGCGGCCAGGCGGTGGATTCCTCAGCGATCGTCACCACGCCCGGGAATTCCGTCTGGGTGACGTGGTTGAACTTTTTCAGGAACTCAATGGCTTCCAGGTTTTCGCGCCCGCCAAACTGGTTGGGAATCCACTCGCCGGCCTTGCGGGAATAATCCAAGTACAGCATGGAGGCCACCGCGTCCACGCGCAAACCATCGATGTGGAACCGTTCGCACCAGAACAGCGCGTTGGCCAGGAGAAAATTAGCGACCTCGTAGCGGCTGAAATTGAAGATGAGCGTGCCCCAGTCCTGGTGGGCGCCCTTGCGCGGGTCCTCGTGCTCATACAACGCGGTGCCGTCGAATCGCGCCAGCGCCCAGTCGTCGCGCGGGAAATGCGCCGGCACCCAGTCCACGATCACGCCGATGCCCGCCGCGTGGAGCGCGTTGACCAGAAATTGGAAATCGTCCGGGGTGCCAAACCGGCTTGTCGGCGCGTAAAAGCCGGTGACTTGGTAGCCCCACGACGGATAAAACGCATGCTCAGCCACCGGCAGGAATTCCACGTGGGTGAACCCCATGCGCTGGACATATTCGGCCAGCGGTTGGGCCAGTTCGCGGTAGCTCCAGGACTCCGTGGCTGTCTTCTTCTGCCAGGAACCCACGTGAACCTCATAGACGCTCATGGGGCCACGCAACGCATCGCGTTCGCGGCGCTGCTTGAGCCAGGCCTCATCGGTCCACTGAAAGTTTTTGGAGTCCCAGACAATGGCCGCCTGCTTGGGCGCCACCTCGAAGAAGAAACCGAACGGATCGGTGTTGAGCTTGATGTGGCCGTGGGCGTCCCGGATTTCAAACTTGTAGTGCGCCCCCTGGCCCACGCCGGGGATGAAGATTTCCCACACGCCGGACTTGTCCAGCAACCGCATCGTATGCATGCGTCCGTCCCAACTGTTAAAATCGCCCACCACGCTCACGCGCTGGGCGTTGGGCGCCCAGACGGCGAAGCTGGCGCCCGGCACGCCGTCAAGGACGCGCAGTTGCGCGCCGAGCTTGTCGTAAAGCCGGTGTTCGTCGCCCTTGTTGAACAGATACAGGTCGGAGGGTCCCAGCGTGGGCAGAAACGAATACGGATCGCGCGTGCGGCGCACCCGGCCCTGTTTGTCCGTAATGACCAGGTCGTAGGCATAGACCGCGTTGGCCTCCCGGGTGCTGCCCTCGAAAACGTCGGTGTCCGGAATGCGCTTGAGTTCGAACGCCGGCCGGTTCTTTTCATGCACTGGCTGGAGTTCGATTTTTTCGGCGTCCGGCATCAAGGCGCGCGCCACCAGGCCCGATTGATCGCCGAGCATGTGCAGGCCCAGCAGGGTGTGGGGTGATTGATGGATGAGTCCAACCAAGCTCCGAAGTTCGTCACGTGTCAATATCATGGCGACCCAAACTTAATCTAAAACGCGCCTGAAGCCACGCGAAAGTGCGGTAAACTTTTCTTTGCCCGGCCCAGTGACGGCAGCCGGATGGATGGCGGGCTGGGTTTTCATAACGGTGGCGAACCAGCAATCATCGTCATGATGCCGTCGTAAGGCCAAGCGGCTGGATTAGCTTTTGGCGGCGTTCCCCCTGCCTGCTTTTAAGCGCTCCCAAGCGCCCAGAGCCAGTCGCCGCGCCTGGGCATGATCCACGATCGGCGCCGGATAGTCGCGACCCAGTTTAAGTTTTGCCCGTGCGAGCACCTCGGCGGGGGCCTGCCAGGGCTCATGCAGCCATTCATCCGGCAGTTGCGCCAGTTCCGGACACCATTTGCGCACGTATTCGCCGCGCGGGTCGAATTTGCCCCCTTGGCTGACGGGATTGAAGACCCGGAAATAAGGGGCGGCATCCGCGCCGCAACCGGCCGACCATTGCCAGCCCAGCGTGTTTTGCGCCAGGTCCGCGTCTACCAGCGTATCCCAGAACCAGCATGCACCCTCCTGCCAGGACAACAACAAATCCTTGACCAGGAAGCTCGCCACGATCATGCGCACCCGATTATGCATCCAGCCCGTCGCCCACAATTCCCTCATGCCGGCATCCACGATCGGGTAACCGGTCCGTCCGCGCTGCCAGGCTTTCAGCCGCGCGGGATCCGTTTGCCAGGGAAACTGTTTGAACTCCGGCCGCAAGGGTTCCTCCGGTGTGCGCGGAAAATGAAACAGCAAATGATGTGCGAACTCTCGCCAGCCGATTTCGGTCACAAACTGCAACTGGCGCCAGGCTTTGAGGCCTTGCATTTCGGCCTGCTGCCGCAGCGTGTGCCAGACTTGCCGCGGGCTGAGTTCGCCAAAATGCAGGTGCGGGGATAGGCGGGAGGTGCCGGCCTGTCCGGGAAAATCCCGCTGCCCGGTGTAATCCGCCAGCCCCTGCCGGACAAATTGTTTCAAGCGGGCCAGCGCTCCGTCCTCGCCCGGCTGCCAGATGGACCGCCAGCCGTCCGCCCAGCTTAACCGAGGCTCCAGTTCCAAAGCGTCGAGCGGGAGCGACTGCGGCCACGTCCTTGGCGCCGGCAGCCGCTTGGGTGGCGGTAAGGGCGCGTCCGGTTCCGGCTGGTTGAGGCAGTTTTTCCAGAACGGTGTGAAGACCTGAAACGGTTTGCCGCTCTGATTTTGAATCGTCCAAGGTTCATGCAACAGCGCCGCGTTAAAACTCTCCAGCCGCAAGCCCTCGCCCCGCAACGCTTCCCGGACCTTCGAGTCGCGCGCAATCAGATCCGGCTCGTAGCGGCGGTTCCAGAAGACCGCGCCCGCGCCGGTTTCGCGAACCAGTGCCCGGAGCGTTTCCAGCGCCGGCCCTCGGCGGAGGATCAGTCGGGAGCCGCGCGCACGGAGATTGGCGTCCAAGGCGGCGAGTGATTGGTGCAGCCACCAGCGTGATGCTGCCCCGGGCGGCCAGGCGTTTTCGGCTTCCGGCGACCAGATAAAAACCGGCACCACCTCGCCTCGACATTCCTCTGCCGCCGCCAGCGCGGGATTGTCCGCCAGCCGCAAATCCAAGCGAAACCAGACAAGCGATTTCATGGGGCCGTATTTTGGCTGGTTTTCAGTTCCGCGTAAACAAGCTTGTTCTCGCCGGGTTTGGCGCTAGCGTAGGTATCTGCCCCAAAGGGTAATAGACGGCAGAAACCCGTCTTTATACCCTGCCTCATTGATTTGATCATTTATCCGGGTGGCCGGCTCGCTTCTTTCCAGGGTTGCTAGTGCAGCCTTTTGCCGACCGGTTACCCGGATGACATTAATGTTTCCTTCGGTTTTGACAATGTGTTGATAGTGTAACATTTAAGTGACATAAATTCCCCAAGGGGTAGTTGTGGGCGTGGTGGAATTAGAATATAAACCATTCTCTTGGCTGGCAGCTTGACAAAACAGCCAACGAGCCGCAGAGTAAATCCATCGTGTTGAGCCTGCCCGGTCAACCGGCAAGGAAAATTTTGTAGTTTAACCAGTATAGCAAACTCCCAATCAGGCGGGAAATTTAAGCTGCAGTGGACGCAGATTCGGTGCCGAGTAGTTATCCGACGACAGTATTCTTGAGACGCGGTAGCTGCGTATTTGGCAATTGACAATTGAAGTGGACAACACCACCGGGAAAAGTAGAATAAAAAACAGTTATGATTTCAAATGAACGCCGCTGGCCTTCGCAACGTCAGCCCCAGCCCCAGGCCCAGCGCCAGCCTTATTACGATCGTTACCAGGCCGCGCCGCGCGCGCCGTTGCGCGAAGACACGCTCAAGACCCTTGAAATCCAGGTTGAGCGGAAGCATTTTCTTCTCCTGCTCAAGGAAAACCCGCGGGGACGGTTTCTGCGTATTTCCGAGGATGTTGGTGGCCGCATCAATTCCATCATCATTCCCATTGATGGGTTGGGCCAATTCCAGAAGTTGCTAGGGGAAATGCTTGCGGCCGCCGAGCAACTGCCCCCGCTGAAATCCCCGCCGGAGCAGGCCATGCCGCCAGAGCAGGCTTAGCCGCCGGCACTCAGTGAGCGGGGCTCGCTTGGCCCAGCAGGTTGTTCAACATGGTGTTGAAGGAGGCGCCACCACCCGCCGCGCCGCTGAAATCGCTTTGGAGATCCGCTGTCAGCGCGGAAAACGCCGTTTGGGCGCCGGCTAAATTCCCGGTTTGCAGCGCGCTGGTCAGCTTTTGAAAATCCGCGCTGGCCGGGGTGTTATTGCCAAAAATCTGGCTCGCGCTGGTCTGCAAGTTCGCCGGCAAATCCTTTACAAAGTTGGTCATCGCCGATTTGGCGGAAGCCAGATTGTTGGATCGGAGCGCGGTGCCGATGGCTTGAATATCCTTGAAGGTTTGGGTGACATCGCCTTTCAAGGTGGTGGCCAAGTTCTGCAAGTAGGAGTTCGCCGACGCGGCGGTTGGGGCGATGCCGGAAATGGTGCTCATGGTTTCGATATTTGGTTCAGGTTGCTGCGAGCAGTGTGCGTTTTACTCATCTGCGATATGTTGTAACGCCGAAATGCCCACGACCGCCTCCACTGGCGTGCTAAACGCCGCAGGACAGCGGCCGCGCTTCACTCGGCCATCTGGGTCATCGGCCATTTCGAGCCGGGCTTAAGTTTTTTTTGCCTTTATTGTGTCACCAAGCCGATTTTGGTGATTTGCAATTGCTGGAGGGTGTCCAGCACGCCGATCATGCCTTGATATTCCACGTCATCGGCCCCTTTGACGACCACCGGCGGGTCGGGATTTTCGGTCT
>Ga0316217_10001188_pt1 | contig 34940 bp, 32 predicted proteins | sample 1anoAmetaG_FD_203633 | JGI IMG/M metagenome (GOLD analysis project Ga0316217, IMG submission 203633) | Freshwater microbial communities from Trout Bog Lake, Wisconsin, USA - 1anoA | ecosystem: Environmental > Aquatic > Freshwater > Lake > Hypolimnion/Profundal zone | place: USA: Wisconsin...
AGGAAGAGTGAAGTGACGCGCTGAGTCAGAAGATTTGATGCCTCGGTCAAGTTTACCCAGTTCCCTGAACGCGTTGGGAACTCGACCTTGAAAGTGTCGCCGTAGAATTGCCCGTACATCTTGAGTGAGCGGATGATCAGAAAGTTGATCGGCATCCAGACCGGGCCACGCCAGTTTGAGTTCCCGCCGAACATCCGGGTTTTACCCTCCCCGGGCTCATAATCAACGGAGTAGACCTCACCATTCACCGTGTAGGTGTAGGGATGATTCTCATGGTATTTGGAAACCGAGCGTATTCCATGTGGCGAAAGAAACTCATCCTCATCGAACATGTATCGAAGGATGCTTTCCAGGCGTTTTCTGGGAGTCACCGTGAGCAGGTGGAATGCATCAGGTCCCTCGGAGACCCCCCCATTCATTTCGATAAGGTTGCGACAAAGTTCCGGACGATTTTTAAGGAACCAATCCAGGCGGTTTTTGTATCCGGGATTAAAATTGCGCATTTCGGGCGTTACGATGCCAGCCGCAAGCATTGGAATTAAGCCGACGATCGATCGAACCTTGATGGGAACGCTCCGATCATCGAGTTTCAGGTGGTCGTAGTAAAATCCATCCTCCTCATCCCAAAGACCGGCCCCCCCGAAGTCGTTAATCGCCTCCACGATGCGGGTAAAGTGGGTCAAAAACTTCGTCCCCATATCGGCATAGACCGGATTTTCCAAAGCAAGTTCCAATGACATCCGCAGCATCAGAAGGCAATAGAATGCCATCCAGGCAGAGCCATCCGCCTGTTTGAGACGACCTCCGGTCGGCAGCGGCTTGGAGCGATCAAATACCGAGATGTTATCGAATCCTAGAAACCCCCCCTCGAAGAGATTGTTTCCATCGCTGTCCTTGCGATTCACCCACCAGTTGAAGTTGAGAAGGAGCTTCTGGAAGATTTTTTCCAAGAAGACCGTGTCCCGACGTCCTCTGTTTTTTTCTGAATAGTAAAGCATCACGGCGGCCCAGCCATGCACGGGAGGGTTCACATCCGAAAAGTTCCACTCATAGGCGGGGATCTGACCATTCGGATGGGTGTACCATTCACGCAGCAGAAGGATGAGCTGGTCCTTGCAGTAAGGTGCATCGATACGGTTGAGAGCAACCGTATGGAAAGCAAGGTCCCAGGAGCAGTAATAGGGATATTCCCAAGCGTCGGGCATCGAGAGGACATCCCTGTTGAAAATATTATCCCAATCCTTGTTGCGAAGATCATGCCCCGGAGCTGGTGTGGGCTCCGTGGAATCGCCTTTCTGCCATTCCGTTTGGACAAGATTGTAGAACTGTTTAGACCAGAGAAGTCCCGCATATGCCTGGCGGGCCACCTTTTTCTCCTCCGCCGTGAGATCAGGCTTTAAAATCGCAGAGTAGAACTCGTCTGCCTCCTTGATCCTGGTGGCAAAAATATCTTCGAAACTGTCATCCAAGGCCTCACCTTCCGTCTCACCTTCCGCAGTGAGTCTCATCCGCAAAAAAACGGATTCCCCGGCCGGAATGCTTAGATTATAGCGGGCCGCGACCTTGGTGCCGAACTTCTCGGGATTAAGCGCATCGGACTTTCCATCAATCACCGCATCATGAAAGGCATCCTTGAAAAACCTACGCGCCGACCTGCTTCCATAGAGGCGCTCGGTGTTGGTCTCGTTATCCGTGAAGAGTAATTCGGGCGAGGTGCCGTCGGGCCCTTTTTCAAAAGTCATCACCCCCTCTCCCATGACTGCGTGACTGGTGCCGATAACACCCGGTCGTACCTGCGAAAGGCGTGGCTCAGTGAGGCACTCCTCTGCGATGTTTCCCCAAGACCAGGTGTTTCGATACCAGAGCGTGGGAAGGAATACCAAGTCGGCTTGCTCAGGACCCCTGTTGCTGATGGTGACCTTGATCAGGATGTCCTTGATTGATCCTTTGGCATACTCGACCTGAACATCAAAATAGCGGTTCTGATCGAAGACCCCGGTATCGACTAACTCGTATTCCCTCTGGTCCTGGCCCCTCTTCGCATTCACATCGATCAGTTGTTGATAAGGGAATTTCGCCTGGGGGTACTTGTAGAGACCCCGGCAGTAAGAATGCGTCGGGGTGGCATCAAGGTAGTAGTAGAGCTCCTTGACATCCTCTCCATGGTTGCCCTGCGGACCCGAGAGACCGAAGAGACGTTCTTTCAGAATAGGATCTTTTCCATTCCAGAGCGTGAGACCGAAACAAATCCTTCCAAAGCGGTCACTCATTCCGAGGATACCATCCTCGCCCCATCGGTAAACCCGACTTCTGGCATGATCGAAGGGAAATGATGTCCAAACATCACCATCAGCTGAATAGTCCTCTCGAACCGTCCCCCATTGTCGCTCGGAAAGATAGGTTCCCCAGAACTTCCAGAAGCGTTCGCGTCGTGTGTCCTCACCCAGGCGGATCTCCTCTGCAGTTGGTTCTCTGGAGATGTTTTCGCTCATGATGATAATGAATCTCTACCGTCGCTTCTCTTTAACCTTCTCCTGAGACGATCGAGGATCGACTGCGTCACCACCTGCTTAAAGGTTATCCTATCGGTGGGGATGGTCTCTTTCCAGACTTCGGTCTCGTTCCCTTGGGCAGACAAAGCAAGCCAGACGGTGCCCACGGGTTTGTCTGGAGACCCACCGCCGGGACCGGCAATACCAGTCGTGGCCAGTGCATAGTTGGCACCGCTTTTTCGAAGGGCTCCCTCGGCCATTGAACGGACGACCTCCTCGCTTACAGCGCCATGCGATGACAGCAACTCCGCAGGAACACCCAGCAGTTCGGATTTTGACTTATTGCTGTAGGTAATGAATCCCTCCAGGAACACAGCCGAGGCTCCGGGCACATTCGTCAGTCGGCTGGCAAGAAGTCCACCCGTGCATGACTCAGCGGTTGCCACGGTCTCGTGACGTTCGGAAAGCAAATGAACAATCACCTCTTCCATAGACTCCTCATCGCCCGAGACAAGGTAATCACCGACAACGGCAAGAACGGCGGGTTCCACCTCATCAAGAACTTCCTTTGTACCGATCAGGCGAAAATCCACCTCATTGGGACGGGCACAGTACCCGACCTCGAGATCGGTTCGTTCGGAAAGTTTCAACCCGATGGAGGACTCCACCATCGACTCACCCATTCCCACAACCTTATAGATCCTGCACTCCTTGCGAAGACCTCCCGACGACTCCCCGACAAGTTCCTCCAACCTGGGAAGGACATGGGCACGGGCGATCGGCTGCATCTCACGGGGCGGACCGGGAAGGAGAAAAATATGGGGGGAAGACCAGGAGATGCCCTCGACGGCCGGCAGGTAGAGGCCCGGGGCAGTGCCATTGTCATTCGGCAACACGATGGCTCCCTCCGGAGCCATGGCCTGACGCTCCATGCGCGGTTGAAAGGCAAATCCCCTCACCCGACAGCGCTCCTTGATGCGCTCCAGGGTTTCCTGATGAGGGATCATCTTGTGTCCCAGAAGTTCGGCGGCGAGCTCCCGCGTGATATCATCGGTCGTCGGTCCGAGACCTCCGGTGACAATGAGGACATCCGTGCGTGGGAAGGACTCCAGGAAAGCATCACGGATCGGCGAGCCGTCAGGAACAGTCGTTTGGCGTGAAATCCTGAGACCCAGGGGAAAAAGCTCTTTGCCAAACCAGGAGAGATGGGCGTCCCGGACCGTTCCTAACAGCAACTCGCTGCCAGTATTCAAAAGTTCAACACGTAAACTCATTGTTCGGCTCCCGTGACGATGCCAAGCCATCGATCAACCATGCCTTTTTGCCACATGGACTCCTCGACGGAATAAGCGTGCCCAAGATTGGCTAGCATCCGGGCAATCACCTCCCTGGAACCGGGATTTTCCAAATGCTCGTCTGTTAATTCTATCTTCTGCCGGGCGAGAATATCGGCGCAGTCGGCAAGGGAAAGAATCCTGCCGGAGTGGAACGGATCGAAATAGGTCTCTCCGCAGCGGGCGATGAAATGTCCGGGAAGATTAACTCCGTGCACCACGATACCCGCGCGTTGAGCAACGAACATCGTCAGGAGGGTTAGCGTCAGCGGAAGTCCGCAGCGGTTCTCCATCACACAGGGAAGGATAGAGTTTTCATGGTTATAATAATCGTTGGAGTTGCCGTCGAACCCAAGATCCGCATGGAGATAACGTGTCAGCAGGATGACATGGTCGGAATCTCCGGATGAGATCCGTTGTCTCAATTCATCACCCCATGTGTTCAACCGCGACCTGCACTCATCCATATCGAGCCACGGCATCAGGGCCTCCGCAATAAGCCAAGAGGCATTTTCCAGGGGGATTTCCTCATCGCTCTTCAGTAGCACTTCCAGTTCCGAGGATGCTCTTTTGCCGGCAATCGCATGCAGAACCTCTTGGGCATGGGCAGCGACGATCGCCGAGTCCGCATTGACAAGATTTCTCAGATCGGGAACTGCACCATCGCCCTTGAGAACTAGCTGCTCTTTCACTAAGACAAGCGTTTCGGGATCATCATCCTTGAACAGACGAAACAAGGAATCCACATGAGATGACATGTGTTTAGAATGAAACCTCCCTACTCAAATCTGAAGCATTAAAAATCCATTATCCTCTCACGCTAGGAAGGTAGCGTTTCCAACGCGGTAACCTCCCCACCCGCCGTAGTGATCCTAACACTGGCTGGACGGCAACAGACGGCGCAGTCCTCGATCATTTCCACGGTGCCGTCAACGGCAGTCTCGATTTGAATGGCAAACTCCTCCCCGCACTGCGGGCACTGGATCAGGACTTCTTCAAGCCAATCCATGAATTGCGTCTGATTCCGATTTAGGAAGGCTCGATCTCGAGCCGACTCGCATCTCCCCAGAGTGATTCCAGACCATAGAGATCGCGCTTCTCCTTGTGGAAGATGTGGATGATCACACTTCCGTAATCGATGATGACCCATTGACTTGCCGGAAAACCATCCTCGGCGATCGGGCGTGTGCCCGTTACATCGCGGACCCGCTCACGGATTGACGACGCGATGGCCTTGAGCTGTGGCTCCGAAGTGCCTGAAACAATCAGGAAAAAATCGGTAAAGGAGGAGATTCCCCTCATATCCAGAACGACGAGATCCTCGGCCTTCTTGTCGTAGGCGGCTTCAGCGCAGAGACGCACCAGCGACTCTTCGGGATCGACCTTCACGCTCTTAGGGACAATTTTTTTGGCACTCTTTTTTTCAGCGACTGCCTTGGGAGCTGGTGACTTGGTTTTCTTAACTGTTGCCATGGTGGGAAGCGCGATACGCGTGATCGGTCATGATGCTATCATATACGCACTCGGGAACCATAAAGCGAATGGAAAGCCCCTTCGCAAGACGATCCCTGATCTCGGTCGAAGAGAGATCGATGCGCCTGCTGACTATCGGATAACCGCACGATGCGATCTCGGGGGAACTCCCCCGGTCCAGCACCGCGAAATCGACCAGATTCTTTAGTTCCTCGATCTCATGCCACATGGGGAGATCCTTCAGATTGTCAGCCCCGATGAGGTAAATAAAACGAACTCCTGGATAATCACCCAGCAACTCCCTGACCGTATCGACGGTGTAGGAGGGGCCGGAGCGATGAAGTTCCCGCTCATCCACGGAAAAGCGATTCTCGCCGGCGATTGCCTTCTTCAACATGAGAAGTCGCTGATCATTGGATGCGGAGGGAGGTCGATCCGTCTTGAAGGGAGAGACTGCCGCCGGGATGAAGACAATCCGATCCAGCCTCAACTCCTCCAAGGCAGCCTCGGCAAGGATCAGGTGCCCCAGATGCACCGGATCGAAACTTCCTCCGAACAAGCCGACTCTTTCGACATGACCGGGAATGCGTTTCGTCGCCATGGCCTTGTTCAACTTCAGCTTAAACTGCTAATAAAGCAGGTATGGCTGCCTCTCGGCGCGGAATCGGTTAAGGAATGGCTGCCAGGAGGCGACGATCTGCTCCGGACGCCTGGTGGCAAGCTCGCGTCGGATCGTGTCATTGCCATAGACCTTCTCGAAGAGATTGATCTTTGACTTGCTGGCTTGGGAGAAAATCAGCCCGTGCGACTCCTTGTTGCACTCGGCCAGCGTGTAGAGGGCGGCCGCACCAAGATCCCCCCCACCACTAGGATTGGCATGAAAGATGACCCCCGGGCCACAACTTGTCGTTGTGGGACCAACCTCGATCCCCTGGCATCGTGACCTGAGGTAGGAAATCATCTGCGGCTTCATCCAGTGCGCTCCCAGCACTTGGAAAGCCCTCGGGGAGAACAATCCCTGATCCAGACCGCCGGCCAACTCTCCGACCACTCCGGTGATCACGTAGTAATTGGGGGTCATCTCATTGGGGATGTTCGGTGAAGGTGGAACCCACCTGAGTCCTGTCATCGGCCAGGTCATGGAGCGGTTCCAATCGCGCATCTTCACCACCTGCAGATTTGCCTTGGGGCCCATCCATCCCTTTGCATTCGCCATCAAAGCAAGCTCCCCGACGGTCATACCATGGACATAGGGGATGGGAAACTGACCGACAAAGGAGATCCACTTCGGATCGATCCCCTGGCCCTCGACACGATTGCCCCCGAGCGGATTGGGGCGATCGAGCACCACGAACTCCTTCCCCTGCTCCGCACACGCCTCGAGACACTTCCCCATCGTGCTGATGTAGGTGTAGCTGCGGCAGCCGATATCCTGCATGTCGTAGACGAGCACATCGATCCCCGAGAGCATCTTGGGCGTCGGTTTGCGCGTATCCCCGTAGAGGGAATAGGCGGTGAGACCGGTCAGGGGATCGCGTCGGGAACGAACCTCGACGCCCGCCTTCTCCGTTCCATCAAGACCGTGCTCAGGAGTGTAGAGGGCGACCAGGTTGACATGGCGCTTAAGGATGAGTCTGGTCTTCTCGCCTGCCGAGTTAACTCCGGTCTGATTGGTGACAAGACCGACCCGTTTGCCTTTCAATAAATCAAAGTTGTTCCTCTGCAGGACATCGATTCCCAACTCCACGGCACGGACTGAAGAAATCCCCAGTGAGAGAGCTGATAGTAGCGTGATAAAGAATGCAAGGGAGCGGAGCTTCATAAAAATCGTTTCGTCAGTCAGAGGTTTATCTGGTTTCCTGCACGCTATGAAAAGCCCCACCCCCGGTCAACTTCTGCTCCTCGGCGTCCCTGGAACGGAGGTCGACGAGACGTACGCCGACTTCATCCGAAGAGTCCAACCGGGAGGGTTCATTCTGTTCGGACGGAACATCAGTACTCCGGATCAGCTCCGTCGCCTGACAGACCGCCTGAGGGAGCTCAGCGAGATTGAACCGATCATCACGATCGACCAGGAGGGGGGACGCGTCTCCCGGTTGAAGTTGCTAGGGAACGAACCCCCGAACGCCCGACAACTGCGCGACAAGGGGGATCTTGAACTCATCGCCTGCCATGGCGAGCTGACAGGACAGCTCCTGCGCATCTTCGGGTTCAACCTCGACCTCTGCCCCGTTCTCGATATCGCTTTCGATGACGAGGCCGACAACTCCTTGCGCGGCCGCTGCTACGGGACCACCGCAGACCAAGTCATCAGCATGGCGGGCGTTTTCAATAGTGCCCTGCAGTCCACCGGCGTCCTCTCCTGCGGCAAGCACTTCCCCGGCTACTCCTCCGCTTCCAGCGATCCACACCACGAACTCTCGGCCCTGCCTCGTCTCCGCAAGGAACTCGAGGACCACGAGTTGAAGGTATTCCGTCACTTCGCCTCGGGTACGAATGCGGTCGACAGCATGATGATTGGCCACATCGCCTTCTCGGAACTCGATCCCTCCGGCATGCCCGCATCACTTTCCCGAACAGTCACGACACAACTGCTCCGGGAGGAGATGGGATTCAAGGGACTCATCATGACGGACGACCTCGACATGGGAGCCATCATCAACCACCACGGATTCGACGAGATGATCCGTCTGGGACTTTCTGCGGGAAATGACCTTCTCATGATCTGTCACCGTACCGAACTTGCCGAACAGGCCTTTAAGGTACTTTCCCAATGCCCGACCGATCAACTCGAGCGTGCTTACGCCAACATCGCCGCTTTGAAGTCCAAATTACCTCCCCCCACCACCTACACCCTGGAGAATTTCCAAGCCCTCGATCAGGCGGTCTGGGATCTGCGGGTCAATGTTCTCGGTGCCGAGGAAGCCGCAAAACGCAGCCCCGAGGATGGAAAACGCTCCCCGGTGGAGACCTATTGATTGAAGCCCATTGCGTAGAGGGTAAGCGATGATGCTGAAATCTCCGGCGCAAGCGGCGCTTTGGATCATGGTCGCGTCGCTCTTGTCGGGATGCGCCACGGAATACAGACCGTTTGTTCAGCCAGTCTATGCCACCGGCGCCGGTGGAGAGATGCACACCTTCCATGGCATGGATCTCTGGACAGAGGGACGCCCACCCAGAAGATTTATGGTGATAGGATCGATCATCGACAATCGCCCCAGCAGCGCCGTCGCCATGTTCCTCCAGGGAGCACAAGTTGTGCGTCTTGCGAAGGAGCAAGGAGGAGATGCACTTATCATCGGGTATGATCGCAAGGGGGTGAAATGGCATGGGGGCCTGCCCCCGACTCAGATCACTTCAGCAACGTCCCCCGAAACGCTCCCTACCTCCATTGAGAGCGAAGTGACCAAATACTACGTCATCAAGTACCTCTAAGTCAGTGACTGGTGACCCCGGGTGGAATCGAACCACCATCTAGAGTTTAGGAAACTCCTATTCTATCCGTTGAACTACGGGGTCTTCTTGCCATCAGCCTCATGAGCTAACGTCTTTACAACTACACAACCGAGCGCTCATTGACAATCCATGCCCCCTGAAATCTCAAAGAACGTTCTGCTCCCCTCTTCACGTATTGAAAACAGGAAATCCCTCCTGTAGTGAATGTTCCTTTCCCACCATGAAATCCATCTATCTGTACACCTCTCTCTTCATTGCTGCCGCCACGCTTCTCCAGACATCGCATGCAGAGATTCGACTTGGAGCCGTCTACAGCACCACCGGTGATCTCGCCCCCCTTGGAGTTCCCTCACTGGAAGGTGCCAAGACTGCCATAAAACAGATCAATGCCTCCGGCGGTATCGGCGGGGAGAAGATTGTCCTGACCATCCTTCCCACCCCTTCATCAGCCCACGTGGCCGGAAAGAATATCCGTCTTGCGGTCGCAAAGGATCCTTCCATCGACGCCTTCTTCGGACTTAGCGACACGGACTTGGCAAAAGCTGCGGGACAAGCAGCCTGCTCTGCCGGCAAGGTCTTCGTGACCTCGGGAGCCACCTCCCCCCGCCTCCCCGCGGAATCTGGTCCCCGTGTCTTTCTTGCCTGCTTTGGTGACAATGCCCAGGCGGCGGTTGCAGCCGAGTGGCTGGCCAAGACCAAGGGAGCAAAAAAAGTCGCCCTTCTTTACGACCATTCAAAAACCTACACTAAACTCCTTCATGTCTACTTCTCCCAAGCCTTCCGCCATCACGGAGGAGAGATCGTCGGAACACTCCCTTTCATGGGAGGAACCGAGCCCAAGATCCCTGCTTATCTCTTGAAAGCCGACGCCGTCTATTTGGCTTCCGAAACGGCACTTCACGCGAAACCGATCATCAAGTCCCTGCGTGATGCCGGATTCAAGGGGCCGATCGTTGGCGGGGACGGTTACGATGCCCCGTATGCTTGGGCAAACTCCCCGCTGGCCCGGGATGTCTGGTTTACCACGCACGCGTTCCCCGCGCATACCCTTGGATCGGCATCCCCGACAACAACAGCCGCATTTTCGACCGCCTACGCATCAGCCACCGGAATTCCTTCCAATGCCTTTGCGGGACTGGGGCGTGACACAGCCGTTCTACTCGCCACTGTCGTGCATCAGTCCCACGTTGAAAAGAAGCCACTGGTTGCGGTTCTCAACTCCAGCACCGGTTTTCCGGGCGTTACCGGATGCATCAGCTATAAGGATGGATCGCGCGTGCCCATAAAGCCGGTCGCTTTGGTCTCTGCACGCAATTCTCAAGCCCAACCGATCCAGATTATCCCTTCCTGGGTTCCCAAGCCATAGTGTTTGTGAGTATTTTATCAGTCGATAGTACCTCACACGATTCCTTAAAGTCCCAGGTTGCGCTGGTGACGGGAGGATCGCGTGGCTTTGGTGCGACGATTGTGCGACATCTTGCAGCCAGGGGAGCCAAAGTCGCTGTGAATTATTTTCAGCATGGTGACCGTGCGGATTCACTCTGCGATGAGATCCGCTTGTCCGGAGGCGTTGCAGAGGCATTTCAAGCCGATGTCAGGGATGAAAGGGATGTGAAACGACTGGTCGCAGAAGTTGCATCCCGTCTGGGTCCCGTGGATATTTTGGTGCTCAACGCAACGGGCAACCAACCCTTCATCCCAATTGAGAAGCTGACCTGGCAGGACTGCCTCGATCAACTGGAGTTTTTCGTCAAGAGCCCAGTCCTGCTATCGGCCGCGTTGGTTCCCAACATGAAAGCCAAGGGTCACGGACGCATTATACAGATCGGTTCCGAAGTCTTTGAAAAAGGAGTGCCGGAGTTTTCAAACTATGTCTCTGCAAAGGGAGCCCAACTCGGCCTTACACGTTCCTGGGCCATGGAACTTGCTCCCCACGGCATCACCGTGAATCTCGTCGCCCCCGGCTGGATTCCCACGGAGCGACATGCATCGGATCCTCAGCAGGCAAAAGACGACTATGCTGCTTCGGTTCCCATGAGGCGCATGGGAGAGGCCGCTGACGTAGCCGAAGCCGTTGCTTACCTTGCCTCCGATGCGGCTAAATTCATCACAGGACAGAAACTCTCTGTGAATGGCGGCAACTCTCTCTCCTAAGCAAACGCTATCACCGGACTCAAACACTCATCATGAAAACAACCCTACTCCCGCTGCTCATTGTTGCCGTACTCACTCCACAAGTCTGCAATGCTTCCGCCGTTCCGGAAGCACCAGAGCAGACAATTCTCAAACTAGAGCGACAGTGGCATCGTTCTGAAAAGACAAACGATCCGACGCTCCTGGCCCCCCTTCTTTCCGAAAGAATCATCTACACGGCTGATAACGGTAAGATGTTGAGCAAATCCCAGGTGATTTCATTAGCCAGACAGATTAAGTGGGAATCGGCTGTGGACGTGGGGAACAAGGCAATCTCATTCGGAGATACGGCAATCGCCACGGGAGTCTTCATAGGAAAGGGAACCATTTCAGGTAAAACAATCGTACAAAAAATCCGCTGGACCGACACATGGCTCAAGATGCCAAGCGGCAACTGGCAGTGCATTGCCTCCCAGTCAACGCCCTTAAAGAACTAACGAAAATATCAGAGTCATAGGTGTGCTGTTGTGCTCACCAAGCTTTTCTTATCCCTTAATTTGAATCCGCCATTCCGCGGAGATGAAGGTAGAGTCCTAGGGCTTCCAATCCCAACACAAATACCAGCATCCAGAAGACCCACCTTGCAGCATTTTGACCGAGGGAAAAACGAGTCCCAATCAGTGAGCCGATCACACTTCCCACCGAGAGCGGTAAGGCCCAGTACCAGTCGATCTGCCCCCTACTGGTGAAGATCACAACGGAGATCAGAGCCACCAAGCCTATTCCGAGGGCCTTGATCGCATTGGCCTCACGGATGGGGAAATGAGCCAGAAGCACCAATGTCCCAAGCAGGTAGATCCCTGAATCCAGAACGATCACCCCCGCCCAGAGGCCAACGGCAAAAAGAACCATCGTTACCAACGGGCCGGTTTCCGGCGACCTCATGGGTTGATCGGAATTGAGCCATCGTGACGGTTTGCAGAGAACGACAAGCAACGACATTCCCACTGCTACCATAGTTAACAAACCTGTTCTCATATCGTTCAGACATGATGCAGAAAGCGCCCCAAATACAGCACCCAGCACGAGGGGGAGTGAGACCCTAAAGCCTGTCCTCCATGGCAATTGTCCAGCCCTGTGGTATTTCCAGACTGCAGCGGCAAACCCGAGAAGTACTGGCACCCGGTTGGTTGCATTGGCCAACATCGGAGAAAGACCCAAGGCTATCATTACGGGAAGTGTCACTGCAGAACCACTCGAGGCCACAGTATTGAGGAATCCACCCAACGCTCCGGCCAAGGTCAGAAATATGACTGTCGAGATCGTCATACGGTGAACTCGCTACAGCGATCCGAGTAGCACTGAAACATTGAGTGGCCGCTTAGAATGGTATCGGGCCAGACCAGTGCTCCATCCTACCGCGCCAGTCAGGATTCAGCGTGGCACGGATCACCTCGTCGTTTACCGGATCGAAGAACGGATCGTCCTTCCGGAAAGCAAAACTGTAAAGAAGCTGGATGGTTGGCATGATGCAGATCTTGAACTGGCCGGGATACTCCTGATTCACGATGGTATTGGCCGAGATGGCATCGACAGCGAAGGCAGAGATCTGGCCACGCTGAAGCGCCCCGAATCCCTCCATGAGCGTCGGATACTTCCGGGCAGGAATCCCCTTTGCCATAAGAACTTTTTCCATCTTGGATCCGGTAAAGTCACCACAGCGGTAGTGTGAGAGATCTTCAAGGCGAACGAGGGATGAGTTGAGTTCCGCAGTTGTCAACGAGGAGACAACCGATCCGGTAAAGAGGGCGATGAAGAGAATGCCCAACATCATCCAGAGGAAGGTAATGGTACGACCAACCAAGGAGAGCTTTGCAGAGTCACCATAGCCAACGCTCGTCATCGTTACGGCCGTGAACCAAAGAGCACTGGCAAAGCGCTTAATCCACGATCCTTCGAAATGACCCTGCCCATGCCTCCCCTCGAAGTAAACGAGGATAAGGCTGATCACAAACATCGTCAGGAACATGCTCAGCACGATCAGGAACATCCCGCTCTGAACCAGATGGTTGATGATGTTCTCGATGGAGCTGAGCACCGAGAGGTGGCCGATCACCGCCGAGCCGTGACTGTAGACATAGGGCTGGGTAAAGACCTCGGTCTTGAGAAAGTCGGCGCTTTGACCCGTCACTAGGATCATGTCGATTTCGTGATTTTTGAGCTTATCGTGCATCTCCGACTGGAGGCACTCCTCGTACTGGAACTTGATGCCGAGGGTCTTGGCCACTTCCTCCCAGAGATCGACGCCAATCCCGTGCCACTCCCCGAGTTCGTTCTTTGTGGAGTAAGGAATACGGTCCGTGATGCCGATCCTTAGAACCCTGTTTGTATCGATCAGGCTCCCTGTGGCCACTTGGGTTGAAGGAACGATTATAGGAGGCTTAGGGGAATTCGTTGCAACCTGCTCCTGTGCCCTTGCCGTTATAGCCAGAGGAAAAAGCAGAGCAGTCGCAAGTAGAAGGGAGAGGTAGGGGCGGCTCATCGGAGTACTCTTTGAAGATTTTTTTTTAGATTATGAAAAATATGAAGAAAAGTTGTAACCGCGTGAGCTGCTAGAAGTCGAGCGGGCCTGACCAGTGCTCTATCCTGCTCCTCCAGTCGGTGCTCAGGGTCGTCCGAATCACTTCACTGTTAACGGGATCAAAGAGCGGGTCATTTTTCCGGAAAGCAAAGCTGTAGAGGAGTTGCACCGTCGGCATCACGCAGATCTTGAACTGGCCAGGGTACTCTTGGTTCACGATCGTGGTGGCGGAGACGGCATCGACGGCAAAAGCCGAGATCTGCCCGCGCTGAAGAGCGCCGAATCCCTCCATGAGTGTCGGGTATCGGCGTGCAGGAATTCCCTTGGAGAGCAGTACCTTTTCCATCTTCGCCCCGGCAAAGACACCGCAGCGATAATGGGAGAGATCCTCGATACGGGTCAGGGAGGAGTTGAGTTCCGCAGTTGTGATGGAGGAGACCACCGTGCCGGTAAAGAGCGAGATGAAGAGGATTCCCATCAGCATCCAGAGGAAAGTGATCGTGCGTCCGATCATCGAAAGTTTGGCGGAATCGCCATAACCGACGCTTGTCATCGTGACGGCGGTGAACCAAAGGGCACTGGCAAAACGCTTTACCGGATCATTCTCCACAAAATGCCCATCCTCACGACGCCCTTCGAAATGCACTAGAATCAGGCTGATCAACACCATTGTTACGAACATGATCAGCATGATGAAGAAGACACCGCTCTGCACCAGATGCGTCATGATATTCTCAATGGTGCTGGTGATGGAGCTGAATCCGATAACCGCCGCTCCGTGACTGAAGACATAGGGCTGGGTGAAGTCCTCCGTTCCCAGGAAATCAACGCTCTGCCCAATGACCAGGATCATGTCGATCTCGTGGCTCTTGAGTTTCTGGTGCATCTCCGACTGGAGGCACTCCTCATACTGGAACTTGATCCCGAGCTTCTTGGCAATCTCCTCCCAGAGGTCGGGGCCGATCCCGCGCCATTGCCCCTTCTCATCCTTCATCGAGTAGGGGGGACGCTCCGCGATCCCCACCTTAAGAATCGAGGCCGAATCAACCGGAACTACTACCGCATTAGTAAGCGCGGGGGATGTGGGGGGATTAGGCGATGCCTGCTCATTCGCCTGCGACAGCAATGCACAAGGGAAGGCCAGGAGGACTGAAAAAAGAACAGGCAGCAAAGGACTCATCAATCCTCTCCTTTAGGGCACCTCTCCCTCTCTGGAAAGCAGGAAGAAAACAGGACTCATGACAGGGGCGACACTTGATAGTCCGCACCTGCCATAACTCTGATGATCTGAATCGTGCAACAATCCCGCCTAGAACTTCAGGCCCGCTGACCAGAAGATGTTCTGGCTGACGAGATCGCTGTTCCCTGCCGAGGCGTTGTAGAAGAAGGAGGTGTTCCCCCTCCTCCACCAGTTCCGGGGTAGGCACCGCCATCTCCCCCGTTAAAGCCACCACCACCGCCACCAGCAGTATAGAGACTGCCACCGCCACCGCCCCAACCCCCAGAGCCACCAACCCCAGGGGCACCACCCGCAGATCCATTTCCTCCCCCAAAATTAGGTGCGGCTGTTCCTCCGGTAACTGAATAGTAAAATGAATTTCCACCATTCCCGTAAAATCCTGCTCCTCCAGCCCCACTATGACCTACTCCCCCAGTGCCAGCTCCGTCGGTATTGGTGGTACCTGCTCCACCGCTTCCACCATACGCACCACCACCACCGCCACCACCTGCGATGATTAGAGGAGCACTTGTAGAAGTATAAACAAATGTGCCTCCACCACCTCCTCCGGCATATGATCCTAAAGATGGAGATTCTCCCAATGCAATATTCAAGACGTAACCAGCATTGAAAATAATCTCTCCACTTAAAACTGCTCCAGCACCGCCATCGGCTGATAAACCATTAGCACCAGATGCACCAGCCGCAGTGAGTTGGTATTCACCCGTGATTGGTATCGTATAGGTAACAACTGTTCCCTTATACGAAAAATTCGTGCTCTGGGCATTAAGCAGTCCGACCGAGAGGATTGCGACTGAAAGGAGTAAAATGCTTCTGAATGATGTCATGAAATCGGGGAGTAAGCTGAGTATTGTTGCCTGCCTTAATTTCTGTGATTCCAGCAAATAAGGCAGCTAAATCAAATCTGTTACGATACCATTTAATTATTCTTACTGGGCAGTATAACCGCCATCCGCCGCCACCAAAGCCCCCGTCACATAGGAGCTCTCGTCCGAGAGCAAGAAGCAAGCGACCTTAGCGATCTCTTCAGGCTGGGCCACATGGGGAATCGGTTGGGCATGGTCGAGTGCGGCCTTGATCTCCTCTTCGGGAAGAGCGCTGAGGTTGTGATACCGTGCCACAGCCTTCCGCATCAGCGGGGTATCAGTTGTTCCGGCGCAGAGGCAGTTTACCCTGATATTGAACGGCGCGTAATCGATTGCCGTGCTCTTGGCGAGTTGCCCGATGGCCCCCTTGGTGAGGCCATAGACGGAGCTGCGCCCCTTCCCGATGAATGTCTGATCGGATCCGATGAGGAGGATGACACCTTGCATCTGTCTCTTCATCACAGGAATCACCGCCTTCAATGAATAGAAGACTCCCTTCAGGTTAATGGCCAGGACTGTCTCGAACTCCTCAACGGTGGTCTCCTCGAGGTTAGCGAAGAGGTGAACCCCGGCATTGGCAAAGAGCGCATCGATTCGTCCCTCCCTATCGACAACTTGATCAATGGCGGATGAAACGGAGTCATGCTCGGTAACGTCACAGGGTATATAGAAGTCCCCGGGGCATCCGTCGGATTGAATATCAAGATTATAGACGGTGGCCCCACGCTCTCTGAGGAGGCTCATGGTCGCCCTGCCGATCCCGGTAGATCCACCGGTGATGACCACCACATTGTTTGAAAAGTTCATGATGTTCGTTGGATAGTATAATGCCTCGTGCTTTCGTGATCTCGTGTATCTCTATCTAATACATTAAGATTAGAAAGTAACTCTTGTGGCAAGTCAGGCAGCACCGGGAGCCGACACATCACCCTAAGGACAGGATGCCCATGAAATGCCCATTCATTGGGACTCTCCTCAGAGAGCACGACCTTACCCTGGCGCTGTTCATCAACCCCGCCGATACAATGAATCCAATGAAGATTTTAAGTGGTTTGATTCCTGATTTTAGCTTCAATTCGATTACTCGATTAGAGCACTGACTGCCATGTTTCATAACCTACCCCATTTCAACAACCGACTCGCCGAAGCAAACTCCATTTGTTGCATGTTTGTCCGATCAGGGACAAGTAGGGTGTTACTGCTTGATGGTTCGGAGATTCGCGGAGGCAAGGCTGGCCTCGACCAGATCCGAGGCATCATGCTTGGATCAGATGGTCATGGAGGCTTCGGCGGAATGACCTCACAGGACAACAAAGTCGCACTGGTCTGGCCTGCTGATCGCGATGGCTCCTTCCGATTCAAGTTCCTTCAGGTTGTTGCGGAAAGCGGCGCCGTGCTTCCAATGGAATGCTCCAATGCAGCCTCCGCATCTGCCTTGATGGCACAATTGAGCGGGCATGATTCTGCTCGCTCTACATGGAAGGCAACAAATCTCTCGACCGGCCAAAAAATGGAGCTCCGCCCGGGCTCCAGGGAAAAAATCGCTAAGACATGGAAAATCCGTTTTCTGGCTGCACGAGACTCCCACCGGGCACTCCAGGGTCTAGGTAAAGGCACCTCCGTACGAATCAACGGAAACAAAGTTGAAATCACACCGGTACTCTTGGGAAACCTCTTCCTCTTTACTAATGTCGCCCCCGAGTTACTGGACAAAGAATCGTCAACCCTGATCGCAAGGGAAGGAATGAAAGCTGCAACAAAGGCCGGGTGGATCCCACCAAAAGACTATCACCCCAAGGTCATCCCTTATCGGGTCATATCCGACGGCGCACAGCGTGCGGTTGAGACAGCTAGCTACTATCACGGAGAACTCCATCGCTCTATGCCCGGTTCGGCCGCGATGGCACTAGCCAGCTTTCTGGAAATACGGAGGGGGAATACAGGTGGCAGCCAGCCACAATGGAACGTCCGGCACACCTCCGGATCTTTTGAGGTCACACTTGGTATGGATACATCGACAAAATTCAGGAAAGTTTCTTGGTCCGAGTTCACAACGCCAGTTCGACTGCTTGGATGGGGCGTGGCACTGCTTGATTCTCGCAAATGATCATGCGGAACCGATCAAACTTTACCAAAGCAAGCAATACGCCATGCTCAACCAACATTACGTAGCCTATCCGGGTGAATTCACCCGGGTGCTTGAGAATGCACGGAGATTTGTCCGTGAATGGTTGCCTCATCATGGCAAGATCCTCGACGTCGGCTCGGGACGCCAATACATCAGTCGCTTAATGGATGAATTACAAAGGGATGTAACGGTGCTCTCTGTGGAACCGGACCAGAGACTCTCCGACATTAGTCTCTTGGCAGCCAACTCATTGACACATGCCCAATGCGTTCCGCTCTGCATGCGCCTAGACCAGTTGCCGGCATGCAGGACTTTCGATGCCATTATTGTTCACCGCGCAATACATGAGGTCGCTCCCGCACGGGAGCGTCCAGGCGTTCTGGCAGATGCCATCGAGAAGTTCCTCAAGCCTGGAGGGACGATTATCCTCAGTGACCCATTCTTTACTACTGACAAACAGGGCCAAGTTGCACACGCACAGAGGATCATGCGGGAGCTTATTGGTCATACACACGATTATGCGGAGCTTGCACCCCCTGAGACCCTCACAAGCTTCTTGAGTGAAAGATTCCAAACCGTCCTTTTGGAGGAGACAGAAGACGAACTTAGCGAGGCAACGGGCGGCCTACTGAGAACTTACTGGCTAATGGCCCGATAGAACCCTAGACCAAACAATTAATAACTTAGATTATGTGTGGAATTGCGGCGGTTGTATTTGATGAAACTCGTGGACGCGATCATGTTGAAGCCATCCTCTCTAGGATGTGCAGGGCCCAAAAAAGCCGTGGACCCGATGGGACTTACATATGGACCGATGGCCGTGTAGGGCTGGGAATGGTGCGACTTGCCATCGTAGGCTCCGAGTCGCGAGGCAGGCAGCCGATCGAGAGTCCTGCCGGGGGTCGCCTGATCTTCAACGGGGAGCTTTATAGTCCCGATAAGGTGATGTCGTCTCTGGGCGGTTCTTTCCCAGAAAATGAATGCGATGGAGCGGCTCTTCTTCGCCTCCTCGAACAGCGTGGTCTCGAGGGACTCAGTGATGTCAGCGCGATGTTCTCCCTCGCACTCCACCAGACATGTGATGATTCTGTTCTTCTGGCGCGGGATGCCAGGGGACAGAAACCTCTCTACCGCACGCGTATCAGTGGTGAGTCGGGTAGAGGATGGGCATTTGCATCAACCATAGCGGCACTGTATGCGGTCGCCGGACCATTCTCGGTGAGGCCGGAGGCGATGCAGGAGTGCTTGATTTTTAAAAGCGTGGGAGGAACCGCTTCAGCATTTGCCGAAATCGATCAAATCCCTCCCGGAGGATGGATGAGAATCGCCAGAGATGGTGCAGTCAGAGAAGGTCGCTGGTTCACCTCTCAACCTCCTGGCACTCAACAGGGTGACACCGACCGTGTCAGGGAACTACTTTCGGAGGCAATTCGGGTGAGATTGCCGAGCCAATTGCGCTCTTCAATTTTTCTCTCGGGTGGCCTTGATTCAAGTATCGTCGCTGCGGTGGCTGCCCGAGCCGACGAGGCACCGACACCCCATGTCCTGACGATTGGTTATGATGTGGGTGGCTGGCAGGACGAGCACTCTCTTGCGGTACAACTTGCTGAGGAACTCGGCCTCCAGCATCAATCCCTTACCGTTAAATCGGATGATGTTCCCAACCTCCTGAGGGACACCGCCGTTGCCCTAGAGGATCCGAATCATGACCCAGTAGTCGTTCCGACACTGCTTCTTGCGCAAACCGCCTCCCGAGAGACCAAAGTCGTGCTCACGGGTGACGGATCGGACGAATTCTGGGGGGGGTATGCCCGCTTTGACGATCCCCCTCGCTCACTGGAAGCTTATTTAAAACGGACAATGGTTTTTCACCCTGAAGAACTGGGACTGAGCAGCTACCCCTCAAGTTACCTGAGCGGAATAGAGATCCCTTCAGAAAGTTCCATGGACTCGCTTGACCGAATCATGAGACTCGAGACCGCGAACAGGTTAAGAAATTACCATCTCTCAAGAATCGACAAGCTGACCATGGCCTCGGGCCTGGAGGCACGCTCTCCATTTCTAGACCTAAAGGTTACGGGATACGCCGAATCGCTTCCCGCAACAGAGAAACGCCCCGAGAATCGAGCAAAGGGTCTCTTGGTGGATGCCTTCCGTCCATTATTACCCCGCTGGCTCCTCGAAAGAAAAAAACAACCTTTCACCGTACCCATCGAATCGTGGTTGGAGGGTTCACTCCGCGACTTTGCACGGGACATCTTGGGCGGATCCGCCTTTGTCACCGACCTCGCCGATCCAGCCCCACTGTTTGCGGGCCTCTCCGCAAAAGAAACCGCTACTCCCAGCGCCCAGCGACTCTGGTCTCTTCTCCACCTTGAGATCTGGCACAGGGAATTCGCAAGCCGGATGGAAAAAGCCCCATGAACGACCCCCTTTCCGAAGAACTGCTCACCTGCGGTCTGGTTGATACGCACTACCACGTTGGCCCGGAGTTTCTCAACCGCCGCTATGATGTCTCGTCACTTGCTGAGGCCGCTAAGCGCCATGACATCACGCTGGTGCTCAAGAACCATACTTATCCCACTACACCTCTAGCATCGCTGGCCCGAGAGCGTTTTGGAGTTCGATTTTTGGGAAGCGTTGTGCTGAACCGGTATGTCGGTGGCCTGAACCCCGATGCAGTGAATGGCGCAGCTTCGGGAAACCGTTCGAAAGTTTCCGATATCAGTATCGACCCATCCTTTGTGGTCTACATGCCAACCGTGCATGCCGCCTCGCATCTCCGCGTTCTGGGTCATGCCTTTGACACTAGATGGTCTTGCGGACACACGATGGATGCTCATGCCAATGATTCCGGTGAACCAGTGCAGGTTTTCGACACAGAAGGCGAACCTGCTCCGACATTAAGGGAAGTCCTCAAGGCTATCGCAGAGACAAATTCAGTTCTGGCAACGGGTCATCTTAGCGCCATGGAAATCATGAAACTGGTACCGATGGCTCTGGATCTTGGAGTGCCGCGCATCCTTCTGACTCATCCCCATTATCCCTCTGTCGAACTTTCGGATGAGCAACTGATCGACCTGACAAGCGATCCAAGGGTCTTTATCGAGCACTGCCTCGCCATCCACACGATTGAGAAGGTTCCGCTGAGTCGTTTTGCCAATTCGATCCGTGCCACTGGAACAGCTCAGGTAGTCCTGGCGACGGACTTTGGACAGATCCATAGCGAACCGATCCCCGAAGGCACATTGAGTTTTGCGAGAAATCTTTCCAGAGAACTGGGTGACTCCGTTGACCGGGAGAAATTCCTAGCCATGTTCAGTACCAATGGAGCTAGAGCCTTGGGGTTGAACGGATCATGAGTTCCTCTGTTTCACTTGGTTCAACGGTGGTTCCACTGAACGGAGAGACTCTTCGGGGACTTAAAGTAGGTATTGTCGGCGCAAGTGTGGCAGGCCTCTCCCTTGCATGGTTCCTCCTAAGGAAGGGCGCGACCGTCAGGGTATTTGAACGATCGCGCGCACAACTTGAAGAACGCGGTGGTGGAATCGCGCTGGACCCAGAAATCATTCCCTTGCTTGATTCCTTTCGCTATCAGGATGTCCGGAAGCGGATCGTCGTCGACACACAGGGACGGATTCTTTGGGAGAAGGCATTAAGGAAATGCACGACCGCCTGGTCGGAGATCTATAGAACCCTTCAAAATCATGTTCCTGAATCAGTTGTCTCACGTGGCTATGCCGTAACAGGATGCAAAAGCTTGAAAGACGAAGCCATCCTGCGTTTTGAGAGTGGGAATGATGAGAGATTTGATCTCGTCGTGGGTGCTGACGGTGTGGGTTCTGTTGTGAGGCATGCGGTTGATCCCGAATTCAATCCCCGTTATCTAGGCTATGTTGCCCTGCGCGGTCACCTTGATGAGGCATCTCTTCCCGCTGGTTGTGAACAACTCCGCCAACGCGCAGACTCTCCGGCAATCGTTAATTGCTACGGCAGGGGAACCCACATGGTGGCATACTGGATTCCTGGACAATCAGGGAGGGCCCTCAATTGGATGTGGTATCGCAATGTCGGTGAGAAGGAGTTTTCGAAATTCCTTACAGATGCTTTTGGGAACTCCCATCATTGGTCAGTGCCTCCAGGCATGCTGGATAAGTCGCGCTGCAATAAACTAATGGACGAGATCAGTGCAATTTTTCCCCCGGAATTCTCCTTGATTGCCCGTGCTACCGAGAACCTTAGTCTTCAGGCGATCTACAGTGGAGTAGCAGAACAGTTTAGCCGTGGCCGGATCGCACTGGTAGGCGATGCAGCTCACATTGCCGTGCCTCATATCGGAGCAGGCACGTCGTATGCGATTCAGGATGCCCTATCACTGTCACAGGCCCTGACTTCCGAAAACATCAATGAGACGCTTGCCTCCTGGGCAGTGGGGCGTCGGAAGGCGACCAATAAAAGCCTCGAGGTAGCAAGAAGGTTGGGACATGCACTTCAGCATGAACATCACGAGTGGAAAACCTGGTCGCCAAGTGACTTTGAAGCATGGTGGGAGAAGATCGCCGGCGACCAGGGTCTATACTTTGATATCCATGGCACGGCTCAGAATTCCCCAAAAAAACCTGACGAACGGTGAATAAGATCGCGCTTGAAGAACATTTTTCGACGCCGGAATTGTACCGGAGGTTTGCCCCCAAGCCCCCAAGAAGCAAAGAAGAGGTCCAGCGACGCCTCGCAGACTTTGATCAACTCCGACTAGAACTAATGGATCAGGCGGGAATTGAGATGGCTGTATTGTCCGCGACTAATCCCGGCGTTCAGGCCGAAAGGGATCGTGATACGGCTACCAGGTTGGCCCGTGAAACCAACGATCTGCTTGCCGAGGAAATCAGGAAGCGCCCTCTGCGCTATGCGGGCTTTGCCCATCTACCGACACATGAAGGAGTCGCCGCCGCCGCTGAGTTGGATCGGTGCATCAACGAACTTGGATTCAAAGGGGCCATGATCAACGGGCAAACCAACGGCCAATATCTCGACGAAGAGATCTACTTTCCTTTTTGGGAGAGAGTCCAAGAGCTTGATGTTCCCATCTATCTCCACCCCGGGATGCTACACGACCAACCATCGATGTTTGCGGGGCATCCCGAACTTGACGGACCACTCTGGTCTTGGACTGCTGATACGGGAGCTCATGCCCTGCGATTGATTTTCTCCGGAACTTTCATTCGGTTTCCCAAGCTAAGGATCATTTTGGGCCACATGGGGGAGACACTTCCTTACTTCCTCTCGCGCTTCGATAGCCGATGGCAGTTCTTTCTGGGCAAGAAACTTCCCAAGGAAGAACTTCCTTCAATAATTTTCCTCCGTCATTTCTACATCACTACCTCCGGCGTATGCGACCCGGCTGCCTTGCAACACGCGATCAGCGTGATGGGAGAAGATAGAGTCATGTTCTCTATAGATTATCCCTTTGAGGATTCTCAAACAGCCGCAGATTTTATCGATACCGCCCCTTTGAGCGAGGAAGTGCGAGCCAAAATCTGCCATGGAAATGCCAGAAGCATTCTAAAGTTGTGATCCAGGAAGCCACTGAAAAGAATCAGGTCTTAAAAGAACACTGACGACTTGACCGTTACCGAGTCAAAATTCAGGCGAAGTGCATCAAGATCACGCTGATAGTTTTCTTTTGGCCCGTGTTTCAAGTTCGATAATACACGAAAGAACTCGTCATGTCCCAGACCCGGAGTAAACCAGATGAGCACCTTAATGGGGGAGTCAGAATGATTTGCATAGGCGTGAACGGTGTTTGGCGGAATGACCATCACGGATCCTGGCCCGCATTCCCTTAATTCTTTTCCACAAAGCAAAGTGGCTGTTCCCTCCAGCACATAAAAAGTCTCTGTGGTCCTCTTGTGAATATGAGGATCGGCACCGACCATACCCGGCGGCAGTTCCCTTTCATACATCTCAACAAGTTCCTCAGTGTCACGTGAAACGATCTTAAAACGGACCAGACTAGCAGATTCCATCGGGAATATCGTCCCATCACCTCCCTTTGATATAACCACTCCCACGGGAGCCTGCCAAACTTCGGCAAGCTGATCTTTATCTGACACTGGTGTTGGAAATGGAACTTTTACAGAAAGAGAGTCAAATTCTGTTCTCAATGCATCGACTCCATCCTGAAAGGATTCTTCCGGGCCATGCTTCAGGCGCGCCAAACCCCTAAAAAACTCTTCATTCCCAATAGCCGGCGTATAAATGCTTAATACTCTAACAGGGGTATCTGTATGGTTAGCGTAGCCATGGATGGTGTTTTTCGGAACCGAGACAATGGACCCCGAATTGTATTTGGCTGATAGGCTACCGCAGAGAATGGTAGGACTCCCTTCCAAAACATAAAATGTTTCGGTACTCTTCTGATGAATATGGGGATCAGCGGCAATCGAGTGAGGAGGCACTACTCTCTCAAAAAGTTCAAAGGTACCATCTGTTTGCTTTGAATATACCCTATAGAGGACTTCATCCCCAGTCTTCATCGGGATCAATTCACCCTGTCCCCTCAGTGAAATAAAGGATTCCATGATGATTTTTACTAAAGATGAAACTCAAGGAGCCAGTCAATAACCTGTTAAAGCCTCTCATTAACTGATGAGTCGTTTTTTCTAGACCGCTTCTCTGCATTTATGAAACTCGGTTATGACTAGACCTCAAGCAGCCCCCCTGAAACCGATCGCCATTATCGCCGGAATGGCCGGCAATATGATGGAATGGTATGACTTCGCTCTCTATGGAGTGATGGCACCGACTCTGGGCAAAGTCTTCTTTCCTCAAGAGAATCGCATCGTAGCGATCATCTCTGTCTTCGGTGTCTTTGCCGCCGGGTATATCATGAGGTTGGGTGGAGGTGCCTTCTTCGGACACCTTGCCGATCATTACGGAAGGCGTTTCGCCCTGCTCGCTTCAGCGACTGTGATGGCCATCACGACAGCGCTGGTGGGATTCCTCCCCTCCTATGCTGCCATCGGGATAGCCGCACCGCTGCTGCTGGTAACCCTGCGCCTTATCCAGGGACTCTCGACGGGAGGCGAATTCATCACCTCGATCACCTATCTGGTCGAGAATGCGCCATCGAAACACCGTGGCCTGATCGGCACTCTGGCTGGATCGACGGCCTCCGGAGGCATCCTGCTTGGCTCGGGCACGGGAACGATCCTCTTCTCAATATTCTCTGCCCATCAGGTTATGGAATGGGCTTGGAGAATCCCCTTCCTGATTTCGATTCCCCTTGGACTCTCAATAGCCTTGCTTCGCACACACCTACCCGAGGAAGCAAAACCGGAACTTCATGCCGGTACCCGTCAGCGACGCTCCAGCGTCCTACACGTCCTATTTGAGCATCCCTGGGCCTTGATCCGGGGAGCATTCGGCGGATGGGGCTTTCAGGCCGGATTCTACTCGATGGCGATCTTCATCTCGTCCTATCTCTCGGGAGGAAAGGTCTTCACTGAGTCAGCGGCTTTGGGACTGCAATCCACTGCCGTGGCCTCGGCCATCATCATGTCGCCTGTTGCCGGATTTCTCTCCGATAAGTTCGGACGTAAGCCGATGGCCATGATCTCCCTGCTTGGCATCCTGATTGGAGCTTACCCCTTCTATCGCGTTCTAAATCTTGGCGATAACACGCTGGCTTTGATTGCGATGGTGCTCTTCATGATGTTCGTCGCACTGGGTGGAGCCACTTACCAGGTATGGCTTGCCGAGGTTTTCCCGAGAACCCTCCGTGCCACGGGACTTGGAATCTCCTACAATGTCGCAGCGGGCATTCTGGGAGGCACCACTCCGCTCCTATGCGTCACCCTTATTGAGTTCACTCGCAGCCGGATGGCCCCAGCCGGACTCTTAGTCATTGCCGCAGCAGTAAGCACCTTGCTCCTGATCTTTCAGAGGGAGACTGGAAACAAGCTTCTGAAGTAATTTCATAAGATCCCTGAGAAATATTCAAGGGACCAGCAGGATATCCCCTTAGCGGACGAATTCCTGAAAGCCTATGCTCAAGGGCTGATATTTCTCCCATCCCTTGAAGTCGAAGTGCCACCACTCATCTGGATAGGAGAGGAAGCCATGCCGAGTCATGACCCTCTGCAACAGGTCGCGGTTGCGCCGCTCCTCCGAGGTTCCGCCAGAAAAGGAAACTGCCGCCCTTAGCGAAAACTCGTCGAAGTCACTCGGCATCGGAACTGCTTTCCCTTGTCTGTCGATGAGCGAAACATCCACGGCGGTTCCCCTAGTGTGACGACCCCGATTCACCGCTGGATTGGAAACAAAGTGTTCGTCTCGGATGAGATCCCACATTTTCTGCTGCACGGGCAGGGGGCGATAGCCGTCGTAGATCTTGAGTGCGAATCCCTTTGTAGCTAGATCCCGCTGAACTGCCTCGAGACATGGGATCAACTCCTTCCGCACATAGGCCGCAGGAAAAGGATAAAGTCTTTCGCCGGTGAAGTTGCAGGTGGTGGCATAACGAATTTCTTCAAGAGGAGGCCTCTTCATCGAAACTACATTCACCAGATCGCCCGAGTCATCGCCCCTCAGTACTCCGGCCAAGCAGAGAAGAATGAGGGGGATCAGTCGGGCATATCCTGTTTTCGTGATCATCAAAGGAAGAGCAGTCCGGCCACGCCCGCGATGAGAACGATCAGAATGGGATTCAGATCCGAAAGCAACAGCAGCAGACCACTCATAATCGCAATCAGGGCAAGAATGGGGGAATGAATCGCTGTCTGAGAAATAAACATAAAGGCTGCGGAGAGAGCGCCAGCGGCGATCAGAAGCAAGGCCCTGCCGATAGAATGACGCCATTTCCATTCACTCAACCAGTCCCAGGAATTGGCCGCGCAAAGAATCACCACGATATTTGGAAGAAACAGGGCAAGCATGGCAACCACGGCTCCTAGTAAAGCCCACCTCTCCCCGAATTCGGAACAGGACTTTAGTCCGATCATTGAAGAGAGCATGCTCGGACCGGGGATAATAAAGCTAAGTGAGAAAAAATTCAAAAAATCCTGACTGTCCATCCAGTTATGATGGCTGACGCTGGCATGCTGCATGCAAGGGAGAATCGTCTCCTCCCCACCGAAGGCGCAGACAGAGAGCGCGGAAAAGGTTGAAACAAGATCGGTGCAAATCCCGGCCACCATCTGAAAATTATCCACGGGGGAGAGAGAGTGCTTAAGCGGCAGGGCAGGACAAACCTGTGGCTTCTCAGGTTTGGTCCCATGCACGATGCCATGCCGTATTTTCTCAAAAGCCGGTTCACCGTATTTCTCAACACCGAAAACGGCATACATCATCCCAACGACCACAACGGCCATCAGCACCATACCCCAGGGTTCGGAGTTAAAGATCTGATCAAGCTTCTTGTGCAGGCGATGCCTGAAACTTAACGTCGGAACCAAGGCAAAAGTCTCCTGAAGGTTTTTTAATTTTTCATGTCGTGAAGGACGATGCAGCCAAATCGCCAATGGGGTGATCCAGAGAATGACTCCCGAAATATGAAGGATCCCGTATCGAAGGAGGATCATTCCCACCAGAATCAGTAGGAAGTCGCGGTAGTCGATCACCGCCTTTTTGCCGATTTCCAAAACCGTGGCACCGATAACGGCGCAAACAGCTGCTCCGGCCCCTGCAGCAACAGCAACAACCCATGTGACCTTGTGAAATTGAATGAAGGCACCGCCGATTACCAGGGACAGCAGGAACGAGGGTAGGATCATGGCGACAGCCACCACGACCGCACCCATGATACCCCTCACCCGATGACCGACATGAACCGCCAGTCCAAAGGTGCTGTCTGGTTGGGGAAGAAACTCAGCTAGCGCAAAGCTCTCTAGGAATTCCTCCTCTGTAATCAGTTTCCGATGCTGCACGATCTGCCGACGCATGTGACCCGCAGCCCCCTGCACAGTCGTGAGGGCAATCAGAAAAAAATACCAGCCCAACTGCAGAAGTGTGGGATGGGGTCGAGCCTGGTTTACCTCTTCTCCATGGAGGGATTTTTGGTGCGGTGATTTTTCGGAGCTCACAACGGGATAATCCTTCAGAGAAGGGTCCCAATGCTACTTTTATTGTAAGATCTTGGGGATTTTGCTTTGGCATTGAATAGGCAAATAACATCTTGGGGCATACGTTACCTTCCATTAAAAACTCTCCGTAAATGAATTCCCCTTCCAAACCACTCCTCATCCTCTCTTGGATCCTTCGCTTCACGGCGGCGATCATTCTCCTTCAGACGCTCTACTTCAAATTCTCAGCCGCACCAGAGTCGGTATATATCTTTGATAAGGTCGGATTAGGAGCTCCTGGACGAATCGGATCGGGTATCGCGGAACTGATCGCTGCCATTCTCATCCTGATCCCCTCCACCACATGGCTGGGTTCAGGACTTGCCCTTGCCGTCATGGGGGGAGCCATCATGAGTCACCTCACGGTGCTCGGCATCGTGGTCATGAATGATCATGGCGAACTCTTCGGACTCGCCGTCATGGTTGCTCTCTGCTCCGCGATCCTGCTACTTCTGGATCGTCGCTCGATTCCGATCATCGGAAAACTCCTCCCCTGATGAGTTCAACCCGGATGGATTGCGTTGAGTTGTCGGATGGATTGATCAGGTCCCTTAAGGAGATTCTTGATCAGGGGACTTCACTGCTGGATTGCCTGAGTGACGAGTCCTACAAAGCGAAGACTCCCCTCTCCTCCGGAGCCTCGATCGGGGCGCACTACAGACATTGTCTGGATCACTTCAGCGCCTTGTTGGCCGGAGATCCCGAGGGCGGAATCAATTACGATGCAAGGGAGCGCAATCCCGTACTGGAAACCGATCGTGATGCGGCTCGTCGCATGACCGCTCATCTGGGAGATCTGGCCACCTCGTTGGACGCAAAGATCCTGAAGTCACCGGTCATCGTGCGTTGCGGCGTATCCTATGCGGACACGGAGTCCACCGTGGTCGACTCCTCTTACGAGCGGGAGGTGATGTTCTCGATCTCCCATGCGGTGCATCACTACGCGCTGATCGCCATGATCGGTCGCTCGCTTGGAATGACAATGCCCGAAGGGTTCGGTGTCGCTCCATCCACCATGCATTACCGCAAGGGAAACGAGCCAATCCATTCCTGAATGCCGGTCACCGAACAGGGTTTTCTGGAGCTGACGGGACTCTTTTTCCTGACCTGGCTCTCAGAGGATGCCGCCGTGCTAGGGGGTGGATTTGCCGTGGCGACCGGATCCCTTCCACTCTGGCAGGCCTTCGTTGCCTGTTTTTTCGGGATCTGGACGGGAGATTATGTACTCTACGCGATCGCACGATACGGCGGGCGCTCACTCGCTTCACGTTTTCTCAGTGCCGGATCAAACTGGAAGGAGCGCGTTGAACGGAGTGAAGCTTGGTTTCTGAAACGCGGTATCCTTGCGCTTGCGGTCTCGCGTTTTGTCCCGGGCCTGAGACTTCCCACCTTTCTTGCGGCGGGATTTCTGCGGATGAATACCCTACTTTTTCTCACGGTGACCTTCGTTATGGCACTTATCTGGGTCGCCCTGATTTTCCTACTGGTGCATCTCTTCGGAGAGGCAGCCCCAACGACCTTCCACTCCTTCCAGGGACATATCGGATGGATTGTCGCCCTGATCCTCCTGCTCATGGTGCTGATTCATCTTGCTGGAGCCCTTCCCGATCTCATCCGTAAAAAATTGCAAAACTGGGAGTTCTGGCCCGCTTGGCTTTTCTATATTCCAGTGGCGTTTCGTTACATGTCACTTGCTCTCCGATACGGATCGCTGACTCTTCCCAGTTCTGCGAATCCGGGAATCAAGACCGGCGGCCTTATCGGTGAGTCGAAGAGTGCCTTGCTGAGAGAGCTTGCTGCCATAGCTCCGGAATCGGTGCCGCCGACATTGCTGATTCCGACAGTGGGCGATAGATTGGGCATGGTTCATGATTTCCTAAATACAAGCGGAACGGCATTCCCGGTAGTTTTGAAACCCGATTTGGGATATCGAGGAAGCGGCTTCCGGATCGTGCACTCGAGTGATGAGGCTGCGGAGTATCTGGATCAGGTCACCCTTCCGGTGGTGGTGCAAAAGTATGTTCCCGGCCCCTGCGAGGCCGGAATCTTCTACTACAGAATGCCCGCTTCAGAGCGTGGAAACATCCTTGCAATCACGGAGAAGCACTTCCCAAGAGTGACTGGTGATGGAGAACATACGATCAAAGAACTGATCATGGCGGATCCCCGTGCAAAGAATCAGTCCTCCATCCTGCTGGAACGGTTTAAAAAACGTCATAACGAAATCCTTCGGCCCAGTGAGCAACTACAACTCGTGGAAGCAGGAAACCATGCCCAGGGATGCCTTTTTTCAGACGGGATGGGTCATTGGACAGCAGAACTGGAAGGTGCAATAGATCATATCTCCAAGAAAGTGAATGGCTTCTTCATCGGACGTTACGATGTTCGTTTTGAAACATGGGAGGAATTGGAAAGGGGACAGGGATTTCAGATCCTTGAACTCAACGGCGTCGCAGGAGAACCGACGAGTGCCTACGATGCATCCCGCTCGATCACCCATGCGTTTTCACTGCTCTTCCGCCACTGGGAACTGGCTTTCGCCATCGGAGCGGAGAATCGGAAGCGTGGTTATCATCCGACTCCGCCACTCATCATTTTCACGGAATGGCTCTCTTATCGGAGGGCCAGTCGCTGCCTTCCGAGAGCGGACTGATTTCTTAACGAGATGTGTACCCTTTCCTTCATGCCGAGCCCCCATGGGTTCCTCCTTGCGATGAACCGCGATGAGCAAAGAACCCGCGCAAAAGCCCTACCCCCGGCCGTGCACCGGTGCGGCAACCACCGCGCCCTCTATCCGTCTGAACCATCCGGAGGCACCTGGATCGGCATCAATCAAGCGGGCATTGCCCTTGCACTCATCAACTGGTATTCGAAACCGCAATTGAAAGCCGCTCCCGCCTTCAGCCGTGGTGCCATCATCCCGAGAATCCTGACGGCGGATTTAACGGACAGTGCTGAGGGACTGATTCGTGAACTTCCCATGGAACGATTGAACCCGTTCCGACTGATCATGATTTGCCTGAAGGAGCAAACGGTTCGGGAATTCCAATCAGACTCAGTCACCCTCTCGAAAATTCCCCACTCCTGGGAAACCAACCACTGGTTCTCCTCGGGATTTGAGGAACCTCAGGTTGAGATCATCCGCGCCCGCACGTGCGCTGAGATGATTCGGGATTCAGCGACTGATTCGCCCCAGGGTCCCAAGATTCTCCGGAATCTCCACCGATCGCATGCACCGGAGAAAGGACCCTACTCCATCTGCATGCACCGGGAGGATGCCTGTACGGTCAGTTTCACAGATGTCATCGTTGATAACTCAAAGGCTGCCATGTCCTATCACGAAGGCACTCCATGCACAGAATCCGTTGAATACGATATGACGCTCTCCCTCACCAACGGGCTCTAATTGAAACGAGCAAGAAGGGCGCGAATCGTCACCATCAGGATCGGATCCTTGGTGGCGTCAAAGGAATGTTTGGCCGGGCAGAGGGGGTAGAAAACCGGATACGCAAAACGATATCCCCAGGCATTCTGATTCTCGGCCAGTTCCTGCAAAACCGAGGCGCGCTCCGTGGTCGAGAGATTTTCAACATAGGAGACGGCATCAGATGTCGGTTGATTGCCGAAGGTGGTAGGGAGTTCCACGACCAAGGGAATACGCTTGGTAGATTTCAAGAGGTCGATCTGCTTTCTGTTTACCTTGAGATCCCAGGCCCTCACCACGAGGTAGTCGATTCCCTCGGGAACGAGCGAAAGAGGGCCGTCATAGCCGACCATTTGACCAGCAGCGTGGGCTGCGGCGATCCCCTCCTCAAACACTTCGGCACTCACGGAGGAATCATCCGGAGAAACATAGAAAGTCCATGCATCGGGATGGAGACGCGTGGAGATCTCCCTCATGTGACGAACAATCATGTCACCTGACCGGCTATCCCCGGCATTGAGGACGATATCGAAACGGCACTCCTTTGATGAGGCACGAACGGCTGAGCGAACTGAAAGGAAAGCATCCTCCTCGGCATGACCGATATCCCCATGATCGGAAACACGGATAAGTCCTGTCACAAAACTCGGGTGGAGGGAGGCCAGTGTCCGGCCAACGGTCACGGCTGTCTGCGAGGAATCCGAGAGCGTCCAACTACCACTATGAAAAAGGCGTGCCTGAATAATCCGTAGATAAAGCGCCCTCTGTGAAATCTTCAGGGCCGTTGCGGAGAGCGGTTGATTGATGGTGTCGCTCACCGGAGTAGCCGAGGGAGATACCAGTGTCCTTGTTTTACCTCCACCTGCCGCCTGCAGAGCCGTCGCGGGACAGAGCAGCAGCAAAAGAGCGATGCAAAGATTACTTTTCACGCCCATCGTTGTGACAGAGAAGGCCGTTCACTAAAAGGATTAGGATTACCCCGCCAGCGGATCACCCTGCTTATTCCGGTTGATAGGAGTCGCTTCTGAAGGGAGCGGCTGGAAGCCCCTCAAGATTGTAGAGCGAGCCATCAGGGAAGCCTTTCCAGTTATAGCGAACGGCCAGCGGATGCGGCACGGCATCACTCCAAAGAAGAACACTCTTTCCCTCAATGCGTCCCTGAGCAGGAAACCACTTATGATCGCTTCCCGAGAGGGCGAATCCTTTCAACGAGGTTACCAGGGAGGAAGAGAAGTCCCCGGCCTTGTCGGGAGAGGTTCCGATAACCAATCCGCCACCAATGGAATCGAAATCAACGCGGACTTTATCTCCCTCGATCTTCATCCCCCGATAGATTGGCCCCTCATCAACAAGTTCCTCTCCATAAACACGGTGACGTGCAATCAAGGCAAGCCTCCTGCCGATATTGAGTTTGTCCGCGGGCACTCGATCATCCGGGAGTCCAAGATCAGTGGCTTGGGCAACTCCGGTTCCGGGCAGGGAAAGCACACTTGCCGCCCCCTCCCTGATCCATGGCCACCCTCGGGATCTGGAACCATCAGCGGCATGATAACACTCAACCGCCGACCCACCCTCGGCACCGAATCCCGCCAAGGAGACGAAATAAAAGGGGAACGGCCCCTCACCCCAACGACTTCTCCAGTCGCGAATCAGGCGCTGAAAAGTGCGGCGGTATTGGAGCGCTGCATTTCCCTCGTCGGACTCTCCCTGATACCAGATCACTCCGGTGATGGCATAAGGGATAAGCGGCTGTATCAATCGCTCGAAACAACTCGAAGGAGCACCCACTTCCCCATCGATCCCCTCCCCCTTATTCGCTTTGGATGCCGTCACGATCGCAGGTGACCTGGAAAGCCCCATGTGACTGATCCAGGAAACAATGGGAGTTCGCTCCCGCGTGCACTGGATGATACCGACCGGCAGGTGATGGGTTGATCTCAGATCCCTTGCAAAGAAGTAACCGACGGCGGACACGGAGGAGATACTCTCCGGCGTACAGACCACCCAGTGCCCCTTAATCTTGGTATGGCTCGCTGCGGATGATCCTCCAGTCAGATTGGCAGGCTCCGCTTCCTCAAAAAAACGAAGTTTCGGATCATAGACCTTGTCATCAGCCTCTTTTCCGGAGGAGGCATCCGAGAGGGGAAACGCCATGTTCCCCTCACCCGCACAGATCCAGACATCCCCGATGATCACGTCGTTGATCTCGATCCGGTTTTTTCCATTGATGACCATGAGCAATGGAGCCGGCATTGACGGAAGAGGTCTCAGGGTGATCCGCCAGTTTCCGGAGGAATCGGCGACCGTCGACTCATTGATCTTGCCAAAGGAGAGGGAAATCCGCTCACCGGGTGACGCGGAACCCCAGATCGGCAGCGTCACCCCCTGCTGCAGTACCATGTGATCACCGAAAACCGGAGGCATGGAGACATCGGCATGAAGGCCGGTGCCAAAAATAAAGAGAAACACAAAGAACTCGCGCAGAGATGCAGAGACGCAGAGAAATTTATAAATTATCCCTGATCTTTTATTGCCGATTTTTTGAGCCTGCATCTACGTTCCCCACATGCTTCTGATACTTCTGATATTCATATCAAAAATCTCCGCGCCTCTGCGCCTCCGCGCGAATTATTAGCAACTACCTCGGCCCGCGATCCTTCTTGAAGCCTTTGGAGAATTTACCCTGCTTACCCTTCTCAAAGGAGGGCTTGAAGGCAGGCTTAAAGCTCTTCTTATGACCCATCCCCTGAGGTGTGGGAGCCGGATCCCTAGGCTGAAATTTCGGTTTTTTGAATCCCTTTGGCTGGGCAAATCCCTCGTGATCAGGAAGCTCATTCGGGAACTCCTGCCTGGCGGGAGACTTGGGTGAGGACGTCTCCTCATTTCCGGCCTGACCCAGGAGCAATGAGAAGAGGGCGGAGCAAACCTCCGTTGCCTGGAATCCCTCCTCCATCAGGCGATCGGTGAATTGCGTCTGATCGGCATAATTCCCGGAAGCCAGGAGTGCCTGCACCTTCCCGAACATCTGCTCGGAGCGTTTCCCCTCAACCTCGGAGGGGGTGGGAATCGTTCCCCTGCGGATCCGGGAATGGGTGAAGCGCTCCAGGTACTGGATCTTGTAGATATCACGTCCGGTCACAAAGGTGGCAGCCATTCCCTTCTTGCCAGCGCGTCCGGTACGCCCGATGCGATGCACATAGTCTTCGGGGTCGTGCGGAAGATCATAGTTAATGACCACCTCGAGTGCATCCACATCGATACCTCGGGCAGCGACATCGGTCGCCACGAGGAACTCGAACTCGGAGTTCTTGAACTTGTTCATGACGCGGGTGCGCTGGGCCTGGGTAATGCCGCCATGGAGGCGATCCGCTGAAAATCCCTGCGCGAGCAAGGCATCGGCCAATTCGTCGACCATCCTCTGGGTATTGCAGAAAATGATACCGAGCCGGAAGCCATAGAAATCGACCAAACGGATCAGGGACTGTGTCTTGCCGCGTGGCGGGATCTCATAGAAGAACTGCTCGATATCGGGAGCCGCGACATCCTTGCGTTCGATCGCAACGGTTTTTGCGTCACGGGAATAGCGATTGATCAGTTGCTTGATCGGCCCGGAGAGGGTGGCTGAAAAGAAGACCGTCTGCCGCTCATCGGGCGTTGCATCCAAGATCTTCTGGATATCGTCGCGGAAGCCC
>Ga0316217_10001189_pt1 | contig 34939 bp, 27 predicted proteins | sample 1anoAmetaG_FD_203633 | JGI IMG/M metagenome (GOLD analysis project Ga0316217, IMG submission 203633) | Freshwater microbial communities from Trout Bog Lake, Wisconsin, USA - 1anoA | ecosystem: Environmental > Aquatic > Freshwater > Lake > Hypolimnion/Profundal zone | place: USA: Wisconsin...
ATATTTACTATAATATAGAATTAATATTTCAAAATAACTATATTATAAAACACAGATGGTATTGTTTTTGATTAAGCAATAATAGCAATGAGTTTATCATTTAAAAACATATCAATTAAGTTATTTCTGGTTCTAATGGCTTTTCAGGTCATTAACCTTAGTATTGATTCTGTTGATTTTGAACCTATTGATTCTCCCACTACTTCTGCCTTTAACTTCAACTATTACAACTCATTAATCGAATATGTAACCGAATCTATAATGGGGCATGTGAATGCTTTTCCTGAATTTTTTAATGAATCTAATCAGAATAAATCTCAGGTACTGGCAAAGCATATTTCTATAAAACTATATCAGTCAGAAACGCTTATTCCTGTTCCGTTTTTGTTGGATATAAAGATTACCCATTTTCCTAAAACAATAGATGATTATACTTTCTTATATTGCAAAGAAATTAATCAACCACCTTCCATTTCTTAAATACCTTCAATAAGTTTCACTTAAATTATTATACGTTATTTATTATCCTATAACGATAATAACTTTTTGGTATACTTATTACCTCAGGTTCTATATCTTTTTACAGAATTATTGTTTACAAATTATTGTATTTATCTTTTGTTTCCTTAATTAAAAGGGAATAAATGAATATAATAATAATTTAGGAGAATAGTATTGATGTGGTTATTTTACCGCTTTACTTTTTACTAAAATAACAAAGTAAATATCCATTTACTTGTTTGAAATAATTCTGATTTATTGTGTTACATGTATTTCATTTTCATGTAATTATTTATCAATTATTAAATTATAGATATGAAAATATTCATTCGTAATATATCAATAATTGTGGTAGTTATGATTATTTTTTTTCTACCGCAATTAACATTAGCGCAAGCATTTACTAAGCCAGATAGCACCTTGAAGTCAATCAGATTCGATACGCTACGACTAAATATAAACGATGCAGAGCAGATGTTTATACAGAAGAACTTAATGTTGTTGGCACAGAAATATGGGGTGGATGCAACCGAAGCACTCATTATACAGGCAAAACTTTATTATAATCCAACCTTCTCCTGGGGTAATAATGTTTATAATGGAAATACGAATACCTATTTTCCACTTTCCTTTAAATGGCCTTTAAGCGACAATCAATTTAACTATAGTCAGGAGATTGTATTAGCTCATAAAATTAAGAAACAAGTTGGTATTGCAGAAACAAACTATGTGCTTGCTAAGGATAATTTCAAAGACCTATTGCGTACTTTGAAATATACCTTACGTAGCAGCTTTTATAATATTTATTACCTTCAACAAATTGCAAAGGTTTATGACGAAGAAATAAATGCACTTAAAACGGTTGTAGAGGCTTACAAGCAGGTAGAGGGAGAAAATTTAGTTTCAGAGGCTGAAATAGTACAAGTTCAGGCACAATTATATTCTTTACAAAGCGAATATCAGGGTTGGATTGATAATATAAATGATCAGGAGAGTCAGCTAAGACTACTCTTACAACTTACTCCTACAACATATATACTACCTGCGGTTAGTCAGGATATTGTAAAAACAGATCCGTTAAAATATGGATTAGGAACCTTACTGGATTCTGCTTATAATAATCGTACCGATTTTATGATTGCTAAAGACAACCTTTTATTAAGTAAGCAAAATTATACTCTCCAAAAAGCTTTAGCTGTTCCGGATATTACACTTGGATTAGCTTATGATGAATCATCTCAATATACCCAGCACGATTTAGGGTATTCTATTGGATTTGCCATTCCAATGTTTAATCGTAATCAAGGTAATATTAAAAATGCTGATCTGATGATTAAAAGCAATGATGCACAATTAAAATATACTGCTAAAACGTTGGAAGAACAGGTATTCCGTGGATTACAAAAAGCAATAGATGCTGATAAACTTTACAAAGGAATTGACCCGACATTTGCAACAAAGTTTGACACTCTTGCTGCTGGCATGCTGGATAATTACCTGAAAAGAAATGTAAACCTTCTCACCTTTCAGGCATTTTATGATTCCTATAAAACAAATATTGAACAGTTAAATACTATACTTTATAATAAAGTAAATACACTTGAAAGCCTGAATCTGTTGACAGGCACTAATTTCTATAATAAATAAAGACTTATTCTAAATTAGATTATTAATAAATTAAAATAAAATGAAAAAAATAAATAAATTGAGCCGATCAAATATCAAGGTATCTATACTCCATTTACCATTATTAATTGTAATGTTGTTTTTGTTTGCAGGTTGTAACAAAAAAGAAGAACTTAGGAAACAGGAAGAAACAGTAGATCCCAACAGGGCTGAATTAAACCAATATCAGATGAAACAGATTTCACTGGATACTGCCCATGTAGAAGAAGAAAATTCTGAAGTAAGATTTGGTGGTATGGTATCAATGGATCTGGATCATGCTATACCTGTTTATAGTTTTGTAAGTGGTAAAGTATTAAGTGTGCCTGTAGGGTTGGGATCTTTTGTAAAAAAAGGGCAGGTTCTTGCTTTGCTTTTAAGTACTGACCTAAGTAATAACCTTACACAACTTGATGCTGCCAAAGCCAATCTGGCACTGGCAAAAAGACAGCTATATGCTGCAAAAGAATTGTATAAAGCAAAACTCAATTCTCAATTAGACCTTCTTTCAGCTGAGAGTGGTTATAAAGCTGCGGAAGATGCTGTAATAGCACTGGAAACTACCCGAAAAACTTATGATGTGGATAGTACAGCAAAAAGTAATAACAACATTTACAAAATATTAGCCCCTACAGATGGATATATTGTTGCTAAATACCTGAATGCTGGAACTATTGTATTATCTGGCACCAGTACTAATCTGTTTATGATATCTAATCTTAAAAGTAATGTTTGGGTATTTTTCAACATATTTGAAAATGATGTAAATCAGATACATGAAAATGATCCTGTGGATGTAGTGGCTTATGCTTTTCCAGACAAAAAATTTACTGGAAAAATCTCCAACATCGGTACAGTTTTAGACCCTGTTTCCAATACTGTTGTAGGTAGAGTAGAGATTAGTAATGAAGAAAACCTATTGAAATCAGGCTTATTTGCTACTGTAATAGTACATGTGGACAAGCATAAGCAAGCAGTGGCTATTCCCAGAAGATGTCTTGTTTATTACGATAATGAATATTATGTAGAAAAACAAACGGGTCCCTACAGCTTTGAAAAAACAAAGGTGAATGTAGATGGCTATACTGAAAAATATGCATATATCAGTAATGGTGTAAGTGATAAAGATATACTGGTAGGTACGGGTAGTTCTTATGTATTGGGGCAATAGCCTGTTTTATCAAAATAAATTAATAATAACGGACATAAATATTTATATATTATGAATAAATTAGTTAAAAACATTATCTCCTTTTCTTTAAGGAACAGGGGGTTTATAATACTTTGTAGTTTTCTTCTTGCAGGTTATGGGCTTTATTGTACTATAATTATGCCAGTAGATGCATATCCAGCAGTAACCCCTACTATAGAGCAGGTTATGATTCAATGGCCTGGAGCATCGGCTGAGGATATGGAAAAATTAGTGACTATACCAGCTGAGGTTCAATTGAATCAGTGTGAGAAAAAAGCCAATATTAAAAGTATTACCATGTTTGGCCTTTCACAGATTTCCATCACTTTTGACGATGGAGTGGAGGACTATTTTGCACGTGCTCAGGTATTAAATAATCTGAGAAATGTAAATTTTCCTCCTGGAGCTTCCTCTAATGTTTCATTAAATCCAAATGATGACCCTACCTGCGAAGTTTACCGTTATACACTAGAAGGTGGAGGCAAAACAGTACAGGAACTAAAAACATTACAGAACTGGGTTGTGGATCATCAGTTCAGGATGGTAAAAGATGTTGCTGATGTAAATACATATGGCGGCCCTACTAAAATTTATGAAGTACAGGTAGATGCAAGTCTTTTAAAAAAATACCATATTACTGCACAGGATGTTTTTACAGCTATTGGTAACAGCAATGTAAACTCAGGAGGTGATGTGATAGAGCAGGGAGATCAGTCTTTTGTAGTAAAAGGAGTTGGATTAATAAAAAACCTACACGATGTTGAAAATATAATTATACAAAATAATAATGGTGTTCCCCTTTTACTGAAAGAGGTAGGATCCGTAAAAGTTGATATGATGCCAAGATTAGGTCAGGTGGGTAGGAACAGCAACCCTGATGCAGTTCTTGGAGTAGTTTTGATGCGCCGCCACAGTAATCCTGAAGAAGTGCTTGATGGAATTCATAAAAAAGTAGAAGAACTGAATAGCAGGATACTTCCTACTGGTGTTAAAATTGTTCCTTTTTATGATAGAACTACCCTCATTGATTATTGTACCAAAACTGTTTGGTCGAATGTGTGTATCGGGATATTATTCGTAATTGGATTTGTATTTCTATTTTTAATGGACTGGCGTTGTACAGTTATCGTATCTGTAATAATACCCTTATCGCTCTTGTTTGCCAATATGATGATGTATATGCTGGGGATGTCTATCAATCTTCTTTCATTAGGAGCAGTGGATTATGGGATTATTATAGATGGAACAATAGTATTGGTGGAAGGAGCATTTGCTTTATATTCTCATTATTATCTTGATCTGGGAAAAGAGAAATTCAATAAGAGGATAAAGATGGGCTGGATAAAAAAAGCAGGATTAGAAAGGGCCAAAGCTATTGTATTTGCCAACTTTATCATTATTGTTGCATTGATACCTATCTTTTCTTTTCAGAAAGTAGAGGCGAAACTATTTCATCCACTGGCTTATACCATTGGCTTTCATCTGTTGGGGTCATTGATTTTTACCTTAACGCTTATCCCAGTTATGATTAGTTTAATGCTAAATAAAAATACCTATGAAAGGCATAATCCAATTGTTCATAGATTTATTAATATAAACTATAAGTTTTTCCATTGGGGGTTTAATCATAAGAAACTTTCTTTAACAATTGCCTGTGCTATTCTTGCCGGTGCTTTATACTGTGTGCAATTTATGGGTTCTGAATTTTTACCGCATCTTGACGAAGGGGGTATGTGGGTGAAAGCATTGTTACCATTAGGAGCAAGCATGCCAAAGGGGCATGCAATGGCAGATAGTATGCGTGCGGACTTTGCTAAGTATCAGGAAGTAATAGGTACTACCACTCAAACAGGCAGACCAGATGATGGAACTGACCCTGAAACATTTTCAGACATTCAAATGCATGTTCAGCTCAGACCACATGATGAATGGCAACATCATATCAGCAAAGATTCACTTATTGCTTTAATGAATGAGGGACTTTATAAAAAGTATCCGGGTATTATTTTTAATTTTTCTCAACCAATCAGGGATAATGTAGAACAGGCAGTGTCAGGTATGAACGCATCATTAGCTTGTAAATTAACAGGTGAAGACCTGAATGTACTAACCGATTTAGCCAAACAGGTAAAAGCTACTCTGGCTACAGTGCCAGGCATCTATGACCTTGGTATTTTGAAATGTCTTGGTCAACCTGAATTGTGTGTAAACCTTAACTGGGAAAAAATGGCATATTATGGAGTGAATACACAGGCTGCAACTTCTATTGTTGGTATGTCTATAGGTGGGGTTGCAGCAACTACTGTATATGAGGGTGAAAAACAGTTTGATTTAAGAGTTCGATATCTTCCAAAAGATGTAAAAAGAGCAGAACAAATTGGTGATATAATGATACCAACTATTAATGGCGGTCAGATTAGACTAAAAGAGATAGCTGACATTAAAATGCAGACTGGTGTTGCTACTTTATTCAGGGACAATAATTCCAGAATGCTTGGTGTGAAATTTTCTAACAGGGAAAGAGATTTAGGTAGTACTATAGCAGAAGCAAAAGAGAAATTAAAAGCCATACACCTTCCAAAAGGATACCAGATGAGCTGGCTTGGTGAGTATGAAGATCAGCAGAGAGCAATGTCACGTCTGGCAATTATCGTACCGCTTTGTTTATTAGCAATATTTTTTATTCTCTTTGGTACTTTTGGTAATATGAAAGACCCTGCTATTATAATGATGACTATACCTTTTGCCCTTGTAGGATGTGTTTTTGGGTTACTATTAACCCACATTCATTTTAGTATTTCTGCTGGTATAGGTTTCGTAACAATGCTCGGTGTTTGTACCCAAAACGGAGTAATGCTGATTGTGGAATTTAATAAAAACAGAAAAGAAAGAAAGCTTAGTGTTACTGATTCTATTTATGAGGGGGTTATGGCCAGAAGACGTCCGGTTTTAATGACAGCCATTATAGATATTGTGGGTCTTTTACCTGCGGCTATCAGCACTGATATAGGATCGGAAGCGGGTAAGCCTTTAGCTACAGCTATGATTAGTGGCTTTATTTCTTCTGAAATGTTAGTGATACTAGTTTTACCTATTTTATACTATTATTTCTATCATAAGAAAGGAGAAAAGGTTACTCCGACCATTGATCATGTGTTACCTTATAACGATGTTAATTTTTCAGGACACCACCAACATAATTGATGTTATAACTAACTGGTAATTGTTATGAATAAATTTAATCTAATTTGTAAGAGATGTAATTTCTGATACTCGTTAATTTTTGCATGGGCTTATAAGAATACTAACGAACAAAATAAAATTCATTTTCTGGATAAAGAACAGGAAAGTGAAGTTGTTAAATTAAATAAGAACGATATATTATTAACATAGAAATAAAACAGGCTTATTCATTTAAATGATTAAGCCTGTTTATTTATTTTAAGTAGATCGAATTTTATGAAATAGTTTTTTATATAATATTAAGCAATAAATATACTCCAACTTGAAATATTAAATTGATATTGAAAATCAGTTGATTGTTTATCTGCAATATCTAACCTGTTTCAATACTATTTCAACAACTTTTATAAGAAATTAAAGTAAAATATATATAAATTTCAAACAAAATGAGGCTGTCAGATTCTGACAGCCTCATTTTGTTTGAATCCAAGCTTTCAACACACTCAGGATAAGGTATATTAATTTCTTTCTTTTTAATCCTGATTTAACCGGATAGGAGAAAATTATTTTATCAGGATTAAAATATCTATAAAATCAACTTAAAAAGATAATTTCCATATAGTATCTTATTAATATTTCTTTAATTAACATTTTGTATTTAAGGGGTCGGCATTACTTTTGTTATCGAATTGCAATAGAACATTAGTTGAATTTATTATCATTTAATCTATTATATAAAACAGTCAAATTTTAATTAAGGATTATCTATTTGTTAATATAATGCATTTTTATTTTATAAGTTCATTCTTATTTCTTCATTTGCATAGTTTTTATGTAAGTATGATATAATAATTAATGTAATAATGTTATTCTATATTTTCAGAAACTATTAATTTCTATTTAAGATAAAATAAAACTATGTGTCAATATCTTCGGTATATATTCATTTTAATTGCATTTGTTGGCGTGGTGGAGTTATCTGAAGCACAATCATCAGGATTATTTAAGGATACTATGAAAATCAGTCTTGATAGTGCTCAATCTATTTTCCTCAGAAATAATTATTTGTTACTTGCTCAGCGTTATAATGTGGATGCTCAAAAAGCATTGGTAATTCAGGCAAAGCTATTACCTAATCCCAATTTCTCCTTATCAAGAGGACCATTGATTCCTATCTATGATCCGAGTTCTCAATATCCACATTCCAATTTCTTTAGTAATGGCGAAACTTCGGTAAGTGTTTCTCAGTTAATTCTATTAGCAGGTAAAAGAAATAAACAGATAAAACTTGCAGAAGCAAATGTCAAATTGGTAGAGGGACAGTTTTTTGATCTGATACGTACCTTAAAATATTCTTTACGGACTGTCTTTTTCAATATTTATTATTTACAACATTCAGCTAAAGTGTATGACAAAGAAATTCAGTCATTACAAAAGGTTGTAACTGCTTTCAATCAACAGGAGGGTAAAGGTTATATTGCAGAAAAAGAGGTGATAAGAGTAAAGGCACAGTTGTATAGTTTACAGAGTGAATTTAATGATCTTAATAATCAGATTAATGATCTTCAGAGCGAGATAAGATTAATCTTACAGGTAAAAAATGTAATGATAGATCCTGTTGTAAATGAATCAACTGAATCAAATTTGAAACCAGATAAATATCCGGTAAATATTTTGATTGACAGTGCCTTTAAAAGCAGGACTGACTTAATGATAGCAAGAACTAATACTGATATTAGTAAATTTAATTATGATTATCAGAAAGCACTTGCTGTTCCCGATCTTACTGCCTCAATATCTTACGATAAACAGGGGAGTTATGCTGCTAATCTGTTTTCGGCAGGTGTGTCAATTGACCTTCCTGTATTCAATAGAAATCAGGGAAATATTAAATCTTCAAAATTTATGATTGACAACAGTATTGCATCTCAGAAAAGTACCGAAGCTACTGTAGAAGAACAGATTTCAAGGGCGGTTCAAAAAGCTTATGACAACGATAAGTTATATCATAATATTGATAGTAAGTTTACCAGTGATTTTGATAAAATGTTGAATGAAGTTTTTATCAATTATGAAAAAAGAAATATTGGCTTACTCGACTTTCTGGACTTCTATGATTCATATAAACAGAATACTTTGCAGATAAACTATATCAGGTACAACAGACTACAAACATTTGAAGATATTAACTTTTATACAGGAAATAACTTCTTTAATTAAATATAATAACTTAGAAATGAATTATACTACAATAATTAAGCAAACAAACTATCTTATTCTTTTCTTTTTGTTCTCTGTAATAGTCTTTAGTTGTAAGAATGAAAAGGAAACTCCTGCTGGTAGAACAGCTTACACTATTCCGGATTCATTAATGAAACAAATTGTTATTGATACAGTAAACAAGTGTCCTTTAGTTAATGCTATTTCACTTACCGGAAGTGTGGATTTCGATCAGGATTATCAGGTGAATATTTTTCCACTGGTAAGTGGTAACATTCAGGATGTAAAAGTTCAAGTGGGCGATTATGTGCAGGAAGGTCAGGTGTTAGCAGTGGTAAAGAGTAGCGAAATGGCAGGCTATAGTAATAACCTGATTATTGCTGAAACTAATGTTACTGCCACTAAAAAACAACTGGATGCAGCTAAGGATCTTTATAAAAGTGGCTTGTCTTCTCAGTTAGATGTAACTACTGCTCAGGTAAATTATGATCAGGCAATTGCTCAGTTGGAAATGGTAAAAAGAGTACTGAAAATAAATGGTAATAATACGAAGGGAGATTACATTATCAAATCGCCAATCAGTGGGTTTATAGTTCAGAAAAACATTACCAACAATACAGCCATAAGAGCAGATAATGGTAATAATCTCTTTACCATATCCGATTTAAAAGATGTATGGATTCAGGCTAATGTATATGAATCCAACATCAACAAAGTCCATCTTGGAGATTCTGTTCAGATTACTACTCTTTCATATCCTGGCAGAATTTTCAGGGGTAAAATAGATAAAATGACTAATGTACTGGATCCTACCAATAAAGTAATGAAAGTGAGGATAATATTGCAGAATGCTGATTATGCATTAAAGCCTTTAATGTTCACCAGTGTTAAGGTAATCAGTCAGGAAAATAAGGAAACTATCTGTGTATCCAGCAATGCACTGGTATTCGATAACAGCCGTTATTATGTATTGAAATATTCAGGTAAAAATACGGCTGATATAACACCTGTTACAGTACAAAGCATTTTTGGAAATAAAGTATATTTATCAGATGGTGTAAATGTTGGTGACAAGGTTATTGCATCTCAAACCTTATTGATCTATGATGCATTAAATAATTAATCCCCTTAAATCAATATTATGGTTAAGCTAATTAAAAATATTATAGCGTTTTCGCTAAAGAATAAATACTTCATTATTGCATCTTCTGTTATACTGGTTGCATGGGGTATATATGTTTTTATGGATATGCCGATTGAGGCATTTCCCGATGTTACTAATACAGAGATAAGTATCATCACACAATGGCCAGGCAGGAGTGCAGAGGAGGTAGAAAAGTTTGTGACTATTCCTGTGGAGATAGCAATGAACCCTGTTCAGCACAAGATCAGTCTACGGTCTTCTACCATCTTTGGTCTTTCTTATGTAAAGATTATTTTTGATGATGGAACCAAGGATCCTGAGGCAAGGCAACAGGTAATGAATCTGTTGCAGAATGCTACATTACCCGGTGGAGTTCAGCCTGCTGTACAGCCTCCTACGGGTCCTACAGGTGAAATATTCAGGTATACCCTAAGAAGTAAAGTAAGAGATGTAAGAGAACTGAAAACTATTCAGGATTGGGTAGTAGACAGACGTCTGAGGGCAGTTCCCGGAGTTGGGGATATTAATAGTTTTGGTGGTAAAACAAAATCGTATGAGATAAAGGTTAATCCGGGTAAACTCACTTCATTAGGTATAACTCCGCTCGATGTATTTACTGCTGTACAAAAGACCAATATCAATATTGGTGGTGATGTTATTATTCAAAACAATCAGGCCTATGTAGTGAGGGGGATTGGTTTGTTGAATGATATTAATGAAATCAAAAATATTGTAATAGCCAGTAACAATGGAGTGCCTGTTCTGGTGAAGGATGTGGCTGAAGTAGAAATATCCAATATCCCTCGATTAGGTTGGGTTGCCCGTGGTGATGGATTGTATGATTCCACCGGTAAAAGAAGTATTACCGATGAGACAGATGTGGTAGAAGCCATCATTGTGATGCGTAAAGGAGAAAATGCCACCAAAGTAGTTGAAGCTGTTAAGAAACAGATTGATAAACTGAACAATACAGTTCTGCCTGCCGATACTAAAATAGTTCCTTATTACGATAGATCCGATCTGATAGAATATGCTACCCATACAGTATTGCACAATCTGATAGAGGGTATATTGCTGGTGACTTTCCTGGTGTCATTGTTCATGTTCAACTGGCGTACTACGCTGATTGTATCGCTCATCATCCCTATGGCATTGTTGTTTGCCTTCATTTGTCTGAATCTGATGGGTATGTCGGCAAACCTGCTGTCTCTTGGTGCAGTTGACTTTGGTATCATTATAGATGGTGCTGTGGTGATGGTGGAGGGGATGTTTGTTATACTGGATCATGAGGCTATTAATATGGGAATGGATAGGTTTAATAAGGTAGCCAAATTAGGATTGATAAAAAATAATGGAGCACAGTTAGGTAAGGCTATATTTTTTGCTAAAGTTATTATCATTACCGGTCTGTTACCCATCTTCGCATTTCAGAAGGTAGAAGGAAAAATGTTCTCTCCATTAGCCTATACATTAGGCTTTGCTTTATTAGGAGCACTGATCACTACATTAACTTTAGTGCCAGTATTAATCAGTATTTTATTAAAGAAAAATGTAAGGGAAAAACATAACCCTATAGTACATCATCTTACAGCATTTATGCTGGATGGATTTATGGGAGCTTTCAAAAGAAGAAAAATTGTCATTCCAATTGCATTAATGATAATGGTTGCTGGTCTGTATTCTTTCAAATATCTTGGTTCCGAGTTTTTACCGGAGTTAAATGAAGGTTCTATCTGGCTTCGTATTCAAACACCTTATAGTATTTCATTGAATAAGTCGGTGGAAATATCAGCCGAGGCAAGGAAAATTCTTTTACAATTTCCACAAGTAAAACATGTTGTTTCTCAAACAGGTCGTCCAGATGATGGTACTGATGTGGCAGGGTTTTATAACAATGAGTTTTCGGTAATGTTATATCCCGAGGCTGAATGGAAACCACATATTTCCAAAGAAGAATTAATAGAACAAATGAATAAAAAATTATCTGTTCTTCCCGGAGTCGATCTTAACTTCTCTCAGCCTATCATGGATAATGTAGAAGAGGCTGTGTCGGGGGTTAAAGGTTCTATTTGTGTAAAAGTTTATGGAGACTCCCTGAATTATATGGAAGCAAAAGTAAATGAGGTGAATAATATTCTGAAAGGAGTAAAAGGTATTGAAGATCTGGGTGTAATTCATAATATAGGCCAACCCGAACTGGATATTAATTTAGATCAGCAGAAGATGGCACTTTATGGTGTAGCTACTGCAGATGCAAACTCTGTTATTGCCATGGCAATAGGTGGTTTGGCTGCATCCACTTTATATGAAGGTATCAGAACCTTTGATATCAGAATCAGACTACCGGAAGAATTCAGAAAAACACCGGAAGATATTGGTAACTTACTGGTTCCTACACAAAGCGGTTCTAAGGTGCCTGTGAAAGAGATTGCAGATATAACGTTGAAAACAGGACCATGTCTGATATTCAGAGATGATAATGAAAGATATTCTGCCCTTAAGTTCTCCATCAGAGGACGCGACATGGGTAGTGCTATTAAAGAAGCTCAGCAAAAAGTGTCTGAAAAAGTTCACCTTAAACGAGGCTATACAATGGAATGGCAGGGTGATTTCGAGAATCAGCAGAGAGCCCAGAAAAGGTTATTGCAGGTAGTACCTATCAGTCTGGCTTTAATCTTCCTGTTATTGTTTACTATGTTTGGTAATTTCAAAGATGCAGGTCTCGTATTCCTCAATGTACCTTTTGCGATAGTAGGGGGTATAGCAGCATTGCTTATAACCGGTACTAATTTCAGTATCTCAGCAGGTATTGGTTTCATTGCTTTGTTTGGTATATGTATTCAGGATGGAGTGTTGCTAATAACTGTGTTTAAACAGAATATTGATAAAATACATGGCAAATCAAGTTCTTTGTATCATGCCATCAGACTTGGAGTGAATTCCAGAATTAGACCTGTAATGATGACTGCTTTAATGGCCGCTATAGGATTGTTTCCTGCTGCCATTTCACATGGTATAGGCTCCGAAAGTTCAAGGCCTTTGGCACGTGTTGTAATAGGTGGTATACTTTGTGCCATGATCTTCTCTTTATGGGTATTTCCATTGATATTTGCCTGGAGCTATAAAGGAATAAATGAGCAGTCAAAAACACACTTCCTGGATGATGAATTAACTAAAGAAGATCCAAGTATTAAAGAATAATAGTGTGTGTTGTTTAAGTTGATTATTAGCCTGCAAATTGCTACTGATCATCTGATACAAACAACTAATGTATCAATGATAAAAAAGACCTCAGTAATCTTAATTGCTGAGGTCTTTTTCTTTGAAGAATATTCATTAATTCCAGATCAATCTTCGGATTTCGATTTAATAACTACAGTTACTTGTTTTGATAGCATTTGTAATTTGTAATAATATTTTAGTTGTATAATAAGCTTTGAATTAATATTAAGGACTTTTATCTCTCACTAAATTCGATTTAAACTATACGATATTGATCTTAATTATTCTGCCATAAGAAGTTGTATTTAAGTTGATAAATACACCAGTTAAAGGAGATTATAATCTGAAAACATCCTTGTATTTTTGTCAATGACTACTCTTTTAGCCCAAAAACTTGGAGCGGAAATGATTTCCGCTATAGCATTTATAAATTCCGCTATAGCTTTTTTGATTTCCGCTATAGCTTTTGCAGTTTCCGCTATAGCTTTTAAAATTTCCGCTATAGCGTATTTTATTTCCGCTATAGCTTCTGCGGTTTCCGCTATAGCTTTTACAATTTCCGCTATAGCGTATTTGATTTCCGCTATAGCTTCTGCAGTTTCCGCTATAGCTTTTGTCATTTTCGCTATAGCTTTTACAACATTCTCTTTAGCTTTTTATCTTAAAATAAGAGGAAAATAAGTGTTGTTGATGGCAATCCTGAATTTATTGATGAGGACAATTATAAGGTCATAAAAAAAGAGGACACCCATCAGATATCCTCCTTTTAAATATCTTAATAAATTCACTAGCTTAATGTAACCAGATCCTTTACTGTTCTGGTTTCCAGTACACTCAGCGAAGCATCCCTTACTTCACACATGATTACATTCAGTCCACAATGTTTTTCCTCGCAATTCTTACATTTCTGATAAAAATGAAGGCTGGCACATGGCAACAGTGCAATAGGCCCTTCAATGGTTCTGAGAATCATGGCTATAGTTATTTCTTCAGGCTTCATATTGAATGTATAACCCCCACCTTTACCTTTCTTACTGTTTAAGTATCCGGCCTTGCGAAGGGTCAGTAAAATGTTCTCCAAAAACTTCAATGATATTTTTTTATTTTTTGAAATTTCTGAAATTAAAATAGGCTCAGAAGAGTTTTTCTCCGCCATATACATAAGTGCTTTGATGGCATACTGTGTTTTTTTAGACAACATATTTGTATTTTTTAAATCGTTACCCAAAATAAATCTTTACATATAAGTAAAAATATGTTACTTTGGTCTCCAAAAATAATGAGAAAATGATTAAAAAAGTTGCTTTTTTATTTTGTTTGATCACTTTGGGGGCTTTTAGCCTCAAAGCACAGTTCAAAATACCCAGGTTTTTCGTTGGTTTTCATGGCATTTATGCACAACCACAGGATGATAAAATGACCGCTAATTATCACTATGGGATAGGTGTAGATGCTGAAGGTGGCTTAGGATTTGGCAAGACAATGATTACCTGCTCTGTAGGGTATTTAAACTTTACTGCTAAAGATAATACCAGTGGTTCTCTGTCTTTTATTCCCATTGAAGCAGGTATCAGACGATACTTTTTACTGGGTTTGTTTGCCGATGCAAAAGCCGGAGTAGGTGTGCAGAGTATTCCCAATAAAGCTTCGGATGTTCCATTGGATAATTCCGCTAATCTGATGTATGAACTGGGTGGTGGATTTAAAGTAATGGGTATAGAAGCTATAATAAATTATGCTTCCTGTAAAAACAGTAATGGTAATGCAGCTACCTGGAGTAATAACTTTTTATTTAAGATAGGTTATTGCTTAAAATTGTAATCCGTATAAAAGTCATTTTTTTATTCCAATATTCTTGTAACCTTTGCAAATAAATTATAACGCATACGCGTAAAAAACGAATTAATTATGTCGGCTATTTCTAAATCAGTTTTGGCAGTAATATTAGGAGGAGGTGCAGGATCCAGATTGTACCCGTTAACTGCAAGCAGAAGCAAACCTGCTGTGCCAATTGCAGGTAAATACAGACTGGTGGATATTCCCATCAGCAATTGTATAAATAATAATGTAAACAGAATGTTTGTGTTGACACAATTCAATTCTGCTTCATTGAATAAACATATTAAGAATACGTATCATTTCAGTGCTTTCAGTTCTGGTTTCGTTGATATTCTGGCGGCCGAACAAACCCCCGATAATCCGGGCTGGTTTCAGGGAACAGCCGATGCTGTAAGACAATCGTTACGACATATTTCCAATCTGGAATTTGACTATATTCTTATTCTAAGCGGGGATCAGTTGTATCAGATGGATTTTACCAGTATGATTGAAGAACATCAGAAAAGTAAATCTGATATTTCCATAGCAACTATACCGGTAACGGCTTCAGAAGCTACAGAATTCGGGATAATGAAAACCAATGAAGAAAGTATTATTACTTCTTTTATTGAAAAACCTGATTACGATGTATTGCCCGACTGGATAAGTGAAACCGGTGAGTATATGCAATCGTCCGGCAGAAACTATCTGGCATCTATGGGTATTTATATCTTCAACAGAAAAGTATTAAATACATTACTGAAGAATCTGCATCCCAATGCTACAGATTTTGGTAAAGAAATTATACCAAATTCAATACATGAATTTAAGGTAAGCAGTTATCAGTATAATGGTTACTGGACCGATATAGGTAATATTCATTCTTTCTTTGAAGCTAACCTGGCATTAACGTCAGAAATACCTGCATTCAATCTTTTCGATCATCACAATGTAATATATACAAGGGCAAGAATGCTGCCTCCTGCTAAAATCAGTGGCACAACTCTTGAAAGTACACTGATAGCCGAAGGGTCTATTATTAACGCCAGCAGACTTACAAAATGTATTGTAGGAATTCGTTCCAGAATAGGACATGGTACCACTATTAATGATTCGTATATAATGGGTAACGATTTTTATGAAACATTGTCTGATATGGATGAAAATGCATTGAATGGCATACCTAAATTAGGAATAGGAGAAAGATGCCATATTAAGAATGCTATCATCGATAAAAACTGTCGTATAGGTAATGATGTAAGGATAAATGTTGGCGGAGATCTTGCCGATACTGATCATCAGTTGTACGTTATTAAAAACGGAATTGTAGTCATTAAAAAAGGTGCAATTCTTAACGATGGATTTACTTTGTAGTGTATTATTAAACTATAAATTATAACTACAATATCAAATAAGAGTAATTACTGAATTTATCTTCTATAAGATCAAAAAATTAAAGCAATTGATACTATTTCAATTGCTTTAATTGTAATTAGAAACAGCTATAAATAAACTTTACAAATGGATATTTCAATTAACACACCTGCATTGTTATTTCCTGCAATTAGTCTGGTAATGCTGGCTTATTCCAACCGGTTTCTGGCATTGGCAAACAGAGTAAGAGCGCTTAGGGAGGGATACCAGAAAGGAGATAGAACTGATATAATTCATGGCCAGATCAGAAATATACGCTACAGACTAAAACTGATTAAATATATGCAGGGATTTGGAGGGTTTACATTTCTAGGAAGCTTGTTCTGTATGTACTTTATTTATATGAATCAGGAATTTATGGCTCATACTACATTCGCATTATCTATGATATCTCTTGGATGTTCACTTACTTTGTCGTTATTGGAAATTAAACATAGTACAAGAGCGATAGAACTGGAATTAAGCGATATTGAAGGGTTAAATGATCCAACAGTTGTTGATTATATTAAAAAGAAATTTGACAAAGACTAAGTTTTCCTGACAATACGTGACTGAATTATTAACTTCGTTCCAAATTTTAGTAAAATGCAAGAGAGCATGCTTAGTAAAATAGATAAAAACAAACTTCCAAAACATATTGCCATCATCATGGATGGAAATGGAAGATGGGCGGAAGAGCAAGGACAGGACAGACTGTTTGGTCATTATAATGGGGTAAAAAGTGTAAGAGATATTGTAGAAGGAAGTGCTGAACTGGGAATAGAATATTTAACTCTATATGCTTTCAGTACAGAGAATTGGGACAGGCCGGAAGATGAGGTAAATGGCCTGATGTCTTTACTGGTAGAAACAATCAGAAAAGAAGTTCCTACATTAAATAAGAATAATATAAAACTGCATGTAATAGGAGAGATAAGCATGCTGCCACAATTTGCAAAAGATGAACTGGCAGAAGCCATAAGACTTACTGAATCTAATACAGGATTAAATCTGATAATGGCATTGAGTTATAGCAGCAGGGTAGAAATAGTTTGTGCCGTTAAGAAAATAGCGGAAGATGTAAAGGCAGGTTTAATGGATGCAGATACAATTGATCATCATATTTTCAACAGTTATTTATTTACCCGTAATTTCCCTGATCCTGAACTTATGATCAGAACGAGTGGAGAATATAGAATCAGTAATTTTTTATTGTATCAGATTGCGTATACAGAATTGTATTTTACCAATACCAGATGGCCTGAATTTAGAAAAGAACATTTATATACTGCAATAGTTGACTATCAGCAAAGAGAAAGAAGATTTGGGAAAACAGGACATCAACTCAAAGAAACAACAACAGAATAATGGAGTGAGTAGATAGGAGTGAGTAGACAGAATGATGTACAATAAAAAAGAGGGCTAAACTATTAATTTGTTTAGCCCTCTTTTTATATATTAACTTTATTAAACCTTTAAACGATTTAAACGTATTGAACGGTTTAAACGTTCTTCAAATCCAGTTTAATCTGTAATTCATCAAATTGTTTTGCATCAATTGTAGAAGGAGCATCAAGCATTACATCTCTGCCGGAATTGTTCTTAGGGAAGGCAATAAAGTCTCTGATACTTTCGCTGCCACCCAATAAAGCGCAAAGTCTGTCGAATCCGAAAGCAAGACCACCATGAGGTGGTGCACCGTATTCAAATGCCCCTAAAAGGAATCCGAATTTATGGTTTTGTTCTTCTTCATCCATACCCAGGGCTTCAAACATTCTTTCCTGTAATTGTCTCTGAAAAATACGGATAGATCCACCACCAATTTCATTGCCATTCAATACCATATCGTAAGCATTTGCCTTGATATTGGCATAAGGATGTTCCAGATATTTTGCTGCATCGGTAATAACAGGAGAGGTGTTAATCATCGTGTCGATATCACTTGGTTTAGGTGATGTGAACGGATGGTGACGTGCAACCCAACGGTTTTCTTCTTCTGCATATTCAAATAATGGGAAGTCCAGTACCCATAGAAGTTTAAATTCAGTTTCTTTTCTGAAACCTAAGCGTTTGCCCATCTCCAATCTAAGCTCACTGGTGGCTTTTCTGGTTCTTTCTTCAGCTCCGGCAAGGATTAATATCAAATCGCCTTTCTGAGCCCCTGTAGCGTCTGCAATGGCCTTTAATCTTTCTTCACTGTAAAACTTATCTACACTACTTTTGTAAGTGCCATCGGCATTTACTTTAATGAATACAAGTCCTTTCATTCCAATCTGAGGACGTTTAACCCATTCTGTTATTTCATCAGTTTGTTTGCGGGAGTATTCACTGCAACCAGGAACGGCAATAGCTATTACGGTTTCAGCTTCATCAAATACTTTAAAGTCAACACCGTTTACCAACTCAGCATTATCGGTTTTTGAAACATAAACTGAAGATGGTTTTTTGATATTGAGTAATTCCATTCCAAAACGAATGTCAGGTTTATCATTACCATAGTTCCACATTGCATCTTCCCAGGTCATTCTGGCAACAGTTTCTGTGTAATCAATATTTCTGACATCTTTGAAAATACGTTTTATAAGTCCTTCAAACATATTCAGAATATCTTCCTGTTCTACAAAGCTCATTTCACAGTCAATCTGAGTAAATTCTGGTTGTCTGTCGGCACGTAGATCTTCATCTCTAAAACATTTTACTATCTGATAATAACGGTCGTAACCACTTACCATCAATAATTGTTTGAAAGTCTGAGGACTTTGAGGCAGTGCATAAAATTGTCCTGGATTCATTCTGCTGGGTACCACAAAATCTCTTGCTCCTTCCGGAGTAGATTTGATTAAGAAAGGAGTTTCTATATCCATGAAATTATTCTCATGAAGATAATTCCTGGTGCTTCTTCCTACAGCATATCTTAATTCAATATTTTTCTTAACAGCATTTCTTCTTAAATCAAGATAACGGTATTTCATTCTGATATCATCACCACCATCAGTTTCATCCGTAATAGTAAAAGGAGGTACTTCAGATTTATTCAGAATTTTATAGGAACCAACATTGATTTCAATCTCTCCTGTCGGAATATTCAGATTCTTGTTACTTCTTTCTTTTACTATACCGGTAACCTGAATTACAAATTCACGGCCAAGAGGTGATGCGTCAAGAACTTTGGTAAGTTCTTCACCCAATAATAATTGAGTTATTCCATAACGATCTCTTAGATCTATGAAAGTAATACTACCAAATTTACGAATGGTCTGAACCCATCCGGCAAGGGTAGTTTCAGTTTCAATCTGACTTAATCTTAATTCTCCGCAGGTGTGTGTACGATACATTATTATCTGTTTGTAGTTGCTATGTTTTAAATGGGTGGCAAATATAAGCTATCGAAATAAGGGTACTTAACAAAATTTATTCTTTTAGGGTATATTTAAATGACTAGTTGAAGTCTTGATATTTATTTAAAGCCAATAATTCTATGTAGATTCCACTAATTCAGTTATAATAAATGCAGTTTAAATAAGAGAATAATGGTTTATTATTAATAAAATTGAAAGGCTTATATAAAAAAAGAAGAGTGCTGAATAATGAAATTCAACACTCTTCCTTAAGGTTATAATGAAAGCTTCTTATTGTACAGAGATAGTTTTAGTAACTCTAGTTGCGCCATTTGTCATCTCAAGTTGATAAATACCTGGTTTGATATTAGGTAATGTCATTGTTTGAGATAATGAAGAATTTTGCATATTTACAGGAGTAGTAGAAACTAATTGTCCGTTAATGTTATAAATATTGATAGCATACTGACCAAGTTCAAATCCATCAAGTTGTAAATTTAATTTTTGATTAGTTACCGGATTAGGGAATACAGTAATTCCGAATTTAAACTGACGGATAACTTTAACTACACTACTGTAATTAACAGAACCATCTTTATCGGTAGATTTAATTCTATAATAGTTAACACCATTTGCAGGAGTTTGATCAATCCATGAGTAATTACCATCATTTGCAGCAAATATTTTACCAATAGGAGAGAAGTTAATTCCATCTATAGATCTTTCAATAGAATAACTTACAGTGTTAACTTCAACTTCAGAAGACCAATTTACTTTAACTATGTTGCTAACCAGATTAGCGTTAATTGTAGCAAATCTTACAGGAAGAGGTAATACACTTTTGAAATAAACACTATCTATATCAAGTTGGTAACCTACAATACCATTTGTAACATCTTTAAATCTAACTCTTTTTGCAGTAGCTTGATTAATAACAATAGCGGTATCTACACAGCTGGCTGCAATAGTAATACTATCTAATGCATAAGTCCAGTTAGTTGTAAGAGCTGAAGTGTCAGCAGTCCACTGAATAATATAACGTTTGCTGGCAGTAACAGGACTTAAATGGATTTCTGCAATTCCTTTATCTACTATTGGAGATACAATCCATGGAATGGTTACTCCGTCAGTATATTTTAATGTTCTAAGGTGTCCAGCTCCATAATTAGCACATGGGGTACCGGTTGTACGGTATGCACCATATAATACCCAGGTTCCAGCATCACCTAATTCATATGTTGCAACGGCACCTCCTCCAGCAGGAGTACCCATACCTGGACCAGTAGAAGATGAGTTTAATTTACCAGTACTGTTGTTGAATCCTTCGCGCCAGTAAATTCCCCCTTGAGCTTTTACTGATGAATTAGAAAGTAGAGAAAATGTGCAAATTAAAATTGCAAGCAATGATCGAAAAGTAGCAATTGACTTCATAATGGCGTTTTTTATTTAATGTAATAATATTTTCAGAGTGTAAAGGTATTTCAATATTCCATATAAGCTGCATTGCGCCTGCATTTTTCTACGCAAACGTTGTCAATTAATATTTTTGTTAGACAAAGTTTAATAGTAGCACAGATAAAATAAAATTACTATAATTGCATTTCTACTGATGATAAAAATTAATATTATAGTTATGAAATTGTTTTTAATGCTTTTGGCTATTTTACTGGTTGTTTCGAACAATCTATCTGCTCAATGCAAAAGTTTTAGAGTGAATGAAAGAGGTGATACTTTGAATTGTATAGATAATGATAATCATAAACAAGGTAAATGGATTAATCATTACGATGAAGTAAGGGGTGAACCTGGATTTGAAGAAGAGGGAGAGTATAAGAACAATCTGAAAGAAGGAAAATGGCGTAAGTTTGATCTGGGGGGTGAACTGATAGCTATTGAAAATTATAAATGGGGAAATAAAAATGGTATTCAGCAGTATTTTTATCAGGGAGAAATTGAACATGAAGAAAGCTGGAGAGCTATTGATCCCGACAGAAAATATGATACTGTTGATGTACCAGATGTTAATGATCAGTATAAAGTATATCAGAAAGTAGTAAAGGTGGAGTCTTATGCAGTTAAAGAAGGTGTATGGAAATATTACAGGCCGGGATCTCTGTCACTCATTAAAACAGAAACTTATGTATTAGATAAATTACAGGTACCTAAGTCCGATTTTGTAACAAATCCTTCAGATACAGCAAAAACTAAGATTCCAGTTAAAAAAGTGGTTCCTGCACAAGTTAAAGAGTTTGAAAAAAAGAATTCAGGCAAGAAGTCTGTCAAGTATCAGGATGGCTCTACAGGCTATTAATCTTATTTAGTTAGTCTATTTAATAATCAGTTTTTTAGAATAAGGGAAAGGATAGTAATGAATCATTGTATGAAAAAACTGATTGGAATTTCAGTAAGCTTTTTTGTTTTTGTATGTATGTCTTTTGCTCAACGTACAAAAACTATTTTATTAGATAAGATAGAATCTAATTGTACAGCTACAAAAGTGGATTTTAAGGTAAGGGTAACTAATTTTACCAATATTACTTCCTTTCAGGGGGCTATTGGCTGGGATAACAGTATACTGAAGCTTGATTCACTATTTCTGAAATCCAGTAATTGTAATATAAAACTAGATGACTCCATTGCTGCCAGTATTCAACCGAATGATAATTATCTGAATTTTGTATGGTCCGATACAATACCTCATTCAGTACCCGATTCTTCAGTATTGTTTTCATTAAGGTTTAGTATCAGCAACCCATCAAATAATCATTCACCTGTTTATTTTATCAGAAATGATTCTAACCTTTATTATATTCTGGAGATTGATACTTTTGATGTTGCAAATCAGATGATGTCTCCTGCTATTGATACTGCATTTTCAAATGGATATGTCAGTTTTGCTGATTCTCCCGTAATAATTAATAAAGGCAATAAATTATTCTGTGTTGCTGCCTGTTCACCATCAGGGTATCAATGGTATTTTAATGGAAATCCTATACAGAATGAAACCTCTGGTTCTGTTTCTATTGCAGGTAATGGATTATATTCAGTTTCTGTATTTTATAACAGTGGCAACCGGTTAAACTCATTGCCTGTAAATATTGGCTCACCACCAGAATTAATCAGTTTTAATGCAGCAAGATTAAATAATGTTACCAGTCTTAAATGGGCTACCAATAAACCAGTTGGTACTACCTGGTTTAATATAGGCAGAAAAGTGAATGATGGTGAGTATAAAACAATTACAACTGTTAATGCTAAGGATAATTATGAATTATCGGAATTTACTTTTAATGATAATGATGTTTTAAGAGGTGATATATATTATCAGCTTCAGATAGTGAATCAGGATAATAAACAATATAGCAAAATAGTTTCGGTAAATATTAATAAGGAAAATGAATACAGAATTTATCCCAATACTACTAAAGATAAAATGAATGTGGAAGGGGAGAATATCAGTAAAATTGAAGTAATGGATAATTCAGGACGTGTTATATTACGAAAAAGATTTTCTGTAGTGTTTAATAATACTTCAAAAAGAATAATAGATATCAGTAAGCTTGAAAAAGGACTTTATATAATGAAAATCTTTAATCTGGATGGTTCTGATAAAGTGGAGAAATTAGTAATTAACTGATTATCTGAACTTTAAACATTAATTCTGCCTTTAAATTGTCAGTTTAGTTTCTTTAGATTGTCATAATTAAAGAAATAATTACACAATAACATTGCTTTAGTAAATTTTATGGGTTCACACTTTATCTTTGAACCCACAATATTTCATTAATTAATTCTTGAGGTTATGAAAAGGATAATAATAGCATGTTTAGCATTAGTGTTGATTTCCACTATTCTGGAATCATGTGCGTCTGGCAGAAGCGGATGCCCTACAACTAATCCTAATTATTACAGAGGTCGCCGTTAGACTCTTTATATGAACTGGATTACACTGAACAAAGAGGTAGAACTGAGTAAAATTGTTGAACAATCTTTTATCAGACCTCAACTTATTTTCAAGCATAGTACCCGTTGCAGTATCAGTAGTATTGCTAAAGGTAGGATGGATAAGAGCGACGTAGATAAAGACTGCGATTGTTATTATCTGGATCTGATAGCTTTCAGAAATATTTCTGATCAGATTGCAGAAACCTTTCATGTACATCATGAATCTCCTCAGATATTATTAATCAGAAATGGTGAGTGTATTTATGAAGAAAGCCATAATGCCATAAGGCCCGATGATATCCTGGAGAACATTTCTCCTGTTAGTTAGATTATTTCCAAATTTTACTGAATGAAAAAAATAGCCATTATTGTTGCCGGTGGTGTTGGTACCCGAATGGCTGCTACTGTTCCCAAACAATTCCTGCAGCTTCAGAATAAGCCTGTTCTCTGGCATTCAATTGCTGCTTTTGTCCATACTTTTCCTGATATTGAAATAATTTTAGTACTTCATCCTCAGTATCTGGAGGAAGGTAAGACTATTGCAAGTTCATTTGCCGGTACTCACCATATTAAGTGTATAGCAGGCGGTATTACCCGTTTTCATTCTGTAAAGAATGGTTTGGCTTTGGTAGATGATAACAGTATTGTTTTTGTTCATGATGCAGTGAGATGTTTACTGACGCAACAATTAATTACTGACTGTTACAATCAGGCTATCGACAAGGGGAGTGCTATACCTGCTGTGGCTGCCACAGATAGTATCAGAATAGCAGAGGGAGAATCGTCCCGAATTGCTGATAGAAATAATATAAGAATGGTGCAGACTCCTCAGACATTTAAAAGCAGTATTTTACATACTGCATTTATGCAGGATTATCAGCTTTCCTTTACAGATGAAGCTACTGTAGCAGAAGCATCCGGACAAAAGGTGTTTCTGATAGATGGAGACTATAATAATATAAAAATCACCCGCCCTCTTGATTTGTTTATTGCTGAGAAAATATTAGATGAAAGACAACCTATCAGTTAAATTGTTCATCATCCATTGTCCGTCGCCCGTTATTTGTGATATTGTATCAGGCCTTTCATAGGAGAAGCTATTACACTGCCAAAATCCAGTTCGAAACTACTGCACATTTCTTTTAATACATCCTGAAAGGCAAAGGCAACTCCACCCACAAAATATATAGGATGGGTCCAGCTTTCGCGGTATTTATATATATGGTGATAAAAGAATTCACTGAATCCGTCTTCCAGTATATTCTCTATCATATAATGCCCTCTGTTTTCGGCAAGGAAATGAGTGAATCCGGCCATATATCTGTTAGCCATTGGTTTTGTATACACGTTCTCAATTATTTCGTGAGGTGTGGTTACAAACTTGGCATCGAACCTTGATCTTAAATCTTCATCGAAAGTATTATATAAATAGTATCGGATAATAGTTTTACCCAGATAGGCTCCACTACCTTCATCGCCCAGAATGTACCCAAGGCTTGCATGATTTTTTACAATCGTTTTGCCATTATAATAACAGGAATTAGATCCTGTACCCAATATGCATACTATTCCTTTTTCCTTTAAGCAAACTGCACGGGCAGCCGCTACAAGATCGGTCTGTATATTCAGTTTAGCCTTTTTGAAAAAATGTTTTAGTGCCTTTTTTATTTTAGCTATATTATTAATATTGCTTAATCCCGTACCATAAAAATGTATTGTGTCTATTTCTTTCTTACCAAGGTTGGGTAAGAGTTCGGTTTCCAGTATCTGTATTATTTCTTCAACAGATGCAAAATATGGATTGATACCTTTTGTAAGTATCATCTTCTTTTTATTATTATCCAGCAGACACCATTCGCATCTGGTAGAACCACTGTCGGCAATTAATTGGATTGGCATGTTAGTTTTATTTGAAACAAATTTATATTTTATAATCTGTATTACGAAGAACTTTTTAAATTAGCATGAATCTGTGTGAGATATATTTGTTTCAATAGCATTGCATTGTATGGTAATCACTTATTATAATGTTATAGGTTTTGTTTGTGTTTCTGATGCAGTTTAATGGGAATATTTATTTTGCAAAATGTATTTATGACATTTGATTGCAATTAACCCGAAACCATTTTAAAAACATCATTTAACCACTTGTTTATTCACTACTGTATTTCTTTCTCATCTCATAATATTTATTCTTTAACGAATTTAATGGATAGTTTTTACGGAATTATCGTTCAAAACAATACCTTCGCCGCCTTAAATAAAGTTCTTGAAGAATGATTAGCAGACGAATAATACGAGTAAAAGTGATGCAGTTTTTATACATTGCTGAAACAATGTATGATGGCAATTCGCCTAAAAATCCGAGGGTTGAACTAAGGAAATCATTAGACAAGAGCCGCTCCTTACTGGCATTTTTACTGCACAATACTATTCAGATTGCTAAATATGCCGAAACATGGGCATACAGCCGTGCACAGAAGAATATAGTAACCGAAGAAGACAGAAATATCAGTACCAAGGTAGCTGGCAATGAAATAGTATGGAAATTGCTGGAAAATAAAAGTTATCAGCGATTGGTTGCAGAGGAAAAACCTGAACTGATAACCGATAAGGCAGATAATGAATACATCAAGAAGTTCTTCCTGAAACTGCAGGAAACCGATATATACAAGCTGTATATTTATGACGATGGCAGGGTAAAGAGAGAAGAGATCAATATACTGAGTATTATTTTTAATGATTTAATGCTGCAGGATGCCAACTTTATTTCGTTGTGCGAAGAATTGTTTCCAAACTGGGACGATGATATAGAAATGCTGCAGGCAATCATTCTCTCCATTTTACAAAAGCCCGAAAAATATAATGTAGATGTTCTGACTTCCGAGCAGAAATGGCAGTTTGCGATTACATTACTGGAAACCGTAATAGATAAGAAAGAATACCTAATGGAACTGATAGTGCCTAAACTGAAAAACTGGGAGGCCGACAGAATTGCTCTGGTAGATATGATCTTTATTAAAATGGGCTTAGCCGAATTATTATATTTCGAAACAATACCTACCAAGGTTACTATCAACGAATATATAGATCTGGCTAAAGAATACTCCACCAAACAAAGTTCTCAGTTCATCAATGGCATACTCGATACAATCCATAAAGAACTTTTAGCGGAAGGTAAAATACAAAAAGTTAGTTTTGTAAAAAAATAAATAGATATATGACAAAAATCAGACTACTGATTATTCTTTTGATTGTTGCTACAGGAATGGTTTCCTGCAAGAACAATGATCTGAAACCAAAGGATGCTATGAAGTCGGCATTCGATACAGCTAATTTTACAACCGTAAAATGGGTAGATTCTCTAAAAAATTTTGGTACTATCAAGAACGGAGAGAAAATAAAGCTGGAATTTAAATGTATCAACAGCGGTACTAAGCCATTGATTATTACAAGTGCCCGTCCGGGATGTGGTTGTACCATTGCCGATTATACGCATAGCCCTATATTGCCCAATCAGCAAGGGGTGGTTACTGCTGAATTTAACAGTAAAAACTTTAGTGGAACCGTTAATAAAAGTATTATTGTCAATACCAATACAAAGAATGGTACCGAGCATATTCTGTATTTCACGGGAAATATAACAGGTGGTCCAAGCAACGATAAAACAATGGTGCCTACGCACGAAATAAGAAACGAAAAACATAATTAAACAATCAAATATGAACACAGTAATTTTAATGGCCGGCGGTGGTGCTCAACAAGGCGGCGGAATGCAACAGTTTTTTTTATTAGGTATGATCATGGTGGTTTTCTGGTTATTCATGATACGTCCTCAATCCAAAAAAGCTAAAGAACACAAGATATTTATCGAGAACCTTCAGAAAGGAGATAAAATTGTGACTACAGCAGGAATTCATGCTACAGTAAACAAGGTAAATGAAGATGGAACATTACAGATTGAAGTAAATCCGGGTTCTTATCTTAAAATGGAGAAATCTGCAATCAGTCAGGAGTGGACAGCAGCTATCAACAAGCCTGCTACCGAAACTAAATAATTTAATAAAAGTATCTGCTGTTTTGCCGATAGGCAATTCAATAAAAAGACTGTTGGTTAATGAATGAAAATCATTGGCTGACAGTTTTTTTTATTGGTATAACTTTTTAAATAAAACGGATAGATAATAGCCGGTATTTTTTAAGAACCTAAATAAAGTATTTATACTGTTTTGTACATTATTTAGTCTCTTAAACAAGTTATACTAATGTTAGCGGAAGTCAGACTACTGTTCGTATAAGTTATACTAATAGTAGTGTAACTTATACTAATGCTTAAACTACTTCCACTAACAATAGTATAAAGTATACTATTATCCGTTTAAGTTCTGCTAACGATAGTTTAAAGTCCGCGAATGCTTAAACTTGTTATACTAACATTAATATGAGTTCCGCTAACCCTGTTTTTCCCTAAAAATGAATGAAGTAAGAAAGAAATACAAGTGAAAGATATTTGGTTTGATGAGAAAATATTTGCCGGATGCGTATTGTATCTGCGAAGAATTACTGAATGATGATGGGTAATCTTTAGTTTATTCAGCTAATGGATTGCTTGTAATATCAAAAAGGAATAATTATTTTAATGGATTGTATTAATTCAATATGGAATAATAAATGGTGTAGGAAAATAAAAAAGGGTGCAATTTGCATCCTTTCAATGTGGGCTGAAAAAAAGTATGGAGGTCAATAAGAATAAAGACCTCCATTTTCAACCCTAAACCCTTAAAAAAACCAAGGCAAATATAGTGGTTATTTTGTTCATACAAACAATAAATATTTTATTTCTTCTTTTTTTTCTGTTTTAATCGATTAATCATATCTGAATTGATATTATAAACCATCCATTAATCCGGAAATCAGGTTGAAGGGCTATTAAATTTCAGGCTGTATAATTATCTGCAGAACTTATCAACCATAATAATTTGTATTCAGTAATACTCACCACTCCCGATTCACGTTACTCAGGATTTAAATGCAGCATCTATGGCTGTGTGAAGTATAATTTAATGTAGAAATGCATGCAATCATCGGTCTGTTTTATTGTTTTACACATACCTTTGACCTAATACACAACAGGCAACAGCTAAGCAATGGAAAAGATTCATGAAGATAAATGCTTTGAAGGAATAGATTATTCAGGAAAGAAAGTTTCGTACAGGGAATTTAATAACTGCGAATTTATCAATTGCAATTTTCAGAAATCCGATTTAAGTAACAATGATTTTATGGATTGCAGCTTTAAAGGATGCAATCTTTCACTTGCTGTAATGAATAATACCGGGTTGAAGAATATCCGCTTTATAGATTGTAAACTAATGGGAATTGATTTTCATGTCTGCAACGATTTTCTGTTTTCCATTTCCTGTCTGAATTCACAACTGGACTATTGTTCTTTCTTTCAGAAGAAAATGAAGAAAGTGGTCTTTACCGATTGCTCATTAAAAGAGATAGATTTTGCTGAAAGCGACCTGTCGATGGCAGTATTTAATAACTGCGATTTATTGAATGCATCTTTTGTAAGAACTAATCTGGAGAAAGCAGACTTTCGTACAGCGATTAATTATTCTTTCGACCCCGAACTGAATAAGGTAAAGAAGGCTAAATTTTCGGTGGCAGGTATTGCAGGATTGCTGGCGAAATATAATTTAGATATAGAATAATATTTTTTATTAAGTAGATTTGGCCAATGAAAACGACAGTTAAAAACATTATGTCGGCATTGTTGAAACCAAGGATTGCCGACTCTCATAAAGGCAACTATGGACATGCACTGATAGTGGCGGGCAGCCAAGGTAAAATGGGTGCTGCTGTAATAGCTTCAAAAGCATGTTTACGGACAGGAGTAGGTTTGCTGACAGTGAATATTCCGGAGGAGGAAAGAATGATACTGCAGACAGCCATTCCCGAAGCTATGCTGATGATGAGGGAAAATAAAAACAACAGATTATCGGGATACGAATGTATAGGAATAGGGTCGGGGATAGGTACGGATAAGGATGCAAAGAAGTTGCTGGAAAAAATACTGAATGAAACAACTGTTCCTATGGTGATAGATGCCGATGCTTTGAATATTTTATCGGAGAATAAAAAGCTGTTCAGCCATATCGCAAAAGGTTCAGTGATTACACCTCATCTGAAAGAATTTGACAGATTGTTCGGACATCATGAACTAATAGAGGACAGAATTAAAACAGCTATTAAAGTGGCTAATGAATTTGAAATAGTAGTGGTGATAAAAGGCCATAATACATTTGTAACTTTTGGAGGAGAACAATATATCAATACCACAGGTAATGCAGGTCTGGCAAAAGGTGGTTCGGGTGATGCACTGACCGGAATGATAACAGCATTGCTTGCGCAGGGTTATGATAGTTTTGATGCAACCCGATTAGGAATATATCTGCATGGGCTGGCTGCTGATATAGCACTGGATAAACAAAGCGTGGAAAGCATGCTGATTACCGATGTGATTGAATGTGTCGGAAAAGCATTTAAAACGTTTGGATAAGCTTATTTAGGGTTATAATGAATGAGTTAAAGACCTATACAATGAAAGAGCTCAGTATAATAAAACTATACTGAGCTCTTTGTATTTTGTATTCTCCTGTCTTCTTACTCCTGTCTCCTGAGTATTATACCGACTTTCTTACATATTTGGTCAGTATCACAATTGTTTCACCTTCTATTTTACCTTCTATCTGTTCTGCATTATCAGGTACCAGTCTTATTTTACGAACCATAGTACCTTTAGGGGCAATAAAGTTGGCCCCCTTTACATTCAGATTCTGTGTAAGAATAACGTTATCACCCAGTTCAAGTATTACCCCGAAACTATCTTTATGTACAACCTTTGCTGCTTCCAGTTCATCTTCTGCATTGGCCCATTCAGTAACGGATTCATCTAAGAAAACGGAATCAAGTGTTTCTGCAGCCCAGTCTTCTGATTTCATTTTACTTAATAATTTATAGGAAAGTGCCTGTACAGCGGGTACTTCACTCCAGATACTTCCGGTAAGGCAACGCCAGTGATTGGTATCTGTAAAGTCAGATTCCTCTATCTGTCTGAGACATTTATTACACAATACCACTACATTGTCATTGGAGTCGTCGTTTTTTGGAGGGACTGCATAAGCCTGTAAATTATCATCTTTATCACTGCATATTTCGCAAACCTGATTGCTTCTGTTTTGTAACTGTGTATTTAATGCCATGCGGCAAAAGTAATAATTATGGAATGATTAGTTTAATTTGTTTTATTAATAAAGAATAAGGCTCATAGGATTGTGTATCCTATGAGCCTTATTCTTTCAATTATTGATAGTATTGATATTACCTGTTACAATGTTTTTAGTTTTGCCAGAAATGCTGTTGAAGTAGTCAGACTGAGTGTAAATACATAAGCCTGATTGTTACCAATTGTAATAGGAGTAAAAGAAGAATATAAATGACCATTCTTAACCCCTATAGCAACAGCAGTACAGGATAAACCAAGAGGTGCATAATTGTATGGAAAGTCCTGAGTGGCATTATAATTTTCATAAACGTGTACCATACTGTTTATGTTGCTGAATAATAAAAATACCTGCGTATTGAAGCTATCCACCACATCATTGGCATGAAGCGTTAAGGTTGTTTGCGGATAGGCAGAAAAATAAGTTGAATTGTCGCTGTTGCACCAGGTTCCTGAGTCAACAGGATAATTAAATTGATATAAACTGAATAAATAATTCGACAAATTGGTGGCGGTATCTGTGATGGTATTAAAAGTAGAGTCAGTCCAGCTAAGTACTCCTCCGTTTACATTACCAGTAAATGGCCTCATTAATGAATCAAGAGGAGCAACAGGAGGTTGTATAACAGCAATAACTTTATTGGCATTGATATTCACTGCTACATTACCTGATGTGGCCTTTATAAAAAACTCGCCACCGGATTTCAATGGACTACCCCATGAACTGATAGTAGGTTTATCGCTTAGCAACATATCGCTTTTGCTATAAATATCCTTAAACTCGATATTCACATTGCCATGCACCACATTACCATTCTTATCTGTAAATGCATTTGCCGGAATAGTAACTATAGTACCCTTTGAAGTAGTAAAACTACCACCTGAATCAGCATTTACAGTATAGTTTTTACTGACTACTCCATTCTTGCTGTAAAAGTCAGCTATGGAAGTATATACTGTGTCTTTATTCACAGCTGTACTATCCGGTACGGTATTGTTTATCTGTTCCTTGGCACAGGAAGAATGAATTATTGTGATAACAATTAATAGTAATAAAGAAGTTAAAGCAATTGATATTTTCTGTTTCATTTTATTTAATAATGTTTGATAAAAATGGATTCAAATATATGTATATAAATGAAAAGACGCTTTAAATAGATGATATGCTGTATGAGAATAATAATTTCCTGTTCAATTGGTTATTTATGTAGTATTTAAGATAGGATTATGTAACAATTATCCGAATGATTCCGATTCTTCTTATGTTACTTTATTGTTCAAACATATATTTGTTTTATTTTAGTAGCCTCATATTCAAGATATTTCATGACATACTTTAAGCAATCATTTATCATCCTAGCTGTTATTGTTTCACTGACTAAGGTTGGTATTGCTCAGACCAATACCAATAAAGAGGTATTACAAAGAATGTATCTTACTGAATCAGAAAAGGATAATCAAAGCAGAACACTGGCATTTCAGAAGGCTAAAAAGTATGGATGGCCACTGGTGCTGGAAAATAAAGAACTACATCAGTTTTCTGTTTTGAAAGGAATTGATTGTTTTGGATTCCCTGTATATGTAGGTACTTCGGGAAATATATCAGCTAATACTATCTCTACCAATCAGGTCTGGCAACAATATAGTGTATCAGGTTCCTCTACCAATATGCTTGATAAGCTGGCAATATGGGATGGTGGTACTGTAAATAAAAATCATGTAGAACTAATAGGTAGAATACTGCAGAAAGATTCGGCTAATTCTATTCATACTTCCGACGATCATGCTACACATACTTCTGGTACGATGATTGCTGCGGGAATAAATCCTTCAGCAAAAGGAATGTCTTATGCTGCTCAGCAATTAATTGTTTACGATTTTATCAATGATTTTGCCGAAGTGAGTAAGGAAGCTCCCAATCTCTTATTGTCCAATCATTCTTATGGTACCAATGCAGGATGGTTATTAAATGGTTCCTGGTTCTTTTATGGTAATCCCGATTCTCTGTCTGATTATAAGTTTGGTTTCTATGGTCAGGAAGCACAGACATGGGATTCTATTTTATATAATGCACCTGGTTATCTGATAGTACAGGCTGCAGGTAATAGCCGCAATTCAAATGGCCCAGCTGTTGGCAGTACCTATCAGTATTACAGTCCTTTAGATTCCTCTACAATACTGACTGGAACTAGGGGCGCAGGTATTAGCAGTAACGATAGTTTTTATACAATACCTACTTATGCCAATGCCAAAAACATTCTGACGGTTGGTGCAGTCAGTGGATTGCAATATGGATATACTTTACCCTCTGATGTAGAAATGACCAACTTCAGTAGCTGGGGGCCAACATCCGATGGAAGAATAAAGCCCGATTTAGTAGCCGATGGGGTTGGGGTTACTTCCTGTGTGGCATCATCCAATAATGCTTATGCAGTTTATAATGGTACTTCCATGGCTACGCCTTCTGTTACCGGCTCTTTGTTTTTAATACAGGAATTATATAGCAAAAAACACAATGGTAGTTTCATGAGGTCTGCATCTCTAAAGGGGTTGGCAATTCATACAGCTGATGAAGCTGGTGCATATCCCGGTCCTGATTATAAATATGGATGGGGGTTGATGAACACGAAGAAAGCGGCTGATTTTACTGCTAATTTGTATAACAGCGATACAATCATAGAAAATGTTCTGAATAATAATACCGATACCTTCCGTTATAGTTTTGTGGCCTCTGGTTCAGATCCTGTAAAGGCTACACTGGCATGGACCGATGCTCCTGCCGGTATCAACTATGCTCACCGCTACAACAATCCTGAGACTAAACTAATCAATGACCTGGATATAGTAGTTATCAATAATGGTACTACTTATCATCCCTGGGTATTGAATCCTAATCTGCCAAATCAGGCTGCATATAGGGGTGTAAACAATCTGGACAATGTTGAGAGGGTAGATATAGATACTACTATCCCCGGCAATTTATATACTGTAATTATTACCCATAAAGGAAACTTGCAGAGAGGCAGTCAGGCTTTCTCCCTTATTCTGAGTGGCATCAATGGCGACAGTTCATGTGCATCTTATCCAACCAGCAATGCAGGTCTTACTATCGATAGTCTTTCTGTTACAAATCTTCATGTAAAGAATACTGCAGGATGTACTACTTATACCGACTACAGAAAGTATGCTGCTAATATAGAACCTCATCAGAATGTAGCTTTTACAGTATATACAGGCAATTGTAGTGGCATTACCAATGCCAGCAGTGTAGTAAAACTGTATGTGGATTATAATCATAATGGTACTTATTCCGATCCGGGCGAACTGGTAGCTACTAGTACTGTTTTAACCGGAAAGACCAGCTATACTGGTTCCTTTACTACGCCTTGGACTTTACTGCCCGGTGCTAAAACAACCATGAGGATTGTAGCTGTAGAAACCACCGACACTTCGTCTGTAAAACCTTGTGGTACTTATGCTAAAGGCGAAACTCAGGACATTAGTCTGCAGGTGGTAGCTCCTTCCAACGATATTGCTGTTACCGATATAGTGGCACCGGTTGATTCTTCCTGTAATGGCAGCACTTTACTGGCTGTACAGTTATACAATAAGGGCACAGCAGTACAGAATAAAATTCCATTATCGGTGGTGGTGAAGAATGGCAATACTGTCATCTCTACTCAGAGTGTTACCTGCAATGTGATTGCTCATCCTCAGGATATATTTACTTATACTTTGCCGGCTTCTATCACCCTTGCGGCTTCTACATCTTATACTATATCAGCGGTAGCCAGTTTAGTAAACGATCAGGATACTACCAACAATAGTTTTACTAAAACCCTTGTTACAGCAGGCCCTGTAACTACTCCTTCGGGTATTGGCGAGATATGTGTAACCAATGGTTATGCCTTGCTGGAGGTAACCAACAGCAAGCCGGGTGTAAATTATTTCTGGTATAATTCTTCAACAAGCGATGTGCCTGTTGCTTCGGGTACTACAGCCAATTCAAA
>Ga0316217_10001190_pt1 | contig 34936 bp, 27 predicted proteins | sample 1anoAmetaG_FD_203633 | JGI IMG/M metagenome (GOLD analysis project Ga0316217, IMG submission 203633) | Freshwater microbial communities from Trout Bog Lake, Wisconsin, USA - 1anoA | ecosystem: Environmental > Aquatic > Freshwater > Lake > Hypolimnion/Profundal zone | place: USA: Wisconsin...
GTCCGAACTATAGTCTGCCCCCCCCAGACACACCGCTAGTACTAGCCGGCGGCGGGTTTGACCGCGCTGTTTCGCTTGGTTGCGATTCCACTGGTTACTTGATCCACGCCGACAGTACAGCCGACGGCCAAAAGCCAACAAACAAAGAAGTCGGCTGCCCAAATGACTGGCTGGTGGCCGAACTTGTGTTCGATCGCCTGAAGCGGCACACATTGGATTAAGAAGAATGGCAGCGTTGCACGGCCCAGCAGTCGCAGCAATTTTGTTCCCATCCGCGAGAATATCGGCAAGCACATGAGGGTCAGTCCATACAAGATGCCCGGCGTCACAAAACCGCTGAACGGGAGGTGGAAGATGGCAAAAACGAGCGTGTTCTGCGGAAGACCCGACAACCAAGACAGCAGGCCGAATAGGAGAATTGCCGCCAAGCCCGTGCGGCCCTCACGTGTTTCGGACAACATGATCCGGCCCAAAATCATGCCCACGCAGACGTCCGGCAGGCGGAAGGCCGGACTCCAAATCTTGCAAATCAGACTCAGGTGATCGAAGTCCGAGTGCATCGCAACCGAAAGCCAAAGCGCCAACAGCCAGGAAATGACGGTGGCCGCCAAGACCACCAGGACCGCATTGGCTCGCTGCAAGATCCAATCAATCAGCGGCAGCAGCAGGTAGACCTGCATGATGAATGGGACAAACCACATCGGCGCCGTCAGATAATGCCACCCGAGGTACTGGCTAATCCCGGCCGTGCTGGCGAGAAACTCAAGCACGCTAAAAGGGCGCCCCAAACTGGACGCATGCAAGAAACTCCCGAGAAAAATCCCCAGATTAATCAGTAAATAAATAGGGAAGAGGGAAATAAAGCGTTTCTTCAGATAGTCGGCGAACTCGTCGAACCCTGCCGGTTTGCTCTTTGAAAAAAGAACATAGGAAATGCCCGCCAGAAAAATGAAATATTCGACTCCCTGTTGCGCATACGAGGCAAGCGGCAAGGGGCAAAACAGGCCGAGATGGAAATAGAAGATGGAGAGGCTTGCCAATATTCGGGAAACATCCATGGCTCGCGAGTCGAGAACGAACCAGGGTTTTTCTGGTGCCTGACCTCCGGATAGCGGAGGCGTTGCGTGGTTGCTTTTCATTCTGTCTTCCCGAGTCTGCTGCTGTCGAAAGCAAGATATTCGAGCCTCGCTTGCCGGTCCAGACCAAACCGGCCCGGCCCCATAAATTGCTCCTGGTTGGCAGCGGCTTTCCGCTTTAATTTACCCCCGAGTGCTGGCAACATGCAGTCTTCAAATGCAAGAACGGACCATGGACACCAGCGCGCTGAAGCAGTTGCTGCTCAAGGGCGACCCGGAATTTTGGGCGCAGTTGAAAGCGCTCACCCGCGCGGTGCGCGATTTCGAGGAATTGTTTGTGCTGTCCTCGCTCCGCAAAAAGGCGCACGCGCGCCAGTTGGCCCCGCCCAAACCGGCCCCGGCAAAACTGCGCCTGGCCATCCTGGGCGGTTACAGCCTCTACCCGCTCCATGACTTGATCGAGCATCTCTGCGAAGTGGAGAATGCGCCCGTCGAACTGTGGCAGGGCGACTACGACAATTACATCTCGGAGATCATGGACGAGGGCGGCGAATTGTATGCGTTCGCGCCTCAGGCGGTCTTCCTGCTGCCGGCGGAGCGGCGCTGCGCCTATACCGGCAAGCTGACCGATCCGCGTGAATTGGCGGAGGCGGAAGCGCGGCGCGTGGTGGAGTCGGTGCTGGCACTGGCGCGCAAGGTGAACGACCGGACCGGCGCGGAGATCATCACCACCAATTTCCGGCCGCCGCCGTGGCACGACCTCGGCGCGTTTCGCTCCCGCACGCTGGCCTCGGAGTGGTCCTTTCGCCAATGGGTGAATCTGGAGCTGGGCCTGGCGGCGCCGCCGTATCTGCACGTCTGCGACTGGGCCTTCCTCGCGAACCGGATGGGCGGCCTGGCCGCGCGCGACGAACGGTCCTGGTTTGAGAGCAAACAGCCGTGCTCGCCCGCGCTCATGGTGGAACTGGCGCGCGAAGCCGCGCACCTCCTGCTGGCGCTCAAGCGCGCCCCCAAGAGAGTGCTGGTGCTGGACCTGGACAATACTCTGTGGGGCGGCGTGGTGGCCGATGACGGCCTGGAAGGCATCGAGTTGGGCGACACCTCGCCGCGTGGCGAGGCGTTCAAGGCCTTTCAAAAATACATCGTGTCGCTCAAACAGCGCGGCGTGCTGCTGGCCGTGTGCAGCAAGAACGATTTCGCCAAAGCCGCCGAACCGTTTGAAAAGCATCCCGACATGGTCCTGAAGCTGGAGGACATCGTCAGCTTCAAGGCTAATTGGGAGCCCAAATCCGAGAACATCCGCGCCATGGCGCCGGAATTGAACCTGGGCCTGGACAGTTTTGTGTTCGTGGATGACAACCCCGCCGAAATCGAGATCGTGCGCCAATTTGTGCCCGAGGTGACCACGATTTTGTTGGGGCCCGACCCGTCCGATTATGTGGCGCAACTGGCGGATTGCCGGCTGTTCGAGCCCCGCAGCATCACCAGCGAGGATGCCGAGCGCACCGGCCAGTACCGCGCGGAGGCGCAGCGCCAGGCGCTGGAAGCCGCGGTCACGGACATGGCGTCCTATTGGGAATCGCTCCAGATGGAGGCGGTCATCAGCGAGTTTACGCCGGTGGATGTGCCGCGCCTGTCGCAGCTCATCAACAAGAGCAACCAGTTCAATCTCACCACGCGCCGCCGGAGCGAGGCCGAGGTCCTCGCCGTGATGAAGGATCCGGCGTGCGTCGCGTATTCCATGCGGCTCCGGGACCGCTTCGGCGACCACGGCTTGATCTCCATCGTCATCGGCCGCCAAGCCGGGGCGACGATGCAGTTGGACACCTGGCTCATGAGCTGCCGGGTGTTGAAGCGGCAGGTGGAAGAGGAAGTGCTCAACGAAATCGCCCGCCTGGCCAGGGGGCGCGGCTGCACGCGTTTGGCCGGCGTCTATCTGCCCACGCCCAAGAACGAAATGGTGCGTGACTTCTATGGCCGCATGGGCTTCACTTTAACCTCCGAAACCGAAACCAAGCGGGAATTTGAATTGTCGCTGGACCAGTTCCAGCCCATCCCGACCAAAATTAAAATCGTGCGCCGCGCTTATGAACCAGGCTGAAGTCATCGCCAAATTGCAGACTATTTTCGACACCGTGTTTCTGGAACCGGTGGTGCTCACCCCGGTCATCAGCGCCAAAGACGTGCCGGAATGGGATTCGCTGACGCACATCTCGCTGATGGTGTCGGTGGAGAAGGCCTTTGGCGTGCGGTTCCGCGTGGGCGAAGTCGAGAACGCCAAAAACATCGGCGAATTCGCCGACCTGATCCTCAAGCGCCAGCAGGAACCCTGAGGCGTGGCACAGGTCGGGCGACACTCCGCGTGCGCCGTTCATGCTGAAGCAATACGCGACGCTTGTGTTGGGAAGACTCGCAGCATCTCACGCGGAGACGCGGAGCACGCGGAGAAAACAGACATGAAAGAACTGGAAGCGTGTGGTGAACCATCTCCCGGCCTCCGCGTCTCCGGGTCTCCGCGTGAATCAGCTTTCGGAAGGCGAAGCGAAATGAATCAATGAATCCCGTTGCCGGTGTTCCCGCTTGATGAAGCCGACCGGCTTGGACTATTATGCCCCCCGCTTTTGAACCACGATGAATTCCGAACCATGAATTCCGAGCCCAATCATTTCCGGATGCATCGCTGTCTGAGTCCGGCTCATTCAAACTCTGGAGGCATGGCTGAAAGTTGGTGTGGCGCCCGTCCTCCCCATGAACCTAAGAGATGGTGGAGGAAGGAAAGCCCGCCCTCACCCCGGCCCTCTCCCCCGGGGAGAGGGGGATCGTGTTTCCGCGTCTCGATCTTACGCGTGCGCTGGATCTGCCTCGGTTCAGGGGCTCAATGCGCGAATGGTTCGGGGAATTCTCACCCCGGCCCCTTCCTCCGAGGAGAAAGAGAAGTGTTCGCCGTCTTTTTGAAGAACACGCGGCTGGATTGGCCGGAGGGACGATCGCAAAACCGAAGACGCGAAAACGGAAAGTCCTCTCCTGGGGGAGAGGATACAGGTGAGGGCGGGCGTCAAAACAAACTTGATGGAACCAGAGCCCGGATGTGGCGCCGGAGCGCGGACCGGTTCAAGCAAATTCTGCGCTCTCCGCTGTGTGCTCAGCATTTGTGCTATGCGTCCCCAATTGGTCCTGTATGGCATCTCGTTCCCTCAACTTCCCCGCACCGCAGGGACGGGGCATCAACGTTACACCAATTCACTTGACCAGCGCTCGGCAAATCGTGGAGAATTACTTTACTGAAGCAACCATCTGAAGCGTGCTTGAAAGATCGCTGGCCCAGGGTCGGCTTGGCGTCGACCACTGCAAGCGTGTGGATCACGCGAAAGTCGCCGGCAGCTTTTAGAATAACTACGTTATGTCCAGATTAAATCATGTAATTGAGCGCATTTCGGAATTGCAGCCGATTCACGCCCGGAAGCTCAATAAGACTCTGCGGCAACTTGATGCTGATTACTATCGACGCGCCGAGTCGTTTCTGGGTCAATATGAAAAGCTGCTAAGCGAAAGCGGAAATACGCTCGACTATGCAATCGAGTGCTACCTAAAGTTTATCGCGCATATCAATGCCGAATCATTGCGGTTTCGGGAGACTGGCGAGTATAGCTCCAAGTCTTTCGCCGAAGTGAACCGCCGTGTCTATGATAATCCCGAGGTGATGGAATATCACATTCAGGCGCTGCTGCTGTCGCAATTTTTGTGGCGGCACCATTACGAAATGTTTTGCTTTTTCCGCAAGGAACTCACTGCGCGCCGGGATGGGGTGAGAAACTATCTGGAAATCGGCGGAGGGCACGGGTTGCAAGTCGCCGAGGCACTCACGATTCTTCGTCCAGAATCCAAATGCACCGTGGTTGATATTAGCCCGACTTCGTTAAACCTGGCGCGACGGTTGGTTGCCGATACGCGAGTCAACTTCACTCTGTCTGACATTTTTGATTATCGTCCAGGGATCAAATACGACTTTATCACCATGGGCGAAGTGCTGGAGCATTTGGAAGATCCCAAGGCGCTGCTAAAATGCGTTTCCCGCTTATTGGCGGACGATGGCGTTCTGTTTGTCACCACCCCCACCAATGCGCCAACGATTGACCATATATTTTTGTTTCGAAGTGCGGAGGAAATCCGGAATTTGGTTTGCGACTCCGGGTTTGCCATTGTCTCCGAGTTCAGCCGGTATGCCGAAGAGGTCAGTGAAGAAGTCGCGGAACGGTTGAAAATCACCTTGCTCTACGGCGCATGTTTGGTTAAATCAGATTGCCAAAATGCATGTTGATTCCCAGGCGCAGAAAGAAAATGTGAATTTTACGGTGATTCCTCAATGGCTTGAAATTTCCCGGCGGAGTGTCAACGCGGAGGCATTGGCATGATGCGCCCCGCATTCTCCTCGCCCTATTCCGCCGCCGCATTCGCGTTGCTGCTGGCGGTGCCGTTGCTGTTGCCGGTGATGCTCGGAAAAAATCGCATGCCTCCACGCGAACAATCCTACGCTTCACGGGACTGGGGTAACGGACCTTATCCGTGGATTCGGCAGCAAATTTTCGAGGAGACGAACGATGTTGATATTGTATTCATGGGTTCCTCGCGCATGTTCAATGCCATCTACACTCCATATGTGCAGGCGGCGTTAAGCCAAAAGCTGGGGCGTCCGGCGGTGGTGCGCACGCTGGCATGGGGTGGTTCCGGGTTTGACGCACTATACTTTACTTTGCAGGATTTGCTGGAACACCGGCGTGTGCGAATGCTGGTATTTTATGACGAAGATCAGCCACGCCGCAATGGTTCGCTTCCCACACTTTTTCGGTACTCCGATAACGCCGGCGCTTTGGATGGTCTGGGTTTTCAGGAATATTCGCTATTTTACTTTGCGGCGGTGGTGGGAATGCCACGCAACGTATTGTGTCTGGTTCGCCCAAATCTGGCGGCTCCGTTAGTGACGGACCACCCTAATTATTGGGAAATCGTCGCGAACTCGCCAAATCCGGCGCTGCAATTGGGATGTCTCACGGTACATCGCGGCTACGCGGTGAATTCGGATTCTCCCCAGGACGCAGCCCCATTCGCGCCGTATTCACCGCAGACCCGTGCAGAGTCTGGCGACGTCGTGACCTATTCACCCCCAACACAAGGCAGTTTTGCAATCTCCAATAATCCACTGCCAGACTGGCAGGTGCATTTTGTCCGCCGGCTGGCTGGTTTGACCCGTGAATATGGCGTCAAAGTGGTTATGCTTTACATCCCGATCCCCGCCGAGGTCCGTTTTCCAACCATTCCGGAACGGGCGGATTGGTGTAAATTGTACGGCAGTGATTTGACTTTGCTGGGGCTCCCGCCTGTCAAAATGTTTGGATCGTTGTCCGATGCCGACGTGCTAAAGCTGTTTGGTGACCGCGCTCATCTCAATGCGAACGGACAGGCCTATTTTACGCGGCTTATCTCGCCTGCCTTGCTGAAGCTCTATGAAAATGCCACTGCTCATTGAACGCCTCGTTTACGCGCTGGTTATTGCGCTGGCAATCGCCGCTTTGTGGCTGGTATTCAATGCGCCGGCAAATTTCATGCAGGCCCGGGTGGTTTACCAAGGATTTTGATTCATGACCCCCGACTGCCTTCTCGCCTGCCTTCTGGCCTATGTGCTGGCTGGCCGGCTCGTGATCCGCCGGCTGGCTGGCGCCGCGCGGGAACTTGTATTCGCCGTGGTGAATCTGGGCGGCGTCTTTTTCTTTCTTTTCTACGGCAACAAAGAGCATTTCCTGATGCGGTTTGCGGTTTATAACGTTACGGTTGCCGGCTTGTGGTTGGCAACCAGGTTGCTGGCGGAAAAACGCGGGCGCTGGCCGTGGTTGGCATTCTTCGCGCCCCTTGTCACTTTGGTCACGGTCAAATATGTTCCCGGTTCGTGGTATATTGCCTTGGGGCAAGTCATGGGCAAAATCTGGCACGGCGGGCCAAACATGGTGGGGATTTCTTATCTCGCATTCCGGTGCAGCCGACTGGTGTTGGAAGTGCGGAATGGAACCGTCAAACCTCCCGGGTTTTTGGAGTATATGAACTTTGCGTTCTTCCTCCCGACGATGCCCGTGGGACCGATCAACACTTATGCGAATTACCGGAAGGGGTTCGATGCGCCCTACGGCGTTCCCACCGGCCGGGCAGTCCTGCGCATCCTGGTTGGTGCCGCAAAATACGAGTACCTTGCCAATCTTTTCAATCAACTTTCTTATTCCGGCTTACTGTTGGACGCCCATCCCCATTATTGGATTGATCTGCCCGTGGCAATGCTCTGTTTCTACCTGTACCTATACTTGAATTTTTCCGGCTTCTGCGACATGGCCATTGGCGGGGCGGCGCTGATCGGCATTCCCGTACCGGAAAATTTTGACAACCCCTTTGCGGCCCGCAATGTGAAGGACTTCTGGAATCGCTGGCACATCACGCTTTCCACCTGGATGCGCGACGTGGTGTTTTCGCCGCTATCCAAATACCTGGTGGGCAAATTCGGCATTCAACTCGCCGATCATGCGGTGGCGCTTGCGATTGCCGTCGTGTTCTTGTTGGTTGGCATTTGGCATGGGGTGGGGTGGAATTTTGCCGCCTTGGGGGCGATTCACGCGATTGGCGTGGCGGCCAATCATTACTACACAATTTTTCTCAAGAAGAAACTTGGGCGCGATGGATTCAAGGCATACAACGATAATCCATGGATTCGGGCAGCGGCTGTTGCGCTGACATTCTGTTATTGCGGAGCCAGTATGATTTTCTTTGCCAACACCCTGCCGCAAATCAAAGAGATCTTCTCAGTCCTGCGATGAACGCATCTTTTTCCGGCTGTTCTCGCGGCGTTGGCGCGGTTATGATTCCGCAGCCATGATTAATCCGCATTTGACATTCCACCATTTTGGGCTGGCGGTCCGCCGCCCGGATGAGGCGCGGAAATTTGTCGCCGGTCTGGGCTATGAGTTGGGTGGATTTGTTTTCGATCCGGCCCAGAACGTCCATTTGCAACTGTGTACGCACCCGCAGCATCCGGCGGTAGAGATCGTCTGGCCGGGCACTGCCGGTGGACCGGTGGATAAACTGGCCCAGCGGCACGCCTCGGGAATCGTGTACCATTTGTGTTACGAAACGGACAATCTGACGGCCGCGCTGGCGGGTCTGGAAAATGCCGGGTTGGCGGCAATTTGCATTTCCCCCCCCCAGCCCGCGCCGCTGTTTGGGGGCCGGCCGGTCTCCTTTTACAACGTGGTGGGCATGGGTTTGATCGAGATTTTGGAGTCACCGGCCAGTCTGATTGTCTGACCAACACCTGAAAGCCACAGCCGAATCATCAAGTGAACCACAGAGGCACGGAGGCACAGAGAAGACCAAAACAGGGTAGAAACAATCCGTGAATCCAACACGATCCATGAATCCGAACCTTGAAATCCAGAGGATGAAGCTGAATGAATTGAGCGGGAACAACATCGGCATGTGCATTGAAATTCACCGCGAACTCGGGCCCGGTCTGCTGCGAAGGGTTTTCCGTTCTGTGCCTCTGTGGCTCTGTGGTTCAAATGAAATTAGGGTCCGTCGTATGGCCCCTTAAAACGAGGTCTTCTGCCAGATGCACCCGCCTTCTTGGTTTGCAGCGCCTTTCCGCTTTCGTTTTCCAGCCATCGCTGGCAACATGCTGCTTTCAAATGCAAGCACCGACCATCGAAGCCTGCGCGCCAGAACAGCATCTTGAGTAATGCTGAGCCGGTTGCATCAATTCCGCCGTTGGGCGGGTGTGGACCGGGCGGTGTTCTTTTCCAACGCCGCGCAGGTGGCGCGGCTCTTTACCGGCCCCATCACCATGGCGCTGGTGCTGCGTTACCTGACGCCCGAAATTCAAGGGTACTTCTATTCGTTTGCGGGGGTGGTGGCCATGCAGGTGTTCTTGGAGATGGGCTTCTCGCAGAACATCCTCCAATTCGCCTCCCACGAATTCGCCAAGCTGCACTTCAACGAGGCGAACACATTGGAAGGCGATGCGGTGGCAAAATCCCGGCTTATTTCGCTGGGGCGGTTGGCGTTTGGCTATTATGCGGTGGCGGCCGCGATTTTTCTCGTGGCGGTGGGCATTGGCGGGCACGTCTTTTTCACCGTTTCCGCCCATCGGCATGTCGTCGCGAGTGCGTCCGCCATTCACCCAGCGGTGCCGTGGCAAGGGGCCTGGTGGATCATCGCCGCGACTGCGGCGGCCACGCTGGCGATCAATCCCGCCTGGTCGTTGTTGCAGGGATGCAATCAAGTGGCCACGGTGGCCAAATTCAATTTCTGGGCGACGCTCGGGGTTTTTGGCGCCAATGCCGTCGCGCTCATGATGGGCGCGGGGGTTTATGCTTCTGCGGTCGGCCCGTTGTTCAACCTGCTGTTGTCGCTGGCCTATCTGGCGGTGCGCTGGCGTCCCTTTTTCCGGCAGTTTCTCGAACAGCCGCAGAACGGCCGGGTGTCGTGGGCCAAGGAAATCTGGCCGTTCCAATGGCGCATTGCGGTGAGCTGGACCTGTGGTTATTTCGTATTCGACATTCTCAATCCAATTGCCTTCTATTTTTGCGGGGCGGTGGAGGCCGGCCGGTTTGGCATGAGCCTGCAAATCGTCTTTATGATCGCCCGGGTGGCGCAGACATGGATCGGCACCAAGGCGCCGCAGTTTGGCATCTTGATTGCCAGGCAGGCGTGGGAAGAACTGGACGCACTGTGGCGGCGTAGCACGATTCAGGTTTTTGTGTTTTACGTGCTGGGATACGTGGCGTTTCTACTGGCCATTCCGGCGGTCGGCCATTTCTTCCCCAAAATTCCCCTGCGACTGGCACCGTTCCCGGTCAACGCCTGGCTGGGGGCGGGCCTGATCACGCAAGTGCTGGTGGGTTCCATGGCCATGGAACTGCGGGCCCACAAACGTGAACCGCTGATGTGGATGTCGGTGCTCAACGCTGTTTTGAGCCTGGTCTTTATTTTGCCACTTGTGCTTTTCTGGGGAATTCGGGGCGAAGCCATTGGCTACGCGCTCGGGTTGTGGATCGTGTTTTTTCCCAATTACCAGATATACCGGGTCAAACGCCTGGAATTCCGGAACTTGGCCGCCGGATCGGGCGGAACCTGTGTTCCTGCCGCCAACCCGCAGGCGGAGGGGTTTTCCTAGCCTTTCGACCTGGGTTGCTGTATTGATTGAATCCGTTTTTATGCCATCACTTGTAAAAAGAGCTCTCAGAAAAATCCTAACGCCGCCGTTATGGGGTTACACATCGGCGGAGCATCAATGCGGACGTCTGTCGTTTTCCCAGTTTGGGGAAGATGTGATTTGCGGTTACTTTTTTAAGAATGATCACAAAGGGTTTTTCGTGGACGTCGGGGCCTTTCATCCAATGCTTTTGTCCAATTCTTATCAGTTTTATCGCAATGGATGGCGGGGTTTGTGCGTGGATGCCAACCCCGCCGTTGGTGAACTTTTCCGGCGGTTTCGTCCCCACGACACATTTATTCATAGCGCGGTCGGAGCATCAACGGGCACCATTGAAATGGCCTTGTTTACGGACGGGGCGTTTAACTGCTTGTCGGAACATTTGAAGGACGTTCCGCCAGATGTGCGCGCCAGCGCGCGTCTGGTCCAGGTGCCCATCAATCCCCTTAGTGCCATCCTTGAAAAGCATCAGGTTCAGAAAGTGGACTTCCTCAACATTGATTGCGAGGGAAACGATTTGGCAGTGCTGCGGTCCAATGATTGGAGCCGTTGGAAACCCCTGGTTATATGTGTCGAAGATCACGCGGAAAGCTGGCAGCAATCTGAGACCGTGCGCTTTCTGGCGTCGGTTGGCTACTCCCTGAAATACCGGGCCGTATTTTCTTCCGTCTTTCTTCCCAACGAAATCGCGCTGTCTCTGAGCAAATCGCGTGGTCTGGAGCCCATTGTATAATCTATGATTATTAATCAAAATTAGTTAAACGTTAATGGCTAATTGATGGTTTCTGCTGTGAATCCGGAAAAAGGGCGGGTTTTTCTAGTTTTCAGGTTTTAAATCCAGTATTATTCGCACGCTAAAATGACAATTTCGGTGATCATCTGCACCTACAATCCGCGTGAGGAATACTTGCGCCGAACACTGGAAGGGTTGCAAAAGCAAACGCTCGCCCGAACCGAGTGGGAATTGCTGTTGATTGATAATGCTTCCGAGCCGCCGCTGGCCGGGCGGGTTGATCTGGCTTGGCATCCGGCATCCCGGCAATTGCAGGAACCGACAAAGGGAAAGTTGAATGCGTGGCGGTTGGGCATGCGCGAGGCGCGCGGGGAAGTCCTGACGTTTGTGGACGACGACAATGTGCTGGCGCCGGATTATTTGGAACAGGCGCTGGCGGTTGGAGCAGCATGGCCATTTGTCGGCGCGTGGGGCGGCAGTATCATTCCTGAATTTGAAGTGCCGGTGCCCGCCTGGGTCGGTGACCAGATTTGGCGGTTAACCGTGGTGGACGTTAGGCGGGATGTCTGGAGCAACTTGCGGGATGGTTTCGCGACATTTCCGGTGGGGGCAGGCCTATGCATCCGCCGCCGGGTAGCCAGCCGATATCTTGAATGGTGCAGTCGAAACAAAGGGAGCAACGCGCTGGACCGCTCGGGCAAGGCAATCTGGGGGTATGGCGACCATGATTTATGCCAATGCGCCATGGACGTCGGTTTGGGCACCGGGCGTTCGACGAAGCTGAGCCTGACTCACTTGGTCCCCCAGTCCCGCCTGACCCTGGATTATTTTGTGCGGCACGCGGAGGATGACGCGACTTCGCTCTTGGTCTATCTCGCCACGCGGGGCCTGCCGTTTGAACATTATGCGCGGCAGGGCTGGTTCAGCAAATTGGTGTGGGGGTTGCACTGTCTGAAACGGCGTGTGCCTTGGGAGCAACGGCAAATTCATTCGGCTCATTGCCGGGGAATCAAGCGGGGTTTGCCGCTCGCCCGCGCCGTCCAAGCCGAAAAAGCAACGCTTAATCATGTCTGAAATGCTTGAATCCACCGCGGCCCCGAAAAAATTCGGGGTGTATTGCCTGGCTAATGACGAGGCTTTGGAATGGTTTGAGGCGCTGGCGCGCAGCCTGCGTCAATACGATCCCGAGTTGCCGCTGACCGTTATTCCTTACAACCCCTCCATCGCCAGGCTCAAAACCCTGCAGTCTCAGCTCCACTTCTCGCTGATGGACGAACGGGAATATACACGCTTCGATGCCATCGCCGACCGGGTGGCCGGCCAGCATATTGCCGGCGGCACCTTCCGCAAACTTTGCTGCTTTGGCGGGGCCTACGACACTTTTTTATTTCTGGATTCGGATATTGTTGTCACCGGCAGCCTGCGGCCGTTTCTCACCGCCTTTGAATCGGCGAACTGCGATTTTGTTTATTTTGACACGGACATGTCCATGGCCTACACGCCGGATTTTGCCCGCAAGATGGTGGCCGAGTATGGAGCGGTGGGTTTTAATTCCGGGGCATTCATCGCGCGCCGCAGTGGGTTTAGCGAGAAGGAAATCATGGCGGCAGTGGAGTCTGGCGAGAAGATCCGCGACTGTTTTGCAATCTGGGGCGAGCAACCGTTTTTGAATTACCTGGTGGACGTAACGCGCCGCCGTAAACTGGCGGCGAGCACGCTGGTGGCCGGCACGGCGGAAAAGCCGTGGGCGCGAATTCCCATTCGCCATGACCCGGCAAATGACGTTTATACCGACGCCGAGGGCCGGCAGATGCCGTTCATTCACTGGGCCGGCTGCGAGTGGCCCACGATGTTCCGGCCGGACATCTTCCTGCGCTTTCGCACGCTCGGGATGGGCTGGCCGGAGCGGACCGGTTACCGGCTGAATTTTTATTACCGCCGCGTTCGCCGGAGGCTGAAGGAAGTTATGCAAAAATCGCCGTGCTTCGCCGGCTGGGTGGCGCGACGTGACCTGCGGCGGCAACAAAAAATCAGACCCTTGGCCGGGACTTCCGGATGAATGCAATGCCTGCGACACCAATCGCAAGATTCGATTGGCGGAATGGCGTGCGAGTTTGATGGAATGGTTTTGCTTTTCGCCACGCAAGCAAAGCCGATTTATGAAGGCACCCGCGGCGGTTCCTTTGAAACATGGAAAGTTCCAAGTTCGGCACCAACCGTGTTGTTGAATTGCCCAACGCGGGCTATTGGGCCGTATTGGGCGCATAATCCTGCAATAAGGGCGCCTGGAGATTCATTTACGGGCCTTGTTCCTGGATCGGCCAAACTGCAAAATGGGTAGTGAAAACCACCGGTAAACCAAAGCGGAAAAAACCACGCTGATGGCAAATGGGAGGCCCAAAATAAGGCTGTATTGCCAGATGTTCCCGCCCGCCGGCCCGAACCATCCGCGAGACCAAACGATTATCGGTTGGTGAAAGAGATACCATTCATAGCTGATGATGCCACACCAGCGCAGCCACGGTAGACAGAGCCAGCGAGCGATGATTTTTTCTGGCGCGGCCGCATAGAAAAGCAGGCAACCGGTGCCGAGTGTAAACGTCCAGGTACACAGGTATGGCGTCAGGCCGACGGGATGGGGGGGGAGGCGAGTCCAAGCCAGCACCGCAAGACCAAGAGGCATGAGGAACCATCCCGCATCGCCGAGGCGGCTCCAGCGCTTGTTCCACAGCTTCAAATTATCAATTCCAGCCACGCAGACGCCAAAGCAGAATGAACTCAGGCCGGTGCAGAAGGGGTCGCTGATTTCCGGCGCAAAGGTCGGGCCAAGCCCGGTCAAGGCCTGAATTGAAACCGGAACCGCAAAGAGCAAAAGCGAGATGACCCATAGACACGTCTTGGCGGACAGGCGTTTGGTCAAGAGAAACAATAGCGGCAGGACCAGATAAAAATGAATTTCGACCACCAGACTCCACATCACGGGATTGAACTTACCGCTGACCGGCATCAGAAAGGCCAAGCCGGTCAGCCACTGGATGGCGGTCCGGACGAAACCGGGCGCATCTCCCATCCACAGCACAAAGCAAGGGGCCAGCAGCAATACCGAAAGCGCCAGGGGCGGATAAATTTTCCAGAAACGGCGCCAGCCGTAGCCGGGCGGAATCAACGATTCAGCGTTGTTGGCTTTCCGTTTCCAGAACGGCCAGGAAATGAGGAATCCAGAAAGCGTGAAAAACAAACCGACTCCCATGCCGAAGGTCCCGGCGAGATTGAGCAGAAAGCGTCCAGCCACACCCGCCGGTTCCCTGGCATAAATGGAATGCCCGGCCAGCACCATCAGAATGGCCAGACCGCGCAAGCCATCAATGAAATCATATTCGCGGTTGGAGCTGGGATCCACGTGCCAGGAGTCCAGCCAGTGCTGGGCAGGTTGGTTCGCGCTGACGTGTTTCAAAGCGGCCTTACTAGTGGAGTCGGACATGGATCCATGATGGCGACCGGCCGGCCGCAGATCGTGATTTAAATTGTTTCAAGGACTGGCACGGGCTTTTGAGAATGTTTGGCCAGTGCTTTTAATATTGGATTTGTTAGTCGCGGTCAAGTGTGGCAACAACCTAAATCTTCAGGCAAGCCATTGTTGAATTGCCCACGGCGGGGGATTGGGCCACACTGGGCGCATGGCAACGCCAATGGATATTGTCGGCAACGTCGCCGCCCCGCTTGCGGGGGTGGTCAACCGTCTGCGCCATGGATTCCCGAGCCGGATCATCCAGGGGGGCGTGCGGATAGGCGACAATCTGATGTGCTCGACGGTGCTGCGGGAGCTGCGCAAACGTGGCAAACACAGCCTGGCGGTCGTCACGCGCTATCCCGAGCTGTACGAAAAGAACCCCGATGTGGAGAAGGTGATCCGCCAGACCGACGGCCGGCTCAATCGCGCGGGCCGGGCGGGGCTGCCGGCGGTGAAGATGGCGCACACGGGTTACGACGCGGCCCGGGACCTGGACCTGCCGCCGGACGAGCATGTGCTGATCCGCATGTGCCGGCTGACCGGGGTGAGCGGGCCGGTGGAATTGCGACCCTACATTTTTCTGACGGAGGCGGAATTGGCCGCCGGCAAATACGGGGACGATCAGGTGGCGATGCAATCCACCTGTCTGGCGTCGCCCCTGGCCATGCAGAATCGCGAGTGGTATCCCCAGCGTTTTCAGGAGCTGTGCGCCGAGCTGCGCACGGACGTGCGGGTGGTGCAGGTGGGCAGCAGCAGCGACATGAAGCTGGAAGGGGCGATTGATCTGCGCGGCAAGACCACCCTGCGCCAGACGGCGGCGGTGCTGGCCAATTCGCTGGTGTTTGTCGGGCTGGCGGGCTTTGTGATGCATCTGGCCCGGGCGGTGAACTGCCGCTCCGTGATCATTTACGGCGGCCGTGAAAAGCCGGCGATCACCGGCTACGTGGCCAACAAGAACCTCTATTCCCAAGTGCGCTGTGCGCCCTGCTGGCTGCGCAATGCCTGCGAATTCAACCGCAAGTGCATGGACATGATCGCCGTGGACCAGGTCGTGGCCGCCACTGCCGACCAAATTGCACGTTACGGCACCTTGCTGGAAGTGCAAACGGCCAACTTGTGATGGGGCCGCCCACCGCGTCACCTATGCCCTCCGCCGGCCCGCTGGAAAATGGAAAATCGGCGTCGAGGCAAGCTAGTGCCTTGCTCAAGCGTCATGCGCAGGCGTTGTGGTATGTGGTCACGGTCATTTTGCCCCTCATTCTGAAAACCGGGCGGCGGCCGGTCGTCTTTTCGCGGTTTGCCGGCATGGGCGACATTATTGGCACGTTCCCGGTCGCTCTGGAATTAAAGCAGCGCCATCCGCAAGCCCCGTTCATTTTTAATTGCGCGGCGAGTTTCGCTTGTCTCCCGCCGCTGGGCGGGGTGACCGAACGCGTAACGAGCTTCAAAGACATCGGCTTGGTGGGGCATTGGTATGGATGGCTGCTGGCGGGATTTTATCATTTTAGCTACGGCGACGAGTCTGGTGACACGGCGTCAACGGAAATCACCCTCAAGGAGTTTGGCCGGCCGTTCGGGGTTGAAGTGGGCGACCAACACCCGGCTTTGCGGGTGGAGGCGGCGGCTTTGGCCCGGGTGCAGGCGCGGTTGGCGGAGCTGGGCTGCGCCTCGGAAAACCTCATTGTGATTCATCCCGGGCCGAGCTGGCCGGTGCGCACCTGGCCGCATGCCGCATGGGTCCGGCTCTTGGGGGAACTCCGCCGGCGCGGCTTCGGCAATGTCATCCAAATCGGCGCCAGTGTGCGCGCTTACGCCAATGCGGGCGCGGATGATTTTCCGGCCCTGCCGGAAATCCGCTCGCTGTCGGACAGGCTCCCTTTGGTGGAGACGATCGCCTTGATTTCCAAGGCGCGGTTGTTCATTGGCATTGATTCGGGGTTGCTGCACTTCGCCGCCTGTTTGCGCGTTCCAGCGGTGGGCCTGTTTGGCGCCACCACGCCGGAACTGCGGTTTGCGCGGGATTATGCGCGCTCCTTTGTGACCAGCCGGGTTGAATGTCAGGGCTGCCATCACCGGGTGCCGCGATTGCACTGGGAGAAAGGTTGTCCGCACGACATCCGGTGCATGAAAGACATTAGCCCGGACGAGGTTCTGGCGGCTTGCCTGGAACTGCTGGCACGGAAATATCCTGGCTAGCGTTGGCCCCACAACTGCCACAGCCGGGCGCGCATGTCGGCGGCATTGAACTCGGTGCGGGCGCAGCGCAGAATGTCCGCGCGAAATTCGGCGCGCGGCGTTGGCAGGCGCAAGGCTTCGGCCAGGAATTGCTCCAAGGCGGCGGCATTGGTGGCGGCCGTAAACCGGCCCAGCCGGTGTTCCCGCTGGATGTGCGCCAGGCTGCTTTCGGGATGGCCGAAGCCCAGCACCGGCACGCCGGCGGAAAGATACGTGCCCACCTTGTTGGGAAAGCTGAAACGGCTGTAACGGAGATCTTCCGCTTCCGGGTCCATGACCACGATACCCCACGCGCATTGGCGCAACGCGGCGACTAAGCCTTCATCGGTGAACAGGCCGTGTTCCCGCATCCACTCCGGTTCAAACCAAAGCCGGCTCCGGTAGTTGCGACCGCCGAAAAACTCCAGCTCGATTTTTTGCGGCAGCGCCGCGCGGACCGTCTTCAGCGCCCCCAGCGTCTTTAGGAAACCCGACTCTGAAATGATGGTGCCCACGTAGGCCACGCGGATCAGGCCGTCTGGGCTGGGATCGGTTGGCGCATTTTCCAAGCCTTGCAGGTGACGGGGCTCAAAGCCCGAGTGGAGGATCAAGCCGTCCGGACGTCCGGTTTGGGCCTGCAACTCGGCCAGCATGCCCGGGCTGATGGCGTCAAACGTGTCCGCCTGCCGCACCAATTGATGAATGGCGGCGACGAACCGCCGGCTGCGCGGCGCGCCCAGCAGAGCTTTCATGCCGTTGGTGTCGGGCAGGTCCCAGACGGAGACGTGCCGGCGCTGCCCGCGGGGCCAGCGCACGCGCGCCAGCACGGGCACACTCCAGCCAAACAGCAGCGCCGCGACCAAGTCCGGCTGGTTTTGGGCGATGACGCCTTCCAAATGGCGCGCGGCGCGCGGCGCAAAAAATGTTTCCAGCAAGCGCGACTTCAGCCGGCTGAATCGGACGTGTGGCACAAGCCGGTCGGGGATTGCAAACTCATGCAGGCGGCTGGCGCGAAGGTCCGGCTGGGCATGCAAGTCGGTGCGGCGGCAGGACCACCATTCCAGCCGGTCGGCGGGATAACCGTGGAGCATTTGGCGGAGCAAATCCGCCGTGGCCAGCGAGTCCGGGCGGTAATCGTGAACGAACAGGACTTTGGGATACGCCCCGGGCGCTGGGCGTTTCGGATCAGGCATCATGCTGGTGGCAGTGAAAACAATGGCCGGAGCCTATAAAAGCGGCTGAGGCATCGCCAGATTTTAATTTTCTCTTTCGACTCCGCCCGGGGCATGGGGCAGAATGGCCAGCGATGAAACATCCGGCCACGGAAAACTTTGAGGTTTGTCATGAAAACCGCTGAAACCGCCGCGCCCGGAGGCTGGCGTATGCCCGCCGAATGGGAGCGCCACGAGGCCACCTGGCTGGGCTGGCCCCACAATGCCACCGACTGGCCCGGCAAATTGGAGGTCATCCGCTGGGTCTATGGGGAAATGATCCGCAAAATCGCCAGTGGCGAATTGATTCGACTGATCGTGCGGCCCGGCAAGGATATCCAGTCCGCGCGCCAGGTTTTGCGCCTGGCGGGAGTGGATTTGCGCCGGGTGCAATTCGTGGAGTATGCCACGGATCGCGGCTGGACCCGCGACACCGGGCCGCTGTTTGTGAAATCCAGCGCCGGTCGCCGCCCCGCGGCCACGGCCATTGTGCATTTTCACTTCAATGGCTGGGCCAAATACGACAACTGGCGCCGGGACACCCGGGTGCCGGACATGGCGGCGCGCTGGCTGCGCCAACCGATGATCTCCGCGGAAGTCCAGGGCCGGCCGTTTACCATCGAGGGCGGCGGCATCGAAGTCAACGGCCGGGGCACGCTTCTCTCCACCGAGCAATGTTATCTGCATCCGCGCATCCAGGTCCGCAATCCCGGGTTGGATCGGGCGGACTACGAGGCGGCGCTGAAACAGTATCTGGGGGTGAGCAATATTTTCTGGCTGGCCCAGGGGACCAAAGGCGACGACACCCACGGCCATATTGACGACCTCTGCCGGTTTGTGGATGCCCGCACGCTGGTGTTGGTGCGGGAGAACCGCCGGCGCGATGCCAATTACCGTGCGCTGGCGGCGAACTGGGAGCGCATCCGCGACCTGCGTTTGGAGGACGGCCGCCGGCCGGAGGTGGTGGCCTTGCCCATGCCCGCGCCGCTGTATTTTGACGGCGTGCGGCTGCCGGCCAGCTACGCGAATTTTTATATCTGCAACGCGGCGGTTTTGGTGCCCACCTTCAACGACCCGAACGACCGGGTGGCCCTGGGGATTTTGGGGGAACTCTTCCGCGACCGGCCGGTGGTGGGCATCCACGCAGTGGACTTGGTGTGGGGTTTCGGTTCCCTGCATTGCCTGACCCAGCAGCAGCCGGCGAGGGCAGGGCGTTAGGACTGGCAATTCGGCCGGAATGAAATATCGTGGCGGGCCTTGAAAGCTCCTATTTACGCGCCCTTGCCAGCCGCCCGCTCCGCGCGGGCGGGCGCAAACCGGCCCCGCGCAACCCCGCCCAGGCGAGCGGCCCGGGACACCACGACCCCGCTGATTGCGACCGCGCGGGAACTGGCCGCACAGGCCGGCCGCCTGCGCTTTGCCGCGCCGGTGGCGCATGTCTATAATCCGCTCGATTATGCCTGGCGGGCGCATGAGTCATTCCTGCGGGCTTATGGCGGGGGCCGCAAACGCGTGTTGTTTCTGGGCATGAACCCCGGTCCTTTTGGCATGGTGCAGACCGGCGTTCCCTTTGGTGAAATCGCCGCCGTGCGCGACTGGCTCAGGATTTCCGCTCCCATTGCCCAACCCGCCGCCGTCCATCCCAAGCGTCCGATCCAAGGGTACGATTGTCCGCGCTCGGAGGTCAGCGGCCGCCGGCTGTGGCAATTATTTGCGGAGCGGTTCGGCACGCCGCAGAAGTTCTTCGCCGGGCATTTCGTCGTGAATTATTGTCCGCTGGCGTTCTTGTCGGCGACCGGCAGCAATGTGACGCCGGACAAGCTGGCCAAAGCCGAGCGGCTGCGGTTGGGGGAAATCTGCGATGCGCATTTGCGCCGGGTATTGGAAATCTTGCAGCCGGAATGGCTCATCGGCATTGGCGCCTTCGCCCGGGCGCAGGGCGAAAGCGCGGCGGCTGGCACGCCCGTGCGTGTGGGCCAGATCCTGCATCCGAGTCCCGCCAGCCCCAAAGCCAATCGCGGGGATTGGGCGCAGACGGCGGCGCGGGAATTGGCGGCGCAGGGGGTGTGGGCCTGACTCGCCGGTGACTAGCCAAATAATGCCAAGCAATGGGCAAGTTTTGGTAAGCGTCACTAATGGCTTGCGCCGATGATAACGGCGTATGGCTAACCAACCGCGCCCGATCACTTTACGCCCAGGCCTGTTCATTCTGGCAATCCTCCTGCTGCCGGCGCTGCTGCTGGCGGCGGACAAGCTCAAGAACGCCGACTGTCTGGACTGCCATCTGGACCCGTCGAACAAGCGCATGGTCAACGGCCATGCCGAGGCGATGGCATTGTTCCCCACCAACGGCTTCGCCAAATCCGTCCACAGCGAACTGGATTGCGTTGACTGTCACGACGGCATCAAGGAAATGGTGCATGACGCCAAGGTGCCGCCGCCCAACTGCACCGGCTGTCATGAGAAGGAGGGCAAGGATTACGCGACGAGCATCCACGGCATGAGCCACGCGATGGGCGCGTCCGGCGCGGCGCAGTGCTGGGATTGCCACGGCGCGCATCAAATCGTGCCGGTGAAGCGCGGCGATTCGCCGGTCTTCAAGATGAACCTGCCCCAGACCTGCGCCAAGTGCCATAGCAACACCAATCTCACCAAGGAATATCAGATCGAATTTCCCGAGGCGGCCAACCAGTTCATGGACAGCATCCACGGCACGGCCCTGTTGAAGATGGGCTTGATCGTGGCGCCCTCGTGCGACGACTGCCACGGCGCGCACAAGATCAAGCGGGCCATTGACCGCGATTCGCCCATCAACCACGCGAATGTGGCCAAGACGTGCGGCAAATGCCATGTGGGCGTGGAGGAAACCTACAACCAGAGCGTCCACGGACAGTTGCTCGCCAAGGGCGACCAGCGCGGCCCGGTGTGCATTGACTGCCACAGCGCGCATCAAATCAGCAACCCCACCGGCAATAATTTCAAAGCCCTGAGCGATCAGCGGTGCGGCAAGTGCCATGAAGACCGGCTGGAGCATTACCGGGAAACGTATCACGGCAAGGCGATGCTGTTGGGCAAACCCAACTCGGCTCCGGATGTGGCCGCCTGTTACGATTGCCACGGTTTCCATGACGTGCTGCCGGTGTCCAATCCGGCCTCGCACCTCTCCACAAATAACATCCTGGCCACCTGCCAGAAGTGTCATCCCTCGGCCACGGCCAAGTTCACCGAGTACAAGCCGCACGCCAATCCGCTCGACGCCAAGAATTACCCGCTCTTGCACCTGGTATTCTTGTCCATGACGGGCCTGCTCATCGGCACGTTCAGTTTCTTCGGTCTGCACACCCTGGCCTGGCTGGTGCGCGCGGTGTGGCTGTATCTGCACGACTCCAAAACCTTCCGCGAAGCCAAGATCTCGACCCAGGAGGGCGACGAATGGTTCACGCGCTTCGTGCCGTTTGAACGGCTGCTGCATTTCATGGTGGTGACCAGCTTCCTCACGCTGGTGGTCACCGGCATGCCGCTGAAATTCTTTTACACCGATTGGGCCAAGGTCATTTTCGGCATTATCGGCGGGCCGGACACCGCGCGGATGGTGCATCGCTTCGCGGCCATCATCACCTTCCTGTATTTCGCGCTGCACCTGAGTTCGCTGGTGGCCAAGTCGTGGAAGGGCCGGAGCTTCATTCGCAATCCCGAGACCGGCCGGCCGGAAATCAAGCGGCTCCTGCAAGTGCTCTTTGGTCCGGATTCCATGGTGCCCACCGTGCACGACCTGAACGACTTGATTGACCACAACAAATGGTTCTTTGGCAAGGGGCCCAAGCCGCAGTTTGACCGCTGGACGTACTGGGAGAAGTTCGATTACTTCGCGGTGTTCTGGGGCGTGGCCATCATTGGCGCCTCAGGTCTGATCATGTGGTTCCCGGAATTCTTCACCCGGTTCCTGCCGGGCTGGGCCATCAACATCGCGCTCATCCTGCACTCGGACGAGGCGTTGCTGGCGGCGGGATTCATTTTCTCGATCCATTTCTTCAACACCCACTTCCGGATTGAGAAATTCCCGATGGACACGGTCATTTTCTCCGGCCGCGTGTCCAAGGCCGAAATGCTGCACGAGCGGCGGCGCTGGTATGATCGCCTGGTGGCCACGGGCAAACTGGATGAATACCGCGTGCGCGACGAATGGTTCCGGTGGAAGAATATCGCCAAGACCTTTGGCTATCTCTTCTTCGGCCTGGGCCTGGTGCTGCTGGGATTGATCATCTACGCGATGCTCTCGCGGTTGGCGCACTGATGCCGGGAGGCGTGTTATCCATCACCGAGGCACCGAGGCACAGAGACCGGGAATAATCCCCCATTCTCCATTTCTCTGCTCTGTGTCACTCTGTGGTGTGCCCGGTCTGCGGCACAGGATCATGCGGGTTGACGGCGGGCGGAACGAAACGGGGCTGGCGCTGTCTAATCCGTGCATGAGCGATCCATCGGCCGGGCTGAGACATGAACCTGAAATCTCCGGAGTTCGGGCTGCGGTTGGGCTTTCGGCCTGGGTGGTTTCGGCCTTCAGTCCGGATTTGATTTCCCCCCCGCTTCAGGTCCATCGGTCCCGCTCCGGATGCTGGACATTGCCGGGGCGTTAGGGCAGGCTCGCCGTATGGTAACTCCACCCATTTTGCCGGCGCAGACGGCGGCGCCGAAACTCCGGCGCAAGGGCCGCATGAAATACCTATTCCTCGGCCTGGCCGGTCTGCTGGTGCTCGGCGGGGTCATGTTTTGGGCGTTGCGCTCCAAAGACCCGGCGGTGAGTGTGCAGACCGAAAAGGTGCGCCGCCATACCATCACCGAAACGGTCATCGCCAACGGGAAGGTTTATCCCGTGCTGCAAGTCCATATCAGCCCGGAAGTCAGCGGGGAAATCACGAATTTGCCGGTCAAGGAGGGGCAGTTTGTGCATAAGGGCGATCTGCTGTTGCAGATCAACCAGGACGTGTATGTGGCCGCGCTGAACCAAGTCAAAGCCGGTTATGAATCGGCCCTGGCGGCCAAGGCCACGGCGGTGGCCAACCTCGAAAAGGCGGACGCCGATTATGTGCGCAACAAGGTGCTGTTTGACACCAAGCTGCTTTCGGAATCGGATTTCATCGGCTTTAAGGTGGCCCGGGATGTGGCCCGGGCGCAGCTTGAAAGCGCGGACGACCAGGTCAATGTGGCCCAGGCTGCAGTGGACAGCGCCCAGTCCGCGTTGAACAAGACCACGATTGTCGCGCCCTTGGATGGCACGATCACCACGCTCAATTCCCAGTTGGGCGAGCGGGTGCTGGGCACCGTGCAAAACGCCGGCACCGACATCATGATCATCTCCGATTTGAGCGTCATGGAGGCGCGGGTGGACATTGGGGAGATGGACATCGTAATGGTCCAGCCGGGGCAAAAAGCCAGGCTGGAGGTGGACTCGTTCAAGGACAAGAAGTTCGCCGGCGTGGTCACGGCGGTGGCCAATTCCTCCGAAGGCTTGAATTCCCTCACGGCGGTCAGCAGCGGCAGTTCCTCCTCCAGCGGCCAGTCGGCCACCCAGTTCCAAGTGCGCATTCGCATTACCGACCGGGAATCCTTCCGGCCCGGGATGTCGGTCAACGCGACGATTGAAACGCGGACGCACACCAACACGGTGGCCGCGCCGATCGCCAGCGTCACCACCCGCGTGCTCAAGCCCAAGCCCGGCAAGGCCGCCGGCGGGGCCACAACCAATGCGCCGCCCCCGCTGCCCACCAATGCGGTGGCGGCGGCGGACGACGGGACCAACGCCATGAAGTCGGACAAAAAGGGCGAGGACAAGAACAAGCCCGTGGAGGTGGTGTTTGTCGTCGAGGGCGATCACGTCAAAACCGTGCCGATCAAGATCGGCATTTTTGACGATGACTATTATGAGATCACCGACGGCTTGAAGGAGGGCGACGAGATTGTCACCGGCGGTTATCATGCCATCAGCCACGACTTGGATGACGGGAAAAAGATCGTGAAAGCCGCGGCGGGAGCGGACGCGCAGAAACCCAAGACCTGAAGGGTGTGAGCCTGATCCGCCTCCAGAAACTCTCGCGGTGCTACCAGATGGGCACGGAGACGGTGCATGCCCTGCGCGAAGTGTCGCTGGAGATTGAACGCGGCGAATACGTGGCCATCATGGGGCCCTCGGGCTCCGGCAAATCCACCCTCATGAATTTAGTGGGCTGCCTGGACACGCCGACCGGCGGCACCTACGAGCTGAACGGCACGCACGTCAGCGCCATGAATGACAATGCGCTGGCGGAGATTCGCAACCGGGAGATCGGCTTTATCTTTCAGACCTTCAACCTGCTCCCGCGGTCGGATGCGCTGCGGAATGTGGAATTGCCGCTGGTCTATGCGGGCGTGGGCAAGCGGGAACGGCGGGAAATCGCCTTGAACGCGCTGACCAGCGTCGGCCTGGCCAGCCGCATTCACCACAAGCCCAACGAGCTTTCCGGCGGCCAGCGCCAGCGGGTGGCGGTGGCCCGCGCGCTGGTCAACAAGCCGTCCATCCTGCTGGCCGACGAGCCGACCGGCAACTTGGACTCCAAGACCGGCATGGAAATCATGGCGCTGTTCGCCGAACTGTCCCAGCGGGGCAACACGATCATTGTGGTGACCCACGAAGAGGACGTCGCGCGCCACGCCCGCCGGATCATTCGCATCCGGGACGGGCTGATCGCGAGTGATGAGAGGGTGCCATGAACCTGCTGACCGACCTGCGCGAAGGGCTGGCCATTTCGTGGAGCGCCATCCGCGCCAACAAGCTGCGGTCGGTGCTCACCACGCTGGGCATCGTCATTGGCATTGTCACGGTCACGCTGATGGGCACGGCCATCGAGGGTCTGAACGGTTCGTTCCTGAACAGTGTTTCCTCGGTGGGCGCGGACATGCTGTATGTGGATCGGATGAGCTGGTTCATCAATACCGTGCAGGATTGGATGAAGGCCATGAAAAATCCCAAGATCACGCTGGACGAAGCCGACACGGTGGAACGCCAGATGCAAACGGAGGAGAAGGCGGGCAATCCCGCCCTCACGGCGATGGACGAGGCCAGCGCCCTGGAGCGGGAAATGAAGCTGGCCGCGGCCATCGCGCCGGTCGCGCAGGATGACGCGCCCATCAAATACAAGAAACGCGGCACTTCGGACGCCCCGGTGGTGGGCACGACCGAGAAATTTCAAATCACGGGCGGGCTGACCTTGGCGGAGGGGCGGTTTCTCAGCGCGGGGGAGTGTGCCGGCGGCCGGCCCGTGTGCGTCATCGGCTCCGATCTGGCCACGAACTTGTTTCCCGAGGCCTCGCCCCTCGGCGCCACGCTTTCGGCCAACCAGCACGATTTCCGGGTGGTCGGGGTGCTGGCCAAACAAGGCGGTTTTGCGGAGAGCGGCGGGGCCGACAACGAGTTGATTGTCCCCATCACGCAGTTCACCCGGGCGTTCTGGGCCAAACCGGACTACGAAATCCAGGTCAAGGCCCGCAGCGTGTCCGAGTTGGCGGATGCCCGGGAGGAATTGCGCGTGTTGCTCCGGCGCTTTCGCCACCTGGCGGCGGAGGATCCGGACAACTTCGCGATCAACCAGCAGGACCAGATTCTGGAGTTCTTTCACAAAGTCGCCGGGACCATCGAAGCCATTGGGATGTTCATCACCGGCCTGTCGCTGTTCGTGGGCGGGATCGGGATTATGAACATCATGTTCGTGTCGGTGGCCGAGCGCACCCGCGAGATTGGCGTGCGCAAGGCCATCGGGGCCAAGCGCCGGAGCATCTTGTTGCAATTCCTGATTGAGGCGGCCTGCATTTGCCTCATCGGCGGCCTGATCGCGGTGGCCATGGCCTGGCCGGTCACGCTGCTGCTGCAAAAATACATGCCGGCGGCGATGTCCCCGGGCATCGTGTGCCTGGCGCTGCTGGTTGCGGCCCTCACCGGGGCGCTGTCGGGTTTCTTCCCCGCCTGGCGCGCCGCGCGGATGGATCCGGTGGAGGCGTTGCGCAATGAATAACGAACCGTGCTTATGAGGCCGCTCCTCGCCCTGTTCGTGGAAGCCCGCGAAAGCGCCCGGATGGCGCTGACGGCCATTGCCGCGCACAAGCTGCGCTCGGCGCTCACGCTGCTGGGGGTGCTGGTGGGCGTGTTTTCCATCATTGTGGTCATGACCGCCATGCGCGTGTTGCAGAGCAACATCGAGCGGCAGATCGCGTCCCTCGGCAGCGAAACCTTCATGGTGCGCAAATGGCCGGGCACTTTCTGGGGCGTCTCCAGCGGCGATTACGAGAAATACTGGCGGCGCAAAAACGTGACGCTCAAGGACGGCCGGCGGCTGATGGAAAAAATCACGCTGCCGGCCAACATCGGCATCGAGGCCACCTTTTGGTCGGGCGAAATCAAGACCCGCTACAAGAACAGCGCGCCGATGGTGCGGCTCTACGGCGAGACCCCCGGCAGTTTCGCCGCCCACAACTGGGACCTGGCCGAAGGCCGGCTCTTGATGGAGGCGGATGTGGACGGCACGCGCAACGTCTGCGTGCTGGGCTATGGCCTCGCGACCAACATTTTTCCAAACAGCTCGGCGGTGGACGAAGTCATCAAGGTGGACGGGATCGGCTACACGGTGATTGGCGTGCTGGAAGGCAAGGGCGGGGCGATGGGCGGGGACCAGGACAATTTTGTGGTGGTGCCGCTGACCACGTGCCTGAACCGCTATGGCCGCTGGTGGCGCAGCCTGAACATCCTGGTGCAGGCCCCCGACCGCGACAGCTACGACCGCACGGTCGAGGAAGTCCGCGCCATCATGCGCGTCATCCGCCGGGTGCCGCCGGGCAAGGAGGACGATTTCGAGATCGCGTCCAACAACTCGATGATTGACCAGTTCAAGAAGTTCACGCAGTCGGTGCGCATTGGCGTGGCGGTGGTGAGTTCGATCGCCCTGCTGGCGGCGGGCGTGGGCATCATGAACATCATGCTCGTGTCGGTCACCGAGCGCACGCGGGAGATCGGCATCCGGCGGGCCATCGGGGCCAAGAAGCGCAACATCATGGGGCAGTTCATCTTGGAGGCCATCGTGCTGTGCGAGGTGGGCGGGGCCATTGGCGTGGTCCTGGGCATTCTGGGCGGCAACCTGCTGGCGCTGTTCATGCAATTGCCGCCGGTCGTGCCGGTGGACTGGGTGATCCTAGGGCTGGCGATCTGTTCGGTGGTGGGCATTGTTTTCGGCACCTATCCGGCGTGGAAAGCCGCGAATCTGGACCCGATTGATTCGCTGCGGTATGAATGAAAGTGAAAATGGCTTGCCTACCCGGGCGCCGACGGGATAATTTTTCGTGAAGAACAACATCAGAACTTGGTTCGATGTCGCGAACAACCCGTTAAATCGAAAATCCAGTATGAATACCCGATCGAGAATCCTGGGGATGGTGCTGACGTTAATGGTGGGCCTCCATCCCGGGCAGGCGCAACCCGTGATCACCTCGTTCAGTCCCAGCGGGCAGTTGGTGTGCGGCAACCTGACGCCCGGCAGCACGGCTTGGGTGGCTTGGGCGCCAACGCTTTTAGGTCCGTGGCAGACGAATTTGGCTGGCTTGGAAGGAATCACGGTTGACTTCAGCGGACAAATCTTTGGTTACGTGCCGATTGCCAGCGTGGGCAATGCGTTCTTTTCGGTCTGGGACCTGCCGGCGCCGCCGCCGGCGGGCATGGTGTCCATTCCGGCCGGCTGGTTTACGATGGGCGACACCGTGGAGAACTACTCCCAAGGCGAGCCCACCAACATCTACATCTCCCAGTTTTACATTGATACGAACGTGGTGAGCTATGCCTTGTGGACGAATGTGTACAACTACGCGACGAATAATGGGTATGGCTTTGACCATGCCGGCGCGGGGCAGGCGGCGAATCATCCGGCGGAGACCTTGAATTGGTACGACTGTGTCAAATGGTGCAACGCCCGGTCCGCGCAGGCCGGCTTGATCCCGGTGTATTACACCGATGTCTTCCTGACCCAGGTCTATACCAGCGGCGACACCGACGCGGTATATGCGAACTGGTCGGCCAATGGCTATCGTCTGCCCACCGAGGCGGAGTGGGAGAAGACGGCGCGCGGGGGATTGAGCGGTCAACGGTTCCCGTGGGCGGGGGGCACCATCAGCGAAAGCCAGGCGAATTACGTGGGCGAGCCTTACCTTTATCCTGGCGTTGATTTGGGCCCGTTTGGTTTTAACCCCTTTGGCGCTGACGGCAGGGTGGATCGCACCACTCCGGTGGGTTATTTTGGGCCGAATGGCTATGGCGTTAATGACATGGCCGGGAATGTCATGGAATGGTGCTGGGATTGGTACGACACGCCGTACGGGCAGCCGTCCACGAATAATCCCACCGGTCCGACTTCCAGTTCTTATGGCGATCGCGTTTCGCGCGGAGGCGGTTGGTCCTCCCAGTATTACTCGTGCGAAGTTTTTACGCGGACGCTGGCGCCACCGACTACCGCCAATAATTTCTATGGCTTCCGCAGTGTCGTCTCCGGTCCCGCGGGCCCCATCACCGTCATTGGGGGCGGCGGTGGCGGGCATGGTTCGGATATCATCCCGGGGCGCCAATAGCAGAACGGGGCCCGAGTCATGCCCTTTTACGATTGACCAAAAGGGGTGGGGCTGGGATAGTCTGAGGTCATCAGTCACGGACCATTAAACCATTCTCATTGCTTACGATAAAAACGCTTCAAAGCGCAGCGGTTTTGTTGGTGCTCGCCACCTTCAATTTGCAAGGGTCAAGTTTGTTCGCCCAAGGCACGGCGTTTACCTATCAGGGCAGGCTGAACAGCAGCGGCTCGCCCGCCAGCGGCAGCTATGATCTAGTGTTCACGCTCTACACCACGAACACCGCCGGCACCGCCATGGCTGGGCCGGTCACCAACGTGGCCGTGGCTGTGACGACCGGGCTGTTCACCACGCTGGTTGACTTTGGTCCGAACGCCTTTACCGGCACCAGCAACTGGCTGGAAATCGCCGTGCGGACCAATGGCGGCAGCAGTTTTAACACGCTTGCGCCCCGAGTGCCGGTTACGCCCGCGCCGTATGCCGTCACGGCGGAAAGCGCCAACAATCTGGCCGGCCTGTCGGTGCAGCCCAATCCCAGCAGCGGTGCGCCCAATCTGATTGGCGGCTCGTCGGTCAATTTTGTTTCCTCCGGTGTCGTTGGCGCGACCATTGGCGGTGGCGGGGCCACGACCATTTATGCGGGAAAGCCCCGGCCTTATGCCTATACCAACAGTGTCACCGGCAGTTTTGGCACGGTGGGCGGCGGCGCGGTTAACACCGCCGCCTCCGAAGCGACGGTGGCCGGGGGCCAGAACAACACTGCCAGCAGCCAATTTACGACGGTAGGCGGCGGTTATGCCAACAGCGCCAGCGGCACCGCCTCGACGGTGGGCGGCGGCTATGCCAATGTTGCCTATGGGATTTCCCTTGGCGCGGCCACGGTGGCCGGCGGTTTTCAAAACATCGCCAGTGACGACGCGACGGTGGGTGGCGGTTTCAACAATCAGGCGACGAACGCTTTTGCCACCGTGCCGGGCGGCGCCAACAATGTGGCGGGCGGTCAAGCGAGTTTTGCCGCCGGCAACGGCGCCCAGGCACTCCATGACGGCGCGTTCGTCTGGGCGGATTCGGAAGGCGGCGCACCGTTTGCATCCACGACCACAAACCAGTTCAATGTTCGGGCCAATGGCGGCGTACGTTTTGTCACCGGCGGCGCGGGATTGACGGTGGATGGCCCCCTGAGTGGCAGTGGCGCAACGGTTTGGCAGGTGCCCGCAAGCACGACGGTACAAGCCCAATCCAACACCGGCTACCTCCTGACCAACATTCAAACTGTGACAGTCACCTTGCCCGCCGCACCCAATGTGGGCGATGTGGTGGAAGTCTTTGAGGCTGGCGCCGGCGGTTGGACCCTGGCTCAAAATGCCACCCAATCGGTTTTATACAATGTGGTGTCAGCCTCCAATAACACCTGGGTGCAGACCAGCGCGCCCAGCGAGGTTTGGACCTGCATTGCTTGCTCGGCCGACGGCACCAAATTGGCGGCGGGGACGGTTGCTGGCGCCATTTATACCTCAAGCAATTCGGGAGCCAACTGGAACTTGACCAGCGCGGCTGATGGCGGAGACTGGTGGGCGGGCATTGCCTCCTCGGCTGACGGCAGCAAGCTGGCGGCCGCAGTGTATCACGGCGGCATTTACACCTCATCCGATTTCGGGGCCGACTGGACTTTGACCAGTGCGCCCAGCACAATTTGGAGCTCGATCGCCTGCTCGGCCGACGGCACCAAATTGGTGGCGGGCGTGGATGGCGGCGGCATTTACACCTCGATCAATTCGGGCACGAACTGGGTGCAGACCCCCGCGCCAAGTGGAAACTGGACAGTCGTTACCGCCTCCTCCGACGGCACTAAACTGGCGGCGGCAAACTATGGCGGCGGTGTTTATACCTCGACCAATTCCGGGGCTAGCTGGATACAGAGCAGCGCGCCCAGCGCCTACTGGAACGGCTTGGCCTCCTCGTCCGATGGCGGCAGGTTGGCGGCGGCGGCGACGGGCAAAGGCATTTATACGTTGTCCTATTTCAGCACCAACTGGATAAAGACCAGCGCGCCCAGCACAAATTGGGACACCCTCGCCTCCTCAGCCGATGGCAGCAGCCTGGCCGCGATAGTGCTTTACGGCGAGAATTCGATTGTCGCCCCCATTTTCACCTCGTCGGATTCGGGCGGCGACTGGGTCCAGGCCAGCGCGCCCCTCGAAAATTGGTCGTGCATTGCCTGCTCGGCCGACGGCACGAAATTGGCGGCGGCGATTGGCTATACCTTTTACAGCACTGGTTATCCCGGAGGGATCTGGACGGCTGGCTATGGCCGATCTCCCGTCAGTACCAGCACTGGCACCGGTGGTTTTTTGGGGGGTGGTCAGGGATCCGGCGTCAAGCTGATCTACGCGGGCGGCGGCCAGTTCGTGCTCGTGGCTAAACAGGGGAGCATTTATGGGGAATAGTGATTTCATTACCATTGACTTTTGGGGCGGCCCATGAAACCTTTCGGCGTGCGCGTTCCCCGAATTTAATAGTACCGGGAACCGCGGAAAAATTTCGTGGCAGAAAAAGACGATTATTTATTGGACCTCTTGGTTGACCTCGGCTTTACCAATGCCGACGTGGTGGCCAAGGCTCGCGAGGAAGCCCACTCCGCCGGGGTGGGGGTGGTGGATTTGCTGGTGGCCAACAAAGCCATCCGCCCGGGCGATGTGACCCAGGCCAAGGCCGCCCAGTTTGGCGCCGAAGTGGTCCACCTGGCCAACCTCAAGATCGAAGACGACGTCATTTCCACCGTCTCGCGCGACGTGGCGCGGAAATACCGCGTCATCCCCGTGTTCAAGGCCGAAGGCAAAATCGGCCTGGCCATCGCCGACCCCTCGGATCTCAACACCCTGGATTCCCTGACGCACCTGCTCAACGCGGAAATCGAGCCGCGCGTGGCTTCGGAGCCGGACATCGAAGCGGCGCTAGGCAAGTATTACGGCGGCGAGAAGCGCCGGGCCATGGGCGAAAACGAGGAGTTCCAGGGGGTCATCAAGGAGCTGACGGAAAGCAACGTCGAGATCAATGCCGACGACGGGGTGGAAGTGGAGGCCGACGCGCCGCTGATCCGGCTGGTGAATCAGATCATCGTGGATGCCTTCAAATTGCGCGCCTCGGACATCCACTTGGAGCCGATGGAGAAGAAATTCCGGTTGCGCTACCGGATTGACGGCATGATGACGGAGGTCAAGTCGCCGCCCAAGCGGTTGCAAGCCCCGGTCATCGCGCGGTTGAAAATCCAGGCGGGCATGGTCATTTCCGAGCACCGCATCCCGCAGGACGGGCGCATTCAGACCAAGGTGGGCAACAAGCTGATTGACCTCCGCGTCTCGTGCCTGCCCACCAACCACGGCGAAAGCATCGTCATGCGTATTCTCGACAAGGAAGGCCTGCGGCTGGGCCTGGCCGAACTGGGATTCATGAGCGATGACCAGGCCACCTTCGAGCGCATCATCGCCCTGCCGGACGGCATTCTGCTGGTCACCGGCCCGACCGGTTCGGGCAAGACGACGACCCTCTATTCCTGCTTGAATTTCATCAACCGCCCCGACCGCAAGATCATCACGGTGGAGGACCCGGTGGAATATGTGCTCTCGGGCATCAACCAGGTGCAGGTCAACGAGATCGTGGGCTTCACCTTCGCCGCCGCGCTGCGCGCCATGCTGCGCCAGGCGCCCAACATCATCATGCTGGGGGAAATTCGCGACTTGGAAACGGCGTCCATCGCCATCAACGCCTCCCTGACCGGCCACTTGGTCTTTTCCACGCTGCACACCAACGACGCCCCCGGCGCCGTCGCGCGTCTGATTGACATCGGCGTCAAGCCGTTTTTGGTGGCCTCGTCCACGCGCTGCCTCATGGCCCAGCGCCTGGTGCGCAAAATTTGCAAGAAATGTCCCGCGCCGTACGAGCCGGTGGACGCGGAGCTGCGGGCGCTGGGGCTGAAGCGCGAGGACCTGAAGAACGCGAACGTGCAGAAGGGCCGGGGCTGCAACAATTGCAACGGCAGCGGCAACCGCGGCCGGTTCGGCATTTTCGAGATTTTCGTGGTGGATGACGAGGCGCGCAAGCTCATTTACGACCGCGTGCCCACCAACGTCCTGCGCGCCCGGGCGCGCGAAATGGGCATGCGCAGCTTGCGGGAGGACGGCATCCGCAAGGTGCTGGCGGGCTTGACCACGCCCGATGAAGTCATCCGCGCCACCGTGGGCGATGAAGCGTGATTAAATCCCCGGGGCCGTGTCCAAACTAGAGTGAATTGATTTTCTATGTCCTATTCGATGTCTGATCTGTTGCAGTTGGTGGTGTCCGAGAATTCCTCGGACCTCCACATTCGCGTGGGCACCGCGCCCACCATCCGCGTGCATGGCATTTTGCACCGGGTGGAAGGCCCGGGGCTGCGGGCGGAGGATGCCGAGGAGCTGATGCGCAGCATCACCTCCGAGGAACACATCCAGCAGGTGCGCGAACGCGGCGGGGCCGACTTCGCCTTCGCGTTTGGCGAAGCCGCCCGGTTCCGGGTGAGCGTCTTCAAGGAAAAAGGCAATTTCGGCATGGTCTTGCGGCAGATCCCCAGCAAGATGCTCACCTTCGAGCAAATCGGCCTGCCCGAATCGGTGCGCGAACTCTTGTTCAAGCCGCGCGGACTGATATTGGTGACCGGCCCCACCGGCTCGGGCAAGACGACCACGCTGGCGTCCATGCTCAACATCGTCAACGAAACGCGCGACGAAGTCCACTTGATCACAATTGAGGACCCGATCGAGTATTATCACAAGCACAAGAAGGCGCTCATCACCCAGCGCGAAGTCCACGTGGACGTGCCGAATTTCGCCGAGGCGCTGCGCCGGGCGCTGCGCCAAGACCCGGATATGATTCTGGTGGGCGAAATGCGCGATTTGGAAACCATTGAGTCGGCCATCACTGCGGCCGAGACGGGCCACTTGGTGTTCGGCACGCTGCACACCACCGGGGCCGCCAAAACCATTGACCGCGTCACCAACGCCTTTCCCACCAACCAGCAGGAAATGGTGCGCATCCAGCTTTCCACCGTCATGCAGGCGGTCATCTCGCAGTTGCTCATTCCCCGCGTGGACAAGCCCGGCCGCGTGGCGGTCTTTGAAGTCATGGTCAACACCCCGTCCATCGCCGCCCTCATCCGCGACAACAAGACGTTCCGCATCCAGTCGGACATCCAGACCGGCGCGAAATACGGCATGGTGACGCTCGACGCGTGCCTGATCGAAAAATATCTGCAAGGCATGATTGCCCGCGATGAAGTGATCAACAAGGCGCAGGATCCCACGACGATCCTGGCCAAGCTGCAGGAGATTGAACTGGCGGCCTCCACCGGCGCCAATAAAGGCAAAAAATAGCATCCCTTTCCCACGCTCATGTCCGACGAAATCTCCAGTCCACTCCTGACCCTGATCCGCGAAAACGGATTGATTGACGACCTGCAATATGAGGAGGTGGTCGGCGAGATCAAGCGCACCGGCGGCACCCCCCTCCAGGTGTTGCAGGATTTCGGCATCATGAAGCTCGATGACATCTTGCATGTCGAAGCCACGGCGCTGGGCACTGAAGTGGTTTCGCTGAAGGACCGGGAGATTCCCGCAGACCTGTTGAAGCTGGTGCCGGCCAAAGTGGCGCAGATGTACCGCTGCCTGCCCGTGGGGCTGGTCAACGGCAATTTGCAGGTGGCGCTGGCCGATCCGCTGGATCCCAGCACGGCCAGTGAAATCGGGTTTGCCGCCAAGCGCGAGGTTATGGTGGTGGTCGCCGACCCTGCGGAAATCCTCAAGGGCATCGAACGCTTTTACGGGCAGGAGGATAACGAAAGTTTTTCCGAAATCCTCAAGGAGCTGGATGCCGATAAAAAAATCGCCCAAAATGTGGTGGAGGCGGGGGACGATGCCAAGGCGGCCGAGGCCCTGGCCAACGAGGTGCCCATTGTAAAATTCGTCAACCTGGTCTTGCAGCAGGCCATTCAGGACCGGGCCAGTGACATCCATTTCGAACCCTTCGAAACCGAGTTCCGCATCCGCTACCGCGTGGACGGCGCGCTCTACGAAATGGCCCCGCCGCCCAAACACCTGGCCCTGCCCGTGACCTCCCGTATCAAGGTCATGTCCAACCTGAACATTTCCGAACGGCGGCTCCCGCAGGACGGACGTATCAACATCATGGTGGCGGGCAAGCCCATTGACTTGCGCGTTTCGTGTCTGCCCACGGCCTTTGGCGAATCCATCGTGTTGCGCGTGCTGGATCGTTCGTCCA
>Ga0316217_10001191_pt1 | contig 34927 bp, 36 predicted proteins | sample 1anoAmetaG_FD_203633 | JGI IMG/M metagenome (GOLD analysis project Ga0316217, IMG submission 203633) | Freshwater microbial communities from Trout Bog Lake, Wisconsin, USA - 1anoA | ecosystem: Environmental > Aquatic > Freshwater > Lake > Hypolimnion/Profundal zone | place: USA: Wisconsin...
CGCTACAGCGCAAGCCGAGCGCGCTCAGACCGAATTTACCCACACCACTAAAACCATACCTCCCGCTAAAAGGGGACATTCTCACTGTGCAATAAAAGGGGACATTCTCATGTTGCGTTGACATGATATCGAACTTGCCTTGACAGGGGTGGGGTCAAAAACTATGTTACGCGCGCTTCAAAAGGGCAGGCTTGACCTCGGCTCGGTCGACCAAAATTCGGGTTTGCGCGTTCGCGGGTAAATCAGCGTTAAACGTGTCATCGCGTTTTCGTGAGAAGGTGGTCAAATGAAAGAGGTCGATCACGGCAACGGTGAGGATCGGGATCTTCACGAGCGGCTCGAACGACTTTCGGGCGCGATCGAGAAGAAACGGTTGGCGTCGGCTGACATCGCCAAACAGGCGGCGGAGCAATCCGCCATCGGGGGCGAAACGGGCAAGGCCATGTCCCAAGGCTTCCGCATGTTGGCGGAATTGGTGGCGGGTGTGCTGGTTGGCGCATTTATCGGTTGGCAACTCGATCAATGGTCGGGTATGTCGCCTTTGTTTTTGATTGTGTTTCTGATACTGGGCGTTGCTGCTGGGTTTTGGAACATGATGAAATCGGCCAGTGTGTCGATGAAGCGGAAATGACATTCTTTAATCCGGGCTTTCCGGTTTAAAACGACGAGGAGCAAAAAGCGTGGCAGCGGAAAGCGCAGTAACAATGGACCCGATCCATCAGTTCCATATTTTGCCAATGGTCGATATGAGCATGGGCGGGATGGTGCTGACCAATTCGGCCGTGTTCATGATTGCGATTTTGGTGGTCGCGTCCGCTGTTATGATTTTGGGTACATCCCAAAAAGCGCTCGTTCCCAACCGCCTGCAATCGATTGGCGAAGTCGCCTATGAATTTGTTGCCAATACGGTGCGCAGCTCGGCGGGCCAAGAGGGGATGCGCTTCTTCCCGCTTGTGTTTTCGCTCTTTATGTTTGTGTTAATCGCCAATCTCATCGGGCTGATCCCCTTCACCTTCTCGGTTACGAGCCACATCATCGTAACCTTTGCGCTCTCGGCGTTGGTCATCTTGACGGTGATTATTTACGGTTTTTATCGCCACGGCTTTCATTTCTTGAAGCTTTTTGTGCCGTCGGGCGTTACAATTTGGCTATTACCACCTTTGATCCTAATCGAAGTAATATCTTTCGTTTCGCGTCCGATCAGCCTCTCGGTTCGTCTGTTTGCCAATATATTGGCGGGCCACATCACACTCAACGTATTTGGCGGCTTCGTCGCATTGTTGCTCGCCTCGGGTAGTTGGGCGGTTTTTTTATCGCCTTTGCCCTTCGCGATGACGGTTGCGCTTTCAGCCCTCGAACTTCTCGTCGCCTTCTTGCAGGCTTATGTCTTTGCCATTCTCACTTGCGTCTATCTCAACGACGCGATCCATCCCGGTCATTAATCTGATGACTGGTTATCCATCCCACTGATCCAACCATCCAACAGGAGTACATAATGGATCCCGTCTCTGCAAAATATATCGGCGCTGGTCTCGCGGCTATCGGCATGGGCATCGCGGCCATCGGCGTCGGCGTGATTTTCGGCAATTTCTTGTCAGGCGCGCTGCGTAATCCTTCCGCATCAGACGGCCAGTTCGGCCGCGCCTTCATCGGTGCCGCTCTGGCCGAAGGTCTTGGCATTTTCGCATTTGTCGTTGCATTACTCTTGCTCTACGCGTTTTAATTAAATCGTTTTGCTTAGGATGGATACTCCGTCCCGCTTGGACCTTTTAATGGACCTGTTACGCGAGAAAAGATAATGGCTTCAACTGAAACGACCCACACCGAAGTTGGCCATAAGGAGGGACACGCACCAAGTGTGTTTCCTCCCTTTGACCCGTCAACCTTTGGTGGCCAATTGCTTTGGCTGGCGATTGTCTTTGGCGCGCTCTATTTACTCATGTCCCGCGTCGGCTTGCCGCGCGTCGAGGGCATTTTGGCGGCCCGCAAAGCCGCCCACGAGGGCGATCTGGCGGAAGCCGCGCGCCTTCGTGCGGAAACCGAGGGCGCGATTGCAGCCTTTGATAAAGCTTTGGCCGAGGCCCATGCCCATGCAGAAGAAATTGGTCAGAGCACAAAAGATCGGCTGAATGCCGAGATTGGTGAAAAGCGCAAAGCGCTTGATGCCGAGCTAACCGCCCATCTTGAGGCGGAAGAGCGCACGATTACAGCCAACAAAGCCAAAGCGATGCAGAATGTTGGCGACATTGCTACCGAATCGACCATTGCAATCGTTCAACATTTGATCGGCCAAGTGCCGAGTGCTGCGGAGGCCTCCGCCGCCGTCAGCCACGTCGTAAACGCTTAAAAGGAGACGGCTACCATGGACGCTGAAGTTTGGGTTGCCATCGCTTTTGTCGTCTTTTTAGGCGTGCTTTATCGGTTTGGCGCGTTCTCGACCCTTATTGGGGCGTTGGACAAGCGTTCGGATGCGATCCGCAAAGAATTAGAAGAAGCAAAAGCGTTGCGCGATGAAGCCCAGCGCGTTTTCCACGCGTATAAAGCCAAGTTTTCAGCGGCTGAACATGAGGTGGAAGCCATCATCGCCCGCGCAAAGGCCGATGCCGCGCGCTATTCGGCGGAAGTCGACGCCGAGTTTGAAAGCTTCATGGCCCGCCGCCGCGCGATGGCCGAAAAGCGTATTGCACAGGCAGAAGCCACCGCGCTGGCCGAAGTGCGTGCCGCTGCGGCTGATGCTGCGGTGAAAGCGTCCGAAACCATCCTGCGCCACACACTCAGAGGTGAAGCAGGCGAAGTGCTCGTGACGAAGGATGTGGCTCATCTAAAGTCTGAATTTCATTGATGAGCGTAATTTCGGTCCCTTCTTTTTGACGAAGAAGGGAGTGGAATGGTGACGAATGAGGCTCGGCTATTTCATTACACAATGCTCTACCCTCTTCGCGGCATTTTAAAGGGGAGCATCATTTGTATGATCGGGTTTCTAAATCGATCCAGCGAAAGACTCTCGTGAAAGACGTCGACGGCTTCGCCATCAATTGCTGTTTTAACAAGCGAACGGGTGTAGAAGGGTGTGTCTTCTAACGTCGCTTCAACATAGGCTGGATGATCCGCGCGGGCCGGTCGCTTCATTTGCCAAAGCGTGGTGCTCAGTTTGATAAGTTTGGGCAATGCGATTTCTGTCGCCTTTCCAGATCGATCAATTTCAAGCGCAAAACCTGCGGTGCTTTTATCGCGAAGGGTGCGATCATAGACAATATGCGCGCCTTTGTGTGTGGCGGTGCGCGACCAGAACCAGCTTGAAAAACTGTCTTCGAGCGGAACACTTCCCCAATTCATATCATGGTAACCGGTTCCCATCCATTGAAGGTTGGGTTTTTCAAAATGTGCCTCAACACGCGCCAGTGGCGCAACGGGCCGCCAATGGTGTTCGCCTTTCGCGTCAAGGATACCGTGATAGTCGGAATGGATCGTGGGATAGAGGCGAATTTCACCTTTTACGCGCGAGGGAAAGGGAACGGTGATTTCATCGATCTTGATGACGAGACAATCCCCTTCCCATGCCATATGCGAAGGGCCAATCTGGAAGTGCGTTGCTGTACGGTAAAGGCTTTTATGGCCACGTTCCGTCATCGTCCAGCGATGGCCGGTTTCGCCATAAAGCCCGACATTGAGGGAGCAAAAATTTTCTGGATTTGTCCGGCCAAAACGACGGGCCAAGGCGTAATAAGGCGAGAAGACACTGCCCACGAATCCTATAATGGCGAGGCCGTGTTTTTTATCATCGCTTAACGCGTCGAGATACCACCAGTGATAGCCCCCTGATGGAACCTGCGCGTTAAAACACGCTGCGCCATCAGGCTTTCTGCTGCCAGCCGTCCCGACATCGCCGCCATCGGTACGCCCGGCCCCGGATGGGCGCTGCCTCCCGCCAGATAAAGCCCCGGAATTTTCGTTTTCGCTGCCGCCCTCTGAAATGATGCCAACCATCCGTGCGAAGCCCTTCCATAAATCGCGCCACCGGTTGCGGGAAAGAGTTCCGCAAATCCCGAAGGCGGCGTTGTCACCACGCGTGTTTCGTCCCACGCGATGTTTAAGCCAGATTGCGCGAGTTTTAAACGCATCGCCGTTTCAATGGTTTGATGCGCTTGAGGCGCATAATCCCCATTCGCAGGTGAGTTCACGAGAATGAGTAAACGCTCAGGACCAGCTTGATGCGCAACGCGATCTTGCGCGCAGATATAAATGGTAGGATCGGAAGGATAGCCTTTCGCCAATGCATCAAATTCTTTTTTATAATCGGCTGAGAAGAAAACATTGTGGTGCTCAAGGGGAAAGCCTTCTGTTTTAAGATAGGCGGCCCATGTGATCGCGGAAAGCGAACGCGCTTTAACAGGCACGGCTTTGACGGCCTGTTTTACCGATGGTCCGAAGAGTCCTGCGGCAATCGCATTAATATCTGCATTTATGATAAGATCGGAACAGGCAATGCGCTCACCTTCTGAGGTGATGATGGCTGAAACGCGGCTTTGTTCCGTCTCAACCGTTGACACAGAAAGCGTGTAGCGAATCGTGCCTCCCAGCCGTAAGAACACGCGTTCAAACGCGCGGGCAACCGTATGCATACCGCCTTCAACCGACCACACCCCATCTTGCTCGACATGTGCAATGAGCATCAAGGTCGCGACCGCTTCAAACGGCGATGATCCGCAATAGGTGGCGTAACGGCCATAGAGTTGCCGCAACCGGGGATCTTTAAAGTGACGTGAAACGGCGGACCATAGCGTTTCAAACGGATTGATCCGCATAAGCTCAAGCATTCCGCTTAGACCGTTTGAGGTTGCCAGACTGAACGGGTTGGGGCGTTGCGATTCGATGAAGGGCTTTTTAAGCGCATGAAATACGCGGCGTGATTCGGCCTGGAAGGATAAAAAATGCTTGCCTTCGTCAGGCCCCGCGAAGCGGGCGATCGCGTCGGCGGATTGTTGCAGATTGGCGAAGAGGTCCAATTCCGCGCCATGCCCCCAAGAGTGACGCGCGAGAACGGAGAGGGGTTTTAGTCCCAGCTCGGCCTCTAATGTCGTGCCAGCCTCGGCGAAGATGGCGTCGAAAATATAGCGCATCGTGAAAACGGTAGGCCCGCCATCGATCAAGGCTCCATCAATAGGAATATGCCGCATTTTGCCACCGGGGGTGGCTTGGCGCTCAATCAACAGCACTTCTTCACCCCGCGCGGCCAAAAGACAGGCGGCGGATAACCCGCCAATGCCCGCGCCTGCGATGATAATCGGCTTGTTCCGCACGCTGAAAAGCCCCTGTTGCGTGTCCACTTGAAATATGTCAATCTTTCATGACACTATAAAGCGACTATTAAAATGTACAACCGATTGTGAAGGGGGAACGATAAAATGGATGTTGCAATGCGCATAGAGCAAGAGCTTGAAGCTGCCATTTCCCGTGCCGCCGGATCGGATTGTCCGCCCCTTCTTGGCGAGGCTCTTGGCTACGCGGTTTTTCCAGGCGGCGCGCGGATTAGGCCGCGCCTGTGCCTTGCGGTTGCGATGGCGTGTGGGGACAAAAGCCCAATGGCGGCAACGGCTGCTGCTGCTGCCATTGAACTGTTGCACTGCGCCTCGCTGGTTCATGATGATTTACCCTGCTTTGATAATGCGGGCATAAGACGTGGCAAGCCCTCGGTGCATTTGGCCTATGGCGAGCGGCTGGCTGTTTTGGCGGGCGACGCGCTGATTGTCCTGGCTTTTGAGCAGCTAGCGGTTCGCTTGGCGCTTTCGCCGGAACGGTTGGCACCTTTGGTCAAAATTATTGCAACGGCGGTTGGTGGTCCCTCCGGCATTGCGGCGGGGCAGGCTTGGGAATGCGAGCGCGAGATTGATCTCGTGCGCTATCAACGGGCCAAGACGGGATCGCTGTTTGCCGCCTGCACGATGGCGGGTGCGGCTGCTGCCGGATACGAGCCGCAGGCTTGGCAGGCTTTGGGTTATGCGATTGGCGAGGCGTTCCAAGTGGCCGATGATTTGCGCGATGTGGCAGGCTCCGAGCAGGATTTGGGCAAGCCTGTAGGACAGGATGAAACCCATCATCGCCCCAATGCAGTCGCAGCGCTGGGTTTTGACGGCGCGATGCAACGGTTTGAGGATCTTCTGGCTGATGCGCTGGCGGCTATTCCGCCATGCCCGGGTGCCGAGCCACTCGCCAAGCAAATTGCGGCGGTGTCGCGTAGCCTTGTGACGGGGCTTAAGTCGCAAACGGTTGCGGCCTGATCGGCTCCAATGTCGGTTTTCGGAAGGGTTCAGGATCGTTGGCGGCGGTTTCGCAACCAATTGATGGGGCGTGTTGCGTTTCAGAATTTTGCGACGTCGTTTCCCTTGACGCGACCAATCGCCCGCCAAAGATCGCGCGAACTGTTTGATCTGATCGCCGGATTTACCTATTCCCAAACCCTGGTGGCCTGCGTCGAATTGGGGCTGATCGAGCGGTTATCGCAAGCGCCAATGGGCCTCCAGGACTTGGCGCGGGCGTTCGGTTTCGCCGAGCATCGCCTTGAAAGGCTGTTGAAAGCCGCCGTTTCGCTCCAGATTTTGGAGCGAACAAGCAAGGGGCACTATGATTTAGGCATTCATGGTGCGGCTTTAATCGGCAACCCTTGGATTGCAGGCTTTATCAAGCACCATCATTTGCTTTACCGCGATCTGATTGACCCGATTGCGCTTGTGAAGGGCGGGCAGGGGCTTACCGACCTTCAATCCTATTGGGCCTATACAGCGGATCAACATGGTAAAGCGGCAGGGCAGGGGGATGTGGCGGCCTATACCGATCTGATGGGCCAATCCCAAGCCACTGTCGCGCGCGAAATTCTGGCGGCTTATGATTTTAGCCCACATCGCCATGTGTTGGACATTGGCGGGAGCAATGGCAGCTTTATTCTGGCTGCTGCGGCCCAATATACCGGGTTGACCTTTACCTTGTTTGACCTGCCCGCTGTAGGTCAAATCGCGCAAAGCAGGATTACAGCTGCGGGGCTGGAAAGCCGTGTGAACGTGGTTGGTGGCTCTTTTTTGGCCGATCCGCTGCCCGACTCAGCCGATGTAGCAACGCTCATTAGGGTGCTGCACGACCATGATGACGATGCCGTGGCTCGCATTCTGTCAGCCGCTTACGCCGCGCTACAGCCCAAAGGCGCGCTTATTGTCGCAGAGCCTTTCTCGGGCGTGCCATCGATTGCGCCCATCACGGATGCCTATTTTGGCCTCTATTTTGCCGCTATGGGGCAGGGAAAGACCCGAAATTTTGCAGAAATCAAGGATATGGCGCAAAAAGCAGGGTTTCGAACGGCGGAAAGGATAGCGACGCAAAATCCGCTCATTACCGGAATTATCGTCTTGCGGGTTTGACATATAATAAAATACCGTCAGAATAACTTGACGTTTAAAAGTGTCATTATAAGATGACACTCTAAAGATGAGCCGGACCGCTGATCTTACAGTTCGGGTCCCGTGTCCAAGGGGGAAGGTGCAATGCAGACCGTCGCGGTCGTCCTAGAAAAGCCAGAGCATTTGGCCTTGCGGGCGATGGACCTTGCGGAAGCGGGAACCAACGACATCGTTGTCGATGTCGAATGGTCCGGCATCAGCTCAGGCACGGAGCGGCTGTTATGGACCGGGCGGATGCCGCCATTCCCCGGCATGGGCTATCCGCTGGTACCCGGTTACGAGACGGTGGGGCGTGTTTCGCAAACCTCTTCAGGCTCTGGCTTGCACGAGGGAGACCGCGTGTTTGTTCCCGGTGCCAATTGCTTTGGCGCGGTGAGGGGGCTGTTTGGTGGCGCGGCTTCGCGCCTTGTTGTCCCTGCTGCCCGTGTCGTTCCGCTGGAGCATCGCATCGGCGAAAATGGTGTTTTGATTGCCTTGGCGGCAACGGCTTATCACGCGGTTGCGGGCGAGGGGGCGCGGTTGCCTGATCTGATCGTGGGGCATGGCATTGTTGGCCGTCTGATCGCGCGGATTACAATCGCGCTGGGTGGTGAAGTGCCAACCGTGTGGGACACTAACCCGCTGCGCCGGACGGGTGGTGTGGGCTATGACATCATCGATCCCGCAACGGATGAGCGGCGCAATTACACGGCCATTTGCGATGCAAGTGGCGCACAAGGCTTGCTCGACCAATTGATCGGGCGGCTTGGCAAGCGTGGTGAAATCGCGCTCGCGGGCTTTTATGAAGAGCCGCTCAGCTTTCATTTTCCCCCTGCCTTTATGCGTGAAGCGCGTCTTCGCATCGCCGCTGAATGGGCGCGCACCGATATTGAAGCGGTTACGGATTTGATTACCATCGGCAAGCTGAGCCTTGATGGGTTGATCACGCATTTTGCCGCGCCGGAGGCGGCACCAGATGCCTATTGCACCGCCTTTACCGACCCAACCTGCCTTAAAATGGTTTTGGACTGGAGACACCTTGCATGAACACGATTGATGTCAATCTCGTCCGCCAAGCCAAGCTGCGTCAAGAGGCTGCGATTGAGCCTGATCCGGTGCATACGGGTGAAATCAAAAAGGAAACGCAAGTGATTGCCATTTATGGCAAAGGCGGTATCGGCAAATCTTTCACGCTTGCTAATCTTTCCTACATGATGGCGCAAACGGGTAAGCGCGTTTTGCTGATCGGGTGCGACCCGAAAAGCGACACGACCTCGCTGCTGTTTGGTGGCCGTGCCTGCCCGACGATTATTGAAACATCGGCCAAGAAGAAGCTCGCGGGCGATGACGTTAAAATCGGTGATGTCTGCTTTATCCGCGATGGTGTGTTCGCGATGGAACTCGGCGGGCCGGAAGTGGGCCGCGGCTGTGGCGGACGCGGCATTATCCACGGCTTCGAACTGCTCGAAAAACTCGGGTTCCACGAATGGGGCTTTGATTATGTCCTGCTCGACTTCTTAGGCGATGTGGTGTGCGGCGGCTTTGGTCTGCCGATTGCACGTGACATGTGCCAGAAGGTGATCATTGTCGGCTCGAATGATCTTCAATCGCTTTATGTTGCCAATAATGTGTGCTCGGCGGTTGAGTATTTCCGCAAGCTGGGTGGCAATGTTGGCGTGGCTGGCATTGTGATCAATAAAGACGACGGCACGGGCGAGGCCCATGCTTTTGCTGAGCAAGTTGGCATTCCGGTTTTAGCCGCTATTCCGCAAAACGAAGACATCCGCCGCAAGAGCGCGAATTACGAAATCGTTGGCCGCCCGGGCGGTGAGTGGGCTTCGCTTTTCCAAGAGCTTGCCGACAATGTTGTGGCAGCGCCTCCAAAGCATCCGACACCGCTTGATCAAGATGGTCTTTTGGCTCTTTTCAAGGGTGACGCGGTTGGTCGCGGCGTGGTGCTTCAACCAGCAACCGAAGCCGATATGTGCGGTGGCGTGATCCCCGAATTTACATCCCTCGAAGTTGTCTACGACACGGTGTGAGCACGATCATGACACTTGAAACAACCATCAGGATGGAAGAGGCGGTAGATGCAACGGCGGTGGTGCCGGATGCAAGCGGTCTTTCCTGTCATGGCGGTAAGGATGAGTTGAAAAAGGCGGCGAGCGCTGTCGGTAAATCAGAAGTGCTGGCGCAATATGCGGCGGATTATCCGGTAGGCCCGCATGACCAGCCCCAAAGCATGTGTCCTGCTTTTGGTTCGCTTCGTGTCGGCCTGCGGATGCGCCGCACGGCGACGATTCTTTCAGGCTCAGCGTGCTGTGTATATGGCCTGACGTTTACATCGCATTTTTATGGCGCGCGCCGCACCGTCGGCTATGTGCCGTTTAATTCGGAAACGCTTGTGACGGGTAAGCTCTTTGAAGATATCCGCGACGCGGTGTTCAAGCTCGCCGATCCTGATGTGTACGACACGATTGTGGTTACGAATCTGTGTGTGCCGACAGCATCGGGCGTTCCGCTGCAATTGCTGCCAAAAGAAATCAATGGCGTTCGCATCATCGGTATCGACGTGCCGGGCTTTGGTGTGCCAACCCATGCCGAAGCGAAAGATGTGCTTGCAGGTGCCATGTTAAAATACGCCGCCAGTGAAATTCGCCAAGGTCCCGTTGCTGCCCCCCGTACCGCGAAAAGCAGCCTGCCTACCGTAACGCTGTTGGGTGAAATGTTCCCGGCTGATCCGGTGGTGATTGGTCGTTTGCTGGAGCCAATGGGCTTGGTCGCAGGCCCTGTTGTGCCGACGCGCGAATGGCGCGAATTATTCACCGCGTTTGATTGCGCGGCGGTTGCGGCCATTCATCCATTCTATACCGCTTCAATTCGCGAATTTGAAAATGCGGGTCGCAAAGTGGTTGGCTCGGCCCCCGTTGGGTATGATGGCACCGCTGCATGGCTGGTTTCTATCGGTGACGCGTGTGGCATTGCTGCGGATAAAATTGCGGCCGCGCAGAATATGATTTTGCCAGCGATTAAGGGCGCGCTCGCGGCTAAGCCGATTAAGGGCCGCCTCACGGTTTCGGGCTATGAAGGCTCCGAACTTTTGGTCGCCCGTTTGCTGATCGAAAGCGGCGCCGAAGTGCATTATGTTGGCTCCGCATGTCCACGCACCAAATGGTCGGATGCGGATCGCGAATGGTTAGAGGCCAAAGGCGTCGAAATTAAATTCCGCGCGTCGCTGGAGCAAGATTTAGCGGCGATGGAGTTTTATAAGCCAGATCTCGCCGTTGGAACGACGCCCGTCGTGCAGAAGGCCAAGCAGATGGCTATTCCGGCGCTTTATTTTACGAATCTGATTTCAGCGCGTCCTCTGATGGGGCCAGCAGGGGCAGGCTCGCTCGCGCAAGTGATCAACGCGGCCATTGCGAATAAAGACCGTTTTGACGCGATGAAAGATTTCTTCGAAGGCGTAGGCACGGGTCACGCCTCCGGCATTTGGGAAGATACCCCCAAAGATCGCCCAGAGTTCCGCGCCAAATATCAAGGCATGTTGGCCGCCCGCGCCAAGGCAGAGGAGTCAACCGCGATATGACTCATCTTCTCTCCTGCGAGGTGCGCCCATGCTAGTTCTCGATCATGATCGGGCCGGTGGCTATTGGGGTTCCGTCTACGTCTTCACGGCGATCAAGGGATTGCAGGTGATCATCGACGGCCCAGTGGGGTGCGAAAACCTGCCTGTTACATCCGTGTTGCATTACACCGATGCTTTGCCTCCGCATGAACTGCCGATTGTTGTCACGGGCCTGGGCGAAGAAGAATTAGGCCAGCATGGCACCGAAGGCGCGATGAAGCGCGCGCATAAGACGCTTGATCCGGGTCTGCCGAGTGTTGTGGTGACGGGCTCCATTGCTGAGATGATCGGTGGCGGGGTGACGCCACAAGGCACAGGCATTCAACGCTTTTTACCGCGCACGATTGACGAAGACCAATGGCAAAGCGCTGACCGCGCGATGGTCTGGTTATGGACTGAATTTGGTTCAAAGAAGAAAAAAATTCCAGCCGCTCCTGCGCGTAAAGAAGGCGAGAAGCCAAGGGTTAATTTGACTGGCCCTATCTATGGCACGTTTAATACCTGGTCTGATCTTGCTGAAATGCGCCGTCTCGTTGAAGGCATTGGGGCTGAGATCAATATGACCTTCCCGCTCGGAAGCCATTTGGCCGATGTGCCGAAGCTTATCAATGCCGATGCTAATATTTGCATGTATCGCGAATATGGCCGCAAACTGTGTGAGACCTTGGATCGTCCTTATTTGCAGGCACCGATTGGTTTGCACTCCACGACGAAATTTCTTCGCACGCTTGGTGAAATTTTGGGCCTTGATCCGGAGCCTTTCATCGAGCGCGAAAAGCATACGACGATCAAGCCGCTATGGGATTTGTGGCGTTCGGTGACGCAAGATTTCTTTGGCACCGCAAGCTTTGCCGTTGTTGCGAATGAAACCTATACGCGTGGTTTGCGCCATTTCCTCGAAGATGAAATGGGACTGCCGTGTAATTTTGCGATTGCCAGAAAAGCGGGTGAGAAGACGGATAACGAAGCCATCCGTGCGCTTGTGAAAGAGAAGACGCCGCTCATTCTTTTTGGCAGCTACAATGAGAACATGTATCTCGCGGAAGCGGGTGGCCGGGGGGTGTATATTCCAGCTTCGTTCCCCGGTGCGATTATCCGGCGGCATACGGGTACGCCATTTATGGGCTATTCGGGCGCGACCTATCTCATTCAAGAAGTGTGCAATGCGCTTTTTACGGCGCTGTTTAATATTTTGCCGCTCGGCACCGAGATGGACAAGGTTGAGGCGACCCCCGTCAAGCAACACGAAGAGTTACTATGGGATGATGACGCCAAGGCGGCCTTTGACGCGATTGTCGAGAGCCAGCCCGTGCTTGTTCGAATTTCAGCCGCCAAGCGCCTACGCGATGGCGCGGAGCGGGTTGCGCGTCGCTCGCAATCAAGCCGCGTGGCGACGAGCGATGTGCTGATGGCGAAGAAGGAGTTTGCCTGATGTCTAACGGTTTAAACCATCGGGGAGGGGCTATTCCTGCCACCAACCGATACACAAGGGAGAGCATAACCATGTCGTCCATTTCGAACAGTAAGGAGACTACGCGGTTAGAATTTAACCTCGTTTTTTGCCTGGCCTATCCGATCTTTCTTGTGGCCGTTGCGCTATCGCGTCTTGTGCCGCGCAGCTCGCGCTGGTCGGTCAGCGATCACGATGATGGCAAGTCGATTTTCAAGGTTGCGAAGATTGCAACCTATAACTCCATTCCATTCGCTTTCATGTAGGAAGCGGATGATCACATATTCGTCCGGCGCAAGTCTGACGAATACCCTCCAGGGATCGCGTCAAGTGTGAATTGGAGGCCTGAGCCGCGAGGGTCGTCGCGGTAACGGGGACCTAAAGGCCCTCAGCCGGAGGAATTGCAATGGCTGATAAAAATGGCCCGTTGAGCTCAACGGGTTTAACCGAGGCGGAAGCCAAAGAATTTCACTCCTTGTTCATGTCCAGCACGATTGCTTACGTGGTGGTGGCGATTATCGCCCACTTCCTCGTTTGGAACTGGCGGCCATGGTTTCCAGGCGTGAATGGCTACACGCTCAACGATCACATCTTGCCGGCTGTTTCGCAGCTGACATCGATGCTGTCGTAAGGAGGATCGTATCATGTGGCGCATTTGGTTGCTGTTCGATCCACGCAGAACGTTGATTGCCCTTGCGGTATTTCTAGCCGTTCTTGCACTGACCATCCATTTCATCCTTCTCTCGACGAACCGGTTCAACTGGATCGAAGGACCAAAGAAGGCTGCTTCTGTGGATGTCACGATCAGCGAGATGATCAGCTAAGGCTCATCATCTTTGCTACCCTGTGGACGGAACATTTCTTCAGCGATCTGTTCCGTCCACTAACAAATCTCTATTGAACTCGTTTTTATCTGAGAGGGAGAAACCCGGATGGCAATGCTCAGTTTTGAAAAAAAGTATCGCGTCCGCGGCGGTACCCTCATCGGCGGAGATCTGTTCGATTTTTGGATGGGGCCTTTTTATGTCGGCTTCTTTGGTGTTCTGACGATTTTCTTCGCGGCCTTCGGAACCGCCTTGATTGTCTATGCCGCCTCGCAAGGTCCGACATGGAACATCTTACAGATCAATATCGCCCCGCCCGACTTGAAATATGGCTTGGGTCTCGCGCCGCTTAAGGAAGGGGGCTTTTGGCAAATCATCACCGTTTGCGCGGTTGGTTCCTTTGTGTCTTGGGCGCTTCGGGAGGTTGAAATTTGCCGCAAGCTCGGCATTGGTTTTCATGTGCCAATCGCCTTCAGCTTCGCCATTGGTGCTTATGTAACGCTTGTCGTTGTTCGGCCGATTTTGTTGGGCGCATGGGGCCATGGTTTTCCCTATGGCATTATCAGCCATCTCGATTGGGTTTCCAATGTCGGATACCAATATCTGCACTTCCATTATAACCCCGCGCATATGATTGCCGTGACGTTGTTCTTTACGACAACCTTGGCGTTAGGCCTGCATGGGGCGCTCGTTTTGTCTGCCACGAACCCGCAAAAGGGCGAGCCGGTAAAGACAGCCGAGCATGAAAACAGTTTCTTCCGCGATACGATTGGCTACTCGATTGGTACGCTGGGTATTCACCGCCTTGGCCTGTTTTTAGCGCTTGGTGCGGTGTTTTTCAGCGCCGTCTGTATCGTGATCAGTGGACCGCTTTGGACCAAGGGTTGGCCGGAATGGTGGAACTGGTGGCTTGACCTCCCGATCTGGTCGTAGACGAAGGACAAAGACGATGATCGAATATCAAAACATCTTTACCCGCACCCAAATCCACGGTCCCGGTGACTTTGGCATTCCCCTCCCTGAGGGCGCTGAGCGGGAACGTATTGGGAAGCCAACTTTTGTGCATCTTCTCGGACTGTTCGGGGATGCGCAAATCGGGCCGATCTATCTCGGTTGGATCGGCAGTATCTCGCTGCTCTGCGGCTTTATCGCGTTTGAAATTATCGGCTTCAACATGTTGGCGTCGGTGAATTGGAGCCCGGTTCAGTTCGTCCGCCAATTGTTCTGGTTGGCGCTTGAGCCGCCACCGGCCAAATACGGCCTCCACTTCCCGCCTATGGCGGAAGGCGGGTGGTGGTTGATGGCGGGCTTTTTCCTGACCACCAGCATCCTTTTGTGGTGGGTCCGCACCTATCGCCGCGCCTTGGCGCTTGGTATGGGGACGCATGTGGCTTGGGCCTTTGCGGCGGCGATTTGGCTCTATCTCGTCTTAGGCTTTATTCGCCCGGTGCTGATGGGCAATTTCGGCGAAGCGGTTCCGTTTGGCATCTTCCCGCATTTGGATTGGACGGCGGCTTTCTCGATCCGCTACGGCAATCTGTTTTATAACCCGTTCCACATGCTCTCGATTGCCTTCCTTTACGGCTCGGCGCTGATCTTTGCGATGCACGCGGCGACCATTCTCGCGGTATCACGCTTAGGCGGTGAGCGGGAAATCGAGCAGATTGTGGACCGTGGAACGGCATCGGAGCGCGCGGCTTTGTTCTGGCGCTGGACGATGGGCTTTAACGCCACGATGGAGTCGATCCATCGCTGGGCGTGGTGGATGGCGGTGCTTTGTCCGTTTGTTGGCGGCATCGGTATTCTGCTCACCGGTACCGTTGTCGACAATTGGTATCTCTGGGGGATTAAGCATGGTCTAACGCCAGCTTACGCTTACGATATGTGGGCGCCCGTTCTCGATCCTGCCCTAGCGGCCAAGTAAGCGGAGGGCTCGATCATGAAATACGGTCTCGCATTTATCGCCATCATCGTCGGCTCACTGCTCACCATCGCTATGATGCTGCAATGGGAACGTCCCCCTATGGCATCCACCCAATTGGGTCCCCGCGGCGTGGGGATGGTGTGGACGCAAAACCCACGCACCGAGGCACTGGTTCAGGCGGCCAATAAAGCGCCTGAATCCGATCCCCCCGTTACGCCGTCGGGGATCAAGGTTAAGGACAGCAAAGACTATCAAAATGTCCAGGTTCTCGGCGATATCGATGTCGAAGAATTTAACCGTTTGATGGGCGCGATTACGAATTGGGTGGCCCCTGAACAGGGCTGCGAATACTGCCACAACGTCGAAAATATGGCGGAAGACAGCAAATATACCAAGGTTGTGGCCCGCCGTATGCTGCAAATGACGCGCCATATCAACACGCTATGGACGCCGCATGTGCAGCAAACGGGGGTGACGTGCTATACCTGCCATCGTGGCAATCCGGTTCCGGTCAATATCTGGTTCAAGAATGACGGGCCTCCTCATGCCGAAGGTATGTCGGCGAGCCGTCAGGGCGAAGGATTGGCGACGAAAGCGATCGGCTCCACCTCGCTGCCTTACGATCCGTTCACCACGCTGCTTGCCAAGGGCGCGCAAATCCGGGTGGATGGGACCGAAGCTTTGCCGACGGGCAAGCCCGGGGCGAGCATTCACGACACCGAAGTTACCTATGCGCTGATGATCCATATGTCGAAAGCGCTTGGGGTGAATTGCACCTTCTGCCACAATTCGCGTCAATTCGCGGCTTGGTCAGAAAGCCGTCCACAACGCGTGCCTGCCTGGCATGGCTTGCGCATGGTGGCCGATGTCAACGAGGCCTTTATGCTCTCGTTGCAAAGCACATTCCCTAAGAACCGGTTAGGTCCGTCGGGCGATGTTGCCAAAGTGAATTGCGCAACCTGCCACCAAGGCGTTAACAAGCCGCTTTATGGCGTGAGCATGGTGAAAGATTACCCCGAGTTGCGTCTCCCCAATCCCTGAGCGGTTGTTCCACCCAGGTAACTTAACGCCGGAACGCAAGTTCCGGCGTTTTTTTTAATCGATTAGCCGCGCAATGGCGCGTGTCGTAACGCGGTGAGCGATGCGGAGCCTGTTACAAAACAGGCGATTTTGAGCGCGCGTTCAAAAGCCATGACATGATCAATGACCGCTTGTGTGCTCCGGGTCGCCGCTGGAAGCAGGGCTGCGGCCTGGCCCACGAGCGACGCGCCTAGCCGGATGGCTTTGGCCGCATCCAGCCCATGGCGAATGCCGCCGGATGCAATTAAGGGCATGATCGGGTAGGCGGCGTGGATTTCAGTGAGGCATTCGGCGGTTGAGATGCCCCAGTTGCGAAAGATTTCGCCGAGCGATTGATCTCCCGCATCCGTTGATCGCTTGCCTTCAACCGCTGCCCAACTGGTACCGCCCGCGCCCGCGACATCGATGGCCGCGACACCGCAGGCGATCAGTCGTCCCGCAACGCTTGCGGAAATGCCGCTGCCGACTTCCTTGACGATGACGGGAACGCCGATATGTTTGATGAGGCGCTCAATGGCGTGGGTCACGCCTTTGAAAGCCGTATCGCCCCCCTGTTGCAGCGCTTCTTGAAGCGGATTGAGGTGGAGGATCAACGCATCCGCTGCAATGGCATCAACCGCGCGGCGGGCATCGTCCACGCCCATGCCGTTGACGAGTTGAACGGCACCAAGATTACCAAAAATCGGAATATCCGGCGCAAGCTGGCGCAATTCGCGACCTAACCCGTGGGCTTCCGGCGTTGTGAGCGCGATGCGCTGAGAACCAACACCCATCGCAAACCCGCATTGCTGAGCGGCTTCGGCCAAAGCGCGGTTGATGGTGGTGGATTCAATAGGCCCCCCCGTCATGGAGGAGGCGAGAAAAGGGATACGAAGGGGGAAGCCCAGAAATTCAGAGGTGAGATCGATTGCAACGAAATCGACTTCGGGCAAAGCGTTATGCTCGAAGGAAAACCGATCAAAACCAGACGGCATCGCGTGGGATGCTGTGCCGGAAAGGACAATATCTAAATGATCGCGTTTGCGCCGCTCAATATCGCTCATGCGGTAATCCTATAAGAATTACCGCATGATAGAAATAGCCTCGTGCGAATTACGGGTGCGACTTGAGATAGGCAATGACATCAGCCACGTCTTGCGGGTTCTTCAACCCTGCAAACGCCATTTTGGTGCCGGGCACATAGGCTTTTGGGTCAGGAAGATAAGCGGCAAGCGTTTCCTCGGTCCATACGAGTCCCTCGGCTGACTTGGCTTTGGCTCCTTCGGAATAGTTATAACCCTCGACCGAAGCCCCTTTGCGTCCGACGACCCCTTTGAGTGTTGGGCCAATCTTGTTCACACCCTGCTCGTTTTCATGGCAGGCTTTGCATTTGACGAACACGGTTGCGCCAGCGGCTGCATCGCCATCGGCGAAAGCGGGGGTGGCAAGAAGCATCGCTGTAGCAATCGACGAAAAAATAAAGTTCCTGGACATTGTTACTCATCCCTTTTGCAGTCAGCCACCTTTGTGCTGATACTTATTTACGTTTGGTGTCTCTGATTTGGATTTGCTTTGCAACCACATATTTTAAGGTCAGATCGACCAGATGCGAAACCATGCTGAGAAGAAGATATACATTAATTTCGCCAATACTCGATCCGGTAAGGGCCTTATGTAAGGCAAGGACGAGAAAGGCACCCGCCAAAAGCGTCGCTAAAAACCCCGGAATGGATGAATGTTGCCCCGTATTGCGGAGAAAAATGGTTACAATGACGGCCTCAAGCAACATGAAGATCAGCACGATATCGGTCGCAAGGCCACTCTTAAAAAAATCAAGCATGTGTATTCAAACCTATCCATTTGGCGTTCCGATAAGGGGAAATGACCCCCGTCTTTTAAGACCCCGTTTGATATTAAGAGGATTCGTTGGCCGTCTTGCGGGGTTTGGTCAGCGTTGGGATGCCAAGCAATCCTGATATCGTAAAGCTCTGCTTTATGACCGTTGGCAGGCCCAGTAGTGAGGAAAACGGAGCGGCTTCGCCACTCCATTTGCTGACACCCTTCGAAGGGAAAGTGGTATCATCGGTTTCAGCCAGTACGTTTACGCCCAAAAAGCTTGAAAAGGGGGTGCCACTCCGGGTCAATTTTGGCCAGCCCTGCTTTTCAGAGTCCCATCCCTTTTGTTGGATCAAAGAGGGTACCCGGAAAAAGGCGGAAAACGGTGTCGCAACCCGGGTCAGCTCGGGGATGCGGAAAAACGCTGAGAAAGGGCGGGGCGATTTCGTCAGCAAAGGAAGATTATACCACGATGAGAGGCTTTGTTTCGTGCGAAGCAGCTTCGGCATACCAAATAAGGATGTTTCAGAAGATGGCTGCCGCCAGATCGAAGGGATACCCAGCCAATCGGAAAACGGGGTTGAGGATGTGGTGATCGAGGGTATGTTCCAGAAACTTGCAAAAGGCGTCGGATCTTTGGACAAGAGTGGAAGTTCCAAGAAGCGTGAAAACGGTGTGCTGTTCAGAAAACTCGGGGCCTGATATTTTTTATTCGCAGTGTTAAATTTCTCGGGCGAGAATTTATCCAAAATCGTCGTCACAGTAAGCGATTCGCCCCAAGGGGCGTGGGCGGCGACGAGTGAGTAGCCTTGGTTGATAACGTCAACGAACGAGGTCACATCCGCTTCCGGAATACCTGCTTTTGCGATCCGCGCTTCAAGCGTTACGCCCGGCTCGGAGGGGTGGTTTTCGGCGGTTGAGATGAGATGAATGAAATTTGCGTTGAACTTCTTTTTTTGAAGGCGATTGACCGCGCTCACAGCGTCACCATAGGTGCGATAAATCCGTGTGTTGAGTGTGCTCATGATGATCCCGCCTGTCTCTTTTTCTGTGTTCCGATTGGCGCGGCTACGGTTATCGCCGCCCCTCTCCCGTTTCGTGCTCTCGTTACGCTTTTGTTAAACGTGCGATAAAATCTTAATTCTGGCAAGCCCCGTAAAGGTTTTGGTGCTTCCCTTGTACCCCGCCTATCGTGCCGAGGGTGCAACCGCCTTAAAGCACCCGCATGTGATCAAGCCTTGGCATTGCCCGGAATGGGATTTGTTGGTTATCTTTGGCTTTGTCCTGTTGCTTATCATTTTGATTGAGAACCGCCATGTCCATAACGCCGCTTGTTCTACTCCCTTTTGCCACATTGGTTCTTGGCTTTGTGCTTGTTTTTAACCTCATACGGGGCAAACGCACATCGGTTCTTATTGGGTTCCATCTTTTGTTAGGTCTTGGCACGCTTGAGATGGTCGTTATCCTGCTGAAAGGGTGGCCGATGGGCGATGCGATTCCTGCGGGAGAATATGGTAATCTGGCCGCAGGCCTTTTGGCGCTGGCGGCGTTTTTCGGATTGCTCCGTCCGGTTATTGGACGCGATTCGACCTTCAAATCCAATACGATGCTTGTGGTCCATGGCAGCTTAGGTCTCGCTGGCGTCCTGTTGTGCATGGCCTGGCTTACTTAAACGGCTTTACGGGGCAGGCTCGATGCGTTGTGCCGATGCGGCTCGATTGGGTCGGATGAGCGGGGCCATTGCCACCAGCGTCCAGACCAGTAAAATAATCTCCAAGGCATAAACGCTCATATAGCCTGTGGCGGGGCCGAAATCGCCTTTGAGCGGCATGGCTGCAACGATATCGCGCAGCACCCCGCCTATTGCAATGGCAAGACCGGCGGCAACCGCCTGCGATGCACCCCATGCGCCGAGTGCTAGGCCTACTTGGTTGCGCGGCGCAAGATTCATCGTCGCCGTTAGGGTGCCATGGCCAAACAAGCCTGCGCCAAAACCCACCATCAAGGTGCCTATGGCGAAATAGATCGGTTCGTTGAAAGGTGAGGAAGAAATCACCAATAAAAAGGCCGGAATACCCGCCATCGCGCCATAGCTTGCCATGCGGAACGGATCGGCTCCACGGCTTAAAACGCGCGATGCCAAAGCCAGCCCGATGAGGCCGCCGCCCGCGAGCGTTGCGGTGAGGCTCGTCGTGGCCCCGACGGTGAGGTGCAGAATTTGGCCGCCATAAGGCTCAAGCAGAACATCGGCCATGCTGAACCCCATCGTGCCGAGGCCGACGGATAGAAGCCGCCGGATGGCATGGCCGCCTGCGGCAAACGAGTCCCATGATTCTCTAAAGGAGGGCTTGCTTTGAGCGGGATTACGTTGCGCGGCGTGTCGCCCCTCTTGCTTCCAAGCGGCGAGAGTGTTCAAGACGAGGGTGATGACCGCACAGGCTTGGATGACTTGGATGAGGCGTAAGGGACTAAAATGAGCCAACAAGGCCCCAAAAGTGACCGCGCTGATGATCATGCCCAAGAGCAGCATGACATACATCAAGCCCACGACTTTGGGCTGTGATTCGGTTGGTGCCAAATCGGTTGCAAGGGCTAGACCAATGGTTTGCACGGTATGAAGCCCCGCGCCCACGAGCAAAAAGGCCACGCCCGCGCCCAAATGCCCGACCCATTCGGGATAGCGGGCCGATTCACCGCCTCCAGATAGGACCAATAAAGCAAAGGGCATAATCGCAAGCCCGCCAAATTGGATCATCGTGCCGCGAAAAATGAACGGCACCCGCCGCCAGCCCAGCGCTGATTCGTGGATATCCGATTTAAAGCCGATCAAAGCGCGGAAGGGCGCAAAAAGCAGCGGCAGTGAAATCATGATGCCGACGAGCGAGGCCGGCACGTCCAACTCGACGATCATGACGCGGTTGAGCGTGCCAACGAGCAGCACAAGCGCCATGCCGACGGTTACTTGAAAAAGCGAGAGGCGCAGCAAACGGCTGAGCGGCAATTCCTTGGTTGCCACATCGGCAAAGGGGAGAAAACGAGGCCCGTAGCTGGCCCAGCTTTGTATCAGTTTAAGGCCGACGCGGTTCATGTCTGAGCCACTCCCTTTTCGCCTCTTTTTGAAAGAAGTCTCGTTTTCTGCTGGCGTGTTCTGTTTGCTTGAAGGGGTCGGAACCGTGCGATCCCGACCCCTTGTTTGTCGAAAATCTCGAATTAGGAATTCAAGATTTCTACACCTTTAAGAGCCAGACCTGCCGGAACGGTGGTCTCGATCTCCATCGAGACCTTCTTTTTACCGCCTTCGAGGAAGGCTGGGTACCAAGATGTGTGACTCAAGATGGCATAGTGCACTAGCAACGAAGTCACCGCTACGGCACCCAGAAACACCGGGATCCCAACGGTTGGCTTAACGACCGTCCACATTCTTCCTTGGTTCATGTTCGTTCTCCTCAGTGAAGCCAGGGTGAATAAACATAAGCAAGGAAGTGCGCGAACAGCGCGATGGCACCGAATACCCGGGCACCATCGATGATATGTTTGTGCAGTTCCTCCGATTCCGCGTGTGTTAGGCCAGTTGGCCAGACGCGGTTTGCATCATCGCTCATATCGCTACCTCCATGGAGTAATGCGATTATTCTCGTGCTGAACCCGCACGCGGGTTGCGACAAAGTGGCACCCCAAGCCAAAGCATGAGACTACCCCCCTTCTCGCTGTCGTCTGACGACAAGTGTCATGATATTATGACATCTAGTGTTGTCAACTTGTTTTGACATCTCTTATCCCTAACCCTTGGTATGGCATGGCATTGGCCCCATTTAATTTCCCATCGGCTGGGCTTAAACTTAAAAATCTGCTCCGGTGACGCAAAACAGAAATAAAGGGATATTCATGCGCCAGTCTCAACCCAATATACTCATCGTGATGGTCGACCAATTAAATGGCACATGGTTTCCCGATGGTCCTGCACCGTTTCTGAAAGCGCCGAATTTGACGAGGCTTGCGCAAGAAAGCGTTCGATTTAGCCATACTTATTGCCCAAGCCCGCTTTGCGCGCCCTCACGCGCCAGCTTTATGTCGGGCCAATTGCCGTCTCGAACCGGGGTTTATGACAATGCGGCTGAATTTCAATCGTCGATCCCAACCTTCGCCCACCTCTTGCGTCGCGCCGGATACCGCACCGCTTTATCGGGCAAGATGCATTTTGTCGGCCCCGATCAATTGCATGGGTTTGAAGAGCGGTTGACAACCGATATTTATCCCGCCGATTTTGGTTGGACTCCCGACTGGTCCAAGCCCCATGAGCGGATTGACTGGTGGTATCACAATCTCGGTTCCGTCACGAATGCGGGAACCGCGGAAATCACCAACCAGCTCGAATATGATGACGAAGTTGCCTATCACGCCAAGCTTTGGCTCTATCAATATGCAAGGCGTGAAACGGATCGGCCGTTTTGTTTAACGGTCAGCTTCACCCATCCGCATGATCCCTATGTGGCCCGGAAAAAATATTGGGATCTCTATCCCGCAGGCTCCATTCCTGACATCGCAGTTGCCGATATTCCCTATGACGCACAAGATGTCCACGCCAAGCGGCTGTTTGATATGTCGGATTGGCGTAACTATACGCTGACGCCCGCCATGATTGCCGATAGCCGTCGCGCCTATGCTGCCAATATCTCCTATCTCGATGATAAGATCGGTGAGATTGTTCAAACGCTCAAAGACTGCCGATTGGACGAGGATACGATCATCCTCTTTACATCCGATCACGGCGATATGCTGGGCGAGCGCGGATTATGGTTCAAGATGAGTTTCTTTGAAGGCTCGTCGCGCGTGCCGTTGATGGTTCATGCGCCGGATCGGTTCAAGCCAAGGCAGGTGACGGGCCTTGCTTCCACGCTCGATGTGTTTCCAACGCTGATGGATTTAGCATCCATTGATTGCGGTGCGCTTTTTGATGATTTGGATGGGGTAAGTTTGGTTTCGGTCTTAAAGGGCGAGGATCGGCGCGACCGCGTTGTCAAGGCTGAATATGCAGCCGAGGGATCTATCGCTCCCATGGTCATGGTGCGTGAAGGGGCGTTTAAATTAAACCTTGCCGGGGATGATCCGGTTCAATTGTTTGACGTTGAAAATGATCCTTATGAGCTTAATAATCTTGCGTCGGATCAGCACTATTGGAAAGTTTTGGAAAGCCTCATGGCTCGCGTGAACGAGCGATGGGATCTCAAGGCCTATGATCAGGACGTTCGGCGCTCGCAGATCAGGCGGTTGGCGGTTTATGAAGCGCTTCGGAATGGCAATTATTACCCGTGGGATTTTCAGCCGCTGCAAAAAGCGTCCGAGCGCTATATGCGTAACCACATGGATTTGAACATCGTCGAATCGGACGCCCGCTTTCCGAAAAAGGGTGAGTAGGGATTAGGCGCAATCAGGCCGGATGTTACGGGTTTGTGGTTGTTGATTGGGGGCGCTCGACGATCAAAGCGCCTATTTTTAAGGCAACCATGACAAGACTTATGATGTCATGGATCGAAAGCCCCGTTTGGATGGCCAATTCTTGCGTTTCAACCGTCCTATCCTCGGGGACTATCGATAGGAAATCCTGCATATTGAGGCTTGTGGGGAGCACCCGACGGCTCAAGCTGAAGCTTTTAAAGGCGAGGATCGCACGGGCCTGATCGGGCGTCATATCCTTGTTTCGTCGCAGTCTGGTTGTTTCGTCAATCTGGCGGGTCGCATAGCTATGAAATGCCGAAAACGGCTCCATTCGCGCAGGCCAAGGATGCTTTAAGGGTGCTTGCGGGGGCAGCGTCGGATAGCTTCTACGCTCTTCCGCAAGCTCGGTCCAAAGCGATTGATAGATTGGGATGATGGTTGACCAATCAAAGATGTCTTGCGCCCGCTTTCGCCCCGCTTCTCCCATTTTTTGGCGCAAATCCGGGTGCTCAATGAGGGTGGTAAGCGCCTTAATGGTTTCACCCAGATCAACTGCAATCAATTGGCTCGTGATGCCGCAATAATGGTCATAATTATCCGCTTCCAGCGCATGTCGGGTCGCTACAGTCTCGGCAAATCCTGAAAAAGGCTGAAAAGTAGATACCCGGAACCCCTCCACCCCATGCCGCACGGTATCGCGATACCCATCCCAATCGGAAACGACGCATGGCATACCCGCCGCCATCGCCTCAACGGGCGTAATTCCGAAGGTTTCTTGCAAATTATCGGTTAAAGATGCAAAAATATGGGCTGAAGCCCATGCTGTTTGACGATGTTCGGCGATCCTTCCATCCAACAAGATCCGCCGAAGGTTAGGGGCCAGAAACTCGGCGGCTTCGTCGAAGGCCGATTTGATGAAGTCATTGGCAAACCAGCCACATTCAATGAGTACCAGTTTTTTATTTTCGGCTGCTTTTTCAAGCGCTTGATAAAGCGGTGCCGGATGGGCTTTGGCGTGAAACGATAAGCGGCCCGTGAAAAGGATCACAATTGCCTCGTCCTCGATGTTTAAAGCCTGCCGAGCGGCTTTTCGTTCTGCTTGTGAATACGAAAAGCTTTTCGAATCAACGCCTAACGGGATGACGGGTAGTTTTGGCAAAGCAAACCGCGTTGCGCCAAGGCGCGCTTTGAGGTACTCGGCCTCCGCTTCTAACAAGGCTCGAACCGTATCTCTAACGGCTCGCGATGTACAAATGATGGCATCCCAAGGCTGAACAGGTGCTGTTAGTGTTTCCGTTATGGCTTCCATGGCCCGCCCGGAAAGCGTTGTGTGCGTAATCCCGCACAAACTCCAGCCTCTTTCGTCTATTTTTGAGCGTTTCCAAGCCGATTCGGACAATCCGGGGCCTGGAAGATAAAGACCCCCGATTGTCGCAAGGTCGCTATAATTTTCTGGGTCGATTGAAACGACCTCTCTTTCGGGATGATGGGCTTGAATCGTCGTCTTAAATGCCTGAAAATACTCTGTTTTTGTTGTAAAAGCCGCGAAGCGATCAACTTTTCCGTGTTCTATAAATCCCTTTAAGAAGCTAAACCCGGCCGCGTTGCGGCCCATCAAACGCGGCCCTGAGATCGAATAACCTTCGGGTTCGAAGTATATAGCGGCGTTACCGGACATGATTTTGTCGCCCATCGATGCAATAATGAAAACTAACGGTATATATCTTAATTTTGCATCACTGCCGAAGCCCTTTATCGCCCAAATAGGCTATAAAGTCTTATGCCAATGGAGCGCTTAAATGAAGGTTTCTAGGCGGTTCAAGGCAGTTTTCTGGCTCTTATTGGGCCTTTTTACCTTTTCCCTTCAAGATATTGCGATTAAAACGGTGAGCGGCAATTACCCCGTGCATGAGGTTATTTTTACACGTTGTGTCTTCGCCATTCCCGTTATCATGTGGTTGGTGGCGAAATCGGGTGGCTTGCATACGCTTCATTCGCCTCGTCGTGGCGCTCTCATTTTTCGCGGATTATTGTTACTTTTGGCTTATACGAGCTATTTTTTGGCGTTCCCGGTTATGAAACTGGCGGATATCATTGCATTATATGCGACGGTGCCGCTTTTTGTGACGGTTTTGGCGGGATCGGTTTTGGGGGAGAAGATTACGCTTTCCCGGTGGGGGGCCGTTTTTATGGGATTTGTCGGCGCCATGGTGATGGTTCAGCCGGGAACGAGCGTGTTTGAGGTTGCTTCTTTACTTCCGATCTTCTCGGCGTTGACCTATGCGAGTGCGCAAATATTGGCGCGGCGTATCGGATTACGGGATTCATCCGCCGTTATGTCGTTTTATCAAAACCTGCTTTATTTGGTGGCGGCGGGTGTTCTGGCTGTTCTGATTACGGCTTGGGGGGGTGAATATACGGGCCATAAGAGCCTGATATTCCTCATGCGGCAGTGGGAAATGCCGGGGATGCGTGACTTTTTATTGATTGCGGCATGTGGGCCGATTGCAGCGCTGGGCATGACCATGCTGGGGGAGGCCTATCGATTAGAGGAGGCGAATTTTATTGCCTCCTTTGAATATACGGGTCTGATCTGGGGGGCGATGTGGGGTTATCTCATCTGGGCGGAAATACCTGGCGTTAATTCTATCCTTGGGGCAGGTTTGATCGTCGGCGCGGGACTGCTTTTACTTGTTTTCGCGCGCGGAACGCATGATGTAACAGCCGATCTTCGGGAACCCGTTTGAGAGGAACAAGGCTGGTGCCTTGAGGCCACCAAAAGGGGAAGGCTGTTTGATCGATTGACGTTGAATATTGGGTATTGAAGCGCTCAAAAGGCCCCTATTTGGCACAATCCGGCTGCGCGCTTGGCGCGATATACATGATTTCCGCGTCCCATCCGGTTTTAGCCAGACCAATCACGGAAGGGACATGTAAGCGGACGGCGTCGGCGTGACAGACATTTGGGAATTTTTCCTCGACCGGAAAATGACCGTCCAAGACAAACTTAACTGCGATGCCTCCGGTTTCTGCACAGGTATTACGGCGGGCTTCGGTAATCCAGTCGCTGGAACCAAGCGGCAAAATTTGCGGCCGCGATGCAATCCAAAGGACAGGCGAAATGCTAAGCTTGCTTTCATCAGACACGATACAGGTGAGTTTTTCTGTCGAATGCGCGCTCCATAATTTCTGCGCCGCCTCGCTGACGGGACGTGTATCAGCCAGATAGGATTCAACCGGCTGGTCGATGACGTCGCTTGCCAGTAAATAAAGATGAAACAGACCAGCAATGGCCACGGAGAGGCCGATCGCCAATCGAACGCTTTTCGTGCCGATCTGATCGTCGGTTAAGCGGTTGGGGTTCACGAGAAGCGCGACGCCAACAAGGGCAGAAGGTGTCAGGGGCAAGAGCCATAAGGCTTTTATGAATTGACCCGTTAAAAGACTTGCTAAGCCTACGCAAAATAGGGGTACAAAGAGAAAAATTTGACCGATTAACCGAATATCATGCCTTTTGTCACCGTCGTTTTTCAAGAAACGGGCTCGGCCTTGCAACAAAGCGATAAGGATGAGGGGAAACGCAACCACCGCTACAAATCCGATGAACAATCCCCAAACGCTAAAAAGGGCGTCAGCCATGCTTTCCATCGGCGCTGAACCCACGGCACGGGACAGGCTTGTCCAGCCATGGTTTGAGAGCCAAACGAGATGGGGGGCTAATAGTGCTAAGGTCAGACCCATAGAAAGCACCGTCTTGGGAGACCAATAGACAGAGCGGAAGCGCGGTATCATGACGCTTAAGACAAAAAGCGGCATTAGCGCGAAAATAATTTCATATTTGGTGAGTACGCCAAGTCCCGTCGCAAGCCCTAGCCCTACCGCGTCGCGCCATTTTCTCTGGTCCAAATAGCGATAGCCATAGGCCATGGTTGCCGCGCAGAAGGGGATGAGTACCGTATTATGGTTGATTTGCGGCGCATAAAAGGTGGCAACCGATGTAACCATCATGAGGCAAGCGGCCAGAATGGCTAAACCGCGCCCCGCAATATAGAATTCCAGATCATACACGAACCAGGCGGATAAGAAGGCGAGTCCCTGACCGAATATAAGGAGGGTCAGGATGGGTAGCGTGCCGGGTATGAGGACGACACTCAATAGCCATGAAACGACGGGTGGATGTTTCGAATATCCCCAAGCCAAATCACGCCCCCAATAGGCGGCCTCTAATGTATCGGTATGCAAATTGCCAAAATAAAGCCCGGGTAGGAGCGCCCACAATACAAGGCCCGCAAGTAGAACGGGCCAGAGATCGTGTATAAATTGACGCGGGGAAGACGAATTATTGTTCACAATGCTTGGCGCTTTGGTATATTGAGGATTGTCCATTGGCAGCGAGACGTAAGCTATTTGGGCGTTTTGACAACCCTTTTTTCAGATTTTCGTCCGATCCTTAAGATAAATCGAACGCTCTCTTTTAAGCTTAAGGTGAATGCCACCGGGCTTCCTCGCGATTGGTGATAAATTGGATAGTTTGATTTTGAGCCTCATGCTGGATCCAATCAGCGCCTGCTCGTCCAGTTTTGATGCTTTGGTTCATCGCGAAATCGTCATATACAAAGTCTTTTCCAGCTCAATAACACACCGACCGGATCGAACAATTAATCAGACCAGAGCATTAAGATCGATAAAATCGCCAATATGTTGGCAGCTAAGTTAAGCGTCAAACTGCTCCCGCCCCCACCGTCGATGCCCCCACATCCACAGCGCGGGATCCTCTCTGATCCAGCGTTCAAGATGCGCTTGGATGCGGGCGGTGTTTTCTAAAATATCGGCCCTTTTATGGTCGCTTGTCGCAAGTTCAAGCTTTTCCGCATCAATTCTAAAGTGCCTTGGCGAGGTTCTGACCGCGCGAATGGCCACGATGGGCAGGTTGTGTAATCGGGCCATCATAGCCGGAAAGCTGGTTGAGGGCGACGGAATGCCAAAAAAGGGTACCAAATCACCGTGCGACTCGCGCAAATCCGCCATGACAGCCACGGAATATCCCGCTTTTATGGCCCGAATAACGCTTCGGACGGCATCCGGCCCCTTGGAAACAAAGCCGCCTTTATAAAAACGGGAGCGCAGTTTGGTGACATCTTGATCGACAAGCGGGTTGACGACGCGTTTATAAATGCCAAGCAAAGGCTTGTTAAACCGCTCGGCCGCGAGTGCCGTGACTTCCCAATTGCCGTAGTGAAGAGACACGAAAATGGCAGGCGCGGCGCTGTGCATAAGGGCCAGCGCTTCGCTTGAGAAATTGAGCGTTAAGCTGTTGCGATCATTCGCGATCTCGTCCAAGCGCAGCGCCTCAGCGGATGTGCGGCCAAGATTGTCCCACATACGGGTAAGCAGCTCTTGGCGCTCAATGTCCGTAAGTTGGGGCAGGGCAAACTTGAGATGACGCTCGGCGCGAGCATGGCGGCTAAGATGCGGTGCAATGCGCCGCCAGAAAAAAGCCGATAAGGAGGCGGCTCGCGGGAGCGATAAGCGCCCGAAAACCCAGCGAATGATGCAAAATGCAGAATATTCGAACCAATGCCACAGGCTTGGCTTAGGGGGGGCAGGATGTTTGTGGTGGTTGGTGGTCATTGGCCGTGTGTATGAGGACGGGTATCGATAGCGCGTCCCAAAATGGTTTGCAGAATGATGCGTAAGTCCAGGCCCAATGAACGGGTGCGGACATAGGTGCCATCCACTTTCGCCAGTTCAATGGGGTTAGACATATCAAGTCCCTGGATTTGAGCCAGTCCCGTAATACCCGGACGGACCGCATACACGTTTTCCGCAGCACGGGCCGCGATCAGTTCGGTTTGGGTTGGCAAACAAGGGCGGGGACCCACGAGGCTCATATCGCCCATGAGAACGTTATAAAGCTGCGGAATTTCATCAAGTCGTAATTTTCTTAAGACCTTTCCAATATTTGTAACAGATTGCGCTGCAACCAAATGGGTGCCGGCCTCTTTGGTACCTAGCCGCATGGTGCGAATTTTGTATATCGCAAAAGGCTTTTGACCTTTGCCGACCCGCATTTGCTTGAACAGAGCTGGACCCGGCGAGGTGCTCCGGACCGCGATTAAACAGAAAAGAAGCAATGGCGAAAGCGCAATTAACCCCAACAAGGAAAAAATAAACTCGAATATGCGAAACATGGTTTCGAAGGTCTCCATTTACGCCCTATATCTTAGCTATTGGAGCGCTTGGCGTGACGATGACGTAGTATTTAGGGCTGTATTAAGGGAATGTTACGCCGAAATCTAGCCGAGGTTTAGCTTCCACTTCAACGCAAAATGATCTAGGGGGCGGTGGTTTGGATAAACGGCGTGTTGGCATACCAATCGTCGATTCTTAAGCACATTATGGGCGCGTCATAATATTGGATAAAAATGCGAATAAATATATCTTGACCGATGCCAGCCGCTTGATCATTCGATTTATTTATGACATCTACACATCGAGTTTTACTGTAGGGTATATGTACAAAGATAAACAAATTAATGCTTGAATATAAAATATATTAGTCTAATATAAGATATATTTTTGTTTAACATAAACTACAGTAAGAAAGAGTAAAAAGTAGCATAGATTATATATCGGTAATTTATATTTTGGAAAATAAAATCTCATGGACGATATTTTTTTCAGATCAACTGATAACTTGGATCAAAATATCTCAATTTTTGACGTAATCTCTCGCTTGCGTGGGTTTTGGTTTTCGCGTCGCTTGCTCATTGTTTTGCTCATTGTGAGTGGTTTTGCTTTAGGTTTAATAGGTCAGATTTTTTTTAATCCATGGGTGGTTCAGCTCAATATCCGTAACCTTGATGGTATTTTTGAATTAAGTTCGCTAAGAAATATTTTGTTAGCGCTGAAATCGGTTCAAAGTGATGAATTGCAGACCTTAAGTGATCCGATCGTCGCAAAGAAAGTGTTACAAAAGTTTGAAACAACGAATTGGATAGAGCAAAATATCGCCCCGGAATATTCTATTTCAAAAGCTGATTTGAGAGCCTCAGCTTTACCAGATCAGGCGCAACAGGCGCTCGGGGCCGATTCGAAAATTCTCTATCTGGGCATCAAAACCATGAATTCTGACGCCGTCGAGGCCGAGAAAGAAGCGCGGTTGATTGCGGAAATTGTGGAACGATTGCAAATAAGGGAACAATTGCTCAGCTTGTTTTCTGGTCAGTTGGTTTCAAGCCGTTCTGATATTTTAAATGCTGTTTCCCATTTGGCGGAGGCTCGTTCGGCATTTGCTATCACAGAACTTCATTTGGCTCTTGCAAATAAAGTGTCCGAGAAATCAAGCGCGAATGGAAAAGCAAGACAATCGAGCCAAATTACCGTACTTAACCAGTCATCAACGGGAACCTCTGACACCGTTTTTTTACCGCTCGATCAGCAATTGGATGGTTTGCAAATCGAAGATGGATTACAGGAGGCGAAGATTGATATATGGGTTTTCAAGCAAAGCCTATTTCGTCACATTGCAGATCGACTTTCGGGAGCAATCGACAAATTGCTAATCCATAAGTTCGACCAAAATAATTTAGAAGTGTTGGCTAGCTCATCCTACTGGGCCTATGGTGACATTCCCGAGCTAACATCCAAGGCATCCAATGCTTGGATGAAGCAATACGCAGTCGATTCGCTTGACACGTTCGTTTTTCAAACAAAAACGGTTGAACAGCGCTTTAATCAACTAAAAAATACACCCTACCTTATTATAGTTAAGCCTGCCTATTCCATGTCAATGATGCTTGGTTTGGGATTATTAATAGGTCTTTTAGGAGTTATGGGGTTGCTGATGTTTGATCTATTGAGAGATGTCATGCGACAGCGATCAATGTGATGCATCCTTCTCAAGGTCATTAAAAATATAATTTTTACGTGGTTTAAATTCGGTTGAATGGACGGTTAACATGAAGGAGATATTTAATTACGAATTTGACGTGCCAAAGCGAGAATATTGGCTATGTTTAATGACGCAGCCAAATCGCGAAAAATTAGCCAAGACCAGCCTTTTGGAGCTCGGATTTAATGTCTATGTTCCTCTTTGCCGCAGACTTGTCTTGCGTCGAGCCAAGCGTGTGTCCATTTTGGCACCTCTTTTTTCCCGCTACCTTTTTGTTGCCGTAACGGGAGATAAAGAGGTTTTATATGATGCCAAGCGTGCGCATGGGGTGAGTTGCTTTGCAGGGCGGACATTGGAACAATCTTTTGTTTCAAGCGCTATTATTGACGCGATCATGGAGCGTGAAGACGCTGATGGGGTGATAGGGCTTGATCAGCGAACTTTGTTGCCGGGTCAAAAAGTAAGAATTCTTGAAGGACCGCTTGCAGGTCTGGATGCTGCGTTTTCGGAGCCAGACGGCCAGAAAAGATCTTTTATTCTCCTTGATCTTTTAGGAAAACCGCATCGGTTGGTCGTTCCCAATCAGGCTCTAGCATTAGCTGCTTGAGACTGATTAGGTTTCTATAAAATAAATTGTTTGTTCGAACCTTTCGAACAAAACTGCGGAGCATTGGTTAAAATCGAATTGCGTAATATCCTTTTAAAATTACCTCGCTATGTCAAGCGAGGGGCGGCCATCCTCGTTGATGTCGTCTTATGTATTGTAACATTTTGGCTGGCGCTATATTTGCGCCTTGGCGAATTTGTGTATTTAAATTCGTCTTATGTAATTGCGATTGCATTATCAGTTGGATTGGCCATTCCTATTTTTATCGTCAGTGGTCTTTATCGGGCAGTGTTCCGATATTCCGGACTACCAGCTGTTCTCACAATCGGCAAGGCTAGTGTATTTTACGGGCTATTTTACTTTTGCATGGTAACTATTATCGGCGTTGATAATACACCTCGTACAATCGGTATTATTCAACCTGTTCTTTTGTTTTTAAGTATTGCCTCCTCTCGTGCCGTTGCTTATTTCTGGTTGGGGCAGGATTATCGAGTAATAACCGGGGTTCATGCGCGTGAACGTGTTCTGATTTATGGGGCAGGCTCTGCTGGTCGTCAGATTGCGGTGGCGCTAGCGGGGCATCGTGAATTTAAAGTGGTTGGCTTTCTTGATGACGATCAACGCCTGATCGGCGGTGTCGTGAATGGATTTACGGTTTATGATCCAAATGACGTGGCTTTACAGGTTAGTAAATCAAACGTTAATACCGTATTACTTGCGATCCCTTCAGTATCAAGGCAACGGCGCCAGCAGATCATTGATAAGATCAGCAAACTAAAGATTGCTATCCGAACGTTACCCAGTGTCGCCGATATCGCTCAAGGACGCATTTCAGTGAGCGATATAAAAGAACTGGATTTAGATGACCTTTTGGGTCGATCTCCGGTGCCGGCCGAGCCTAGTCTTATCGCTAAATCTGTGCATGGAAAGCGTGTATTGGTTACTGGGGCGGGAGGTTCAATTGGTAGCGAATTAGCACGGCAGATTTTCAGCCAAAAACCCGCAGAATTGATTTTATTGGACCATTCTGAATTTGCATTATACCAGATTAATGAAAGCCTATCTTTGATGAAGGCTGAAGATGACCCATCATCTATCACGATACACCCCGTTTTGGCTTCGGTTAAAGATGAAGCGACGCTTGAGCGGATACTGAATAAACATAAGCCGGAAACGCTTTTTCATGCCGCTGCGTATAAACATGTACCCCTTGTCGAAATGAATGTTGAAGAGGGCATCGTAAACAACGTCTTTGGAACAAAACATGTTGCGGAACTGGCCCTAAAACATGGCGTTGATCATTTTATATTAATCAGTACCGATAAAGCGGTCAGACCCACAAATGTAATGGGCGCTACGAAGCGCTTAGCGGAATTGATCGTTCAAGAATGTGCTGCACAGGCAGAGAAAAGCGCGACTGGGCAAAAATTTTCTGCGGTAAGATTTGGCAATGTGATCGGCTCATCCGGCTCTGTTGTTCCTTTGTTTAGGGAGCAAATCAGCAAAGGCGGCCCAGTTACGGTCACGCATGAAGAAGTAACGCGCTATTTTATGTCCATTGAAGAAGCCGTTGGCCTCGTTTTGCAAGCCGCTAGTCTTTCGTCCGGTGGTGAAATCTTTTTGCTCGATATGGGCGATCCCGTTAAGGTGTTTGATCTTGCCAAAGGCATGATCCATTTAAGCGGCCTATCCTTAAGAGATCAAACAAACCCAGATGGAGATATCTCGATAGAGACTATTGGCCTGCGGCCGGGCGAAAAGCTTTATGAAGAGCTATTAATTGATATAAACGCATCGGAATATACATCTCATAAGAAAATTAGAAAGGCGCAGGAGCCGAAATTTTCACAAACTGAATTACAAAATCATTTGGTAACAATATCAAATTTTATTGCAAGCGGTGATGTAGATTCAATGAAAAATTATATCACGACATTAGCCAATTTATGAAAAGAGAGAGTTAGGAAATCATCGTGTTTTATGCCCTTGTTGGAGCTTCCGGTTACATCGCGCCACGTCATATGAAGGCGATTAAGGATACGGGCGGCGAGTTGGTCGTGGCCTATGATCCCAATGATTCGGTTGGGATTTTGGACAGCCATTTCCCGGACGCGCATTTTTTTACCGAGTTTGAGCGGTTTGATCGCCATATCGACAAACTCAGGCGGCGGGGTGAGCGGTTGGATTATGTCTCGATTGCCTCGCCGAATTATCTCCACGACGCGCATTGCCGCTTTGCGCTGCGCGCGGGGGCGGATGCGATTTGCGAGAAGCCTTTGGTGCTCAATCCTTGGAACATCGATGGCTTGGAAGAGATTGAAGCCGATACCGGCAAGCGGATCTATTCGATTTTGCAGCTTCGCCTGCACCCTGCCATCATCGCGCTGCGGGATAAATTTGCGAACTCCACCAAGCGCCATAAGGTGGAACTCACTTATTGCACCTCGCGCGGGCGGTGGTATCACGCCTCCTGGAAGGGCGATGACTCAAAGTCTGGCGGTGTGGCCACCAATATCGGCGTGCATTTTTTTGATATGCTGGGCTTTGTGTTTGGCGGTGTGAAGTCCAATATCGCGCATGTACGCACGGAGGAACGCGCGGCGGGTTTTTTGGAGTGTGAGCGGGCGGATGTGAGCTGGTTCTTATCGGTCGACCGCAACGATCTGCCTGAAAGCGTTAGGGGCAAGAAGACCACCTATCGCTCGATTACGGTGGATGGTGAGGAGGTCGAGTTCTCGGAAGGGTTTACGGATTTGCACACGCGGTCTTATGAGGAAATTCTGGCGGGTCGCGGGTTTGGGCTGAAAGAGGTTAGACCCTCGATTGAGATCGTTTCGAGCTT
>Ga0316217_10001192_pt1 | contig 34886 bp, 41 predicted proteins | sample 1anoAmetaG_FD_203633 | JGI IMG/M metagenome (GOLD analysis project Ga0316217, IMG submission 203633) | Freshwater microbial communities from Trout Bog Lake, Wisconsin, USA - 1anoA | ecosystem: Environmental > Aquatic > Freshwater > Lake > Hypolimnion/Profundal zone | place: USA: Wisconsin...
TCGCACGCCGCATCGACCACCACGATGTCGCCGTCCTCCATGGTGCGCGAGTTCTCGGCGTAGTGCAGCGTGGTCGAGTTGATGCCCGAGCCCACAATCGGCGCATAGGCAGGCCGCTCGCAGCCACCCTCCATCCACGCGGCCGTCATTTTGCCGGCGATGGCACGTTCGGTCACGCCCGGCCGGACGGCCCGCATCATCACGCGTTGCGCGTCCATGGAAGCGGCCGAACCTTTCTTCAGCAGTTCGATTTCTCCCGCGTCTTTCACCACGCGGAGTTGCGCGGTTACGTCGCTCACATCGTGGGGCGCGATGGCGTTCGCGTCCATGCCCAGAGTGGCTGCGGTCAAGCCCAGCAGTGCTCTGGCCTGCGGCGCCTCCGGCTGCGTCCACACGTTCCGCGCTATCCGCCGTTCCTTGTCGATGAGCCCGTTCAGCACCGCGGGCAGCGCCGTCATCGGCTCGACGGCGTCCACGCCCGCCGTCCCGGCCGCGCCCGGTGTAGCCGCATCCAGCTTGATCCCGGTGTACTTTTCCAGGCGCAGATCGCGCGTGGGCAAAAACAGTATCTCTTTGTATCCTCGCGAAATCGTCGTGCCGGTAGTGCGTGTCTGGCTGGTGTCGCCCACAATCAGCAGCGCCGCGCCCGGTTCGTTCCAGCCGGTGAGGTAATAAAAATCCTCATCCTGGCGGTAAGGCATAAAGTCCAGCAGCGGCTCTTCGGCGGCAAACAGAACGGCCACGCCGCCGCGGAGCCTGGCGCCCAGCGCCACGCGCCGCGCTCGATAGACCGAGGCGGACTGCTTTTCCAGCGCGTTCAGAGCAGGGATTGCCGTGAGGACGGCCAGCAAGGCAAAGGCAACAATCCGGAAGACTTTCATTCCGCTATTGTCGTACCTGTGCGGTTCATCGCGCAAAGTTGACAGGGGAACTGAGAAACCACTGCCGCCACCTGTCTCCGCAAGCCGCCAAACCGGGCGATATTTGCCTAGTTCCGCCCACTTCCCCATTGAATTTCCCCGCAAATCCCCGTATGCTAAGGATGCAGACGAATTTGTCCGCCAGAAGTACTTGCCGTGAACGCACCGGCTGGCGGAGAGAGGAGTGGGCTCATAGCCCACTTTTTATTTGCGGCAAATTCACCGGGGTGAACGCTCCGAAACGGCCGTCTGAAAGCGGCGCAGGGTACGGTTCCCCGGCTGGCGATTGTTGCTTGTTGGGGTGTTTGGGGAAGATGGCAGTCAAGCTGGAAGCAATCCGGGCCGCGGCGGCAAGAGTGGCCGCTTCGCATGGGCTGGACTTGGTGGACATCGAGTTCATCGGCCCTGCGAAGGAGCGTACCCTCCGCATTTACCTCGAAAAAAACGCCGAGGGCCGCGCGCAACTGAAGGCGGCGATTGCGGCGGGGATGGAAGGGCTTCCCGAGCGGCTGGTTGAAGGAACATTGAGCGTTGAGCAGTTGAGCGGCATTACCCACGAGGATTGCTCAGCTTTCAGCCGCGATTTTGGCGTGCTGCTGGACGTGGAAGACCTGATTCCCGGCGCGGAGTACACGCTGGAAGCCAGTTCTCCGGGCCTGGACCGCAAGCTGAGCAAGGCGGGGGATTTCAAGCGGTTTACGGGCAGCCTGGTGAAGGTGCAGACGTTTGAGCCCATCCGCAACAACCGGCACTGGCAAGGGCGCATGACTGCAGCGGAAACCGGGGAGAGCATCACCCTGGACCTGGGAGCCGTGAAGCAGAACAGCAAGAGCCGGAAGGCCGGCGTGGACACGGTCGAGATCGCGCTCGACAACATCGAGAAGGCGCAACTGGTACCGGAGATTTAAGCAGCACTCCGGAGACTGCATGGAACTGAAGGGGACAGGCCGAGGCCCGCTCCCTTCTCAAACCCTACCGAACCGGCCGTGGGCGGCACCAGAATCCACGCGCCGAGCCGAAATCGAGAAAGCAAGCAGAGTATGGCCACCACCAGTGTTTTGTATCAGAGTATCGAGCTCCTCAGCCAGGAAAAGGGCATTGACCCCGGCATCGTTGTCGGCGCCGTCGAGGAGGCCATCGCCCTGGCCACGCGCAAGTTCTACAAGACCCAGGAAAACATGCGCGGCGAGTTGAACAAGGAGACTGGCGAAATCCAGGCCTACATTTACAAGACGGTTGTCGCCGACGCAGAGGAGCTTGAGGATCCGCTGAACCAGATCCCGCTGACCGAGGCACAGGCAATCTCACCCGAGGTGGAAGTAGGCAGCGAGATCCGTTTCTATCGCGACACCAGCCCCCTGGGCCGCATTGCCGCGCAACTGGCCAAGCAGGTCATCTTCCAGAAAGTCCGCGAAGCCGAGCGCGACACCGTTTTCAACGAGTACGCGCACCGCGAAAAGGAAGTACTCAACGCCACGGTCAAGCGCATCGAAGGCCAGGACGTGATTTACGACCTGGGCAAGGCGGAAGCCCGCTGCCCCCGTCGCGAGCAGTCGCGGCTGGAGCAGTTCTCGATTGGCGAGCGCGTGCGCGTGGTGCTGCTGAAGGTGGACCGCGCCGCGAAGGGACCGCAGGTGATTGTGAGCCGCGCCGCCCCGGATCTGGTTTCGAATTTGTTTCAGTCGGAAGTGCCGGAAATCTACGACAACACCGTGGTGATTCGCGCGATTGCGCGTGAAGCCGGCGAGCGCACCAAGATCGCCGTCCAGAGCCGCGACAAGGACGTGGACCCGGTGGGCGCGTGCGTGGGCATGAAGGGCATGCGCGTGCAGTCCATCATCCGCGAGCTGCGCGGCGAGAAGATCGACATCATTGAATACTCGGACGAAATCACCACCTTTGCCGAGAAGGCCCTGCAGCCGGCCAAGGTCAGCCGCGTTTCCATCACGGACCTGACCGACAAGCAGCTTGAAGTGATCGTCGACGACACGCAGCTTTCGCTGGCGATCGGCAAAAAGGGCCAGAACGTGCGTCTGGCGGCCAAGCTGCTGGGCTGGAAGATCGACATCAAGAGCGAAGAGGAGAAGCGCCAGGAGGTCGAGCAGCAGATGCAGGACCTGACCGGCGGCCCCTCCACGCCGATTGAGCAGGTTTCAGAGCTGGGCGACGGCATTCTGCAGAAACTGGTGGCAGCCGGCATCACAACGGTGGAAGCGCTGGCCGACATGACGCCCGAACAACTGGAAGAAATTCCCGGCATCGGCGAAAAGACGCTGGAAAAAATCTCGGTTGCCGTGCGCCACTACTTCGGCCATTTTGAAGAGGGCGAAGAAGGCCACGTGCCGGAAACCGCCGAAGGGGAATCAGCAGAAGCGGTTGAAGGCGAATCCGCGGAGGTTGAGGCGAGCGAAACGGCGCGCGAAGCGGTTGTGGCCGGCGACGAAGCAGAAGCGGAGAACGACGCCGCGGTGATCAGGGAAGCTGAAAGCGTTCGCGAAGCCGAAGGCGAAGCGGAATACAGCACTGAGGCGGAAGCGGCGGTCGAGGATATTCCTGCTGCGGATGACGCGGAAGTGGAAACCCTGGAAGACGAACCGGCCGAAGCGCTTGAGCAGGACAGTGAAAGCGCTGAGGAACCGTTGCTGGAAGAGATTGAAACTGAAAGCGGAGTATCGGACGAGCAGGCTGACAAAGAGGACGGCGCGTAGCATGCGCCACAGACTGCAAAACCGATCGGGAAATCATGGAACCATCAAGAGCAACCAACGCCAAGAGGTAGCTATGAGCGACTAAAGGGCATTGGGCAGCACATATTGAAAAGAGGCGGATGAGTAAGGTTCGTATCAACGATCTCGCGCGCGAGATGGAAGTCAAGAGCCGGCAGGTTCTTGACATATTGGCGGAACTCGGCCTGGCCAGCGGTAAAACGCACTCCAGTTCGCTGGAAGACTACGAGGCAGAGAAGGTGCGCGCGCATTTTGAGCGCGGCTCCCGGCCGGCAAGCCAGGGTAGCTCCACGGCTTCGCGTGCTCCCCAGGTGATTACGCCCAAGATTGACCTCTCGCATATCTCCAAGCCCGGCGACGTGCTGAAGGCCATACTGGCCACCAAGCAGAAGGAAGAGCAGGAAGCGCGGCAAAGCCATGCGCCGGTGCGTCCGCCTGTAGCGGTGGCGCCGGTGAAGCCGGCAGCCCACACGCCTGCGGCTGCTCCGGTGGCAGCCGCGGCAGCGCCGCAGCCCACACGCCCGGAACCGCGCCGGATTGTTCCCCAGCCGCGTTCCGCTCCGCCCATCGTTGTCGCTCCTCCGGCTCCGCCGGCGATTGCCTCGCGCACTCCCACCGGTCCGGTGGTCGCCAAGGCTCCGGCAGGCGCTGCAGTTGTTGCGCGCCCGGTCGTTGTTGTGGCCCCGCCGCCGGCAGCCGTGGTGGTGAAGCCGCCGGTAGCCCCCGCGGCAAAGGAAGAACAGCCCCGCGCAGCCGAGCAGCCAGCGGCCGCCGTCAAGCCGCACGCCGCACCGCCAGCCGTTGCTGTTCCTGCGGCCCAAGAGCCGACAGTCCCAGTGGCTGCTGCAGCCGCTGCACCTGCCGTTGCCGAAGTGAAGCCCGCCGCGCCGGAAGCTACACCCACCCCAGAAGCAGTTACAGCTCCAGAGGAAACTCCAGCGCCAGAATCCACGGTTATCCCCACGACCACCGCCGCGGCAGCACCCGCGCATCGCACCCAGGGCCATACGCACACCGCATCGCCCACGCCTGCGCTGCCAGCGCGCCGCATGGTCATGCCGCAAACCGGGCCTCGCCCGGTTTACAAGGCGCCGCCTGTGGACCCCACGGTGGTGATGCCCGCAGCCACCGGCAATATGGCTCCCGGCGCCGGGCTGCAACGCGGCAAGCCCATCTTTGACCGCAGGCCCTCCGGCCCAGGCAGCTATACCCAGCGCACGCCCGGAGGTTTTGCTCCGGCCGGCCAATTCGCCGGCGGCCCGCGGCCCAAGCATCCTACCCGCACCACGCCCGGCGGCTACGCGGGCGCTGCCGGCACAGGCGCTCCAGGGGCACGTCCCGGCTTTGGTGCGCGTCCCGGTTTTGGTCCACCCCGTCCCGGCGGTCCGCCTCGCCCCGGCGGCGCAGCGCCCACCGGCGAAGCGCCCCGTCCGCAGCGTGCTCCTTCAAGAGGACGCGGCGGCAGGCCGCAGTATCCCAAGACCAAGGAAGGCCCAATGAAGGGCTTTGTGCCGCCGCCACGTTATGGCGGGGTGCAATATGGCGGCGAGCCGCTGCCCATCACCCGCGAAATCACCGTTACTGAAGGCATCAGCGTCAAGGACCTGGCAGAGAAGCTTGAAGTCCGCGCCAAGGACCTGATTGCCACGCTGCTGATGAGCGGCATTTTCGTCACCGTCAACCAGTCCCTGGACGCCGAGATGGTGAAGGACGTCGCCGCCAAGTTCGGCGCGGCCGCCACGGTAATCAGCTACGAAGAAGAGATCGCCAACCAGGCGATCGAAGAAGTTCTGGAAGCCGATAACACCGGCGAGCTGGAAGTTCCGCGTTCGCCCGTGGTCACCGTCATGGGCCACGTGGATCACGGCAAGACCTCACTGCTGGACGCCATCCGTGAAACGCACGTGGCGGAAGGCGAAGCCGGCGGCATTACGCAGCACATCGGCGCCTACAAGGTGAAGTTCTCCAAGGAAGGCTCTCCGGCGCACGGCCGCGAGATCGTCTTCCTGGATACCCCGGGTCACGAAGCCTTTACCCGCATGAGAGCCCGCGGCGCCAAGGTGACGGACATCGTGGTGATCGTGGTGGCCGCAGACGACGGCGTCATGCCTCAGACTCTGGAGGCAATCGACCACGCCCGCGCCGCGGAAGTGCCGATCATCGTGGCCGTGAACAAGATCGACAAGCCGGAAGCCAATCCCGACCGCGTCAAGAAGCAGTTGGCGGACCGCGGACTGATTCCTGAGGAGTGGGCCGGCGCAGGGCAGGAAGGCACGGTCTTCGTTGAAGTGTCGGCGAAGAAGCGCCTGAACCTGGACCTGCTGCTGGAAATGGTTTGCCTGGTCTCCGACATCCGCGCTCCCAAGGCGACACCGGGCCGCAAGGCTGTCGGTTCGGTCATTGAAGCCAAGCTCGATCGCGGCCGCGGCGCAGTTGCCACGGTCCTGGTCCAGGACGGCACGCTGCGGCTGAACGACAGCTACATTGTCGGCAACACCTTCGGCAAGGTCCGCGCCATGTTCGACGATCGCGGACGCGCCATCACGGAAGCCGGACCTTCGACCCCGGTTGAAGTTCTGGGCCTGGAATCGATGCCTGACTCCGGCGATACGTTCCTGGTTGTTGCCGATCGCGACAAGGCCAAGGGCATTGCCCAGTACCGCAAGATGAAGGAGCGCGAGGCGCAGTTGGCCAAGAGTTCCCGCGTGTCACTGGAAGGCTTGGCGGAGCAGATTCGCACCGCCGGCGTGAAGGATCTGCCGCTGATTATCAAGGGCGACGTGACCGGTTCGGTCGAGGTTCTGGCCGATTCGCTGACCCGCATGTCCACCGAGAAGGTGCGCATCAAGGTCATCCACTCCGGCGTCGGTTCGATTACGGAAAGCGACGTGTTGCTGGCCACGGCCTCGAACACCATCATCATCGGCTTCAACGTCCGCCCGGAGCGCAAAGCCGCCGAGCTGGCGCAGCAGGAAGGCATTGAAATCAGACTGCACTCGATTATTTACGAGTTGCAGGATGAAATCCGCCTGGCCATGATGGGCCTGCTCGATCCCACGTTCAAGGAAAACTATGTGGGCCGCGCAGAAGTCATCAACGTCTTCAAGATTCCCAAGGTCGGCACCATTGCCGGCTGCAGGGTTCAGGACGGTGTGATTCGCCGCGACTCCGAGATCAAGGTGATGCGCGGAGAAGAGCAGGTCTTCAAGGGCAAGATCGGCTCTCTGAAGCGCTTCAAGGACGACGCCAAGGAAGTGACCAACGGCATGGAGTGCGGCATCGGCCTTTCCGGCTTTGCCGACCTCAAGGAAGGCGATCTGATTGAAGCCTTCTCGACAGAAAAGCTGGCCGCCGACCTGGGCGCGCTGACCAGCGCAGGCACCAAGGCGTAGAGCAACTTAGCTGCAACAATCAACCGGCCCGCTCCTCAGTATGAGAAGTGGGCCGGTTTTTGTTGGGGCCAGTGATTCGAATGGCGTGCAGTCTGGCGGTGGATGGACAGGAATCTCTGCGTTAGGGCAGTTCCTGGACTTTGAAGTTTTTGAATTCGATTTGAAAGCCTTCGGATTCGAGGCCGATGTAGCCCTTTTCAACGTCGACATGCAGCGTGTTGACGACCACGCCGTTCACGGCCAGGGTGCAGGTGTGGCTGACGCAGCGGATGTCGTAGGTGTTCCACTTGCCGGCGGGCTTGATGCGGTTTTCTGTCATGTCCTTGCGCAGGTTGAACTTTGTCATTTTGCCGTTAAGCGGCGTCTCGCCGAAGATGTAGCCGCCTTCGGGCGAGGTCTGCGCCTGGTGCCAGATGGTTCCGTCTTCGTTGTTCATGAAGAAGACGCCGCTGTTGTATTTGGGCGTGCCGGGCAGCGGGGTGAAACGCCACTGCACATGGAACGTGAAGTTGTGCAGCTCCTTGCCGAAGCGGAGCCAGTCGTGGCCGCCGTTGCCGTCGCAGAGGATGGTGCGCCTGGCCGGGTCAATGTGCCACTGGGGGATACTGGTGACCGGATGGGTGGGCGGGATGGCGACGCGCGTCCACTGCTCCTGATAGTTGGGCGGGAACAGGTTGACGGTCTGCGCCGCTGCGGGCAGGACGAAGGCGAGCAGGGCGAGGCCGAGAATGGCGCAACTTCCGGTGAGGCCGATGCCAAGGGCTGGCTTGCGAAGACTGCATAAACTCATGGAGTACACTCCGGGTTCCGGTTCGCAGGAGTGTTTGCCCTGCGACCAATTCGCACGAATTTTACCACCGCGAGAGCCGCGGCCGATGTGCCGTGGAGCGGAGAGGACTATTGCGCCGGAGCGCGGGGCAGGGTTTTGCGAGCCAGGAAGGCGATGGGGAAAAGCCAGACCAGGCCGGCGATGTCGTCGATGCCGTAGTGCATGCGCAGGGCGATGGTGGACAGGGTGATGCAGGAGCAGACGGCGATGGCCACGGCCATGAACCAGCGGGGAAACTTGCCCCGGCAGATCCACACCAGGAGCCAGGGGTTGGCGGTGTGCAGGCTGGGGAAGCAGTCGAAGGCGTAGCGGAAGTTGCCCATGAGGAATGTGTAGGTGAGCGTGGACTGGATGAAGATGGGCGCGATGGGCGTGGCGATGGATAGAGGCCCGGAGACGGGAACGAGGATGTAACAGCAGTAGCCGGCAAAGAGCGAGATGACCATGGTGCGGCGCACGAGACGAAGCTGCGCTGTGTCGCCACGGAACAGGAACCAGATTACGGCAAGGATGGGCATGAACGGATAGAGGCCGTAAAAGCAGGACATGACCTGGAGGAAGAGACGGGAATCGAGCCCCCACTGGGCGAGCCAGAGATAGGGAGTTTTGCCGAAAAGAGCGATGTCGGCGGCCATCATCCAGGGGTCTTTGGATTGGATGCCGAGCCAGGCGGTAACGGCGAAGGCGTGCATCAGCTTGAGGCTGACATAGCCCAGCACGGCAACAACCACCGGCGCGACTTCAAGGACGATGCGCAGCAGGCCGCGGGCGCGGGAGTTGAAGCGGGCGGCAACCAGGAGCAGCACAAACAGCAGGAAGGCGCTGCGCAGCACCCATTGCGCGAGGGCGCGGCCGCCCGGGGTGGCAAATTCTGGCGGGTAAAACGGCACCAGCAAGAAAATCAGGCAAAGAAAAGACCCTGTCAGCAATTCGTCGAGGTAACGACGAAGGAAGTTCACCATAATGGATTCCCTGTGCTTGAAAAGGTGTCCAGTTTACTCGGCGGCTGTTGGGGGTGGCAAGGCGGGCGGGCGAGCTGCGGCGCGGGCAGAGATATTGGCCGCCAGTCCGGCTGATCTCTGACCCTTGATCCCTGATCTCTGCTAAAGCGGGTAGTGTTCCAGTTGAATGCAATTCCGCGCCACGGTGCGGCTTAGGCCGACGGCGTCGCCCGGCGTAAACCGCGCCAGCCGCCGCAGAATCGCCAGTTGCGTGCGCAGCTCGTCGCCTGCGCCGCAGGCCGCCAGCACCCGCCGCGCCGCCTGCTCGGTCAGTCCCATGCTCTCGTCCGCCAGCAGCCCCGTCATCGCGGCGGCAGCCCCTGCGGAGCCGCGGCCGGCCGCGGCCAGTTTGCGCGCCCGCAGCAGCGCCGACTCCAGCGCATACACCTGCGCAATGATATCGGCCAAGTCGGCCATGACTTCCTGCTCGTCCTGCAGCGCGGCCATGAACCGCTGGCTGGCCACTCCGGCGGCAAACAGCGTTACCTTCTTCACCGACGCCAGCACCTCTGCCTCGCGCGCCAGCAACTCGCCGGCATCTGCGCCGCTGTCAAAGCCGGGCGGCTGCATCACCTCGTCCATCAGCTTTTTGATGGCGGGCAGCAAGGGCAGTTGGCCGGTGAGCGCCCGCTTCATCAGCCACCCGGTAATGATGAGGCGGTTGATTTCATTGGTCCCTTCGAAGATGCGGTTGATGCGCGCGTCGCGGTAAGTGCGCTCCGCCGGATACTCCTCGACATAGCCGTAGCCGCCCATGGTCGCGATCAGTTCATCGGCCACCAGTGTGAGCATCTCCGAGCCGTAGACCTTAAGAATGGAGCACTCCACGGCGTACTCCTCGATGCGCTTCTGGGTTTCGCGCGGGGAGTCCGCACCGGCCTGGGCCAGGCCCGCGTCGATCATGCCCACGGTGCGGTAGGCCATGCTTTCCGCAGCGTAAAGCCGGGTGGCGCTGGCAGAAATCTTGCGCTGAATCAATCCGAACTCAGCGATCGGCTTGCCGAAGGCGTGGCGCTCTTTGGCATAGCGGATCATGGCGTCCAGCGCGTGGCGCGCGCCGCCGATACAGGCCACGCCCAACTTGAACCGCCCCACATTCAATACGTTGAAGGCGATGTGGTGGCCCTTGCCGGCCTCGCCCAGCAGGTTGGAGGCAGGAATTTTGCAATCCTCAAGCACCAGCGCGCAGGTGGACGAGCCGCGAATGCCCAGCTTGTGCTCTTCCGCGCCGACGGTCAGCCCGGGCGTGTCCCGCTCGATGAGAAAGGCCGAAAACTTCTCCCCGTCGATTTTGGCAAAGACGGTATACAGCCCGGCAATGCCGCAGTTGGTCATCCACTGCTTTTCGCCGTTGAGGATGTAGTGGGCGCCATCGGCCGAGAGGGTGGCGCGGGTGCGGATATTCATGGCATCCGAGCCGGAGGTGGCCTCCGACAAGCCGTAGCCGCCGATCCACTCGCAACTGGCCAGCTTGGGCAGGTAGCGCCGCTTCTGTTCCTCAGTGCCGTACCAGACCAGGGGCAGCGAGGCGATGCCGATGTGCGCGCCGAAGGCCGTGGAGAAACTGGCCAGCACGGAGAGGTGATCGGTGATCAGCGTGGAGGTGACCTTGTCCATGCCGACGCCGCCGTACTCCTCGGGAATATCGACGGAGGCAAACCCCAGCTCTCCGGCTTTGCGCATGTGCGCGGCCATAACGCCCGGCTGCTTGGCCTCAATGGCCGCAGCAGCGGGCAGAATCTCGTCGCGGGCAAACTGGGCGGCGGTGGCAGCAATCTGGCGCTGCTCTTCGGTCAGATCTTCGGGAGTAAAGATTTCGCCGGGGGTGCGGGTTTCAAGCAGGAAACTGCCGCCTGGGGCGGCAACGATCGTGGAAGCGGGGGAAGCAGACATACGAGAAGCAGCCTCCTATGGTATTGCCAACATTACGACAGAAATGGACTCCGCGGCAACATTGGACGTGCAAGCACTTGTGCCGCCGGTACGCCCATTCGCATACAATGGTCGGTATCCCGATCGCGGAGGCAAGCCTTGTTCGCCGAGCTCGTCAGCAACCTCAAACCCGCCGCCAGCCTGCTCCACACCCAGCTTGTTGGCCTGCCGCCGCGGGTGGCCACGTACCTGACGTTTGCACCGCAGAACAGCCTGCGCCATTACCTGAAGGCGATGCAGACCACCGATCAGACTTTCCACGGACTTTACCACTGGAATTACTTTGACCTGGCGATGCTGCTGCCCTACTTTGCCGTGATGATCGGCCTGTCAGTGTATGGCGTTCACCGCTACACGATGGTCTACAACTATTACAAGAACCGCAAGAACTATAGTCCCGATCCGCCGCGGCACTTTGAGGAGCTGCCGCGCGTCACCGTCCAACTGCCCATGTTCAACGAGCAGTTTGTCATTGACCGGCTCATTGAGGCTGTATGCGCCATGGAGTATCCCAGCGACAAGCTTGAAATTCAGGTGCTGGACGACTCCACCGACGAAACCCAGGCCGTAGCCCAGGGCCTTGTCGATCGCTACGCTGCCCTGGGCCATCCCATTGTGTACATTCACCGCACCAACCGTTACGGCTACAAAGCCGGGGCGCTGGATGCCGGGCTCAAAGTCGCCAAAGGCGAATTTGTAGCCATCTTCGACGCCGACTTCGTTCCCCCGCCCGACTGGATCATGAAAGTGATTCATCACTTTGCCGAGCCCGAAATCGGCATGGTGCAGACCCGCTGGACCCACCTCAACCGCGACTACAGCATGTTGACCCGGATTGAGGCCATCCTCCTGGATGCCCACTTTGTCATGGAGCAAGGCGCCCGCTCCCGCTCCGGCGAATTCTTCAACTTCAACGGCACCGCAGGCATGTGGCGCGTCAAGGCCATTGCCGACGGCGGCGGATGGCAGCACGACACACTCACGGAAGACACCGACCTCAGCTACCGCTCGCAGATGGCCGGCTGGAAGTTCAAGTACCTGCCCGATGTCGAGTGCCCGGCCGAGTTGCCCATCGAGATGACCGCCTTCAAAACCCAGCAGGCGCGCTGGGCCAAGGGACTGATTCAGACTTCCATCAAAATTCTGCCCCTGGTCTTTCACTCCAACATCTCGCGCCGCAACAAGTGGGAGGCCGTCCAGCACCTCACCGCCAACCTCAGTTACCCGCTGATGATTATCATGACCGCGTTTCTCATTCCGGCCATGGTCTGCCGCTTTTACCAGGGCTGGTTCCAGATGCTGCTCATTGACTTTCCGCTGTTCACGGCATCCACCTTCTCCATCGCCGTGTTTTACCTGGCCAGCCAGCGCATCCTCTTCCCCAAGGACTGGAAGAAGACCTTCTACTATCTGCCCTTTCTCATGGCTCTGGGCATCGGCCTCACCGTCACCAACACCAAGGCGGTCATGGAAGCGCTGTTTGGCATCAAAAGCGCCTTTGTCCGCACTCCCAAGTTCCGCGTCGCCAAGAAGGGTGAAAAGTCCCAGGCCGCCAAGTACCGCAAGCGCCTGGTGCTGGCCCCGTGGATCGAGATGTTCCTGGGCTTCTACTTCTTTGTGGCCATTCTCTACACCTTCTCGAACCACAATTACTTCACCGCGCCGTTCCTGATTCTGTTTGTGATCGGCTACTGGTATACCGGCCTGATGAGCCTGCTGCAAGGCAGGTTTGAGCGCTGGAGGACCGGCAAGCCGGAAGCGCCGGATTCCAGCCCCAAGCCGTTCCCGGTGGGGGTGTGAGAAATGGCGAAGACCTCAACTGCCTGGCATTGAGGTCTTCGCCATCGATTCTATCGAGCTGCTATCTTGTTGCTTTCCACACTGCAATCAATACTGTGCTCTACTTCTGGTCTGAGATGCTTCGGATAAGTAGGGCCCTGATTTCCGGGCGTTTATCGCGTAATCCGGGCTAAACTATCCCTGAGGCGACCATGCTGACCGCCGAACAAGTTCGAGCCGCCCTTGAGACCCTTAGCCCGACAAAGGAAAAGGTTGATCTCGCCGTCAAGGCAGCCGTTGAGATCGCGCAGCCCTCGCGCGTGATCCTGTTTGGTTCATGGGCCCGTGGCGAGGCCAGGTGGGACAGTGACCTCGATCTAGCAGTCCTGCTCCCCGACTCCGCCGAGCCTCAGCTTGGGGAAATCCGCCGAGCCCTCCGCCGCAGACTCGATCAGGTGCCGATGACCATCGATCTTGTCCTCGCGACTGAGGGTTACGCAGGCAACTTTCGCGGCTCAGTCAACTCGATCTATCACCGGATTTTTCAAGACGGACAGGTGGCCTATGACCGGGCAAGTTAGTCAGGCACAGGTTTTGCTCATCAAGGCAGCGGAGGACGAAAAGACTCTTGTCGCTCCTGGCATCTCCGAGTCCATTCTTGGCTTTCATCCGCAACAGGCGGTCGAGAAGCTGATCAAGGCCCTCCTCTCCCAACTGAACGTCTCTTACGAGCGCACCCACGATCTTGGCCGCCTCAACACGCTGCTGCTCGCCGCAGGCGAGCGTTTGCCGACGACGCCGCTGGCCCTTAGCGAGTTGAATGACTTTGCAGTGGCCTATCGCTACGATCTTCTTTTTCAGGCCGCAGGCCCAGCCAAGGCAGACCAGATCGAAACCGTGCGCCTGATCCGAGAGCGTGTGGTGGCCCGCATCTCTGCGCTCTCCGCCACTCCCCAGCCCCCTCCGCTACAATAGTTACAAGCGCCTGCCGCGCCGGGGACTGGATTCCCGGCCCGCCAGGCGCATCAAAGCATATGCTAACCAAAAATTTACCGGAAGCTCTCACCTTCGATGACGTGTTGCTGGTTCCCGCTTACAGCGACGTGGTCCCCGTGCAGGTCAGCACGCAGACCCAGTTGACCCGCGCCATTACGCTGAACACCCCGCTGCTGTCGTCCGCGATGGACACGGTGACCGAGTCGCGCATGGCCATTGCCATGGCCCAGATGGGCGGCATCGGTATTGTGCACCGCAACCTGACCATCACGGACCAGGCCGGCGAAATCGACAAGGTGAAGCGGTCAGAAAGCGGCATGATCGTGGACCCGGTCACCATCGGGCCCGACCAGATGATTGGCGACGCGCTCGATGTGATGCGCCGCTACAAGATCTCCGGCGTGCCGGTGACGCAGGGCAAGAAGCTGGTGGGCATCCTGACCAACCGCGACCTGCGCTTTGAAACCCGCACCGACGTGCCTGTTGGCGACGTGATGACCAAGAAAGACCTGATCACGGTCCCCGTAGGCACTACGCTTGAAGATGCCGAGCTCATTCTGCACGAGCACCGCGTGGAAAAGCTGCTGGTGGTGGACGATCAGTACAATCTGAAGGGCCTGATCACGGTCAAGGACATCCAGAAAAAGCTCAAATACCCCAACGCCAGCAAGGACGAAAAAGGCCGGCTGCGCGTGGGCGGAGCTATCGGCGCCACGGGCGACTTTCTGGAGCGCGCGGCGGAACTGGTGCGCGCGCGCGCGGATGTGCTGGCCATTGACTCGGCGCATGGGCACTCCTCGCGCGTGCTTGAGGCGGTTCGCGAGGTCAAGAAACACTTCCCCAACGTGGGTCTGCTGGCCGGCAATGTGGCCACCTACGAGGGCGCAATGGCGCTGATCGAAGCCGGCGCGGACGCCATCAAGGTCGGCATCGGGCCCGGTTCCATCTGCACCACGCGCATGGTTACCGGCGCCGGGATGCCCCAGATCACGGCCATCTCCGAGGCCGCGCGCGCCGCGCGCGAGCATGGGATTCCGGTCATCGCCGACGGCGGCATCAAGTACTCCGGCGAGATCACCAAGGCCATTGCCGCGGGCGCCAGTTCGGTCATGATCGGCTCGCTGTTTGCCGGCGTGGACGAGAGCCCCGGCGAGACAATTCTTTACCAGGGACGCAGCTTCAAGAGCTATCGCGGCATGGGTTCCCTGACCGCCATGAGCCAGGGTTCCGGCGAGCGCTACTTCCAGAGCACATCCGACCTGGCCAGCGCAGAGATGGGAACCGAAGGCGTGGTGCAGCGCGAGCGCGCCAGCCAGAACCGTCTTGCCAAGTTTGTCCCCGAGGGCATCGAGGGACGCGTTCCCTACCGCGGACCGCTGGAATCGATGGTCTTCCAGCTTGTTGGCGGACTGCGTTCCGGCATGGGCTACCTGGGTTGCGCCACGATTGCGGAGCTGCAGGAGAAGGCGCAGTTTGTGCGCATCTCCGGCGCCGGCTTGCGCGAGAGTCACGTGCATGACGTGATCATCACGCGCGAGGCCCCTAACTACCATGTGGAGTAACCGGCGCGGTCTAAAATTCTGGATTGGCGTCTGGTGGCCGGTGGTGGCAAGCATCGCTGTGATCGCAATCGAGTCGTCAGAATCGTTCGGATCCGACCATACTTCACGGCCGTTGCGGATGATCTGGGAGGCGATTTTCGGGCGTGTGAGCAACGCGCAGTGGGACCTCATCCATCACCTGCTCCGCAAGTCCGGCCACTTCCTCGGCTATGGCGCCATCGGGCTGGCGTGGCTGCGCGCCTGGTGGATCACGCTGCCGCACTCGCGATTTCTTCAGGATGCGCTGCTGGCACTTTTCGGTACAGCGGTGTTAGCCGCCGCCGATGAGTACCACCAGTCCTTCCTGGCCAACCGGGGCTCGTCGCCCTGGGACGTTCTGCTGGACTGCTGCGGCGCTATCACGCTGCAATTTCTGGTCTACATCACCATGCGTCTGCTCCGGCCCAAGCGGCTGGCACGAGCGGCATAGGTACTTCATGTCCACAGCTCATTGAGCACTCGGGATAAGCCTCGAACTGAGTGAGTCACTTCCGGAATGCACACAAGCGGCAAACAAGCACGGGCGCATCCCTTGAGGGGATGCGCCCGTGTGACCTTCTGAGCGAAGGGTGAGACCGCTAGAGAGAAGCCGCTTTAGGCAGCGTCTTCCTTGCTGTCTTCCTTCTTGGTTTCTTCCAACTGCTTCTCCAACTCGGCGCGCTTCTTGGCCTTGATCTCGTCGCGCTTCTGGCGCTTGGCATCAAGCTGCTTTTCGGCGCCCAGCAGTTCGATGAAAGCCTTCTCGGCCCCGTCGCCCTTCTGGAAGCCGGTGCGGACGATGCGGAGATAGCCGCCCTGGCGATCGCCGTAGCGGGGAGCCACGGTTTCAAAGAGCCGCTCCACCGACTTGTCGGTCATGAGAAAGCTGAGGGCCTGACGGCGCGAGTGCAAATCGCCATTCTTGCCCAGGGTGATCATTTTTTCTACCAGCGGACGAACAGCCTTGGCCTTGGCCACGGTTGTTTCCACGCGGTCTTCCACGATGACGGACGTGACCAGGTTACGCAACAGTGCGCGGCGGTGGCTGGTGTTGCGTCCGAGCTTGAATCCTGCATTGCGATGGCGCATGGTGAAACTCTCTTTCGATAGCAGATGTCAGAGATCAGAGATCAGAGATCAGCAGTCAGTCAGCAATGAAAAAGCCGTGTCTACGGATTCGTCGAGAACTGATCTCTGATCTCTGAACCCTGATCTCTGTCTTAGAAGTTCTCGGTTTCGGTAGGCAACTGCAGGTCCACCGAATCCAGCGGTTCGTCCTCGTCGTCGTAGTGGTTGTAGCTGGCGGCGAGTGCGGCGGCGGGCGGAATGCTGGTGGGCCCGGGAACCGCGTTGCCGTTTTCGTCAATCTTCATGCCCAGCGACAAGCCCATCTGCGCAAGGATTTCCTTGATCTCGTTCAGGCTCTTGCGGCCAAAGTTCTTGGTCTTCAGCATCTCGGCTTCAGTCTTCTGCACCAGTTCGCCGATGGTCTGAATGTTGGCGTTTTTGAGGCAGTTGTAGCTGCGGACTGAAAGCTCGAGCTCTTCGACAGAGCGGTTGAGGTTGTCGTTGCGCAGCAGGACGCGGCCTTCTTCACCGCGCGCCTCGGCTTCGATTTCCTCTTCGAAGTTGATGAAGATATTCATGTGGTCCTTGAGCAGCTTGGCGGCCAGGCCGACGGCGTCGGCGGGCAGCACGGCCCCGTTGGTCCACACTTCCAGGGTCAGCTTGTCATAGTCGGTGATCTGTCCCAGACGGGCTGCCTCCACAACATAATTCACGCGGCGCACCGGAGAGTGAACTGAATCCACGGGGATGAAGCCCAGGCCCAGGTCGGCGTCAAAGTTCTTATCGGCGGAGATGTAGCCGCGGCCTCTCTTGAGGCGCATTTCCATGTCCAGCTTGCCGCCCTCGGACAGCGTGGCAATATAGACGTTCTTGTCCAGGATCTCCACGTCGCCGTCGGCTTCAATCATGCCGGAAGTGACGACGCCGGGCTGGTCGGCGCGCAGATACAGCGCCTTGGGGCCCTCGCCCGTGAGCTTGAAGGGAACCTGCTTGAGGTTCAGGATGATGTCCGTGGCGTCTTCAACCACGCCGGTGATGGACTGGAACTCGTGGAGCACGCCTTCGATGCGAATCGCAGTTACAGCGGCGCCCTCGATGGAGCTGAGCAGGGTGCGGCGCAAAGCGTTGCCGATGGTGGTGCCAAATCCGCGCTCAAACGGCTGGGCGCTGAACTTGCCGAATGTGTCGGTAAGCGTCTCGGCATCCAGTGCCAGGCGCTTCGGTTTTTGAAATCCTCTCCAAAGCATATCTTGGTCTCGTTTCCCGCACGGCATGTACGTCGCGATGCATTTTGCGGCGGCCGCGCAAGTTCTCCTTCGTTTGGAATTCAGTTGTCAGTGGTCAGTTGTCAGTTTTCAGTTAAAAGCCCGGTACAGCAATAGGCCAAAAACTGATCACTGACAACTGAAAACTGAAAACTGTGCTACTTGCTGTACAGTTCGACGATCAGCTGTTCGTTGACCGGCAGATTGACGTCCGCGCGCTTGGGCAGATGCAGAATGCGCCCGGTCAGTGTTTCAAAGTTCATCTCAAGCCATGAGGGAAGCGGGTTCTGGGCGGCATACTGCGAGCCCTGCTCCACGATCAACAACTTTTTGGCGTCTTCGCGGATGGCGATTTCGTCGCCCACGTTCACCTGGTAGGAAGGGATGTTGACCTTGCGTCCGTTGACCGTAACGTGGCCGTGACGAACCACCTGGCGAGCCTGACGGCGGGAGATGGCAAATCCGAGACGGAAAGCCACGTTGTCCAGGCGGCGCTCCAACTGCTGGATGAGCAATTCGCCGGTGACGCCGCTGGCGCGGTTGGCCTTTTCGTAGTACTCGCGGAACTGGCTCTCCAGCGTGAAGTACATACGCTTGGCCTTCTGCTTTTCATGCAACTGCAGGCCGTAGCCCACGATCTTGGCCTTGCGGTCTTTGCCGTGCATGCCGGGAGCAAAGTTACGCTTCTCCAGCGGGCAACGGTCCGAGAGGCACTTGGTGCCCTTCAAAAATAGCTTGGTGCCTTCGCGACGGCAAAGGCGGCAGACTGCTCCGGTATAACGTGCCATTTCTTCTCCTGACTTCGGATGACGGCCGGTTTACGTGTCTAGAGGACATTTCGTCCCGGCCCGGGTCTAGCTATTAGCTTTTAGCTTCTAGCTATTAGCTCGTTCTTGCCGTGGTGGAAGCATTCAAATCTCCCCGTGACAAGCTAAGAGCTAACAGCTAAAAGCTGGAAGCTGCTTCTTACACTCTCCGCCGCTTGGGTGGACGGCAACCGTTGTGCGGTACCGGCGTCACGTCGCGGATGGAGCGTACTTCCACACCGGCGGCAGCCAGGGCGCGGATGGCCGACTCGCGGCCTGAACCCGGACCCGCAACCCGAACATCGACCGCGCGCAAGCCGTGATCGCGGGCCAGGCTGGCGGCATTCGAGGCCGCCTGCTGCGCCGCGAACGGCGTGCCCTTGCGCGAACCGCGGAAGCCGAGCGAACCCGAACTCTTCCAACTGAGCGTGTTGCCCACCGGATCGGTGATGGTGACGATGGTGTTGTTGAACGTAGCCTGAATGTGCGCAATGCCAAACGGCACATTCTTGCGCTCGCGTTTTTTGAACTTCTTGTTTTTGGAGGCCTTGCCGGCTCCAGACTTCTCTGGTTTCGCCATTAGGTTTTACCCGTCGCTTTCTTTTTGCCGGCAACTGTGCCCTTGCGCGGACCCTTGCGGGTGCGGGCATTGGTGTGGGTGCGCTGACCGCGAACCGGCAGCGACCTGCGGTGACGGTTGCCGCGGTAACTCTGGATGTCGATGAGGCGCTTGATATGCATCTGGACGTCCTTGCGCAGGTCGCCCTCCACATTTCCTTCGTCCTCGATCACCTGGCGGATACGGTTGACCTCGTCCTCGCCCAGATCCTGGATCTTCTTGAAGGGATCAACATTCGCCTTCTCCAGAATCTTGAGCGCGCGGGGATCCCCGATGCCAAAGATGTAAGTGAGCGCGATTCGTGCCTGCTTGTTGCGGGGCAGATCGACGCCAGCTATACGTGCCATTCTTGTTTCCTTTGCCGCTTCAGGTTGTGTGCCCCCGGCCTTAACCGGTTCGCACGGTGTGTGCGGATTGTCTCCAGGGGTTCATCGCAAGCCTTGACCCAGGCTAACTAGCCCCTTTTCAGTGGTCAGTTTTCAGTGGTCAGTGATCAGTTTCATCCTTGCTTGTTCATGCGGGATTTGACTGTTCACTGCCGGCTGGTCCCTGTTCACTTTGGCGGAGGTTCCGCAATTGCCAGTCCCGACTAGCCCTGGCGCTGCTTGTGCTTTGCGTTCTCGCAGATCACCCTGACCACCCCACGGCGGGTGATGACCTTGCACTTGACGCAAATCTTTTTTACAGATGCCCGAACTTTCATTGCTGCTGCCCTTCCTGCAAGCCGTTAGCTGTTAGCCATTAGCTATTAGCCCTGTTCTTGCAATTCTAATTTCTTCAACTTCCAACCAAAAAGCTAATAGCTAAAAGCTAAGAGCCGAAGGCTATTTGTAGCGGTAGACAATTCGTCCGCGATTCAGGTCGTAGGGACTCAACTCCACGGCCACGCGGTCGCCGGGCAAAATACGGATGAAGTTCTTCCGCATTCTTCCCGAGACATGGGTCAGCACCTCGTGATTGTTCTCGAGTTTGACCTTGAACATGGCATTCGGCAGGGTCTCTGTGACTACTGCCATTACCTCAATCGCGTCTTCCTTCGACAAACTGTGTCCCGCCTCCGGCCCGCTCGTGCGCACCGGCCTGTTATCCCGAGCGTGCTACTCGGTTAAAACTCTCGCCCCGGTGGCGGTCACCGCCACCGAGTGCTCAAAATGAGCGCTCATGCTTCCATCCGTAGTCACCGCGGTCCAGCCGTCTTCAAGCACCATAACGCCCGGCTTGCCGGCATTGACCATGGGCTCGATGGCAATCACCATCCCCGCGCGCAACTTCATGCCGCGGCCCGCCTGGCCGAAATTCGGCACCTGCGGATCTTCGTGCATATGGACGCCGATGCCGTGGCCGACAAAATCCCGAACCACCGTAAAACCCTCGGCCTCGACCACCCCTTGCACCGCGGCGCCGATGTCGCCCAGGGTCGCCCCCGGCCGCACCTCCGCAATGCCCGCGTGCAGCGACGCTTCCGTCACCTTGAGCAGCCGCGCCGTATCCGCGTCGATGGCGCCAACCGGCACCGTAATGGCCGCATCCCCGTAGAAGCCGTCCACGATGGCTCCAAAATCCAGCGAAACGATGTCGCCTTCCTTCAGAACCCGCTTGGGCGACGGAATGCCGTGCACCACCTCGCTGTTGACCGAGGCGCACAGCACGCACGGAAACCCGCCATACCCTTTAAAAGCCGGCTTGACACCCAACTCGTCCAGCCGGGCCACTGCAATCTTTTCCAGGTCCATCGTGGTCACGCCGGGCTTTACATGGCCGCGCAACAATTCCAGCACATCGCGGACCACCTGGCCAGCGCGGCGCATCTTTTCGATCTCCTGAGACGACTTCAGTACAACAGCCAACCCGATCCAGCTTTCAGTGATCAGTTGTCAGTTGTCAGTTACCAGCAAGCCCGCCACAACAGTGTTATGGCTGAAAACTGATAACTGAGTACTGACAACCAGTTCGTAACGCACAAACCACCGTCCGGCTGCGCTATTGGCGCATCCGCTCGACGGCGGCAACAATTCCGGCCGCTATTGCTGCAATCGGCCGGTCTCCATCCACTTCAGCGAAACGTCCCAGAGCCCGGTAGTGCTCGACTACTGGCGCGGTCAAGGCTTCATAAGCGCGCATGCGCTCCTTGAAAACCTCTTCCGTGTCATCGGCTCGCTGGACAAGCGCCGCTCCCTCTACATCGCAAAATCCATCCTTTTTCGGCGGATTCATGTGAACGTTGTAGATGGTCTGGCAGACAGGACAGTTCCTGCGCCCCGTAATCCGGCGCAGTAACTGATTATAGTCCACATGGATGCTGACGGCAATCACCGGCATAGCCTTGGCGTTGGCCGCAAGACGTCCATCCAGCCATCCAGCCTGGCCCAGCGTGCGCGGGAAACCGTCAAGAATGTAGCCATTGGCGGTGTCGGGCTGCTGCAGGCGTACTGCCACCATCTCGTCCACAAGAGAGTCGGGAACCAGTTCCCCGCGTCCCATGATCTCCTTGGCAACCTGGCCCAGAGAAGTTTTTTGGGCCACATTGCCGCGCAGCAGATCGCCGGTGGAAATCTGCGGGATACCCCAGATTTTCACCAATTCCTTGGCCTGGGTCCCCTTGCCCACACCCGGCGCGCCCAACAAAAGAATCGGGCCGGGAACGGTTTTTGAGTCCGCCGCCCGGCCGCTTTCCACAGTACTTGAAGATGAAGACATTACCAGGTTTTCCTTCCGCGAATGCGACCGGAGCGAGGGGAAAAGCCGTCATAATGCCGCATGATCAGCTGCGATTCGATCTGGTTGACGGTATCCATGGCCACACCCACGACGATCAGAAGTGAGGTGCCGCCAAAGTAGAAGTTGACCCCCAAACCATGCGTTGTCCAGGTCGGCAGAGTCTCAAAGACCCGGCCGATCAGCCACAATTTGTCAAAGCGGATGCCCGAGATCAGGAAGGTGGGAATCAGCGTGATCGCAATCAGATAGACCGCGCCGACCAGCGTAATCCGGGTAAGAATGTCGTTGATGAAGTCCGAGGTGCGCTTGCCAGGCCGGATGCCGGGGATGAACGATCCCGACTTGCGGAAGTTGTCGGCAATATCGTCCGGCTTCATGATGATGGACACATAGAAGTATGCGAAGAACACGATGAACAGCATGTTGAGCAACACATACCACGGATAGCCGGGCGCCAGCGCCTGAAAGACGGGTTCCAGGAAGCGGTTGTTCTGCACGAACTCTGTCTGCCCGAAGAGCATGGGCGCCGAAAGCAGGGACTGCGCGAAAATGACCGGCATCACGCCGCCGGAGTTCACCTTCAGCGGCAGGTGGCTCGACTGTCCGCCCATCATGCGGCGGCCTACAATGCGCCGTGCGCTCTGGATGGGAATGCGCCGCTCCGACCGCTCGACGAAGACGATGAAGGCCACCACGGCCGCCATAGCCGCCACCAGCAGGATGACCGCAAGGATCGTGAACGATCCCCAGGCGTTGGTCTGGATTTTCTGATACAGTTCGCCGATGCCGCGAGGCAGGCCGGCCACGATGCCGGTGAAGATGAGCAGGCTCATGCCGTTGCCGATGCCGCGATCGGTAATTTGCTCGCCCAGCCACATGATGAAGGCCGTACCCGTGGTCAGCGTCAGCACCGTCAACAACACAAAGCCGGGACCGGGATTGAGCACCAGGCCCTGTTTGGTGAGGATGGCCGCAATGCCGATGGACTGCAGGCAGCCCAGCAGCACGGTCATATAGCGGGTCCACTGGGTGATCTTGCGACGGCCCAGTTCGCCTTCCTTCTGGATGCGCGCCAGTGGCTCATACACCACGGTCAGAAGCTGGAAGATGATGGAAGCCGTGATATACGGCATGATGCCGAGGGCGAAGATGGTCATGCGGCGCAGGTTGCCGCCGCCAAACAGATCCATCAGTCCCAGAGCCGAGCCGCTCTGCTGGTTGAAGAGCTGCTCCAGCAGATGGGTGTTGACGCCAGGCGTGGGAATCCATGCGCCCAGCCGGTATATGGCAAGAATGCCAAACGTGAAGAGAACCCGCTTGCGCAGGTCGGGAATCCGGAAGATATTGAGAAACTTCTCAAGCATTTTTGGTTGTCCGCTTCAGGGCGTCTGCCGCCGCTTGCATCTTTGCCACAGGTTATCTTACCCGCGTACCGCCTGCCGTGTCCCAACTCACAACCTGCTGCTTGCCCCGGGTCTCTTCTGCCGTGGCAGCGAGACCCGGAGCAGCAAGCCTAAGCTGCTTCCGGAGCCGGAGCCGGACCGCCCACAAGCACAGCCTTGCCACCGGCCTTTTCGATCTTCTCGATTGCCGATTTGGAAAACTTGTGCGCGTGAATCGTGACTGCCGCAGTCAGCTCGCCGGAGCCGAGAATCTTGATCAGCGCCCTCTTGCTGGAGGACAGGCCAAGCTTCTTGTAGTCTTCCAGACCGACCTCAGCCACTTCGAGGGCCGCAATCCTGTCCAGATTGACTACCGCGTATTCGGTGCGGAAGATGTTGATAAAGCCGCGCTTGGGCAGGCGGCGGTGCAGCGGCATCTGGCCGCCTTCAAAACCGCGCATCAGGCTGAAGCCGGAGCGCGAACCCTGGCCCTTGTGGCCGCGCGCTGAGGTTTTGCCCATGCCGGATCCCATACCCCGGCCCACACGCTTGCGCCCGGTGTTAGCCTTCTTGGGCGCGCGTAAATTCGAAAGATTCTTTGCCATGATTTCCTCGCTGTAGCGCCGGGGACTGGGTGTCCAGCCGTCCGACTCGCGTTATGTGAAGCTTCCAGCTGTGAGCTATCAGCTTATGGGTCGAGAGCTCACGGTGTGCGCTCCCGCATGAAAAAGCCTGGAACTAGTCCTCGAGAATGCGAACCAGGTGCGGAATGGCTTTCACCATGCCACGGGTCGAATCTGTGTCAACGCGCTCGACAATCTGGTTGAGCCGCGTAAAGCCCAGGCCTTTGACCACGGCCTTGTGCTTGGCGGGCGTGGAGTTCTTGGAGCGGTAGTATTCAATGCGAATCATCTTGGTCTCAGCCATGGCTTAGAGCTCCTCTACGGACTTGCCGCGCGCAGCCGCCACTTCGGCCCGGTCGCGCAACTGTATCAGCGCGTCGAACGTGGCCTTGACGACATTGTGCGGGTTCGGCGAGCCGAGGCTCTTGGTGAGCACGTTCTGCACACCGGCCGAGGTCATCACCGCGCGCACCGCGCCGCCGGCAATCACGCCTGTGCCTTCGGGAGCCGGCTTCAGCAGCACCTGTCCGGAGCCGAAACGGCCCAGAACCAGATGCGGAATCGTGGTTTCTGTCAGGTTGATCCGGACCAGGTTCTTCTTGGCGGCCTCGATCCCCTTGCGAATCGCCTGGGGAACTTCCTTGGCCTTGCCGGAACCGTGGCCCACCACCCCTGCGGCGGCGTCGCCTACAACCACCAGCGCGGCAAACGACATATTCTTGCCGCCCTTGACCACCTTGGTCACGCGATTGATGGACACCACCTGATCCTTCAGGTTGTACTGGTTGGCATCGAGTTTCTTCTTCAAGATCGTCATTGCTCTCTCGTCTCTTTTTAGCTGCTAGCTGCTAGCTTCTAGCTCCTAGCCTCTAGCTGATCTCGCTGACACCAAGCTCATCGACTTACGGCGATAAGCTAGCAGCTAGAAGCTAGTGGCTAGCAGCTTCCTTAAAACTCCAGACCCGCCTCGCGCGCAGCATCGGCCAACGCCTTGATGCGCCCGTGATAGAGGTAGCCGCCGCGATCGAAGACCACCTTCTTGATGCCCTGCTTCACGGCCAGCTCGGCCACTGCCTTGCCGATCTCCTTGGCCGAGGCCACGTTGCCGCCGGTCTTGAGCCTCAAACCCAGCGTGGATGCGGAAACCAGGGTCGTGCCTGCCTGGTCGTCGATCACCTGCGCGTAAATGTGGTTCAGCGAGCGGTAAACATTCAGCCGCGGCCGTTCAGCGGTACCCGCCAGCTTGCGGCGGATGCGATCGTGAATGCGCTGGCGGATTGCATTTCTTTTGGTCTGCGTAATCATGGTCTCTCGTTCCTATCGGCGGAGCCGCCCGGCGGCCCCGTTCGGTTTGAATTTCAGCTTCGAGTTTTTAGCTTCCAGCCTCTAGCTAAGAGCTAGAAGCTAGAGGCTGGAAGCTGCATTTCTTACTTCGCGCCCGTCTTGCCGGCCTTCTTCTTCAGCTTCTCGTCCGAGTAGCGCACGCCCTTGTTCTTGTACGGATCGGGCTTGCGCAACGAACGCATATCAGCCGCAACCTGGCCCACCTTCTGCCGATCGATGCCGGAGATGGTCAGATGCGTCTGCTTGGGATCGATTGCTACCTCGATGCCCGAAGGCAGCGGAACTTCAATGGGGTGCGAGTAACCCAAAGTGAAGACGACCGTTCCCTTGCCCTTCAACTCGGCGCGGTAGCCGATGCCCACAATGTCCAGCTCGCGGGTCCAGCCCTTGGTGACGCCCTGGACCGCATTGAAAACCAGCGCGCGCGTCAGGCCGTGAAATGCGGCATGTTTGTCGCTGTCGCGGTTCACGTGCAGTTCCCCGCCGACGGTCTCCAGGCTGATTCCATCGGCGATCAGCGCCGATACCTTGCCCTTGGGCCCTTCGACAACAACCGTATTGCCCTCAACCTTGTACTTGACGCCTGCGGGCAGCAGGATCGGCTTTTTTCCAATACGCGACATGGTTTCAATCCTTTGTCGGCTTGCGAGTCCCGAGAAGCCGTTGTCAGCGATCAGTTTTCAGTGATCAGCTTCAACATTTCATCGTTCCACTGCAGCCCGTAAAACCAGTGATCAGTTTTCAGTCGTCAGTTTTCAGTCTCGTCGATGTGACTGACAACTGATGACTGATGACTGACAGCTGTACTTACCAAACTTCGCAGAGCAGCTCGCCGCCCACGCCTTCGCGGCGTGCCTGGCGTCCGGTCATGACGCCCTTGGGCGTAGTCATGATCGAGATGCCGAGACCGCCCTGAACGCGCTTGATCTCGTCATGGCCGATATAGACGCGGCAGCCGGGACGCGAGATGCGCGCCAGGTCGCGAATAGCCGCTTCCGTGCCGCCGTACTTCAGGTACACGCGGAGCACCAGCTTGCCTTCTTCTTCCTGGGTCTTGTAGTTCGAGATATAGCCCTCTTCCTTGAGAATGCGGGCAATCTCGGTCTTCAGCTTCGAAGCCGGAACATCCAGCTTCTGATGACGCGCCCGGATCGCATTCCGGATCCGCGCCAGAAAATCTGCTACTGGGTCGGTCAGACTCATTCCTTCTCCTTCATTCCCCGTTCGTCCACAAAAGCGGAAACCTGCGGGAATGCCTGCTGCAGTTATCAGTTTTCAGTCGTCAGTTTTCAGTAGAGGCCCGTTCGTTCTGTGGCCGTATGTCAGCTTTCCACGCGGCTAGCTGACAACTGAAAACTGATAACTGGCAACTGTCGTTCTTACCAGCTCGACTTGACGACGCCGGGAATCTCGCCCTTGAGCGCCAATGCCCGGAAACACAGGCGGCAGATACCGAACTTGCGCAGAAAGCCGCGCGGCCTTCCGCAGAGTTGGCACCGATTGTGCTTGCGGCAGCTGAACTTCGGCTTCCGCGCGTCTTTCACCCGTTTTGCTGTAGTTGCCATAAATCCTCATCAACCTCAGCTATTAGCTTCTAGCTATTAGCTTTTAGCTTGTTCCTTGAGCGTCCTGCTTCTGCGCTTCCAAAACAAACCCGAATTCGTGTTGCCTCTTTCGCTCGTCCCGCATTGATCGAGCTAATAGCTAAAAGCTAATGGCTAATAGCTGTTCTTACGCGCCCTGCCGGAAGGGCATTCCAAAGTGCTTCAGCAACGCACGCGCCTGGTTGTCGTCCTTGGCCGTGGTCACAATGGTGATGTTCATGCCTTTCAGCTTCTCCACCTTGGAGTAATCGATCTCCGGGAAGATCAGCTGGTCGCGCAGGCCGAGCGTATAGTTGCCGCGCCCGTCAAAACTCTTGGTTGAAACGCCGCGGAAGTCCCTGACCCTGGGCAGCGCCGTTGAAATCAGCCGGTCGAGAAACTCGTAGGCTTTTTCATTGCGCAGCGTGACCATGGCGCCGATCGACATGCCTTCGCGCACCTTGAAGGCCGCAATCGATTTTTTCGCCTTGGTGGTCACCGGCTTCTGTCCGGTGATCGCCATCAGGTCGCCCACCAGGGGATCGAGCAGCTTGGTGTTCTGCGTTGCCTCGCCCAGACCCATGTTGATCACGATCTTTTCGAGCTCGGGCACCGCCATCGGATTATCAAGCCCCAGCTCCTTTTGCAGAGCCTGCTTGATTTCCTTGTGATACTTCTCTTTCAACCTTGCCGTCATGTTCCGTTACTCTCTTTCTTCCGGCTCCCGGAGTGGCCCGCGCATCTGGTGGCCGTTTACCGTTGCGGAAGGGGTTGGCCGGGACTGCCTGAGCGCTTAGGCTCGCGCAGTCCCGGCTTGGGGTCCCGCTACTTTTTGGTGGGCAGCGTCTGCCCGCACTTCTTGCACACCCGAACCTTGGTGGCGCCTTCAACCTTGTAGCCCACGCGCACCGGCCCGCAGTTGGAGCAGACGACCGCGACGTTCGAGACGTTGATCGGCGATTCCTGCTCGGCAATGCCGCCCTTGGTCCGCTGGCCCTGCTTGCTGGAGACCGTCTTCTTGACTACCCGGACGTGCTCGACCAGCACGGTTCCCTTGTCGGGGAAGACGCGCAGCACCCGGCCCGTCTTGCCGCGGTCAGAGCCCGTGAGGACCTTGACCGTATCGTTGCGATGAACATTCAAACTCTGCATCTTCTTCTCCAAAAAACAGGGGTCAGAGATCAGGGATCAGAGATCAGAAATTCTCTGACGCTGCCTTCATCCCAGCCAAATCAAAACTCCGACTCGGCACAAACACCCAAAACATCGTTGAAAACTGACCTGAATTGTCTGCCTACTCTGCAGCGGTCAACGATCCATCAAACTGATCCCTGACCCCTGATCTCTGATCCCTGCTCCTAAACGACTTCCGGGGCCAGCGAAACGATCTTCAGAAACTTCTTTTCGCGCAGCTCGCGGGCCACCGGCCCAAAGACACGCGTGCCCACCGGCTCGTGCGCGTCGTCGATCACCACGGCCGCGTTTTCATCGAACCGGATATAGGTTCCGTCGCGCCGGCGGTACTCCTTGCGGGTGCGGACGATAACCGCCTTCACCACTTTGCCCTTTTTGATGGTGCCGTCGGGCGAGGCTTCCTTGACGGCCGCGGTCACGATGTCGCCGAGACCCGCCTTCTTGCCCAATCCGCCGCCCAGCGGCAGAATCACTTGCAGCTTGCGCGCGCCGGAGTTGTCGGCCACCGCGAGCATGGTTCTCATTTGCACAGCCATGGGTTCTTCTCCTTCTCGCTCGAGCTAGTTTGCGGCTTGGTTTGCTGTCTTGACCGCCGCGTCTTCAATCTGGCCGAGCGACGAACGCCGCACGATCTCTTCCAGAGTCCACCGCTTGAGCTTGCTCAGCGGACGCGTCTCGCGAATACGCACCACATCGCCCATCCGCGCCGAACTCTGCTCGTCGTGGGCATAAAACTTCTTCGTGCTGCGCACGATCCGTTTGTACTTGGTGTGGGCCTTGCGCATTTCAACCTCGACCACAATAGTCTTCTGCATCTTGGTCGAAACCACCTGCCCAACCTTCTCGTTACGCCGCGCTCCAACTGCCGCCGGCGCCTGTACTGCTTCTTGAGTCGCCGTCATTTAGAGGGCTCCCTTCTTGCTTTCCGCGGATGCGTCTGCATCGGCAGCAGCACCCTGGACGCCCAGCTCGCGCTCGCGGGCCACGGTCTTGATTTGCGCAATCTCCTTGCGCAGTTGGCGGAGCTTTTTCACTCCGTCGTTCTGCCCCAGCGAGACCTGAAAGCGAAGCCGGAAAAGCTGCTCGGAGGTTGTCTTCTCCTGGTGCGCCAATTCTTCGTCGCTCAAATTGCGAATCTTTGCGAGTTCCATCTTTTCCTAGCTCCTAGCTTCTAGCTGCTAGCTTCTAGCCCCATCCCGCTTGCGCATAACCCTTCGATTCATCATGAAGAGCCAGAAGCTAAGAGCTAAAAGCTGATTTACTTGACCTCGGCAACGACCTTCTCAGCACCCGGCCGCATCACGAACTTGGTTCTGAGCGGCAGCTTGTTCGATGCCAGACGCATGGCCTCCTGCGCAATCTCCGGAGCGACCCCTTCCATTTCGAAGAGGATCTTGCCCGGCCGCACCACCGCAACCCAGTGGTCCAGCGCGCCTTTGCCCGAGCCCATGCGGACTTCGGCCGGCTTCTTGGTAATCGGCTTGTCCGGGAACAGGCGCAGCCAGATCTTGCCGCCGCGCTTGATGAAACGGGTCATGGCGATACGGCTGGCCTCGATCTGCCGGTCGGTTATGTAACCGCACTCCAGAACCTTCAACCCGTACTCACCGAACGACAGGGAGGAGCCGCGCCACGCCTTGCCCCGGCGCTTGCCCTTCTGCTGTTTGCGGTACTTCACCTTCTTTGGCATCAACATAGCGAAAACCTCGAACGAAGTTGTCAGTTGTCAGTCTTCAGTTGTCAGCCTGCCGTCTGCCTACTGGGCGTTCCGGCCACTCACAACAAACTTCCGACAACCAACCGTCTCAAATCTGGCAACAAACAACTGATCACTGACAACTGATCACTGATAACTGCTCTTAAAATACCGACGTGCCTACCGGAGGCGTCTGACGGCGCTTCTGCTCGTAGATATCGCCGCGATAGATCCAGGTCTTCACGCCGATAACGCCATATGTCGTGTGCGCTTCGGTAAACCCGTAGTCGATGTCCGCGCGGAGCGTGTGCAGCGGCAAACGGCCCTGCAGATACCACTCGGAACGGGCAATTTCGTTGCCGTTCAAGCGGCCCGAAACACGCACCTTGATTCCCTTGCAGCCGAAGCGCAGCGCCGAGTCCACGCTTTTGCGCATGGCGCGGCGGAAACTGACGCGCTTTTCCAACTGCAGAGCGATGTTCTCCGAGACCAGCTGTGCGTCCAACTCCGGCTTGTTCACTTCGATGATGTCGATGAACACGTCGCGGCTGGTGCGCTTGCCGAGCTCGGTCTTGAGCTTCTCGATCTCCGCGCCCTTGCGGCCGATTACGATACCCGGCCGTGCGGTGCGGATCAAAAAGCGCAGCTTGTTGCCCGGCCGCTCGATTTCCACCGAGCTGACGCCCGCAGCCTTCAGCTTGTCGCGGAGCTCAGCCTTGAGCTTCACGTCCTCGACCAGGAGCTTGTCATAGTCGCGCTCAGAGAACCAGCGCGAACGCCACGGCTTGTTCACTCCCAGCCGGAATCCGTAAGGATGGACTTTCTGTCCCATACTTTTCCTCTCAAAACCTCTAGGCCTTCTTGCTGGCCTGTTTCTTGGTTGCCGAAGCTTTCTTTGCCGCCTTGGGCGCCGCTGCCGGCTCCTTGGACTTCGCCTTGGATGCCTTGGGCGCCTTGACTGCCGCGGGCGCCGCTTCCGGCTCCTCGACCTTGGTCACCAGGCCCGCCTTTGCCGCGCGCTCGGCCACTGAAAGTATGATGTGGGTAAGCCTGCGCTGGTAGCGGAAGGCTCTCCCCATCGGGGCCGGACGGATGCGCTTCATGCGCGGTCCTTCGTTGGCCAGGGCCAGCTTGACGTAGAGATTGTCCACGTCCAGATCGATGCCCCGCTCGCCGGCCACATACTTGGCGTTGTCCACCGCCGAGGTCAACAGCTTGTGGATCACCGGGGCAATGCGCTTCTTGGTGAAGGCTGCTGTCGCCAGCGCCTCCTCGACCCCCCGGCCCTTGATCAGATCCAGCACCAGCCGCGCCTTTTGCGGCGACACGCGCTGGAACCTGGCCTCGGCCCTGTATTCCTTTGTCTCGACTGCCATTGGTATGTCCTCAAATCAGCTACTAGCTTCTAGCCACTAGCTTCTAGCTTGTTCCGTTCCTAACAAGCTTTAGCTCCGGCGCCCGCTGGCCGAATGCCAGGAGCATGAAGCTGAAAGCTGCATTCTTTACCGCGGCTTGGCGCCGGCTTCGGCAGCCTTGCTTCCACCGGTGTGTCCCTTGAACGTACGCGTCGGCGCAAACTCGCCCAGCTTGTGTCCCACCATGTTCTCGGTCACGTACACCGGAACAAACTTTTTGCCGTTATGCACGGCGATCGTGTGGCCCACGAACTCGGGAAAGATCGTCGAGCGCCGTGACCAGGTCTTGACCACTTTCTTGTCGTTGGCCTGGTTGAGCACCTCGATCTTGACGGTCAGATGCGCATCTACAAACGGGCCCTTCTTTGTCGAACGTGCCATAAACCTTAGCTCCTAGCTTCTAGCCTTTAGCTTCTAGCTTTTCTTGCCCAAGCTAGCTACCTGGCTATTGCCCAAATTCTTGACCTGCCGGATTTAGCTAAAAGCTAGAAGCTAGAAGCTAAAAGCTGCTTTTCCTACTTCGCCCGGCGGCTGACGATGAACGCGTCGGTCCGCTTGTTGTTGCGTGTCTTGTAGCCGCGTGTCGGCTGGCCCCACGGGGTCACCGGATGACGGCCGCCCGAGGTTTTGCCCTCGCCGCCGCCGTGCGGATGGTCTACCGGATTCATGACGACACCGCGGTTGGCTGGACGAATGCCCTTCCAGCGATTGCGTCCCGCCTTGCCGATGGACACATTCTCATGATCCGTGTTGCCCACCTGGCCAATCGTGGCCAGGCAATCGACCAACACCTTGCGGGTCTCGCCGGAAGGCAGCTTGAGCAGGGCGTAATCGCCCTCCTTAGCCACTAACTGCGCCTGCGTCCCGGCCGAACGCGCCATCTGCGCGCCCTTGCCCGGCCGAAGCTCAATGGCGTGAACCGTGGTGCCGGAAGGAATGTTCTTGAGCGGCAGCGCGTTGCCGACCAGGATGTCGGCATCCGGTCCGGAACTCACCGTGGCGCCCACTTTGAGGCCAACCGGCTGCAAGATGTAACGCTTGTCGCCGTCTGCGTAGTGCACCAGCGCGATGCGGGCCGAGCGGTTGGGATCGTATTCGATCGTAGCCACCCTCCCCGGCACGCCGTACTTGTCGCGCTTGAAGTCGATCAGCCGCAGCATCTGCTTGTGGCCGCCGCCCTGATGGCGGATCGTCATATCACCCTGATTGCGCCGTCCGCCGGTGCGCTGCTTGACCGCCAGAAGCGGTTTGTGCGGCTTGTCCGTCGTCAGGTCGTCGTTGACCAGCGAGGTCTTGAAGCGCAACGTCGGCGTTATCGGTCTGTATGTCTTGATAGGCATTGTCTTTGTCCTGAAGTGCTGACGCTCAATGGCTGCGCCGCTCTCCCCGTTTCTCCGGAATCCGGCTATTTCTCTCGGGTCCCGATAGTCCTTCAACCTGGCCCTGTCCCGCGGCCAGACAACCCTTAAAGGTTGCTCACGTACTCAGGCAGCTTTTCCCCGGCTTTCAGCCGGACATAAGCTTTCTTCCAGTCCGGACGGAAGCCGGCGAACTTTCCGCGGCGGCGTTCCTTGCCAACCACGTTCGCAGTGCGGACCCCGGACACCTTCACCTTGAAGAGCGCCTCGACGGCCTGCTTGACTTCGGTCTTGGTTGCATCGGGGGCTACGTCAAAAACCAGCGTCCCCTCGGTTTCCTTTACGCCAAGGCCCTTTTCTGTAATCAGCGGGCGGCGAATCACGGTATAAAGATTGGGCATTATGCTGCCTCCGTGTGCGCGGCGAGCTTGCGCTTCGACGCATTTTTCTCAAGCATCTCGGTCAACTGCTCCAGGGCGGCGACAGAGAAGACAGCCCGCTCGTAGCGCAGCAGATCGTAAGGATGCACTTCGTTGTTGAGCACCAGCTCCACGCCTTCGAGGTTGCGCGCGCCCAGCAGCAGATTGCGGGTCAGCGTCTTGCCGTTCTCAACCAGCAAAGCAGTGCGGGTCACGTCCAGCTTGTCCAGTGCGGCGCGGTAGAGCTTGGACTTGGCATCCTTCAGCTCCAGCGAATCCACCACGGTCAGCTTGCCGTCGGCCAGCTTGGAGGCCAGCGCGGAGCGCAGTGCGCCCAGCAGCTTCTTGCGCGGAAAAGCGTAGTCGTAGCTGCGCGGCTGCGGTCCATGGACCGTGTAGCCGTGACGCCACAGAGGAGAGCGCACCGAACCGATACGCGCCCGGCCCGTGCCCTTCTGCTTCCAGAGCTTCTTGCCGGAACCGGCTACCGAGGTGCGGTTCTTGGTGGCGGCCGTGCCCTGGCGCAGTGCGGCGCGGTAGTGCTTGACCGCCTCCCACAGCAGGGACTCGTTCACCTGGTCGGGTCCGAAAAGCGCATCGGCCAGTTCGATCGAACCCACCTTCTCGCCGTTCATATTCACAACATCAACGTTTGCCATCTTCTTCTTCTTCCGCCAGGCTACGTCCCCGGCTTCAATCTTTTTTGCGCCCGGCTGGGCGCGTCTGCCGCACCGCGGGCGCCTACTTGCGCTTGCCGCCGGCCTTCTTCGAAGCCTTCAACGGATCCACCGTGCCGGACCCGGCAAAACCACGGCGCTCGCGCGGCGGAGTCTTGGCCTTCGAGATCAGCACATAGCCTTCACGCGATCCGGGCACAGCGCCCTCGACCATCAGAAGGTTTTCTTCAAGATCGATGCCGCGAATGCGCAGATTGCGCACCGTGATCTGCGCCGCGCCCATGTGTCCCGGCATGCGCGTGCCCGGAAACACCCGCGACGGAAAACTGGAGGCGCCGATCGAACCCTGCACCTGGAACATGTGTCCGTGCGACTTGGGGCCGCCGGCAAAACCGTGCCTGCGCACGACGCCCGCAAATCCCCGGCCCTTCGAGGTGCCGATCACATCCACAAACCTAGCCTCGGAGAAGATGTCCACCAGGACCCGGTCGCCCGCCTTGGCGGATACAACGCCCTCGGCGTCAGCCTCGAGCGCAACTTCCTTGATCACCTTGACCGGCGGCGCTTCGCTCTTGGCAAAGTGGCCCGCCTGCGGCTTGGTTACGTTCTTGGCCTTGACGAACTCGACCAGGCCAATCTGCGCCGCTTCGTATCCATCGCGCGCCAGCGTCTTCAGCTGCGTAATCACGCAAGGGCCGGCCTGCAACACCGTAATGGGATGCACATCGCCCTTTTCGTCGAAGACCTGCGTCATGCCGATCTTTTTACCCAGAATTCCTGTAACTGCCATGTCTTCCTCGCCTCATCATGCGATGCAGCTTCCACCGCACTGCCGGAATAAATCCAGTGATCAGTTGTCAGCTATCAGTTGTCAGTTCGTTCCTTCCATCAGCTGCCAGGCAATTACTGACCACTGATCACTGACAACTGAAAACTATTTTTCGAAAGCCTTGATCTCGACATCGACACCGGCCGGCAGGTCGAGCTTCATCAGCGCGTCCACCGTCTGCTGGGTCGGCTCGAGAATGTCGATCAGCCGCTTGTGCGTCCTGATCTCAAAAGCCTCGCGCGACTTCTTGTCCACGTGCGGCGAACGCAGCACGCAATACTTGTTCTTGATCGTCGGCAAGGGAATCGGGCCGGCCACCGTTGCTCCGGTGCGCTTGGCCGTCTCCACGATCTCGCCGGTCGAGGTGTCAAGCACGCGATAGTCGTATGCCTTCAACCGAATTCGAATCCTCTGTCCTACCATGACTTCCATCTTCCCCGCAGGCGGCTGGGTTGCACCCTCCGTCCACGCACCTGATTTGTTAGGAGCCAGCAATCAGTGCCGCTTGCTCAGGCAGCAGGTCTACTTCGGCCCTGTTCCCTGACTCCTGTTTCACCCGCCCGCCAGGCAAGCGCCCGAAGGGCGGCCCGCCCGACGCGGCCAGCGTCTACTTCACAATCTCTGAAACCGTGCCCGCGCCTACCGTGCGGCCGCCTTCGCGGATCGCAAACCGCAGACCCTTTTCCAAAGCCACCGGCGTGATCAGCTCCACCTCAAGCGATACGTTATCGCCCG
>Ga0316217_10001193_pt1 | contig 34868 bp, 31 predicted proteins | sample 1anoAmetaG_FD_203633 | JGI IMG/M metagenome (GOLD analysis project Ga0316217, IMG submission 203633) | Freshwater microbial communities from Trout Bog Lake, Wisconsin, USA - 1anoA | ecosystem: Environmental > Aquatic > Freshwater > Lake > Hypolimnion/Profundal zone | place: USA: Wisconsin...
TGACCGGCGCCGGAGCGGGCTTGAGGGCCAACTTGGGCAGTGGCAGGTGCGGCTCAGTCCAGGCCCAGGGCCCAGGTCGGGGCGCTGGCAATTTGGCCGCCGCAGGCGGGACCGCCGGGGGAAGGGGCTGCACCACCGGCGGAGCCGGAGCGACCGGCTTGGCCGGCGGGGGTTCGCTCTTGGCCACGGCCGGAGGCGGGGGTGGAGGCTGGGACGGCGGCGGAGGCTTGGCAGGCGCCGGAGGGGGCTTCTGGGCCAGCTTGGGCAGCGGCAGGTGCGGTTCAGTCCAGGCCCAGGGCCCGGGCTTGGGGGCCGGGGCCTTGGCCGCCACCGGCGGGAGCGCGGGGGGAGGGGGCTGCGGGGCCGGCGGGGGGGGCGGAGGCGGAGCGACCGGCTTGACAGGTCCGGGTTCGATCCTGGGCGCGGCCGGCGGAGCCTGAGGCACGGGGATGACCGGCTTGACCGGCGAAGGTCCGGCCTTGGCAGCAGCCGGCGGGGGTGGCGCCTTGACCGGCGGCTGTGGAGACCTGATCGGCGCCGGAGTGGGCTCAGGGGCCTTCCCGGGCAGCGGCAGGTGCTGTTTGAGCCAGGCCCAGAGCCCAGGCCGGGTGGCCACGGCCGGGGGCGCGGGGGTGCCGGGTTTCGCTGCCGGCGGAGGCTGTGGAACGACCGGCTTGGCTGGCGGAACCTCGCTCTTGGCAACGGCCGGCGGCGGGACCGGGACAGCTGGTTTCACCGGGGCTGGAGCGACGGGCGGTGGAGCCACAGGGGCGGCCTTGGCCGCTGGCGGCGCGGCGGGTTCCATCCCGGGCGGAGGGGCGTCGAAATCCCACCTGGCCAGCAGGGTGCCGTCCCCGGACCGCAGTTCCGCCTTCTCGCCCGGGGGCGGGCGGTACAGTTCCCAGCGCACCGGCCCCAGGGGCAGCCGGGCAGTTTCGGCCAGGGTGGTGCCCTTGAGGGTGAGTTCGGTGGGCCGCGCCAGTTCGCCTTCCACCACCAGCAGTCCGCCCACGAAATGCCAGCGCCAGGGTTCCAGGGCGTTCGCCGGGGCCTTGGGCTGCTCGACTGGCGGGGCCTGGCGCCCGCACTGCACCAGTGCGAGGGTGCCGAGGGCGAGGAAGCCGCAGCGGAGGCCGGCCCGGACCTTCAAGAGCCGGTCCTGGCGCAGGCCGCCCAGTAGTTGGCCTTCTCCCGCACTTTCACCCGCTCAGCGGCCTGGCCGCGCGCCTCCAGGAACTGGAACAGCCACTGGGCCACCAGTTCGGCCGTGGGGTTGCGGCCCTGGAGGCTGGCCTGGGCATTGAGCAGGGTGTAGTCCACCTGCGCCACCCAGGCGTCCAGGGCCTCGGCGCAGGCCGCCGGGTCCCCGGCGTCATGGATCTCGAAGCTGGCTTCGGCTTCCCAGTTGTGGCCATGACGCTCCTCCACGAAACCGGGCAGGTCGTGGAAGTGGTCCGCCACGAAGGGGCGGCTGAGGGAATACAGGAAGCTCACAATAGGTTCATTCTACTCTACTCCGCCGTGCTTCCCGAGCCGTGGAAGATGTCATGATCACTGCCTGGAGGAACGATGTTCCGCACCCGCGCATGGCTCACCGGCTGGCTCGTCATGGCCTGCGGCATCCTCGGCGCCGCCGGGTTCGCTCCGGACAAGGATGTCGCCGTTGTCCTGAAGAACGGGGCCGTGGTGGTGACGGCGCCCCCGGGCGTGCACCTGAACGCCGGCTTCATGGCCGTGGCCCTGAAGCCGGGGACCCCGGGCAGCCTCAAGGCCGGCCCCATGCCGCCCGCCACCGCCCAGGACGAACTGAAGCAGGACATCTGGCGCGGCCCGGTGATCATCCCAGTGTCCGGGGCCGGACTGCCGGCCCAGGTCGACCTGGTGGTCACCTACCAGCCCTGCACCGAAGGCGATGGAGGCATCTGCTACCCGCCCCAGGACCGGACCCTGCGGGTAGACGCCGCGGCGCTGGGTTCCCCCGCGGCCGGCTCCCCGGCCAGCCCCGCCCCGGCCGGCCTGTTCTGGGTGTTCCTGGGGGTGTTCGGAGCCGGCCTGCTGGCCTCGCTCACGCCCTGCGTCTACCCCATGATCCCCATCACCATCGCCATCATCGGCGCCAAGGGCGGCGGCAAGGCCAGGGGCTTCGCCCTGTCGGCCACCCTGGTCGCGGGCATGGCCGCCACCTACACCGTGCTGGGGGTCCTGGCGGCCCGCACCGGCGCGGCCTTCGGCGCCTGGGCCCAGTCGCCGGGATTCCTCATCCCGGTCTCGGTCCTGTTCGCCGTGTTCGCCCTGAGCCTGTTCGGCGCGTTCGAACTGGCCCTGCCGGAGCGGCTGCAGCAGCGGCTGCAGGGCTCCGGGCCGCGCAAGGGCTTCGCCGGGGCCTTCGCCATGGGCCTGGTGCTGGGGCCCATCTCCGCCCCCTGCGTGGGGCCGGTCATCGGCACCGTGCTGGTGGCCATCGCCCAGAAGGGCCAGGTGCTGCTGGGGGCCGCCGAGCTGTTCACCTTCGCCCTGGGCATGGGCGTGCTGTTCCTGGCGGTGGGAACCTTCTCCGCCGCCCTGCCCCGCTCCGGCGACTGGCTGGTCCGGCTCAAGCAGGGCATGGGCCTGCTGGTGCTGGGTTTCGCGGTGTGGAACCTGCGGCTGGTGGCGCCGGCCTGGCTCAGCTACGCCATGTGGAGTTTCACCCTGCTGGTCGCGGCCGCCGTGCTGGGCGCGTTCCGCCCGGCCGGGAATCTGCCCGCCGGTCTGGCCAAGGGGGTGGGCTTCCTGGCCCTGGCCCTGGGCGTCCTGCTGGGCTGCCGGGCGGTGGAGGACGGCCTGGGGCTGACCCTGCTGCCCGGAGCCGGGGCCCAGGTCCAGGCCAGGGCGTCCGGCCCCTGGATGCAGCAGGATCTCGAAGGCGCCCTGGCCCAGGCCAAGGCCTCCGGCAAGCCGGTGCTGGTGGACGTGTACGCGGACTGGTGCGCCCAGTGCAAGGAACTGGACGAGAAGACCTGGCCCGACCCCCAGGTGGCGGCCTGGATCCAGGCCGGCGCCGTGCCGGTGCGGATCGACACCTACAAGCTGCGCAAGGACCTGGCCGCCAGGCTCGGCATCCTCAGCTACCCGACGGTGCTGCTGCTGGACGGGGAGGGGAAGGAGCAAAGACGCATCCTGGGGTTCCAGAATCCGCCCGAGATGCTGAAGTTCCTGAAAGGCTGATCAGGAAGCAGTCAGGCTGGTCCAGGGATGGATCTTGGCCAGGACCTCGGTCAGTTCGTCCTTGGCCTTGGCCGCTTCGTAGTCCAGCTGCAGGCCGGTCCAGAAACCGTCGGACATGCCGAAGAACCGGGAGAGCCGGAGTCCGGTGTCGACCGTGATGGCCCGCTTGCCGGAGACGACCTCGCCGATGCGCCGCTGGGGCACACCGATCTCCTTGGCGAGACGGTACTGGGTGATGCCCATGGGCTCGAGGAACTCATGGAACAGGATCGCGCCGGGATTGGGAGGGGGTACTTCACGCACGGGAGGCCTCCATTCCCAGGAAACAGCCTCAATCCCCGGGTGTCAAGAGGCCTCAGAATCACCAGGGCCAATCCGTCTCACCACTCATCGGCGCACCCGGTATGCGATTGATTCCTGTTCTCGAAACCATCCAGGGCGTTTTATTTATTTAATATCACTTATCTCCTTCATCCCCGTTCATCCCCTTCATCCCCGTCGACTAAAAGCCAAAAATGATGCCGAGTCGCTGGGACAAATCGCGCCGAAGCTCCCAGCGATTTTTCGACGGGGATGAAGGGGATGAACGGGGATAAAGATGGATATTAAATAAGTTATTTCCTATATCCGCATGAGTTCGGCTTCGCCTACTCATGCCGGTGGAACTCCCAGCCCAGATACCGCTCCACGGCTTCCTGCAGCACCCCGGCCGTATTGCCGCGGACCATGGCCACATGGTGCTCGAATCCCTGCCGCGTGACGTATTTCATCAATCCGCCAAGGTTGCCGATCCGGCACACCGCGATGCCGCCGTTCATGCCGAACGGGTCCGCGGTGAACTCGCCCTCCCCGGCGTAGCAGCGGATGCAGCCTTTGGTGTCGTCAGTGGAGGCCCGGAAGAAGGTGAAGGCGCCCGGGGCGACGTGGCCCTTGATGGCGCCGAAGCAGTTCTCGGCGCCGAAGGTCTCGCCCAGCAGGTCCAGGTTGGAGATCTCGATATCGGTGCCCATGAAGCCCTTGGGGTAGTTCGAGCAGTGGGTGCCCACCACCAGGTCTTCGCGCTCGGCGTAGTTGTTGTTCCAGTCCAGCAGGGCCGAGGGCCGGCCCGAGGCCAGGTCCAGGGCGTACATGGAGACCGCGCCGGTGATGTCCACTTCGCAGGCGCTGGGGCGCAGGCCCTCGCCCATCATCGACATGCTCAGGCAGCTGGCGCAGCCGTAGTTCTGCTGGATGGAGTTCCAGCACTGGATGGCGCTGGCGTCGCAGCCGTTCTCGTCCATCCAGCGCTCCACCACCACGCCGAACTTGGCCTGGCGCACCACCTTCTCCTTGTGGATGGAACTGGGCACGGTGCCGTACTCGCCGATGGCCTTGAGCTTCTCCACCAGGGCCAGGTCGCCGTCGGCCAGCCGGTCCACCCGGGCGAACACTTCCGACAGGTCGATGGGCACCACGGTGATGCCGGAGCGCTGGAGCAGCTTCTCGCTGTAGCGCACGGTCTGGAACGCCGCGGGGCGGGTGCCGATGGAGCCGATGCGGGCGCTGCGCAGGCCGCGCACGGTGCGGCAGACCCGGCCGAAGAAGTCCAGGTCGGCGGCGAAGGCCGGGCTGGCCGGATCGACGGTGTGGGTGGCGGTGTCCGTCCACTGGATCCCGTACTGGTAGAAGTTGTTGCAGACCGAAATCTTGCCGCAGTAGGCGTCGCGGCGGCCCTTCACGTCCAGCTGGCCGATGCGGTCCGGGCAGGCCTGGACCAGCACGGGCACATTGAGCCCGGCCAGGCGGATGGTCTCCACCACCGCGATCTCGTCGCCGAAGTTGGCCAGCACCACGATGATGCCGTCGATCTCGTCACGCTTTTGGCGGAACAGCGCGGCGTACTTCCGGGCGTCCTCCAGGCAGGCCACGGCGCCGTCCGAGGTGAGCGAGGGCTCGCCGATGACGGCCTGGTGGCCCTGCAGGGCCAGGGCGTCCAGCACCGACTTGCGGGCGCCCACGGCGTGGGCCGGATTGAAGAACTGTCTGGAGCTCACGATCACGCCGAACGTGAGGGTCTTGTCCACGACCCGGGCGGGCTGGTTCAACATCGGTCTTCCTCCTCAGGATGATTTGCGCGACTGGGCCTGCTGCACCGCGGAACGCCAGCCGGCCAGGAGTTCCTGCCTTGCCGGGTCCGCCATGCGCGGCCGGTATTCCTTCGTTTCCACCGGCAGCCGGCCCAGTTCTCCGGTCCCGGACCACAGCCCCACCGCCAGCCCGCCCATGCAGGCCGCGCCCAGGGCGGAAAGCTCCTCGATGGCGGGCACCCGCACCGGGATTCCCAGCAGGTCCGCCTGGAACTGCATGAGGAAGCCGTTCCGGGTGGGCCCGCCGTCCACGTGCAGGTGGGCCAGGGGCGAGGCCGCCCGGGCGTCCATGGCCGCCACCAGATCGGCGATCTGGAAGGCGATGGATTCCAGGCCGGCCCGCACCACGTGCCTGCGGTCGCTGCCGTGGGTGAGCCCGGTGAGGAGGGCGCGGATCCCGGAGGTCCAGTGCGGCGCCCCCAGGCCGGCGAAGGCCGGCACCAGGTACACCCCGCCGTTGTCCCCGGCCTCCCGGGCCATGGCCTCGGCCGCTTCGTAGCTGTCGAACAGCCCGAGGTTGTCCCGCAGCCAGCGCAGGGTGTAGCCGGTGGAATGGATGTTGCCCTCGAACACGTAGGCCGCTTCGCCCCCCATCCCCCAGGCCAGGGACAGCACCACGGCCTCCCCGGGGTCCCGGGGCTCCCGGCCGAGGTTGAGCATCAGCGACGAACCGGTGCCGTAGGTGGCCTTGGCGTCGCCGGGATTCCAGCCGCAGTGGCCGAACAGGGCGGCGTGGGAGTCGCCCATGACGCCGGCGATGGGCAGGGCGCCGGATTCCAGCGCGGCCAGGCCGAAGGAGGCGTCCGAGCAGCGCGCCTCGGGCAGCCGCAGCCCGCCCAGGCCGAAAAGGTCCAGCAGCTCCCGGTCCCATTGCAGCCGGTGGATATCGAACAGCAGGGTGCGGCTGGCGTTGGAATAGTCGGTGGCGAACACCTTGCGCCCGGTGAGGTTCCAGATCAGCCAGGCGTCGATGGTGCCGGCCATGAGCCGGCCCGCCCGCAGCGCCTCCCGGGCCGGGCCGGACTCCCGGACGATCCAGGCCAGCTTGCTGGCGGAGAAGTACGGATCCAGCTTGAGCCCGGTGCGGGCCCGGACCGCGGGCGCGTGGCCGGCGGCGGTGAGCTCGGCGCACAGCGCGGCGCCGCGGTCGTCCTGCCAGACCAGGGCGTTGTGCACCGGAAGCCCGGTGGCCTCGTCCCAGGCCAGCACAGTCTCCCGCTGGTTGGTGATGGCCAGGGCGGCCACCTTGGCCGCGGGCACGGCGCTGCGGCGCAGCACTTCGGCCGCGGCCGCGCGCACCTTGGCCAGGATCTCCATGGGGTCGTGCTCAACCAGCCCCGCGGCCGGATAGAGCTGCCGGTGCGGCTCGGTGACCCGGCACAAAGGCCGGCCCAGGGCGTCGAACAGGATCGCCTTGGTGGCCTGGGTGCTCTGGTCGATCGCCAGGATGTAGCCGTCGGAAGCCACGCTGACCCCCCTACCGGCCGGACCGGAGCGAGAGCTCCTCGCGGATCTTCGCGGCCAGCTTCCCGGCGGTGAAGCCGTAGTGGTCGAGCAGTTCCGCGGGACTGCCGGCCGGGGCCCACTCGTCCGGGAAACCCAGGATCCGCACCGGCACCGGGCAGGTCTGCACCACCACCTCGGCCACCGCCGCGCCCAGGCCGCCGTAGAGGCTGTGCTCCTCCACCGTGAACAGCAGGCCGGTCTCCCGGGCCGCCCGGGTCACCGCCCCGGTGTCCAGGGGCTTGATGGACCACGCGTCCAGCACCCGCACGGCAATGCCCTCGGCCTCCAGCAGCAGCGCCGCGGCCAGAACCGGCTGGACCATCTCGCCGGCGGCGATCACCGTGCAGTCCGCGCCTTCGTGCAGCAGCACCATCCGGCCCGGGATGAACTCGGCCGGCCGGTCGGGGCCGTAGACATCGGCCACCGGTCCCCGGCCCAGGCGCACGTAGGCTGGGCCCGCGTGGGTCGCCAGGTAGCCGGTGAGGGCGGCGGTCTGGTAGTTGTCGCAGGGCAGGAACACCGAGAGCCCGGGGAAGGTGCGCATCACCGCCAGGTCGTGCAGCGAGTGGTGGGTGCTGCCCAGGGCGCCGTAGCTCACCCCGCCGGAGATGCCGATGACCTTGACGTCGGAACCGGCGTAGGCCACGTCCACCTTCACCTGGTCCAGGCTGCGGGCCGAGTAGAAGCAGGCCGGGCCGGCGACGAACACCCGCTTGCCGGCCTTGGCCAGGCCAGCGCTGATGCCGACGGCGTCCTGCTCGGCGATGCCGACCTCGACGAACTGGCCGGGCAGGGCCTTCTCGAACCCGCCCAGGGTGACCGAGCCCTTGGAATCGGAACAGACGGCGTAGATGTTGCGGTCCATGCGGGCCGCCTCGAGCAGGGCGGCGGAAAAGGCGTGGCGGGTGCTGATGCCGGGTGCGCTCATGGCTAGGTCTCCTCCGCGGCACGGTCCAGCTCGTCGATGGCGTGCTCCAGTTCATCCCGGGTCGGGGTCTTGTGGTGCCAGGCGGCGTCGTTCTCCATGAACGAGGCGCCACGGCCCTTCACGGTCTGGGCCAGCACCAGGCTCGGCCGGCCCGGATGCCAGGGCGCCGAGTCGAAGGCCTCGTTGAGGGCCTCGAAATCGTGGCCGTCGACAGTGCGCACCGCCCAGCCGAAGCTGGCGTACTTATCCGCCAGGGAGGCGGTCCGCATCACTTCGTCCACGGGACCGGAGATCTGCAGATGGTTGTTGTCGATCACGGCCACCAGGTTGTCCAGCCGGTAGTGGGCGGCGGCCATGGCCCCCTCCCACACGCTGCCTTCACCCTGCTCGCCGTCGCCCATGAGCACGAACACCCGGCGCTCGGCGCCGTCCCGCTGGGCGGCCAGGGCCATGCCCACGCCCACCGGCAGGCCGTGGCCCAGGGAGCCCGAGGGGACCTCCACGCCCGGGACCTTCAGGGTCGGGTGGCCGTAGAGCATGGTGCCGAAGCTGCCGTACTCCTCCAGCTTCGCCTCGGGGAAGAAGCCGGCCAGGGCCAGGGCGCAGTAGTAGCCCTCCACGCTGTGCCCCTTGCTGAGGATGAAGCGGTCCCGGTCCGGGTTGGCCGGATGCAGCGGGTCGTAGCGCATGACGTGGAAGAACAGCGAGGTGAGGATCTCCACCGAGGACAGGGAGCCGCCGATATGCCCGCCCTTGGCCTTGAAGATCATCCTTATCAGTTTTTTTCGGATATCCACGGATATCCGAGTCAGGGTTTCGATCGAAGCCAATGGCACCTCCACGACCTTTCGAGGGCGTTGTTCCTGGTTCAGTCTAATCCCGGAAAGGAAGGATGTCAAAAAAAATAGAAAGAAAAAGAAAGTAAGTGAAAGGTCAAGCCAAGATGACTTCGACCCCCAGGGCGGTGATCCGCTCGGCCGTTTCCGGATCGATGTCGCGGTCCGTGATCAGGTGCTGGATCCCCTTCATGGAGCCCAGGGAAGCGAAGGAGACCTTGCCGAACTTGGTGGAGTCGGCCACCAGGTAGGTCTCCCGGGCCACCCGGATCATGGCGTTCTTCACCGGGATGTCGTTGATGCCCGGGTAGGTCAGCTCCAGCGCCGGAGAGACCCCGCCGGTGGCCAGGAACAGCTTGTCGACGAAGATGTTCTTGAAGAACAGGCTCGCCTTCTCGCCGGTGAGCGAGAGCGTGGGCGCCTTGAACTCGCCGCCGGTCACCATGAGCTGGCAGCTGGGGTTGGCGCCCATGATCAGCGCGATGTTCAGCGCGTTGGTGACCACGGTGAGGTTCTCCACCCCGGCCAGGCACTTGGCCAGTTCGGTCATGGTCGACCCGGAATCCAGGATGATCCGGTCGCCCGGGGCGACGAACTCGGCGGCCTTCAGGGCGATGGCCGCCTTCTTGTCCAGGTTCTCCAGGTGCTGCAGGGTCAGCGAGCTCACCTGCTGGGACACGGTGCGCAGGAAGGCGCCCCCGTGCACCCGGGTGACGTGGCCCAGCTCGTCGAGCTTCTCCAGATCCTGGCGGATGGTCGGTTCGGAGACCTTGAACAGGATGCCCAGCTCGCGCACCCGGGCGCTGCCCTCCTCCTGCAGCAGTTCGAGGATCTTGTTGCGCCGTTCGCTGGCGAGCAGGTCTTTGACCGGTTCCCTGGTGTCCATCACGCCCCTGTGCCTAAGCAGCCTGCTTCGCGCCCTTGTCATCGGCGATCGCCCTGCGGCGGTTCATCCGCTGGTTCGCCTGATCCAGGACCACCGCGAGGATGATCACGAGGCCCTTGAAGACATTCTGCCAGAACTCGGAAACTCCCATCATGACCAGTCCGTCGGACAGCACTCCGATGACGAAGGCGCCGATGATGGTGCCGCCGACGGTGCCGATGCCCCCGGACAGCGAGGTGCCGCCCAGCACCGCCGCGGCGATGGCGTTCATCTCGTAGCTCTCGCCGGTGGCCGGGTGGGAGGCCACCAGCTGGCTGGAGACGATCAGGCCCACCAGGGCGGCGCAGAAGCCGGAGAACATGTAGACCAGGGTGGTGATCTTCTTGACCCGGATGCCGGACAGCAGCGAGGCCTTGGCGTTGCCGCCGATGGCGTAGACGTGGCGGCCCAGCGGGGTCTTGGTGGCGACGTAGGTCATGAAGGCGAGCAGCACCACCATGATCCACACCGAGAGCGGCAGGTGCAGGAACTGGCCCGAGCCCAGCACCGGGAAGCCGGTGTTGCCAAGTTCGGGCTTGCCCTGCAGGTCGGGGAAGGTGGCGCCGCCGGAGAGGATGTTGGCGATGCCGCGGGCGATGTAGAGCATGCCCAGGGTGGCGATGAACGGGGCGACGTTGAGCCGGGTGATCAGCAGGCCGTTGGCCGCGCCGAGCGCCACGCCCAGGGCCAGGCAGATCAGCACGATGGCCCAGACGTGGAAGTAGATGGTGACGCCGAACACGTCAAGCGGCAGGCCCTGGCGGATCAGCATGCCGGCGACCATGCCGCACAGGCCCACCACCGAGCCCACCGACAGATCGATGCCGCCGGTGATGATGACGAAGGTCATGCCCATGGCCATGATCCCGGTGATCGCCACGTGCTTGGCCACCGTCACCAGGTTCAGCGGATTGAGGAAGTTGATGCCCTTGGCGGCGAGCATGGCGGTGAACGCCACGATCAGGATGACCAGGGCGATCAGCGTCATCATCTTCATCAGCAGAGCCCCGACGGTCCTGCCCCCGCTGACTGGTTTCATGGATGCCATAGCCTGCCTCTTCTTATAGATGGGTTTTCGCGGATGCGGCCACCAGGTTCTCCTCGGTGGCCTGTTCCCGCTGGAACTCGCCGGAGATGGTCCCGCGGGATAGCACGATGATGCGGTCGCTGATGGCCCGGATCTCCATGAGCTCGGAGGAGACGAACAGGATGCCGATCCCGTCCGCGGCCAGGGCGTTGACGATGTCGAACACTTCGCCCTTGGCCCCCACGTCGATGCCACGGGTGGGCTCGTCCAGCAGCAGCACCTTGGGCCGGGTGAGCAGGTTCTTGCCGATGATCACCTTCTGCTGGTTGCCGCCCGAGAGCGAGGTGATGGGGGTGTCCGGCCGCGGGGTCTTGATGGTCAGGTCGGCGATCATCCGGCGCACGCTGGACAGTTCGGCCTTGCGGGCGATGTGGAAGCGCCGGCTGACGATCCGCCACAGCCCCGACAGGGTGATGTTGTCGGCCACCGTCAGGGTCTGGACGATGCCCTCCCGCTGCCGGTCCTCGGGCACCAGGGCGATGCCGCGCTTGATCCGCCGCTGGATATCGGCGCCGGCCAGGCTCCGCCCCTCCAGCAGCACCTCGCCCGAGGCGTTGGGGTGCAGGCCCATGATGGTCTCCAGCACCTCGGTGCGGCCCGCCCCCATGAGCCCGAACAGGCCGAGCACCTCGCCCTTGCGCAGCTGGAAGGAGATCCCGTCCAGGGTCAGCCGCCCGGTCTCCGAGGGCAGCCTGAGGTTCTTCACCTCCAGCACCGGCTCGCCGATGGTGTGGGCGCCGCCCTTGAACACCTTGTCGGTGTCGGTGCCGATCATGGTCTTGACGATCCAGCGCAGGTCGATCCGGTCCATGGGGCTCTGGTCGATCAGCCGGCCGTCGCGCAGGACCGTGATGTAGTCGCCGATCCGCATCAGTTCGTCCATGCGGTGGGAGATGTAGATGATGGAGACGCCCTTGGCCTTGAGCTCGGCGATGATGCCGAACAGCACCTCCACCTCGGACTTGCTCAGGGCCGCGGTGGGCTCGTCCATGATCAGGATGGAGGCGTCCTCCACCAGCGACTTGGCGATCTCGACGATCTGCTGCTGGCCCACCTTCAGTTCCCGCACCAGGGTCCTGGGGGCGATGTCCTGGTTCAGCCTGTGCATCAGCTCGGTGGCCCGCGCCTCCTGGTGGGCATGGTCGATCCACCCGGGATGCTTGAGCTTCTCGCGGTTGGCGAACAGGTTCTCGGCCACGCTCAGGTTCGGGAACAGGTTCATTTCCTGGTAGACGATGCCGATCCCGTTGGCCAGGGCGTCCCTGGGCGAGTCGTAGCGGATCTCCTTGCCGTCCATGACGATCCGGCCGGCGCTGGGCTGTTCGACCCCGGCCAGGATCTTCATCAGGGTCGACTTGCCGGCGCCGTTCTCCCCCACCAGGACATTGACCTTGCCCCGGTGCACCTGGAAGTTCACGTCGTCCAGGGCCACGGTGCCGGGATAGACTTTGCGCATCCCCTCGGCCCGCAGGATGATCGGGTCGAGCGCGGGCGCGGCTGCTTCAGGGTTCTGCAGGGTCGCGCTCACGGCTCCACACTCACCTTGACCGGGGTGACCAGGACCTGCCCCGAGCCGTCCTCGGCAAACACGCCCACGAACGACAGGTGCTTGCCGACGAGATCCTTGCCCTTGAGCCCGGCGACCACGTTGTCCCGGACGTAGAAGTTCAGTTCCTTGGAGATGTTGGCGAAGTCCAACTGGTTGGTGAAATCGCCGAAGTTGATCGAGGGCACCACGTCGCGCACGGCGCTGGACATGATGACCGGGCCGATCTGGACCCTCACGTTGCCGCCGGCGCCGTCGGGCGCGGCCAGCTCCAGGGTCCCGGCCGCCGAGGCGGTGTCGACCGCCTTGACCACTTCCCTGCCCTTGACGATGAAGTTCCACAGCGCGGTCTCTTCCTTGCGCCGGCCGTACTTCTTCTCCGCGACGGCCGGGTCCTGCTTCAGCGCCGCGGTGATCTCGCGCAGGTCCACCGCCTCCTGGACCAGCGGGGGCTCCACCTTGGCCGCCCAGTTAGCCTTGACGAACGCCTTGGCGTCGAACTCCTCGTTGGCCGCCGCCTTCTGGGCGGAGGCGTTCTCGGCCGATCCGCCGGGGCCGTGGTGCACGATGGTGCAGCCCGCGGCCAGGGCGAGGAAGGCGGTTTGAAGGAAAAGGCGGGTCATCGCCTTTGGCGGGAAATCCATGCTCAGCTCCGAGACGGCTGCCTGCTGCTGCTTTCCGGATCGCTCCGGCCTGAAAAAGGGGACAAGAACCTGCTTTGCTTTTCTCCGCGTCTCCGTCCCTCCGCGTCCTCTGCGTTCGTTTTATTCTATGTTTTGTCGGCGCTTAAGTTACAAGATTCGGCCTGATCAAGGAATAAACCAAACGCGGTGGACACGGAGGACGCGGAGCCGCTGAGAAAGAAAATACTTCTGTCTACTTGCCCAGAACGAAGTTGTTCAGCTTCTTGGCGTTGTCCGAGGCGATCAGCACGCAGTTGGTGAGCTGCTTCTCGGGCTTGCCGGTGGACTTGGTCTTGATGTACTTGTTGGCCTGCTGCACGGCCAGTTCCGCGTTGTAGGCGCAGGTCTGGAGCACGGTGGCCTTGATGTCGCCGCCGAGGATGGAATCGCGCACGTCGTTGGAGCCGTCGAAGCCGACCACGATCACCTTGCCCTTGCCGTTGGCCTTGAGCGCGGCCATGGCGCCCATCGCCATCGTGTCGTTGCCGCAGATGACGCCCTTGATGTCGGGGTGGGCCTGGAGGATGGTCTCCATCTTGGAGTAGGCCTCGGTCTGGCTCCAGTTGGCGCTCTGGCGCTCGACCATCTTCATGCCCGGGAACTGGTCGATGGCTTCGTGGTAGCCCTTGGAGCGGATGCCGGCGTTGGTGTCGGACTCCTTGCCCACCAGCTCGACGAAGTCGCCCTTTTCGCCCATGAGCTTGACGAAGCGCTGGCCGCCCAGCAGGGCGCCCTGGTAGTTGTTGGAGACGATCTGGCTGACGGCGATGCCGGTGGCGTTGATCTCGCGGTCGATCAGGAAGCAGGGGATCCCGGCTTCCTTGGCCTTCTTGACCGCGCCGATGGTGGCGTCGGCGCCGGCGTTGTCGAGGATGATGGCGGAGGCCTTGCTGGCGATGGCGGTGTCGAACTGCTGGTCCTGCTTGTTGGCGTCGTCGTCATGGGAGAGGACGAGGGTCTTGTAGCCGAGCTTCTTGGCGGCGGCGTCCGCGGCGACCGCTTCGGTGTTGAAGAAGGGGTTGTCGTGGGAAGGGGTGATGATGACCATGAGCGGCGCGGCGCCGGCGGTCATGGCGCAGGAAAGCACTACGGAAGCGAGAAACCCGAAACGGGACTTCTTGGACATGTCCATTCCTCCTAGGGATGTGGGGTGTCCTTCATCTAAGCACTGCCATTTTCGAGTGTCAAAATCTTTTTTTCGATTTCTTTCTTTTCACACCATTTTTGTTTCGCTTCTACCCCGGCTCCCGCTCCACGGCCTTTCTTTTTTTCTTATTTTCCTGGAATCTCCAGGGCGGCCAGGCTCTCCAGCGCCTGCTCGGTGCGGCTCAGGTACCAGGTCAGGCACTTTCCGTCCACCCGCCGCACCTCTGCCCCCGGGAACCGCCGCAGCAGCGCCGCCTGGTGCCGCGCGGTGAAGCGGTAGGGCTCGTCCGGCAGGAGGATCACCCGCGGCTCCAGGGCGTCCAGTTCCGCCTCGGTGAGGGCGGGGTAGCCGTCCGGGCCGATGGGGGTCAGCCCGGCCTGGCGCACCAGGTCGCCCAGGTAGGTGTCCGGGCCGGAACTCATCCAGGGATCCTTCCAGATCAGCGTCAAGGTCCGCGGCCCCCGGCGGGGCCGGGCCTTGAGCCGGGCCTTGAGCGACGCGGCCCGGGCCAGGCCGGCCTCCGGCAGCCCCACCCCGTCGCCCAGGTCCCGGAAGGCCTGGAGGCAGTCCTTCAGGGAGCGCACCCTCAGCACCAGCAGGCGCAGACCGGCCGCCGCCAGGGCCTCGGCGGCGGCCCGGGTGTTCTCGTCCCGCTCCAGCACCACCAGGTCCGGGCGCAGGGCGATGATCCTGGCCACGTCGGGGTTCTTGGTGCCGCCCACCGAAGGCACCGAGGCCCGGATCCAAGGTGGCTCCACGCAAAATGCCGTACGGCCAGCCAGTCGGGTGGCCAGGCCCCACTGCACCAGCAGTTCGGTGACGCTGGGCACCAGGGAGACGATGCGCTGCGGAACGCCCGGCCCGGGCGCCGCCGGAGCGGGACTGGACGTGGTTCCGGCCGCCTGGACCGTCAGCCGTACTCCCGTATGGGGATCCGGCATGGCGCCCAGGCCGGTGGGGCAAAGATCGCCCAGCGGGCAGGCGGCACAATCGGGTTTCCGGGCGTGGCAGATCCGGCGGCCATGGAAGATGAATTGATGGTGCAGTTCGATCCAGCGCTCGGCCGGAAACAGGCGGCAGAGATCGGCCTCCACCCGGTCCGGGTTGGCGCCGGTGGACAGGCCCAGCCGCCGCGCCACCCGGTAGATGTGGGTGTCCACCGCCAGGGCGGGGACGCCGAAGGCGTTGGCCAGCACCACGTTGGCGGTCTTCGGCCCCACCCCAGGCAGCCGGGCCAGCGCTTCCCGGGTGGCGGGCACCTGGCCGCCGTGGCGTTCCACCAGGGCCATGGCCAGGCCTTGGAGGTTCTTGGCCTTGGCCCGGAAGAACCCGGTGGAGCGGATCAAGGCTTCCACCTCCGCCGGATCGCCCGCCGCCAGGCTGGCCGGATCGGGGAAGCGCCGGAACAGGGCCGGGGTGGTGAGGTTCACCCGGGCGTCGGTGCACTGGGCGCTGAGCACCGTGGCCACCACCAGCTGGAACGGATCCCGGTGGTCCAGGGCGCACCGGGCGTCGGGGTAGGCCCGTTCCAGGCGATCCAGCAGCTGTGCGACGGGGGGCTTGGCGGCCATGGCCTCAGGCCTGCCCGGCCGGGTCCCCCAGGGTGCCGGCCCGGCCGGCCCGCCAGAGCACCAGCAGCTGGTCGAGCAGGGCGCCGAACTGGTCCAGGCGCAGGGCGTTGGGCCCGTCGCTGAGGGCCTTGGCGGGGTCCTCGTGCACCTCGAAGAAGAAGCCGTCCACCGCGGTGGCGGCGGCCCGGGCCAGGGTGGGGATCGCCTCCCGCGCCCCCCCGGTGGCGCTGCCCAGGGCGCCGGGCTTCTGCACGCTGTGGGTGGCGTCGAAGATCACCGGGCAGCCGGTCTTTCGCAGGTGGGGGAACGCCTGGAAGTCCACCACCAGGTTGCCGTAGCCGAAGCTGGAGCCCCGCTCGGTGACCCACACCGGGCCCGAGCCGGCCACGCTGCGCACCTTGGCCACCGCGTGCTTCAGGTCCCAGGGGGCCAGGAACTGGCCCTTCTTGATGTTCACCGGGCAGCCGGTGGCCGCGGCGGCCATCAGCAGATCGGTCTGGCGGCACAGGAAGGCGGGGATCTGCAGCACGTCCACCGCCTCGGCCACCACGGCGCACTGGGCCGATTCGTGCACATCGGTGAGCACCGGCACGCCGATGCGGGAACGCACCTCGGACAGGATGTCCAGCCCCTCGGCCATGGCCGAACCCCGGTAGCTGGCCAGGGAGGTGCGGTTGGCCTTGTCGAAGCTGGCCTTGAAGATGAACGGGATGCCCCGGGCCTCCGCCAGGTCCAGCAGCTGGGCGGCGAGGAAGTGGGTGTGGTCGCGGGATTCTATGACGCACGGGCCGGCGATGAGGAAGAAGCTCTGGTCCGTGAAGGGGCGGATGAAATCCATGGCGCTCTCGTTTCAGGTGGCGGGGCGGACGGGGAACCTTCCAGGAAGTATAGGCGGATCAATGGCCTGATATAAACTGATGCCTCGCGAGGCGATCCATGGCGAAGCATCTCATGACCGATGAGCTCAACCGCCGTCTGGTGGCGGTGCTGCAGCAGGAGGGCCGGATCAGCCACGCGGAGCTGGCCGAGCGGCTGGGGGTGAGCCGGCCCACGGTCATCGACCGGGTCAAGCGCCTGGAGGCCGAAGGGGTGCTCAGCGGCTACAGCGCCCAGGTGAGCCCGGCCTCGGTGATGAAGCCGTGCGTGGCCTTCGTGGCGGTGCGCTACCAGTCCGGCAACGACGATGCGCTGGAGGAGCGCTTCATCCAGGCCCTGGAGGCCGAACCGGACGTGCTGGCGGCCTACACCATCGCCGGCGAGGACAGCCTGCTGCTGAAGATCGTGGCGGAATCGCCCATGGGCATCCATCTCCGGCTGCGCCGGATCCGCTCCCTGGGGCCCCATGTGACCACCCGGACCATGATGATCCTCAACACCTACTTCGAGAAGACCGGGCCGTCGCCGTTCGTGGAGGAGGGATGAACTGAGCAGGCCACCAATCCATGAGGGAAGCGTTCCCCTCATGAAACAGAAATTGGCCTTCATCGTGGCCAAACAGGGCGGCGCGGCTAGTGGCCAAGCCTGACCGGCCCCAGCCTGACGCGCTCGGAAGCCATGCGGTTCTTATCTTGGCTTCCGGGAAAATGGAGCGCCGCGCATTCGTTGCAAATTCCGTGGCTGTAGATTTCATGCCCTTCGGGCCTACGTTCCGGCACCCATTCCCTGCCCGTCCAGATTCGGCGGCACCAAGAACAACGACCAGCTATGAGAGCATGCCTCAGATTCCTCATATGCGCGCCTTCCGCTCCAGGTGTATATGAAATATTAGACGCGCAATCGATTTCAGCAATGATTTTTCTATCCTGATATCCGTCACCCCGGCTCACCTTTTCCAGCACCTGGCCATCACCACGGGGTGGTCATGGCAAAGCGCTGGAAATGATTTGATTACTGAATCTGGAATCGTCTACTCAGCGGGTGCCCCGGCCAGCGGAAGTGCAAGGCCCGTCGTAAAACTCCAGATGTAGGGATTCGTTATGGCGCGGCCTGTGGGAGTGAAAGTGGCTATACAGCTCTCTGATTCCACAAGCCCAACCGTTGGCCTAGACTCTATGAATGCTGCCGAAGAACACCGCCCTCATCCTCATCGCCGTGCAGCAGGCATGGGATGAGCCCTATTGGGGCCAGCGCAACAACCCCGGGGCCGAAGCCAACCAGGCGGCCATTGTCCGGGCCTTCCGGGCGGCCGGGCTGGAGGTGGCGCACCTGCGCCGGGACGCCCGGGATCCCAATTCCCCACTCTATCCCGGGGAGCCGGGCCACGCCTTCAAGGAGGCCACCGCGCCCCTGCCCGGGGAGGCGGTGTTCGCCACCCCGGGGCACTGCGCCTTCATCGGCACCGGCCTGGAAGCCCATCTGCGCGGCCGCGGCATCGACCGGTTGGTGATCGCCGGGTTCACCACCGTCCACGGGGTGTCCAGTACCGCCCGCACCGCCTGCGACCTGGGCTTCAAGACCGTCGTGCTCCGGGACGCCTGCGTGGCCTTCGAACTGGACGATGTGGACGGAGAGCGGGTGCCGGCCCAGGCCCTGCACGACCATGGCCTGGCGGAACTGCAGGGCGAATTCGCCATGGTGCTGCCCACCGAGGCTATCCTTCAGCTGCTTTAGGATCTTGTCATGGACGCTCCCCTCCTTCTCGCCCTCGCCCGGGCGCGCCTGCGCGCCGGCGAAGGCTCCGTGCAGGGGGCCTGGGCTTCGCCCCGCGCCCTGGCGCTGCTGTGGGCGCCGGACCGCAGGGCCGGCCTGGAGCCGGGCCTGGCCTGGATCTTCCTGCTCAATCCCTCGCCCGAGCTTTGGCTGCTGCACGAGAAGGACGAGGCCTACCGGCTGCTCAAGGCCGAGGCCCGGACCGATCTCTCCCGCCGCTGGCTGGGGGAACTCAAGGGCACCCGGCTCACCGAGGTGCAGGGCGACCCCAGGGAGCGCTGGCTGGGCCTGGTGCTCCGGCGCACCGCCATCACCGGGCGGATCGAGGCCGCCTGCCTGGCCTTCCAGGCCATCCCCGGCCGGGCCGGGCTCCGGCTGGACGGGCTGGACCTGAATCCGGCCCGCATCGGCCAGGGCCACCTGTTCCCCCCCGGCCCCCAGGAGTCGGCCGGGGAGCCGCCGCCCTACCGGCGCTTCCTGGAACGGTTCGGGCCCGAGGCTCCGGCCGCGCTGGCGGGAGAAGTGCCGGAACTGCTGCCCGGCGAAGGGACCCTGCTGGCCCGGCACCGCACCTGGTCGCTGGAGCGGGCGGCCCGGCTGGTGCTGGTGCCCCGCCAGGCCGGGGCCGACCGCAAGCTGGCCGCCGAACGCAAGCGGCTGGAACGGCTCCGGGACGCCCTGGCCAGGGACCGGGAGCGGCACACCTCGGCCACGGGCCTGCGGACCCGGGCCCAGGCCCTGGCCGGCGAGCTGTACCGGCTCAGGGGGGCCAGCGGCCGCGCGGAACTGCTGGACGGCAGCGTCATCGAGCTGCCCGAGGGGGTGCGGGCCGAGGAGGCGGTGCAGCGCTGGTTCGCGGCGGTGAAGCGGGCCGAGCGCGGGCTGGACCGGGTGCGCGAACTCCAATCCGAACTGGACCGGCAGCTGAGACAATTGGAGGCGCGGGAGCTGGAAGCCGGCCGCCCGGCCCCTGTAGAACCCAAGGCGCCCCGGCCGGCGCCCCCCACCAGGAAGCAAATGGACAAACCGGAAAAGCGAAAGGACGCGCGGGCCGATGGCAAGGGCCGGGCCTACCACAGCGTCATGGTGGAAGGGTTCGAAGTGCTCATCGGCAAGGGCGACGCGGACAACGACCAGCTCACCTTCAAAGTGGCCGCGCCCCTGGACCTCTGGCTGCACGTGGCCAACAGCCCCGGCAGCCACGTGGTGGTGCGCAACCCCGAGCGGATCGCCGAGCTGCCGCGGCTCCTGATCGAGCGGGCAGCCGAGCTGGCGGCGTTCTTCAGCAAGGCCCGGGATGGCGGCAAGGTGGAGGTGCACTACTGCCGCGCCGCCGATGTGTCCAAGCCCCGGGGCTTCCCTCCGGGCAAGGTCCTGCTGAAGCAGTGGAAGAGCCTGCGGGTCTACCCCAGGGAGTGATCCGCGCCCGCCGCTACTCGACCGAAATGTCCCGGAGATCCTTGCCGGGCTTGAAGCGGATGCTCCGCCCCTTGGGGATGTCGACGCTGGCGCCGGTCTTGATATTGCGGCCCATGCCCCGCTTCCGGGGGCGCGGCTCGAACACGCCGAACCCGCGGATCTCGATCCGGTGGCCGTCGAGCAGGGCCTTCTTCATGCGGTCGGTGAGCAGGTCCACCACCTGGAGGGCGGTCGCCTTGGACACCGGCAGCGTCTGCATCAAGGTTCCAGCGATATCGATCTTGATCATGAATGCCTCAGCCTTTGGGTGGGGTGAAGTGCAACCTGACGCTGACCTGCAAGGGAGGGTGCAACATTAATATCAGGTGACAGATACCAAGGGAAGGTTCATTACGAAAAAGATAAAAACGACCTGGGGAAAGCAGACCCCTCAACCCCCATTCGGATACTAAATTCTTATTTTTATCAACCTTCAACCGGGGAACCCTGTTCGGGGCCCGGGCGGGCGAGTATCCTGCTCACTTGGGAGAATCGACCTTGGAAGAACTGGAAGCCTTTATGGCCAGGGCCCTGGCGGCCGTGAAACATCCCCGGGAGCGGCAGCGGGTCGTGGCGCTGCTCACCCGCTGGGAGGCGCTCTGGGCCGGCCCCAGGCGCAATCTCACCTGCAGCTTCTCCAACCACGGGGCCTTCCTGCACTTCAACCAGCTCATCGGCTCGACCTGGTCTCATGTGCTGACGTTCCACGCCGCCCCCCGGCACGGCCTGTCCATGAAGGGCCCCGACACCGACCGCACCCGCAAGGCCCACAAGCACCGGGACAACCCCCTGGACCGAACCGGCCTGGACGCCGTGTTCGCCGCCTGGTCGGCCCACCCGGAAGCCCGGCCGGCGGGCAATGCCATCGAACTCTACCTGGAGGAAGCTCCCGACGAGGTGTGGGAGGCCTGCCTGCAGGAAGTCTTGGCGCTGCTCTGATATACCCGATTCATCCGCCGATGCGGAACATCTCGGGCCGGGGCAGGCCGGCGGTGGCTTCGCTGCGCAGTTCCGAATAGCGGTCGTCCCGGCGCTTCCAGCGGGCCGCCACCAGCGCCGCCAGGTCCTCGTCCGAGGCCCCCGAGCGCATGAAGGTCTTCAGGTTCATCCCGTCCGGGGCGAACAGGCAGGTGTAGAGCGAACCGTCCGCCGAGAGCCGGGCCCGGTCGCAGCCTGAGCAGAACGGCTCGGTGACCGAGGCGATGAGGCCCAGTTCGCCAGCCCCGTCCAGGTAGCGCCAGTGCTGGGCCACGCAGTCCGGGGAATCCTTACGGAACCGTTCCAGGGGCCAGCGCCGGGAGATGACCTCCGCCACCTCCGCCGCCGGTACCACGGAATCCAGGCGCCAGCCGTTCCAGGTGCCCACGTCCATGAACTCGATGAAGCGCAGGGTCAGGCCGTGGTCCCGGGCGAAGCCCGCCAGCGGCAGGATATCGGCATCGTTGACGCCGCGCCGCAGCACGCAGTTCAGCTTGGTGCCCCGGAACCCGGCCTCCCGGGCGGCCTCCAGCCCGTCCAGCACCTGGGCCAGGGGCACCGTGGAATCGGAATTCTGCTGGAACCGCACAGGGTCCAGGGAATCCAGGCTCACCGTGAGCCGGCCCAGGCCGGCCCGCTTCAGCGGCTCGGCCAGCGTCCGGAGCAGGGAGCCGTTGGTGGTGAGGGCGAGGTCACGCAGGCCGGGAATCCGGACCAGCTCCTCCACCAGGTGCGGCAGTCCCTTGCGCAGCAGCGGTTCGCCGCCGGTGAGCCGGACCTTGTCCACCCCCAGCCCGGCGAAGATCCGCACCAGGCGCAGGATCTCCTCGAAGCTCAGAATTTCTTTGCGCTCCAGGAAGGAGAAACCGTCTCCGAAGCTCTCTCTTGGCATACAGTAGGGACAACGGAAGTTGCATCGGTCCGTCACCGATACCCGGAGGGCCTTCAGGGGTCTGGCCAGGGAATCAAGGGGCGCCATGCCCTCAGATTACGGCAAACTTCCGGCCCTGATGGGCGCAAAATAGAATTTCACTGATGGATGAGCCATGGCCTTCTTTTCCCGATTCTTCACCCCTCCCGAGCGCGCGAAACTGCCCAGCCTCGATGAGATCCTCACCTCCCGCAACCTGCCCCTGGACCTGCCCGGCCTGGACGAGCACACCGAGGAATTCGGCCACCTGAACGGCCCGGAACGCGAACACTGGGGCGACGCCCTGCTGGATCTGCACAGCCACGGCTGGCCGCTGCCGCCCCAGTGGCAGGACGCCCAGTACGACCTCTCGCCGCGGCTGGTGCCCACGTGGGTCGCCGACCGGGACGGGTTCTTCTCCCGGCCGCACTTCGAGGGGCTGTCCCTGCGCCTGGTGGTCTGCGGCAAGGTCATGCCCGAGGCCTGGCTGGTGCTGTGGGGTGTCACCTGGGAGGACGTGTTCGAGCGCAGCCTGGACCAGCTGCGCGAGCGCTCCAAGAACCACCCGTTCCAGCGCCAGGCTTCGGGCATCTACCGGGCCGACTTCGGCGACGGGCACAACGCTTCCCGCATGCTCCTGCCCGAGCTATGGAAAGGCCTGTTCCCCGGCCAGAACACCTTCCTGGCCATCCCCTCCGAGGACGAACTGCTGGTCGCGCCCCAGGTGCTGCTGCCCCAGCTGGTGGAGGCCGTCGGCAAGACCCTGGCAGGCCCCGGCACCCGGATCATGGCGACCATCTACCAGGAGGTGAACGACACCTTCATGCCGGCCAATCTCCAGGATCCCCACCCCATCGCCCAGCCCCAGCGGGAGCTGCGCCAGTCGGACCTGGTCGAGGCCTACCAGGCCCAGGCCGGCGCCCTTCCGGCCGAACTGGGCGACGCGGTGCCGCCCGGCCTGGTCAAGACCCAGCAGGGACGCTCCATCAGCATCGCCGTTTGGACCGAAGGCCGGCCCGTGCTGCTGCCCGACACCGACCTGGTCGGCTTCATGTCCGCCAGCGGCCGGCCCCTGGGCATCTACTTCCGCCAGACCCTGCCCCGCATCGCCGAGCTGCGCGGCACCCTGGTGGATATCTGGGGCCCCCGTCGGCTGCGCTACGAGGGCTTCCCCACCGCCGCCCAGCTGGCGCGGCTGGAGTGCTTCGCCACCGCCGACCAGATGGCCGACCTTTTCAAGTCCCCCGGCACCAGCAGGCCCCGGCCCGCCGCGCCCGCGTCAGAGCCGGCCAGCTCCGGCGCCCGCTCCGCCCAGGCCTCCAGCCCGGTGCCGGCGCACCTCCGAGGCCTCAGTCTGGGCGTGCAGAGCGACGACTAGCATAAAGATTCCAAAATACTATTGTATAAAGATCCCAGTGACCTACGCTTATAGGTAGGTCATCGGAGGTTCCATGGGACGCACTCCCATACGGGCCAAGCTGGTTCTCGATGCAGAAGCCAGGTCCAAACTTGAAGCCATTGCGAAATCCAGGACAGAAGGGCAGGCCCGGATCATGGCCTACCTCCAAGATCTCAATACCGACCCGGTCGTATTCAGGTGGCGCTCCAAGCTTGAAGAAGAGTCCGTTTCATAAGGCTGTCTTTTCTTTCATCCTCTTTTATCCCCGTTCATCCCCGGCAAACCAGCGTTGGATTTACCGAAAAGCCAATTATTGGATGTCCTTCACGTCCAGTCCTACATCCACGGTCGCCGCCGAACGGGTCATCCCCAGCCTCCGGACCTGTATCTTTGCCCGGCCAAAGTTGACCAGCAGGCAGATCATCAGCCTGGTCCCTCTCATGTAATTGAGGCATTGGGCGACATGCTCGTTATCAAGCGCATGGCCGGCCTTCACCTCTACGAGTACGCGACCGTCTACGAGGAGATCTGCTTCATCATTTCCGACATTGACCCCGTCATAGAAGACCTCGATGCCCTGCTGTTGAACCACTTTGACCTTGGCCTTACGCAGTTCATGGGCAAGTGCATTTTCGTAAACCCTCTCCAGGAACCCTGGGCCCAGTTCGTTGGCCACCCGAAAACAGCAGCCAATGATGAGTCCGGTCAGTGGATCCTGGATGGTCATAATTCCTCCCCGATTCATACCTGCCGCAGAACCCGGGAAGGTTCAGCCGGGGATGAACGGGGATGAACGGGGATAAAAAAGGGATAAAAACTGAAATGTCTCAGCCAAGCAGGTATGGCTCAGCAGATGGTTGGAACCCATAAGCAATGTTATTTCTGAATCGATCTACTAGACCGGCTTGAGTCCGACCTTGGCCCGGATCAGCACCTCGATCTCGTCGGCCAGTTCGGGGTTGTCGGCCAGCAGCTTCTTCACGTTCTCGGCGCCCTGGCCCAGGCGGGAATCCTTGTAGCTATACCAGGAGCCGCTCTTCTGGATGATCTCCAGCTGGGTGCCCAGTTCCACCAGCTCGCCCAGGCGGCTGATGCCCTCGCCGTACATGATGTCGAAGGTGGCCACCTTGAGCGGCGGGGCGACCTTGTTCTTCACCACCTTGACCTTGGTCTTCTTGCCCACCACCGAGGAATCCTCGTCCTTGGCGGCCACCAGGGGATCGCCGGTGTTGCCCTTGATGCTCTGGATGCTGCGCACGTCCAGCCGCACCGAGGCGTAGAACTTCAGGGCGTTGCCGCCGCTGGTGGTCTCGGGGTTTCCGAACATCACGCCGATCTTCATGCGGATCTGGTTGATGAAGACCACGCAGGTGTTGGTCCGGCTGATGGAGGCGGTCATCTTGCGCAGGGCCTGGCTCATGAGCCGGGCCTGGAGCCCAACCTGCATCTCGCCCATCTCGCCGTCGATCTCGGCCTTGGGCACCAGGGCCGCCACCGAGTCGATGACGATGATGTCCAGGGCGCCGCTGCGCACCAGCTGGTCGCAGATCTCCAGCGCCTGCTCGCCGCTGTCGGGCTGGCTGATGAACAGGTTGTCGATGTCCACGCCGAGCTTGCGGGCGTAGTCCGGGTCCAGGGCGTGCTCGGCGTCGATGTAGGCGGCCAGGCCGCCCTTCTTCTGGGCCTGGGCGACCATGTGCAGGGCCAGGGTGGTCTTGCCGCTGGCCTCGGGGCCGTAGACTTCCACCACCCGGCCCTTGGGCACGCCGCCCACGCCCAGGGCGGAATCCAGGGAGATGGACCCGGTGGAGATCACTTCGATCCCGTCGACGGCCAGCTGCTCGCCCAGCTTCATGATCGAGCCTTTGCCGAACGCCCGCTCGATGTCGGCCAGGGCGCGGTTCAGGACTTTCAGGCGGTCATCCTGCTCGTTGGTGGTGGCGGCCATGGGAACTCCATTGGAAATGAGGGGCGGTGATACTGGGCGTCACCCAGGATGCAGCCGAAAAGCGAAAAAAACAAGAATTTTCTTTTCGCCGCAGGCCGGACGTTTCACCACCCGGCCCGGCCTGCCGATAGTATGGAAGCATTCCGTTCCCCTGCGCAGAAAGCCGCCACCCCCCCATGGAAATCCAGCCCGATCTTGCCCGCTATAAGTCGCTGGTCGATCACCTTCGGGAGACCGTCTTCCAGATCGACCGGGAAGGGGCGTGGTCGTTCCTCAATCCGGCCTGGGAGGCCATGACCGGGTTCACCGTGGCCGAGAGCCTGGGCGCGCCGTTCCTGGACCACATGCATCCGGTGGACAAGGCCCGCTACCTGGACATGGTCACCGGCGCCATGGACGCGCGCGAGGACACGGTGCGGGGGGAGTTCCGGTTCCGCACCCGGGAGGGCCGGTTCCTGTGGGTGGAGATGTACACCCGCATCACCGTGGGCGATGGGGGCCTGGTGACCGGGGTCTCCGGGACCATGAACGACATCACCGAGCGCAAGCGCAGCCAGGCCGCGCTCAGTTCGCTCACCTCCCGGCTGCGGGCGCTGATCGAGAACATGCAGGCCGCCATCCTGGTGGAGACCGACCAGCGCAGCATCGCGCTGCTCAACGAACCGTTCTGCCGGATGTTCGCCGTGCCGGTGCCGCCGCACCTCCTGGCCGGCAGCGAGGCGGCGGAACTGCTGGACCTGATCCAGCCCCAGTTCCAGGACGCCGAGGGCTTCCGGCAGCTGCTGGCCGCCCTCCCGGCCAGGCGGGAGGTGGCCCGGGGCATGGAGCTCGGCCTGGCCGACGGCCGGACCTTGACCCTGGATTTCGTCCCCATCGAAGCCGAGGAGGGCTTCGGCGGGCATGTCTGGCAGTTCAGCGACATCACCGGGCGCCGGCAGGCCGAGGACAAGCTGGCCCGGGCGGCCCTGGACCTGGAGATGAAGAACTGGGAGCTGTCCCAGGCCCGGGACGAGGCGGTGCGCCTGGGCGGGCTCAAGTCCGAGTTCCTGGCCAGCATGAGCCACGAGATCCGCACCCCCATGAACGGCATCATCGGCATGACCGAGCTCCTGGCCAGCACCAGCCTCACCGATGAGCAGAAGGACTACGCCTCCACCATCCGGGCCAGCGCCGGGACCCTGCTCCGGCTCATCAACGACATCCTGGACTTCTCCAAGATCGAGGCGGGCAAGCTGGAACTCGAGCGGATCGGCTTCGACCTGTCCGGACTGCTGGACGACCTGCTGGCGATCCTCGGCGTCAAGGCCCACGCCCGCGGCATCGACCTGGCCACCTGGGTGTCCCGGGACACCCCGGGCCTGCTCCTGGGCGATCCCATCCGGCTGCGCCAGGTGCTGTCCAACCTCGCCGACAACGCCATCAAGTTCACCACCGAAGGCCACGTCCAGATCCGGGTTTCCGTAGACAGCCGCAGCGGCGCCTCGGTGCTGCTCCGGTTCGAGGTGGAGGACACCGGAGCCGGCATGCGCGCCGAAGTGGCGGCCAAGCTGTTCCAGTCGTTCTACCAGGGGGATTCCTCCACCACCCGCAAGTACGGCGGCACCGGCCTGGGCCTGGCCATCTGCAGGCGGATCGTGGAGCTCATGGACGGCGCCATCGGGGTGCGCAGCACCGAAGGCGAGGGCAGCCTGTTCTGGTTCACTGCCCGGTTCCAGGTGCAGGAGGTCCAGGCGCCCTGGCCCCCGCAGCCGGCTCCGCGGTTCTTCCTGGCCGCCCTGCCCGGCGCCACCGGCGGTTTCCTGGACGCCCAGCTCAGGGAATGGGGGTTCGGCTCGGAATGCCTGCGGCCCGGGGAACCGGCCCTGGAGCGGCTGCGCGAGGCCTGCCCGCTGGATTCCGGCCGGGACTTCCTGGTGTTCGGCGGCGGCGGGAAGGGCCCGGATCCAGGCCTGCTCGGGTTCCTGCTGGAACTCCGGCGCCGGCCGGAGCTGGCGCCGCTGCGCCTGGTGTGCACCCGCTCCCTCTACGACCAGGAGGAGTACCGCCTGCCCGAGGGCCTGCCCATCCCCGAATTCCTGCCCCTGCCGGTGCGCCGGGCCCACCTGGAGAAGCTGCTGGCGGGCCGCCCCGGCCTGGCGGCCCCGGCCCCGGCGCCGCTGTCGGGCCCGCCCGCCGCCCTGGCCGGGCTCCGGGTCCTGCTGGCCGAGGACAACCTGGTGAACCAGCGGGTCGCGGTGGCGGTGCTGAAGAAGCTGGGCGTGGCCCCGGATCTCGCCGTCAACGGCCGGGAAGCCGTCGCCGCGGCCCGGCACGGCCAGTACGATCTCATCCTCATGGACTGCCAGATGCCCGAGATGGACGGCTTCCAGGCCACCCGGCGCATCCGCGAAACGGAGGCCGGCGGCCGCCGGGTGCCCATCCTGGCCATGACCGCCAACGCCATGCAGGGGGACCGGGAACGGTGCCTGGAGGCCGGCATGGACGACTACCTCGCCAAGCCCATCACCATCCTGGACCTCAGGGATGCCCTTCTCCGCTGGCTGCCGCCGGCCGTGCCCGCGCCCTGAGGATCCGCCGCCCATGACCCCAGAATCCCGAACCGTCGAAGAAGACCTGAGCATCCGGATCATCCTCCAGCGCCTGTGCATGGCGGGGATGAAGGTGTCCCTGGCGTTCCGCGACCAGCGCTCCATGCTGCAGATCCTGGGCCAGGAGGCCGAGCGGATCCTGGTCTCGGTGCCCCCCGCTGACCTGGGCGCCTGGTCCCTGCCGCCCGAGGAGAAGGTGGCCCTGTGCTTCGAGGACCGGGGCTTCCGCTACGAATCCGTGGTGACCTGCAAGGGCCCGGCGGACTGGGAGGGCCTGCGCTGCGCCACCTTCTCCGTCCCGCGCGTGCTGCGCCGGGCCGAGGACCACCGGCTGGCCGTGTTCGCGCCGGACAGCGCGCCCAAGGTGACCTTCACCAACAGCCGCAACGCCCTGCTGGACGGGCAGATCCGCGGCATGGGCCGGGACGGCTTCGAGATGGTGATGCAGGACTCCTCCCGGAAGGTCCAGGAGGTGCTTCGCCTGGGCGAGGAATCCACCCTGGACCTGGCCCTGGAAGAGAACCTGCGGATCACCACCCATGCCCGGGTCGCCTACTTCGGCGACGACTATGTGGGCATGAAGTTCACCGAACGGGTGGACCACACGGTGCTGGGCCAGTACCGCAACTGGCTGGAGGGCCAGCAGCGGCTCCAGGCCCGGAGGGACCGGGAGTCCTTCGAGGCGGGCTCCGGGCGGGGCTTCCAGCGGGAATCCGCCGGTGCCGTGCTGCCCCAGGTCCGGCTCTGGGTGGAACGGGACCCGGCCATCCTGATCGTCACTGAGCGGGAGGCGTTCGCCCGGCACATGGCCGAGGCCCTGGGCCGCAAGTTCGGGATCCTGAGCCTGGACTACATCAAGGGCGGCCTCAGGGGCTTCCTGGACCCGGCCGAGGGCGGCGGGTGGGGCAGGGCCAGGCTGATCCTCGTCCACAACCACCTGCGTCTGGCCAGCCCGCTGGAGCTGGCCCGGCAGGTGGTGGAGCAGGAGAAATGCCCCCTCCCGGTCCTGCTGGCCGGCGGCGAGGAGGACCTGGAACTCAAGCGCAACCGGGCCCTGGCCGCCGGCGCGGTGGACTACCTGCCGGTGGAGCCGTTCCGGATCCTCTCGGTGCTGCGCAAGCTGGACGAGACCCTCAAGCTCTTCGAGGGCTAAATTTTAACCGCGCGGCCGCGCCAGCGATTGACGCCCCGGAGCCGGTCCGCGAAGGCCAGGAATAGCGCGGCGGCGACCATGAGCCCGGCCAGCGGCCAGAAGGCCCAGAGCAGGTCCACCGGGCGCCGGGTGAAGCGCTGGTGGGCTTCGGCGATGAGCGGCGGCACCAGCAGCCACAGCAGCAGGCCCAGTCCCGGCTGTCCGGCCAGGGCCAGCAGGGCCCAGCCCAGGGTGGCCAGCAGGACCGCGGCCAGCAGCAGCGGCGCCAGGGGGAACGCCCAGGGCAGGGAGAGCAGGTTCTTGCGCAGGCTCCGGATGATCTCGCCGCAGCCGTGGTACATCCGCAGGTGCAGCTCGGGGCCGCCCAGGGCGGCGCGGTTGGCGAAGCCGGCGGCCTTGATCCGGCTGGCCAGCAGCATGTCGTCCACCGCGGCCAAGGGCGCGCCGGCGTGCCCGCCCACGGCGTCGTAGGCCGTGCGCCGCACCAGGATGAAGCTGCCCACCCCGCAGCAGGCCCGGCTGCGCGGATCGGCCACCCGGCGGAACGGAATCAGCCAGAGGAAACACAGGTTGGCCAGGGGCAGGAACACCCGCTCGGCGAAGCCCACGGTGTCCAGGGCCGGAAGCAGCGCCAGGAGATCGGCCGGGTTCCGGTCCAGGAAGGCGAAGGCCCGCCGCAACAGGTTCCTGGAAACCTGGACGTCGGCGTCGGCGAACAGCAGCCACTCCGCCGCCAGCGCCTCCGGCTGCCGGGAGGCGAGGTCCAGGGCGTGGTTCTTGCCCAGCCAGCCCGGGGGCAGATGCTCGTTCCGGATCACCCGCAGCCGCCCGGGGTGCCGGGCGGCGCGCTCGGCGAGCAGGGCCGGGGTCCGGTCGGTGGAGCCGTCGTCCACCACCAGGATCTTCAGGTCCGGGCAGTCCTGGTCCAGCCAGCTGTCCAGGGCCGGGCCCAGTTCCCGCTCCTCGTCCCGGGCCGGAATGCACAACGCCACCGAAGGCAGCGGCCCGGACGCGTCCTGCTCCGGCAGGCCGGGCAGGTCCCTCAGCCGCGCCCGGGTGAGCCAGGCCTGAACGACCCAGGCCGCGCACAGCGGGACCGCCAGCCAGCGGCACTCATCGAGGATCGGGAGCAGGTACATACGAGTATTCTGGGGGTGACCGGCATTGCAGCGAATATATTGATTTTCAATACGTGGAGCTCCTTGATGCCCGCCACCTTTAGTCATGCGCCCATCGGCGCGACCCTCGCGCTGCTGGCCCTGCTCTGGCTTGTGGCCAAGCTCGGCGGCGAACTGGCCATCCGGCTCCGCCTTCCGGCGGTGACCGGGGAACTGGGCGCCGGGATCGCCCTGGGCAGCCTGGCCCGGCTCAGCCCGTGGTTCCCGGCCATCGCCACCGACCCGGCCATGGACCTGCTGGGCACCCTGGGGATCGTGGTGCTGATGTTCGCCGTGGGCCTGGAATCCACCGTGCCTCAGATGGTGAAAGTGGGGTTCGCCTCCCTGCGGGTGGCCCTGCTGGGGGTGGCCGCGCCCATGGGGGCTGGGCTGCTGGCCGCCTGGCTGCTGCTGCCCACGGGCCGCCCCGTGCTGGTGGACCTGTTCATCGGCGCCTGCCTGTGCGCCACCTCCATCGGCATCTCGGCCCAGGTGCTGCAGGCCCACAGCGCCGCCCGGTCCCCGGAGGGGCGGGTGATCGTCGGCGCCGCGGTGATCGACGACGTGCTGGGCCTGCTGGTGCTGGTGGGCATATCCGGGGCGGTGGCAGCGGCCGGCGGCGGCGCCATGGACTGGGGCCGGCTGGGCGGCAGCCTGGCGCTGGCCCTCGGCTTCCTGGCCGTGGCCCTGACCCTGGGCCGCTACGTCACGCCGCACCTGTTCCGCCTGGCCAGCCGCTTCCGCAGCGAGCAGGTGCTGCTGCCCCTGGCGCTGGCCTTCGCCTTCCTGCTGGCCTGGCTGGGCAGCCTGGCCGGGCTGGCCCTGATCGTCGGCGCCTATGCCGCCGGGCTGATCCTCGAGCCGGCCCATGTGCAGATCCTGGAGGAGCGCGAACTGCACCGGCTGGAGCAGCTGGTGCAGCCCCTGGTGGTGGTGCTCTCGCCGCTGTTCTTCGTGGTCATGGGCGCCCGGATCGACCCGGCCGGCCTGCTGGACCCGCGCATGCTGGGCTTCACCCTGGCCCTGGCCGCCCTGGGGGTGGCCGGCAAGCTGGTGGCGGGCCTGGCCGCGGGGCGGCAGCTCGATGGCTGGCGGGTCGGCTGGGGCATGGTGCCCCGGGGCGAGGTGGGGCTGATCTTCGTGGCGGCCGGCAGCCAGCTCCGGCTGGGCGGCCAGCCGCTGCTGTCGCCGGAACTCCAGGCCGGGATCGTGGCGGCGCTGCTGCTGACCACCGTGGCCGGACCGCTGGGGCTGGGCTGGGCGCTGCGGCGGCGGTGACGAGGGTGCATCATGGATCCATGGGCAGAGCGATCGCAGTGCTGGGCAGCGGGTCGGACGTGGGCAAGAGCCTGGTGGCGGCGGGCCTGGGCCGGCTGTTCCGGGACGCCGGGCTGGATGTGGCGCCGTTCAAGGCCCAGAACATGGCCAACCAGGCCGGGGTGACCGCGGGCGGACTGGAGATGCCCCGGGCCCAGATCCTGCAGGCCCGGGCCTGCGGGCTGGAGCCGGAGGTGGACATGGGCCCGGTGCTGATGAAGCCGGTGTCCTCCACCGGGGCCCAGATCGTCCTGATGGGCAAGGCCGTGGGCGCCATGGAGGCGCGGGAATACTTCGGCCACACCGACCGCTTCGAGGCGGTGGCGTTCCAGGCCCTGGACCGGCTCCGGGCCCGGCACCGGCTGATCGTGCTGGAGGGGGCCGGCTCCCCGGTGGAGCTCAACCTCATGGACCGGGACTTCGTCAACCTCAAGGCCGCCCGGCGCGCCGATGCCGGGCTGGTGCTGGTGCTGGACATCGACAAGGGCGGCGTGTTCGCCCAGGCCAAGGGCACGCTGGACCTGCTGCCGGAAGCGGACCGGGCCCGGGTGCTGGGGCTGGTGGTGAACCGGTTCCGCGGCGACCCGGCCCTGTTCGAGGACGGCATCCCCATGCTGGAGGCGATCTGCGGCGTGCCGGTGCTGGCGGTGCTGCCCTGGCTGGACCACGGCCTGGACGAGGAGGACCGCGCCATCCGCATCCCCATCGACGAGCCGCCCGCGCCGGGACGGCTCAACGTGGGCGCCCTGCTTTCGCCCCGGGTGGCCAACACCGAGGACCTGGCGCCGCTGCTGGCGGAGCCGGACCTGCACCTGACCTGGCTCACCGACCCGGCCCTGGCCCGGGCCCAGGACCTGCTGGTGCTGCCGGGCACCAAGGCCACCCTGGGCGACCTGGCCCACCTCTCGGCCACCGGCATGGCCGGGGCGGTGCTGGACGCCCACCGGGCCGGGGCCTGGGTGCTGGGGCTGTGCGGCGGCTACCAGATGCTGGGCGAGACCCTGGAGGACCCGCTGGGCTTTGAAGGCGGCGGCGCCCGCTGGGACGGCCTGGGCCTGCTGCCCCTGGCCACCCGGTTCGAGGCCGCCAAGACCACCGGGGTCCGCCGGTTCACCAGTGCCTGGCCGGAGCCGGGCCACGCCCTGGAGGGCTACGAGATCCACCACGGCCGGAGCCTGGCCCGCGGCGGCGAGCCGCTGGTGGCCGAAGCCGGAGGCGAGGTGGGCCTGGCGGGGACCCGGGCGGCGGGCTGCTACCTGCACGGCCTGCTGGCCAGCGATCCCTGGCGCGCCGCCTTCCTGAACCGGGTGCGCCGGGACCGGGGCCTGGCCGAACAGCCCTGCCGCAGCGCCGATCCGCTGGAACTGCGCCTGCGCCGCTGGGCCGGGCACCTCCAGGCGAATCTGCGGCCGGGCGCCTGGGAACGGCTGCTGGAAGCGGCCACGGAGGCGCGGCTTCCCCTTGGGAAAATTCTGTTGTAGGATGCAACCTGTCCGTCCGTCCCGACACTTTTTTCCAGTCGGTGCCCATAACCCAAAGGCCATCTGAAATGCTCATCAACCTGTTGCCCAAACGGAGCCACGCCCTGGCCCTGTCCGGAAGCCTGCTCGCCCTGTTCGCCGCCCCCACCGACCAGACCCCGTCCCGGGGCTTGACCAGCTTCATGCAGGTGGACCCCACCGAACCCTTCCCGGCCGTGCGCGACCGCCTGACCGCCGCCAAGGCCCAGGTGATGGCCCGCCAGGCGGCCCTCATCAACGAACGCTACGACCTGGCCGACCGGCCGGCCCCGGGGGCCACCATGTCCCGGGGCAAGCCGGTGCAGGGCGGGGTGCGGGTCAAGCTGCCGCCGGGCCTGACCTGGGACAAGCTGGCCGCCATGGACCCGGCCCGGATCCGGGAGCTGGATCTGTTCCCGGCGGGCTTCCTGCCCCTGCCCCACCCTGCGCACGCGGCCGGCGGCATGGTCTTCCCGCACTTCCAGATCGAGGAGATCCGCCGCCAGGAGGCCCGGGACCTCACCCGGTTCGATCTGGACTTCGATTTCCCGGACCATTTCCTGCCGGAATTCCCGCCCCCGGTCTACCTCACCACCCGGTCGGACCTGGGCGATGTGTCCCAGGGCAAGCTGATCACCATGGACAACTATTACGAGTTGTTCAATGGGATCGTCAACCCCAAGCAGATCGAAGGCCTGCGTCTGCTGCTCACCCCATTTCCCCAGCAGCAGTTCAACCAGACCGAGGACCGCCGGTCGCTGCGGCCCAGCCGCGGGGTGGCCTGCTTCGACTGCCATGCCAACGGCCACACCAACGGCGCCACCCACCTCACCGGGGAGCAGCGGCCCCAGGCGTTCCGGCACCGCAGCGACACCCCCAGCCTGCGCGGGGTGAACATCCAGCGCCTATTCGGCTCCCAGCGGGCCCTGAAGACCGTGGAGGACTTCACCGAGTTCGAGCAGCGGGCCGCCTACTTCGACGGCGACCCGGTCACCGCCACCAAGAAGGGGGTGAATGTCCTGGAGCGCGGCAGCCAGGTGCACGACATGGCCGAATTCCAGGAGATGCTGGACTTCCCCCCGGCGCCCAAGCTCAAGGTGGACGGCACCCTGGATCCCCGGCTGGCCACCCCGGCCGAACTGCGGGGGCAGAAGCTGTTCTTCGGCAAGGCCGCCTGCGCCTCCTGCCACCCCGGGCCCTACTACACCGACAACCTGATGCACAACCTGCGCACCGAGCGGTTCTACCGGCCGCGCCTGGCCAACGGCGCCATGGCCGCCGCCGACGGGCCGATCAAGACCGTCCCGCTGCGGGGGGTCAAGGATTCGCCGCCCTACCTGCACGACGGCCGGCTGCTCACCCTGGACGACACCGTGGAGTTCTTCAACCTGGTGCTGGAACTGAAGCTGGACACCCGGGAGAAGGCCGACCTGGTGGCCTTCCTGCGGCAACTGTAGCCTCGCCCATGGGTCTGCTCGCCCTGCTCTACGGCGCCTGCTGCTATCTCGCCTTCCTGGGCAGCTTCGTCTACCTGGTCGCCTTCGTTGGCGATCTGGGGACGGCCCGGTCGGTGTCGGCGGGCCCCGCCGCCCCGCCGGGGGCCGCCCTGGGCGCGGACCTGGCGCTGCTGGCCCTGTTCGGGCTCCAGCACAGCCTCATGGCCCGGCCCGGCTTCAAGCGGATCTGGACCCGGATCATCCCCCCGGCGGTGGAACGCAGCACCTACGTGCTCTGCTCAAGCCTCGCGCTCGCCCTGCTGTTCGCCCTCTGGCGGCCCATCCCCGGCGCGCTCTGGGACTTCCGGCACCCGGTCCTGCGCCTGGGGGCCTGGGCCGGGTTCGCCGCCGGGGTCCTGCTGGTGCTGGTCAGCACCTTCCAGATCAGCCACTTCCATCTGTTCGGGTTGCGCCAGGCCTGGCTCCGGTTCAAGGGCCGGCCCTGCCCCGAACCGGCCTTCCGCCTCACCGCCCTGTACGCCCGGGTGCGCCACCCGCTCATGCTGGGGTTCCTGGCCACCTTCTGGTGTGCCCCGACCATGACCCTGGGCCACCTGGTGTTCGCCGCCGGCTTCAGCGGCTACATCCTGGCCGGCACCCTGCTGGAGGAACGAGACCTGCTGCGGACCCTGGGGCCGGCCTACCGGGCCTACCTGCGCCAGGTGCCGCGGTTCTTTCCTCTGCCCGGCCGGCGGGCGGAAAAACCCCCGCCCAGCACGTATGATGGAGGCTGAACGGAGTTCCGCCCGTGGCA
>Ga0316217_10001194_pt1 | contig 34863 bp, 28 predicted proteins | sample 1anoAmetaG_FD_203633 | JGI IMG/M metagenome (GOLD analysis project Ga0316217, IMG submission 203633) | Freshwater microbial communities from Trout Bog Lake, Wisconsin, USA - 1anoA | ecosystem: Environmental > Aquatic > Freshwater > Lake > Hypolimnion/Profundal zone | place: USA: Wisconsin...
AGCCGACGCAAATGGCCGAAAATACGCGAAAAACCATCCGCGGCAGCGTTGGCAGGAGAATTTTAACCCCTGTCATCACGACATGGAGAGTTAATCAAAAGTCTCTATTGGCATTCGGGTTGATGTAGTTACCCCAGTTGCCATTGGCGTTGTTGTTATGGTTGATGGGAATATTGGGCGGTGGGTTGGGATCGCCACCGTGTGGTCCCCTGGCAGAACAGATGGGCATCGCCAGTGACAACGCCATAAGGCTCATGGCCACCACCGCGAGTTGATAGGTGCGCACCATAATTTTACTACCCTGTTTAACGCCCGGTGTTGCGGCCAGCAACTTGCCGGGCCTACCACCTGCCCAAAACCTGAACTGGAGCCGGCGAGAATCGAACTCGCACATGTTGAATGCGATTCAACCGTCATCCCATTAGACCACGGCCCCGAGCCGTCACTTTCACGGCCGGAATGTGCATGATTATAGTGATGGCGGGGCGGGCGTCAAGAATCCCGCCCCATTGGCGTTTAATGCCAGCCGCCAATTTGGTGACGCACCCTGCGGCAAAACAATTTGTCATGTCGCGGAAATCCGTTATCATTCCCGCCAGCGGTCCGTGTTGGTCGCGGACCCAAGGTCTGTGGCAAACGTCCTGGCAAGGAGAAATCATGTCCAAGATCCATGTGTTATCGTTGGTGGCTGGTTTGGTGTTGGCGTTAGGATTGCTGGCGCTGGCCGATGGCGACGCGGGCAAGTCCGCTAATGCCGCGGGGGTGGTGGTCGTGGTCGATCATAACAGCAACGACAAGGCCACGGCTGAATTCAAATTCGCGCATGTTCCGAGCATCGCCAAGAATGATCTGGGCAAGAAGGCCACGTTCGCGATTGTCGACGGAACTAGGGACGACGCCGGCGGCGATCTGGCCAAGCTCAATGACGGCGCGGGGCCGACGGCTGAGGATCAACCGGCGGAAAATTTCTTTTTCGCCGGGCCTGGCGGCCGGCTGAAGATCGACCTGGGCAGCGTCATGGCCATCGGCGCGATCAACACCTACAGTTGGCATCCCAATTCGCGCGGGCCGCAGGTTTATAAGCTGTATGCTGCGGATGGCACCGACAAGGCGTTTAATGCCGCTCCCAAGCGCGATGTCGATCCCACCAAGGCCGGCTGGGTGCTGATTGCCAGCGTGGATACCCGTCCCGCCAATGGCGCTGATGGCGGCGGGCAATATGGCGTGAACATTGCCAATCCCAATGCCCCGTTGGGGAAATTCCAATATCTGCTGATCGACACGGTGCCTACCGAAACCAATGATGACTATGGCAACACGTTCTACAGCGAAATCACCATCACCGCGCCGCAATGAGCCGGGGCGATGGCGAAACTAAACTTGGCGGAGTCGATGCGCTGAAGCTAATTACACTCTCTGGAAAGGATTTACTATGCGTTCCCTATTCGCGATATCTCTGGCGGTCCTGCTGTTTGGTTCACCGGTTTTGGCCCAGGCGGTTCCCGCCGCGCCGATAACCATTGATGAGGCGGTGTTGGCCAAGATCACGCCGCATCCGCGGCTGCTGTTGAACGCCGACCGGTTAGCGGAACTCAAAGCGCTGGCGGCCAAGGACGCCACGTTGCAAAAGGCCGTGGATGATCTGCTCAAACTGGCGGACCTTTATGTTCCCAAGGAGCCGCTGAAGGATGGCAACGACTGGAACACCTGGCGTGAGGTCAGCGGGCGGGTTTTTGCGCTGGGATTCGCCTACCGCTGGACTGGCGACGACAAATATGTCAAGCCGCTGCGCGAAACGCTGTTGGCCTGCGCTGGTTTCAACGACTGGCACGAGCGGATCGGTTTCCTGGATACCGGGGAAATGACGGCCAACGTGGCCATCGGCTATGACTGGCTGTACGACAAGCTTTCGGCCGAGGACCGCAAGACCATTCAGGATGCGATTATGGCCAAGGGGTTGGCCAAAGGGCTGGATTGTTATACGCACAAAGACCCGGTATTTTGGTGGACCACCTGCGAGAATAATTGGAACCTGGCCTGCAATAGCGGCATGGCCGAAGGGGCGATGGCCGTGGCGGAAGTGGACCCGCCGATGGCGATCAAAGTGTTGAACGCAGCGGCTGAGAGCTTGCAACATGTTTGGCCGACGTATGAGCCGGATGGCGGCTGGATGGAAGGGCCATACTACTGGGAATATGCCTCGCGGCTGGGAATCATGGGATTGGCGTCGGGAGAATCGGCCCTGGGCGAGGCTGGTCTGAAACTGCTGGGCAGCCATACCAATGGGCCGATCGGTCCCGGCCTGGCCAAGACCTGGCAGTTCGGGCTGTATGTCACCAATCCCGATGGCGTGACCATGATGCCTTTCGCCGATTCGACGGAACATCACTGGCATCTGCCGTTTATTTACTATCTGGCCGGCAAGGCCAATGACCAAGTGGGCATTGCCAGCGAGTTTGCGCACTTTGACAAGCCACATCCCTATTGGCCAACGTTGGATAAGGAAGTGACCGATCCGCGGCACGCGGTCAACCGGGCGCTGGACATCATCTGGTATCATCCGGCTACCGCCGAAGGCATTGCGCAGCTCGCGGCCATGCCGCTGGCGGCGCACTTGCATTCCAAGCGAGTGGAGTTGGCGTCGTTCCGCACTGCCTGGAACGATCCCAACGCCATGGGGCTGATTATCAAGGCGGGCGACAATGGCGGCACCGTCGATCATGCCCACTGTGACGCGGGCAATTTTGAATTGACCAGTCAGAAGGTGATCTGGACAGTCGATCCCGGCCGCGGCGAATACGGCACCAAGGGCTACTTCGACCATGGCACGGCCCACAACCCCGGTACACGCTGGCAGGTTCCGCGCGTCGGCTCGATCGGGCATAGCGTACTGCGGATCAACGACCAGACCCAGGCGCCTTGGTCGGTATCGCCGATCACCCGTTTTGAAGCGATTAAAGATCAGGGCTTTGCCATCATCGACACTTCACAGGCTTACCCACAGGCTAAGAAGGCTTCACGCGGATTCTGGTTTGCCGGCGGGCAATACGTGCTGGTGCAGGATGAACTGGACATGCCCGTGGCGGCGACCGTCACCTGGCAACTGGTGACCCCGGGAAAAGTCGCGGTGACCGATGACGGCGCGACCATCGACCGCTGGGGCGTAAAAATGCGGGTGAAGGTTTTGGAGCCTGCCGCAGCCAAATTCACGATTGGCGAAGCGGTCAAAACGCTTCCCAATCGGCTGGTGATGGACCTGCCCAACATGCAGGGTGCGGTGCGGATCGCGGTGCTGTTGGTGCCGCCTACCGATCCCGCGGTGAAGATGGTGGAGAAACTGCCGGACGTGAAGGTGCAGCCGCAAGAGCAATGGAAGTTGCCGGCAGCCCCGTAATGGCGGGAAGGTCTGGCCATCACCCATTGGCCGCGCTCTTGGCCCATTCATCGAAACGCTTGAGCAATTCCGGCAAAACCGAACGCGCGGTGTCGTGGATCACGTCCATGATGATCTGTTGGGTAATCTGCTCGCCATCCTGGCCGCTGGCCACGCTTTGCAGGAACGGCACCACGGCGCTGCGGTCGCAAATGTATTTGATGTCGGCGCCGCTGTAGCCGGCCAGATCGTTGGCCAATTGGTCGAGATTAACATCCGCGGCGATGGGGCGGTGGGAAAGATACATTTCCAGCATTTTTCGCCGGGCGGGCAGGTCCGGCAGGGGGATGTAGACTTTTTCGTCAAAGCGGCCGGGACGCAATACCGCCGGGTCCAGTTGCCAGGGCACGTTGGTCGCGCCCATGAACATCACCGGTTGATTGGCTTTTTTGTCGAAGCCTTCCATCTCCTGCAAGATTTGCGGCACCAACCGCTGCATCACGCTGCTGGTATCGTCGCCGCGGCGCGGGATCAGCGATTCAATTTCATCGATGAAGATGATAGCTTTGGGAGCGGCGCGGGCGGCTTCAAATAAACCTTTGATGCGGCGCTCGGCTTCGCCGGGCCATTTGCTCATGATGTCGGCGGGGGAGACGCGGAAAAACGCGGCGTCGATTTCACCGGCGGTGGCTTTGGCCAGCATGGTTTTGCCGGTGCCTGGCGGGCCGTACAGCAGCAGGCCGCCGCCGGCGCGCACGCCGAATTTGGCGGCCAGTTCGGGGTGCTCGAAGGGATAAATCAATTTCAGCCGGATGTCTTCTTTGACGCCGTCCAGGCCGGAAACATCGGCGAACTTGATGTCCGGTTTTTCCTGCACCAGCCATTGCTCGCCGGACGGCACGCCTTCGTTGTCGCTTTCGGATTGGCCGCCGGAAGATGAATCGTCGCGGCGTGGGGCGGTTTGCGGGCGGCGATGGTTGGCCTTGGCTTTTTCGCAGTCCTTGGCCAGGGCCAATAATTTCTCGGCCATTTCCTGGCGGGCGGCGCGCAATTCCGGCGTCTGCGCATCCTTGCTGATCGCAACAATGGCGCGGGCGGCTTCCAGCAGATAGACGCGGGCCGAATCCCATTGGCCGGCGCGGCGCGCGTCCAAGCCTTTTTGCCGGTAGCGCTCGAAGGTTTCCCAGTTGATGGCCATGATCAAACCATTGCCGATTGCCAAATGCCGAATGAAAGCGATCTTTAACAACAACCCAATTCCACCGCTTTGAGAAATTCACTGGCCAGCAGCATGTGGCCGCCGCGCACCGGATGCACGCGGTCCCACGCCAACTCGCCCGGGTAAACGGTTTTCAGCACGCGGTTAAACGCGGCTTGGGTATCAACGCATATCGCGCCGTACTTTTCGGCCAGCTTTTTCACGACCTGGCCGTACTTGTCCATCGTGGCCCGCATGGCGTCGGCGGCGTTGGGTTCGATGTAATAGGGCGTCATCAGCACCAGGCCTTTGAGCAGCGGCTTGGTGTTGCGCACCAGTTTGTCCAGCGTGGTTTGGTATTCGTCGAGGAAGACCGATTGCTCTTTGAGCAGCGGGCGGTCGTATTGCCGCCAGACATCGTTGATGCCGATCAGGATCGACAGCCAATCGGGCTTTTGTTGCAGGACATCGGTTTCCCAGCGAGCGGCCAGGTCGCGCACGGTGTTACCGCCGGAGCCGACATTGACCACGCGAATGCGGCGCTCGGGGCAAAGCGCCAGCAGTGCCGCTTCGACCAGGGAAACGTAGCCGTCGCCCAGACCGCCAGGGGCTTCGCCAATAGGCCGTGCCCGGCCAATGTCCGTAATGGAATCACCGATGAATAACAGCTTGCTGTTGGGTTCGATTTTCATGCCGCGCATCTTACCGTGAAGTGTGCAGCTTTTTCACCACCGGCAGCGAGAGAAAATGTGGTGTGTGCGATGACAGGGTGACCAGAATCCAATTGGCCAGCCCGGACACTGCCACGCGCTTGCCGCGCAGCGTGTCGCGGTAGGCCATCCTGGCCACGTCTTGGGAACGCATGGTGTTATGGCGAAACACCGGAAGATGCTGCACCTTGGCCCGCAGGTGAAATTCGGTGATGGTTGGCCCGGGACAAACGGCGGTCACGGTCACGCCGCTGCCTTTTAGCTCGTACCACAGCGCTTCGGAAAACGACAGCACGTAGGACTTGGTGGCATAATAAACCGCCATCGATGGTCCCGGTTGAAACGCCGCCGTCGAGGCGAGATTCATCACTCGGCCGGCGCGGCGCTGCACCATGTCCGGCAACAGCAGCCGGGTAAGCTGCGTCAACGCCACCACGTTCACCTGCAACATATCCAACTGGCTTTGCACGTCGGCCTCGTGAAACGGGCCATGCGTGCCAAAGCCGGCATTGTTGACCAGGCAATCGACGGCAAGATTGGCCGCGCGGATTTGTTCGACCAACTCGGCGGCGGCATTGGGGCGGGCCAAATCTTTGGCGATGACTTCCACGCGCACCTTGTGCTGGTCGCGCAGTTCTTGGGCCACGGCGTCAAGCTGTTGTTGGTTGCGCGCCGAAATAACCAGCGCATGCCCATTGGCGGCAAACAAGCGGGCCAGATCGCGGCCAATTCCAACCGATGCTCCGGTGATGAGTGCGGTCATACCGCCAGTATAACCCATCAGGCCGCTGGCGTAGAGATGCTAAAATGTCCAACCGCACGATCTACAACGCCCGGCAAACGCACGTGTGTAAAAGGCTGATTCAATCGGAAGATGGACAGCCCGTGGCGGGCGAACGATTGCCGGTGGTGTGGCAAGATGGCACGGTGGTCAAATAGCCGTGTTATGCCAGCGCGCCCACCAATTGCGTTTCCGTCTGTCGCGCCTTTTGCGCCGCGCCGAACGCCGCAAACTCGGCAAAGCCTTCCTTGCCCAGATACCGTTCCAACACCCGGCGGTCGGTTTGGTCCAGATCGATGTAGACCAAGCCGTCCACCACATCGCTGAAATTGACATCGAGATTGAAGCCGAGCATTTGGCCGCCCAGCTTGAGATATTGTTTGATCAGCACGGGGATGCCTTTTTGATCGCTTTCAATTTGGCTGACCAGTTCGGAAACTTCATCCACGTCGCCGCCGGTGATGCTGCTGACTTTCTTGAACGACAGCGGGTTCTTGGCTTTCACCAGCTTGGCCAGGTCGGGCAGCAGGTTTTGCATCTGGAGGAAGCTGACCATCAGTTGCCGGCTCTTGGTGTTGTAGTTGTTGCTGATGCTGACCGGGCCAAAGAGGATGCGGTTTTGCGGGTGGCGCACCAGCACGGCACCGATGCCTTTCCACAGCAGCATTAGCGGCGAAAAGCTGCGCTGATATTCCTGGCGCACAAAGCTGCGGCCCATTTCCAGCGCGGGATTCAATTTGGCGAGAATGGCCGGTTTGAATTTGAACAGCGTGCTGGTGTAAAGCCCCTGAACGCCGCGCAGAGCCAGGATGCGGTCCGTTTCGCCCAGGCGATAAGCGCCGACGATTTCGGCGGTTTTGTCGTTCCAGACAAACAGGTGCTGGTAATAGTCGTCGTAGCGATCCAGGTCCAGGGATTTTCCGGTGCCTTCGCCGGTCAGGCGGAAGGTGATTTCGCGCAGCCGGCCGATTTCCCGCAGCACGTTGGGCAGGCGGTTGGCGGTGGCCAGGTAAACGCGCATCTCGCCGCTTTCCACCAGCAATGCGCTGGCGGGCAGGGCGGCGACGTCCTTGCGCAGCAGGGCTGGATCAACTTCGGGAATGATCGTCTCATAAGGCTCGGCGTCTACGGCGGCCGCCTGGTTTTTCAAGGGTTCATCGCGATAACGCAGCAGATAGGTGCGGCGGCGCAGATGCGCGGTCAACTCGCGATCGTCTGCAAATCCCTTGAGCTTGTTGAACGCGATCGGCCGGCCCACGCGGATGTTCATGGTGTTGCGGCGTTTGTTGAGAAATTCCCGCGGCAACATGGCGGTGCGCAGCTTGGGATGAACCAATCCGGCTAGTTGAAACAGCGGGCCATTCGAGCCTTCAAAAAATACCGGAACAACTGATGCTTCCGAACGGCGGACAATCCGGCCGATCGTGTCGCTCCATTGCGGGTCGGCGATTTCGCGGCGGCGGACGTCCAGATAAGAAACGGTGCCTGCCGGGAACACCGCCAGCACGCCGCCTTCTTCCAGCCAATTCAGCGCTTCGCGCAAACCGCGCACGTTGTTGCGCGCCGCCTGTGGCCCGCCGAAGGGATCGACGAAAATAAACAGATCGCGCAGTTCCGGCACGCGATGCAGCAGGTAGTTGGCCATGACTTTGACATCGGGCCGGATGGTGACCAGCAGCGACGCCAGCAGGATGCCTTCGATGGCCCCAAAAGGATGGTTGGCAACCACCACCAGCGGCCCGGTGGCGGGAATATTGGCCAGATCATCCGGCGACACCTGAGCGCGGGTATGCAGTTGCCGCGCGGCATTGTGTAAAAAGAGGTGGCGCGCCGGATTAGCACCGGTGCGATGGCGCACCTGATGATAGAATTCATTAAGCCCATCCAGGCCGACGAGCTTTTCCAAGGGCCGACGTACAAGGGAAAGAAGCCGATTGGCCGGTCCTTGGCCCTTGAGGTCGAGACTGAACAGCCTGGGGGCTGTTTCGGTTCCCACCATCATGCTTGCCTCCACGTTAAAGCCTCTGGGCGATGATTAACTTGTCAATATGGGCAATGTATGAGTGTTTGGTGAGGGTATGGTAAATATTACCGGTTACGCACCAAAGCTGATCGCCCTCCGCCAAGAGGACTGGTGAACATTATACCGAATTATGGTCCCATAAAAAGAGCTGGGCCGTGTCGGCCCGGTTTGCATTGACGAAAGCGCCGACACGGCCCGGCTCTCTAAAACGGAATGTCGTCTTCCCGCACGGTCGGTTGATCCGGTGGCCGGTTGGTCCAATCCACCACGCGCGGCCGGCGGTCGGGTTCGTCATACTGTTTCTGCTCTTCTTCCCATGCCCGGCGGGCATTTTCGGCCGCCTGGCTGGGTTCGGCCGTATCGTCCCACGGCAGGGCGTTCTTCCACTCCTCGCCTTCGATGTCGTCATCCTCCTCTTCGGCATCCCACTTGGCGTATTTGGCTTCGGCCGGATCCCACGGCTGGTCCGCCGCCCCTTCCTCATCTTTGTCGATTTCATCCTCCTCATCATCGCTATCGTGCCAGCCGGCGTTGGCCGGATGGGCGGGATCAGTGGGAAAGATATCGAAGGTGAACCCAGCCCCGCCGCAATTGGGCGTGGGGCACGAAACCGTTCAGCGTGCCGCCGCCGATGACCTTCTGGAACCATATCTGGTCGCTCATAAACGTGCGTTCGCAGTGCATGCACCAACATTCACACGGCTCCTTCGGTGGCGCAAAGCAATCGTCAGTGGTTTCATCGGACGGCTGGGGGGGATGATTCGGCACACATGGCCACATAGCATAACAATGGGAAAATACGATTAAAATGGGGGGAAAACCAATAATTGATTCCAACGTTCCTCGGGTGCGATGCCACCTTATTTCCCGCCTCGTTTGCTGCGGTGAATCGTTGCACGATACGAGGACACGGCACATAGGAAGGCAATGAACCACGCCGCCAGCACGGCAGCCGCTTGGTTCCATTTGGACATCCCTTCCGTCACGCGTGTAGCGACGAAACCAACGAATAGAAAAACCCCGAAGAAGACGAATAATCCGCCAACGATTGCCATGACATATTTCATTTTCGCGGTACGAGCATGGAACCATCTTCTTCTTGCAAGGCTAGCCGCGACGCGCCAGCGGAGCGCGGCCGCAACTGCAAAACACGCTCCGCTTCGCGTCGCGGCTAACCATTATCAATACCGATAATGATCGTTCTTATACGGCCCTTCCACCGGCACGCCGATATAAGCGGCTTGTTCCGGCGTAAGCTTGGTCAGCTTCACACCCAGTTTTTCCAAGTGCAACCGGGCGACTTTTTCATCCAGATGCTTGGGCAGCACGTAGACTTTCTTTTCGTATTTGCCGCGGTGCTGGGCCAGTTCGATCTGGGCGATGGTCTGATTGGTGAAGCTGTTGCTCATTACAAAACTGGGATGGCCGGTGGCACAGCCCAAATTCAGCAGGCGGCCTTCGGCTAGGATCAACACGCCATGGCCATCGGGGAAGGTCCACAGATCGTATTGCGGCTTGATGTTGGTCTTTTTGATGCCGGGCACTTTTTTCAAGCCGGCCATGTCGATTTCGTTATCGAAGTGACCGATGTTGCCGACGATGGCTTTGTCTTTCATGCGGGCCATGTGGTCGGCGGTGATGATGTTTTGGTTGCCGGTGGTGGTGATGAAAATGTCGGCTTTGTTGATCCAGTTTTCGACCGTGTCAACCTGATAGCCTTCCATCGCGGCCTGCAAGGCGCAGATGGGATCGATTTCGGTGACGATCACCCGGCAGCCTTGGCCACGCAGCGATTGCGTGCAGCCTTTGCCCACGTCGCCGTAGCCGCACACCACGGCCACTTTGCCGCTGAGCATCACGTCGGTGGCGCGGAACAAGCCATCCACCAATGAATGCCGGCAGCCGTATAGATTGTCGAACTTGCTCTTGGTGACGCTGTCGTTGACGTTGATGGCGGGGAAGAGCAGCGTGCCGGCTTTCTGCATTTCGTACAGGCGATGCACACCGGTGGTGGTTTCTTCGCTGACGCCTTTGACGTTCTGGCCCACTTTGGTCCAGCGCGTGGGCGATTCCTTGAGCGTTTTGCCCAGCAGCTTGAGGATGACTTTGTATTCTTCGTTTTCGGTGGAATCCGGCGAGGGAACCTTGCCGGCCTTTTCAAATTCAGTGCCTTTGTGGATCAGCAGGGTGGCGTCGCCGCCATCGTCCACGATCTGGTCCGGCCCGGTGAGATTGCCGAAATCCAAAGCGCGGTCGGTACACCACCAGTATTCTTCCAGGGTTTCGCCTTTCCAGGCGAACACGGGAACACCGTCGGGGTTTTGCACCGTGCCGTTTTTGCCCACGGCCACCGCGGCGGCGGCGTGATCCTGCGTGCTGAAAATATTGCACGAACACCACCGCACCGAAGCGCCCAGCGCCGCCAGGGTTTCGATCAGCACCGCGGTCTGAATCGTCATGTGCAGCGAGCCCATGATTTTCAGCCCTTTGAGCGGCTGTTGGGTACGATATTCTTCGCGCACGGCCATCAAACCGGGCATTTCCTGCTCGGCCAGCATGATTTCCTTGCGGCCCCAATCGGCCAGGGAAATATCAGCAACCTTAAATTCCAAAACCTTGGTCATGTCGTTCTCCTGAATAAATAGTTAACAGCGCGCCAGCATCAACATTTATCCCTATCAAGTCAACCCAGCGCGGCGAAAATGGCCTCGATTTGCCGGCACCGGGGATGCTACAATCATGTGTCTGGTGTTTTGGACGCGCTCAAGGAGTGTGCTTTATGAGCCAGCCACATGTGCGATATCTTCTGATCGGTGCCGGGCAAGCCAGCGATGCCGCCGCCCATGAGATTGTCCAACGCAACAGAGGGACCGATGTTTTGCTGGTCGGGCAGGAAATCAATCGGCCTTATCCGCGGGTCATGCTGAGCCGCCAGTTCCTTCGCCGGCAAATCAGCCGGGCGGACATTTTCGCCACCGATTCCAACTGGTATGGCCAGCATCAAATCAAGCTGCGCACCGGACGGCGGCTGGACCATCTGGATTGCACGCGGCATACCGCCGCGCTGGATAGCGGCGAAGAAATTTCCTTCGACATCCTGTTGCTGGCCACCGGCGCCACGGCCGCGCCGCTGGCGGTGGACGGTGCCAAGCTGCCCAATCTTTTTTATCTGCGGACCATTGAAGATGCCGAACGGCTGCATCATGCCGTCGATCAGCTTCGGCAGATTCGCCATGCCGGCAAGCCGCGGGCAGTGGTGATCGGCGCGGGCTTGCTGGGCGTGGAAGTGGCGGCATCGCTGCTGTCGTTGCAATTGGACGTGCATTTGGTTTGTTCGCGGGCGCAGCCGTGGAATCGTCATGCCGGCGAAGGGGCGGGAAAGTTTTTGTCACGCTTGCTGACCAATGCTGGCATCACCATTCACGCCGGCCAGCGGGTGATCAAGCTGGAAGGCGATGGCCGGGTGCAGCGGGTGCTGACCAATGCTGGCGAAAAAATCGATTGCGAGTTGGCCATCGCCGCGGTTGGCATCAATGTGCCCAAGGATTATCTGCGCAACTCGCCCATCGCCGCCGAGCGGGCGATGTTGGTGGATGCGCATTGCCGCACCAATATGCCGGACATTTTTGCCGCCGGTGATTGCGCCGCGGTGTTCGATCCGCTGTTCGGCAAGCATCGCCTGATGGATTACGGCGACATGGCCGCCATCACCGGCCGCATCGCCGGCGCCAACATGGCCGGCGGCAACGTGGTCTACGACCATTTGAGCCATTTCGACAGCGAGGTTTTGGACACGACCATCACCGCCTGGGGCGAAAGCCGCTGGGTGGATCGCTATGTTTACCGCGAAGCCGCGGTGAACAAAGGCTCGTCGTTTGTAGAGATCGGCATCGACGTCGGCGGCCGGATTGCCCAGGTCATCCGCGTCGGCGATTGCGAAACCGCGGCGGATTTGATGGCCTTGATCAAGCAGCGCGTGAATGTCGCTGGCCGGGAGGAAATGCTGAAGGATAGCAAGGCTCCTTTGGCGGATTTTGTGGGAGAATAGTGGTGTTTGGCGAGGGTGCCGTGGGGGTGCCGCGTAAGTCGTTGTGGCCCAAGTTCGACTCTTTTCGTGACAAACCAACATTGTTCAAATTTCATAGTTGAACTGCAAACGATGGTTTGTATAATGTTAGGTATTCAGGCGATCTGCTGAGCGCAGTGGCCTGAGGTGAGGCGATAATGAGCGATGTAACGGCTAACACCGGCGATACTTGTCGCCATCCCATAAAATACTGGCGAATCCGCAACCGCCGCTTGGTCGCGACAGAACTTAAATCCGAAAACGTCATCAGTGAAATCATCGTTCTCGGAAGTGCTCGGTTTGAAGTTCGATCAATTGCGTGGAACGATTATTGGCGGCACTTGCTTTCCGCTGGAGATGGCGCCGTGATTCGACATATTGCGGCGCTTCGCGAGAGCCGCTCGGTATTGATCGAAAACCACTTTGGTCTGGCAGCGGCGAGAAGATACTGCTTCAACTATTTCGCGCTCCTATCTGTCGCCATTGAACGAGTTGTCAAAGGCCAGTTCGACCGCTCGCTGCTCCTTCCGATTATTCCGTTTGAGTGTTTTCCAATTCGGCTCATTTCCCAAGGCAGCGCGAGCGTTGTCGCGGCGACGTCAAACGTTCGTAACCCGATATATCTGCTGGCAAAGCTTCGTTGCCCGGATGCATACGATGATGCGAAGTTCGTGCCGTTGATAACCAGCGGTGGTGCCGCGAATCCTTCTGTCGTGCCACCGCCGCTTTTCTATCATTATCGCCAGTTTGTCATCGAATCGCGGTCTGGGATGTCCATTTTCGTCTACCCGTCCGTCCGCATTGAGGATCGCGCTGAGTCGTTTCAGTGCATTGGGTTGGTCGCCCATGGTTTGGCTGCGAAGACCGATCCTCACGCCGCGCGTCGCGCCAAGTGGATTGCAGATTGCGCGATCGTTCCGTTCCTGCGAGCCAGGGGGGCCGCGCAGCCCGGCACGACGACCGCGCCAATTGCCATTGGTGATCTGGGCGGAGGTAGCGGCCAGTTGACTCAACGGCTTTGGAATCGGCTTGTTCAAAGGCACACGGATATCACGCAGGGCAGGAGCCTTATCTGGCACTTGGTCGATCTCAAGCCCCATAACACGGGGCGTTTTGCTCGGCAAAGCCGCTTCACGAGGATGGTGAAGGAATTACGTTGCGTGCGCTCAGATTGGAAGGATTGGCTCGCGCGCAGCATCACCTTGCCGCAGGCACCGCGATTCGACGTTCTTCTGCTGTGCCGGCTTTTCAACAATTTAAGTGCGTTTTCGGTTGACCGCGTTGATGATTGGCGGCAGATTTGGGCCTTGTCAAAAAATCATCTGACCCAACAGCAGTGGAACGATCGCAGTTTCCTTCCTCACTTGTGTCTCGGCGAAAACGGTGCCGGTCCTTCGGCATTGCTTGCCTCTAATGCGCGCGTGAAGTTTGGTCGAGCCGCCTCTTTTGTTCAGTTGTCCCTCTCCGATTATTTCCGCGGCCTCTATTTGCTGGACCAGAAAGCCGTGGGAGCCGACGATGGCGCAGTGTATTTCACCACCCGTCGATTCGATGATGCCGCGATTCTGCTCCCGGATGGCCGGAGCGCACTTGCCGCTCTTTGTTCGATCAGCGATCTTGTTGTGATTGAGGATGTCGATTTTGACAGCGCGCGCTGCTCCGGCATATGGAAGCGAACGGTCTGTCGGAACTCGCTGCATCGGACGCAACCAACCGAGTGAAAATGCAAGGCACGAATTTGTTGTGCGTTTCTTATCGTGAGAACGCGGCGTGTCTTCCCGGACGGCGGATTTGGTGAGGCGCGGTAGCTGGATAAAAGGCCGTTTGCCAGGAGCATTGCCATGATCGAACTGCAAATCGTGGATCGGAAGTCACCGGTGCTCGCGCCGGCCGGTTTGCCGTGCCTGTGGCGGGTGGCGACGATTAACCTCACCGCCGGTTGCGCTCATGGTTGCATTTATTGCTATACTCGCGGATATCGCAACTACCCTGGCCAGACGCGGGTCAACCTGTACGCCAACACGCTGGAGAAGTTGCGCAGCGAATTGCGGCGGAAACGGACGGCAATTGCCACCGTTTATTTCAGTCCGTCCAGCGACTTGTTTCAGCCCGTTCCAGAGGTTTTGGAAATGGCGCACCATGTCTTGGCTCTGTTGTTGGAACGTGGCATCCGCGTCGTATTTCTCACCAAAGGCGCGATTCCCGAAAAACACCGGCGGTTGTTGGGCGCAAACGCGCCGCTGGTCTGCGCTGAAATTGGGCTGACCAGCTTAAACGATTCGCTGCTGCGGCTGTTTGAACCATTTGCAGCACCGGCCAACGAGCGGCTCCGGCAGATCGGCGACTTGGTGCGACTCGGCATCGGGACGGATGTTCGTCTCGATCCGATCATTCCGGGATTCACTGATGATGAATCGTGCCTGCGGGAATTGATCGCGGCCATTGCCGTTTGCGGCGTCAAATCCATCGCGGCCAGCAGGCTGTTTTTGCGGCCGGCCATAATCACGTCGCTACAGAAGAATCTTCCTCCCGATCAATTCGCCAAGCTGATGGCCGCCTTTTCCACGGCGGACCGCGTGGACATCAATGCCGATAATGGCTCTATTCGCGCCATATCCGCCGCGAATCGGTGCGGGATTTATGATCGTGTCAAAGCTATCGCCGCCGAATTCGGCATCCAAGTCAGTAACTGTGCTTGCAAGAACCCCGACTTGGCGCGAGGTTCCTGCGGTATCGCCGGACATTGGCAACCATCCCCCGGCATCAGTCTTCCATTGTTATTTCAATAAGCGATGACGCACGTTGGGAAGCCAGTTTACAATCGTAATACTTTTCGCGCGCTGTAAAATACAGACCATGAAACGCTGGATCATCCGCAGTTTCTTCATCGGGCTGCTGCTACTTTGTCAGGGCGCGTGGTGGTTGAGCTTGGATTGCTGTCGGAGCGTCCGGTATGGCGGCCGCAATATATGGGGCGTGGAATGCAGTTGGGGTGAAATTCATCTGGGTTGGGAAAAGAACGATGCAGGATGGAAAGGGTGGCAAATCAACACCGAATTCGCCCAAGACGACAGCTATCCAGCGTTTGAACAATTTGGGCAGATACAAATCCCCTTCTGGTTCCCCACCACCATACCATCCGCCATTCTTCTATGGTGGGTCTGGCGAAAGACTTGATCGAGAGCAAGGGCTGGCTAGTCAAAATTCCCATTCCCATCCGGCGATGGTTTTTTGCCTTCCAGCATCGCCTGATAATCCGGGTTGGGTTGGGGAATCTTCGCTTCGACGGATTCACGCCAAGCGGTCAGTTTGCCATGCAGTGTGCGTACACGTTCTGTATGCTGTGCGGAAACGTCCCGATTTTCGCCGGTGTCATCGCGCAGGTTGTATAGTTCCAGCTTGCCGGTTTCGAAAAACTCGATCAACTTCCAATCACCGGCACGAATGGCGCACGCGGGCGTGCCGCCTTGGTTGGAGTAATGCGGGTAATGCCAGAAGATCGCTTCGCGATCCAGAGTGCCCGTTTCGCGCAGCGCCGGCAGCAGGCTTATGCCGTCAACGTGCTGCTGGGGCAGCGGCGGCAAGCCGGCAGCCTCAAGAAAAGTGGGATAAAAATCGGTGCTGGTCACCGGCACCGTGCAGATCGAACCGGCACGCACCTTGCCCGGCCAGCGCACCAGCAGCGGCTCGCGCACGCCGCCGTCGTACATCCAGCCTTTGCCTTGCGACAGGGGTAGATTGCAGGTGGGCGAGGATTCGGACGTGGATAAACCGCCATTGTCGGAGGTGAAGATCACGAGGGTGTTCTCGGCCTTGCCGGCGGTGGCCAGGGCGTCCAGCAGTCGGCCGATGTTGGTGTCCAGGTTTTCCATCATGGCCGCGTAGGCAGGATCGGACTGAATCACCCGCCGCTGCACATGCTGGCCTTTTTGGTGCAGCCCGGGCATTGGCTCGCCTTCTTCGATGGCTCGCTGTTGATCCAACCCCAGCGCGGCAGCCTTGGCGCGATATTTGGCGACCAGATCGGCCGGGGCCTGGATGGGGATGTGGACCGCGTAATGGGCCAGGTACAGGAAAAACGGCGTATCGCCATTGCGCTGGATTAGGCCAATGGCCTCATCGGTCAGGCGGTCGGTGAGATATTCACCGGCAGGGCCATCCGGCAGATTGGGCATTTGCCACGGGCTGAAATAACCATGGTAGGGCGATCCCCACTCGCAGCCGCCGATGTTGACCTGGAAACCAAAATCGGCCGGCCAATGTCCCGCGGGGCCGAGATGCCATTTGCCAACGTGATAGGTGCGATAGCCGGCGTTTTGCAGGGCTTGGGCGATGGTGATTTCGCTGCGCGGCAGGGCGTGCAGGTAAGGGACGCCCATCAGCTTTCCCCAGGGATTGCCAGGGATCCAATTGGTGATGCCGACGGTGGCCGGATATTTGCCGGTAAGGATGCTGGCCCGCGTGGGCGAACAAACCGGGCAGGTGGCATAGGCATCGGTGAAGCGCATGCCCTGGGCCGCAAGTTCATCGAGTCGTGGCGTTTCGTAAAAGGTGCTGCCGTAGCAGGTGAGATCCTTCCAGCCAAGGTCGTCCAAGAGGATGAAGACAATGTTGGGCCGCGTCATACGGCCGGATGATAACGTAGCGACCGATTTTCGGTTAGCCGCGACACGCAGGGCATGTACTCATGCACGCAGCGGAGCGGGTCTTGTATCAACTGTTGTGCATCGCGGCACATTCAGTATCGGCCGCGAGGTACTTCGCCCCGCAAAGCCAGATGACTCCGCCCAGCGCGGTGAAGACGGTGATGAGCATAAACGCGGCGTTCCAGCCAAAATTACCGGCGATGCGTCCCAGCAGCGGCGGGGCGGGGGCATCGCCCAAGGCGTGGATCAAAAAAATGTTCAGAGCAAAGGCGGTGGATCGCACGCGCGGATTGGTGACGTTGGCCAGGATGGTGTTCGAGGGGCCGGTGTTGAAAAATAGCCAGAATTCGGCCAGAAACACGAATATCCAGGCATACGGGAACGGCGTGTAAAGAATCAGCAGGATAAACGGGCACGACAGCAGCAGGCCGACGCCGGAAACGATGAAATACGATCCCGCCCAGTGTTTGCGCAAGGCATCGCCGGCCCAGCCGCCGCTGAGCGTGGCGGTGATGCCGGCCAGCACGGTGATGCCGCCGAACATCAGGCTGCAATGTGCCAACGAGCCGGCGTGGCGGACATCGTGAACGTAATGCGGCATCCAGTAGGATATGCCGCCGATGGCAAAGGTCAGCGCCGTCATGCCCAGCGAATCCAGCAGATAGGACGGAATGGAGAGCAGCTTGCGATATTCCCCCCATCCGGCCCCGCCACCGGCAAACCGGGACGCAGCTAGTTTACGGCCGCCCATTAACGGGGACGCAGCTAGTTTAGAATCTAGCTGCGTCCCTGTTGTGCCGGGCATGGAAACTAGCTGCGTCCCCGTTTGGCCGCGAGGGGGATCGGGCATGAAAAAACAGATGATGCCGAGGAGGATGCCCGGCGGGGTGACCGCGAAAAAAGCGGTGCGCCAGCCGAAATGGGAGCCGAGCACGCCGCCCAGGCCGTAGCCGATGGCGCTGCCGACGGGGATAGCCAGATAAAACCACGCCAGCACCGAGCCGCGGCGGCGGATGGGATACATGTCGGAAATCAACGTGGGCGCGGCCGGGCCGTAGCCGGCTTCACCGATGCCCACGCACATGCGCATCAGCAGCATGGCGGCAAAGGTGGGTGCCAGCCCGCTGCCGCCGGTGGCGAAACTCCACACCAATACGCCGATGCCGCACAGCAGCCAGCGCGAGAAGCGATCGGCCAGCCAGCCGAAGATGGGCGCGGCAATCATGTAAACCACGATGAACGCCGTGCCCAGCGATCCCATCAGGCTGAGCACGTGGGCATCTTCCAAGGGCTTGCCGGGGAACAGCGCCGTCTGAATGGGCGATTCCAGCGAGGCCAGCACATAGCGGTCGATGTAGTTCAGCAGGTTAATCGATAGCAGCAATGCCAACGCCGAACGGGCACCCGGCAATGGGGCATCGGAGGAGGATGAACTGCTCGGATCGGCCATCAGGCAAATACTATAACGCACCGGCACGTTTTATGAACTTCCACCCAAGCCGATAATCGTGTACGCCCCTTGGATTGCTTTTCAATCCACGTTCATCAGCGTTTATCAGCGGTTCAAATGATTCGTGTTCCCTCGGCAATATCCGGCATGTTGTCAAGTATATCGCGTTGACCGCTAAGCCGCGGGATAGCACAAGCGTACTGCTGTCTTGTGCCCAGCATGCAATCCCCACAACTCAATGTCCATGTCGTGAATGTTGTTGGGGGACGGGTAATACGGCGTGACGACCCACTTGTCCTGCGTCCACTCGAAGAAGTCGGGGGCAACGAGGAACCGCATCCCCTGCCGACTGGTGGCCCACGTCAGGTCATCGCGGAACTGCACCTTTTCGGCCGGGGCCGCTCCATTCAGCCGTTCGGCCATTGGCACATAGCGTGGTGTCCACACCAAGCACCAATCATTGTCCGTATTCTGCGATGCTGGCCTGTCGGGTAGTAACTGGCGGCACTGCTCCTTGGCCAGTAATCGCACAGGACAGTCATGCTCCTCCTCGAAAGCCGAGCAGAACGCCATCGCATCTAACCATGTCATCGCTGCTGGCCGGTCCAGCGGCTCCTCGTTCCCTTTGTCCAGATGCTGGCCCCGTCTGAAGGTCGGCCATTTCGTACCATCAAGGAATTGGCGAAGCTCCCCAACCGTGACGTAATTCTCGGCCACAAACCACTTCGTGCCGTCACCTAGCGTGACCGGAACGAAGCCGGGCAAGCACTTGTCGCAGGACTTTTGCTGAGCAGTAAAGACGCCATTCTTTCGCAGGTAGGTCTCCAAGATCACGTCAGAGCCAGGATAATCAATGCCAGCCTTGCCGCCGTTGCGGTAATAGTCTTTTTCCGACGCATGACGTTCCTTTTCCTCCCAAAGCTCGCGTTGGTAATAGAACCACGTTGGGAATCGGCACTGGGCAAGAAGAAACGAAGGCATGTAGTCAGAAGGCAGAGGCAACTCGGACAAAGGAGCGGGAGGCTTAGAATTACGAAGGTTCCGCACGACCAGATCGTACGCACCATCGTTCCCTTTTAGAAAGGCGATGTGGTCGTTGTAGCGGAGAACTTCCACCCAGCCACGAGGTTCTCGATCCCTTAACGTGCGGAAGCATTGAAATAACTTGTCGGTAGCACGCATGTCGGTCTTCACATCAGATGCTGACATGTCTTGCGGAAAGTAGCGTTTATGGAGCCACCCGTTCTTCCCGGTGGGCGAGATCAGGTTGTCCCCCAGCAGGTCGTACGACCCCATGAGGTAAATGCGATACTTGCTGACAACGAATTCCAGTTGCTCGGATTGGCCACTGGCAAGGGCGTTATCGAGCACCTGTTCTGGCACGCCTTGGTCCAAAACGGGACGGCCACGGAAACGGAACAGGAAGTCTTCTTCCCCAAGCTGCGCCCCTGTGAACAGCCGCGTGGTTTCGCGAGGGCCAAAGAAGATTCGATCAGCCACCTGTCGGCGTTCCAGTTTGAAGGCATACGGATTTCGTTCGCAGGTTATCAGGTCACTTGGCGTCGTCAGACCATGTTTGTGCTGAAACGCACAAATATCCGGGGCCATCTTCAGGAAGTGAGCCCAGTCGCGGAACCCGAGGCCGCGAGCCACTGAGTTCAGCATGCAAAGATGACCACTGGAGTTCTCGTCTGTCCTCGACTTCCGCACGTTTGCCCTAATGACCTCAGGGTCCAAGGCGGGGAGGCAGAACGACTTGTTAAGGTCGAGAACGAACCAGAAGGGGGGATGCTCAGCCAACATACGAAGCTCCTTTGACCCTGCCCATTCATCAAGGTTCACAAAAGAGATCCTGTAGTTGACGGCAACCGGCACAATGCGGGTGCAAACTTACTTTAGACCTTTGTCGCCTCGGAATGGGGCTCGGGGCGAGCGGGGATATCCGACCCTTGATTGTTATTATACGGAGGGCTGCCCGTTATGTCAAGGCCAGTGTGCGGCCGTCACCATGCACTATCGCGGAACAAATTCCGGGGACACAATACCTAACTCGTGGCCTGAACGGAGGGGCTGCGGCATGATGCAAATATAGCATCGGTTAGTATCGTTGTTATGCGTGAATATTACACCAAGAAGGTGATGCATAATAATCCTAAAATCAGAAAAATAAATAATTTTTTGGCGTCGTAACTCGCGGATGGACCGTGACCTACAACCAAGTCGCTTTGGCTGCCTTTGCCTAAAATCGCCAACTCTGGTATCTTCCAAACCGTCCAGGTTATGTCATTCCCGCCGCCGCGAAAAAATAAAAAGATTTTCCTTGACAACTCCAAACATTGGATTACAATGAGCACGATATGTTAGGTATACGTTTGGTAACGAGAGGATCGGCCATGGATTCGTCTATGCCGCTTGATTCACACCCGGCCGCTGGCGGCGGTGGTCGGGGCGGCGCTGCGGTCATTCGTGGCGCATGGGTATGGGAGCTTGCCAACGACGGCCCTGGAGAGCGTCTGGCCGGAGGAGGTATTTCATTGGCTGGACAGGCCAAATTACCCAGTCCCAGGGGGGTGGCGACACTTACCCCTTATTTCCCGGAGAAAACCGGGTAAGTGTCGCCGTCGCCACCCCTGGGACCATGGTCAAGTGTGGCATGATAAAAGAAGTCGAAGTTTTGCCGCAGCGACAGGATCCCCATATTTTCCGAGAAAGAACCCGTCGCCGTCGCCACCTCTCACCTTGAGTGCTGGGGGAGTGTCATTCATCCAGCACGCCGAACGGCAGATTCGTCGGCATCGGCGCGGGCCGGGTGTATTTCACCTTGGGCTTGTGGGCCTTGCCGGTCTTGCTGGAATCCAAAAATCCCTGCATGGCATCCAGCACCGCCAACGCCTGATTGCCGTTGGCACGGAACGGCCGGCCGGTGCGGATGGCGTAAGCCATGTCGGCTAGGCCGACCGAGCGGCCGTAGTTGTGCGGATAAACCAGGGGCAGCTCGGTCCATTCGCTGTCGGCGTTCTTGCGGAGGCGCACCGGGCCGCCAAAACCGTTGGGATCGGGGACTTCCAGCGTGCCTTCGGTGCCGAAGATGGTGATGGGAGTCTTGCTATGGTAATCGGCAAAACGGGTGGCAAAGCTGGTGACCAGCGTGCCGGCGGCACCGTTTGCAAATTCGATCGATCCCACCACGTGATCGGGCGTTTCCACGTTCATCACCTTGCCAAACTTGGGCTTGCTGGTGATGGTGCGCGGCGTAATGGCGATGGTGGCGAAGCCAAACTGGCGTTTGATCGGCCCCAGCAGATTGAGCAGGGCGGTCAGATAATATGGCCCCATGTCAAACATCGGCCCGCCACCCACTTCGTAATAAAATTCCGGGCTGGGATGCCAGCTTTCATGGCCGGGGCAAAGCATGAAGGCGGTGAACGCCACCGGCTTGCCGATCAGGCCATCGTCAATGGCCTTGCGGGCGGTTTGCACGCCGGCGCCCATAAACGTGTCCGGGGCGCAGCCGATCAGCAGCTTTTTCTGCTTGGCCAGTTGCAGCATCGGCTTGGCCTCTTCCATGCTGATGCCCAAGGGCTTTTCGGCGTAAGTGTGCTTGCCGGCGTTCAAGGCGCGCATGGCAATCGGCACATGGGCCTTGGGGACGGTTAAATTCAGCACGACGTCAATCGACGGATCGGCTAGCAACTCGTCCACCGATTGAACCTTGGGAATATTAAATTCGGCCGCCTTGGCTTTGGCGGCGTCATTGTTGATGTCAGCGACACTGGCGATTTGGACCACCGGGAAGTTTTTGCTCATTCCCAGATAGGCCCCGCTAATCGCCCCGGTGCCAATCACTCCAACCCTTACAGGTGTAACCATTGCGTATAACTCCTTTAAGTTAAGGTCATAAAGATAACCGGACGAAATCAAATTGCCACAACATTGGGCAGCAGCGATACTACTGTATAGAAGGAAACCCAGAGGATTTGGCAATTTGAGATTGCAGATTTCAAATCCGACCCCCACCCCGGCCCTCCCCCGGAGTACCAGGGGAGGGGGATAGGACCAACGGAGCAATTATGACGCAACTGGCGCAGCACCCGGCTTTTCAGCAGATTGAAGACCGGCTCGATATCATCGGGCAGAAATACCGCGTGATGCAAATCATCCGCGGCTTTGCCATGTGGCTGGGGTGCGCTATCGTGGCATCCGTGGCGGCGGCGTTCACCGCCCATTTTTTGCGTGAAGGCGCGGCCACCGTGGCCGTGACCGTGATCTGGGCCATTTGGCTGTTGGGCAGCGCGGTGCAGTGGGTGGTGCGGCCGATGCTGCTGCGGCCCAAGTTGGTGGAAACCGCCCGCATGGTCGAAGCACGCATTCCCAATCTGCACAATGGCCTGACGAATAGCGTGCTTTTGGCCGGCGCGGGCGATTTGACCGAAAACCCGTTTTTGCCGGATATCTTCAACGAGATTGCCGTCGATGCTTCCGCCAAGCCGTTGAACAATAGCGTGCGGTTGGCGGATTTGAATAAACTGGCTTTCCGGCTGATCTGTGCCGCCGTGCCGATGCTGCTTTGCGCTGCCCTGTTTCACCATGCTTTTGCCCATGGCCTGCATCAGATGCTGGCCCCGCGGCAATTTGTCGAGCAGGTGGGGGCGCTGGAAATCCTGGACGTGCAGCCGGCCGACGTCACCCTGGTAGCCGGTGAACCGCTGGAAATCACCATGAACGCCCGCCGCCCGCAAGCGGCCGGTGCCAATCCGCCGGCCGCCAAATTGATCTTCGATGGTTCGACGCCAGGGGCCACGCTGGCGGCCACGCTGACCGATGGCGTGCTGCATTATTCGTATCGCATCGATCACGTCGATCAGCCGATGAAATATCGGCTGGAAGCCGGCGGCTCGCAAACGCCGTGGTACACCGCCAACGTGGTGCATCAGGTGAAACTGCTTAGCTTGGACATCAGCATTCATCCGCCGAAATATACGCGGCTTCCTGATACGACCCTGACGATCAAGCCCGAGGATATCGATAAGACGCCCATCGTGGCCCCGCAAGGCAGCGCGGTGGATATCGGCGCTACCATGGATGTGCCGGCCAAATCGGCGCTGCTGCAAGTCGGTGACAACCAGCAACTTGAAATGGAGTCATCGCAGCAAAACCAGCGGTTCCATCAGACTATTACCGCGCTGGCGGACACCACCGTGATGGTCGAGCCGATGGAAAGCCAGCAGATTCTGGCCAAGCTGCCGGAGAATGGCTTGGTCATTCATTGCACCGCCGATGCTCCGCCAAAAGTGGAATTAACCGTGCCATCGCATGATGGGCTGACCTTGGCACCGACGCGGGAATTAACCGTGGAGGCGAATGTTTCGGATGATTATGGGTTGACGTCGGCCCATCTGCTGATGGGGGCGGGCGAAGCGCCGCTGACGATGTATGCCGAGGCTCCACGCGAATTGTTTGCCGACAGCCCGCTGCAAAAGCACATTAAGTTCGCGTTGCATTTGTCGGCAGACCAGGGGCGCAGCGGTTCGTCGATTCACGTGCAGGTGGAGGCGGCGGACAACCGCGACCTGACCGCGCAAATGCGTGCCGCTAACTTGACCGCCAAGGACGATGGCGGCGGGCAAATTGGCCGGTCGGCCAGTTTTGAGATCAAATTTGAAGACCCGCAAGCGGCCGCCCACACCGAACAGGATAACGTGGACAAGCTGCGTCTGCGCCTGCTGGAAATGCTGAAAAAGCAGCAGGAATTGATGGATCAAGCCACGGCTTACAACGCCGGCGATAAGGATGCCATGAACGGCATCAATGCCGGGCAAACCGATTTGCGCAATCTGCTCAACGATACCGCCGACAAGTTTGATTTCGATGCCGACACGGCCATCATCAAGCGCACGGTGCAGGTGTTGGCGGTGAATCCCGCCAAGGAAACGATTGATTTATCCGCGGCCATCCTGTCCGAACCGGTGGCCAAGCAGCAGCTTGTTTTGCGCGGGGATTTGGTTGCCAAGCAACAGCACATCATCAGCACGCTGGAAAGCCTGCTGGCGATGTTGCAGCGCGTCAAGGAAGCCACCACGCAGCCCAGCGGCAAAGGCAACGATCCGATGCCCAGCAGGGTGGATGCTTTCAAAAAGATGGATGAAGCGCTTCAGCAATACATGAAGCAGGAGCGGAAGATTCTGGATCAAACCACGTCGCTGGCCAAAAAGCCGGTGGATAATTACAGCGACGACGACAAGAAAAAGCTGGCCGACCTGCAAATGGCCCAGGAAAAACTGGACGCCTTTATGAAGCAGGCGATCAGCGATTATTCCAAGAATGCCGAACAAGATTTGTCCAATTCCGACCTGCTCAAGGATTTGTACGAGATTCAAACCGAAGTCACCATGGCCAAGGATGCGCTGAAGCAGAAGATGGCGGAGATTGCGGTGCCGGCCGAAGAAAACGGCTTGGAATTGGCCAAGGAGCAATCCAGCAACATCGAAAAGTGGTTGACCAACACCCCCGACCGCCAGCAATGGACGCAGGAGGACATGCTGGACAAGAAGGACATCCCCATGCCCGAACTGCCCAAGGAACTGGAAGACATGATCGGCCAGCTTCAAGAGCAGGAGGAGGATTTGTCGCAGGAGATGGAAGACCAGAACGCCAACTGGCACGATTCGGCCGACAAAGGCATCGGCTGGGATGCCGCCGACGGCCCGATTGCCGATATGTCGGCCAAGGGCGTGACCGGCAACCGCCTGCCCAGCAATAACGAAATGGATGGCCGCAGCGGTGAAGGCCGCTCCGGCAAGAGCCAGGGCGAATTTGTCGGCGAAGAAGCCCACGGCAAGGGCGGCCGCAATACGCCCACGCGGCTGGATCCCACGCCCTTCCAAAAGGGCCAGATCAAGGATACCAGCAAAGACCCGGTAGGCGGCGCCACCGGCGGCGGCAAAATCAGCGGCCAGGGCGGCGCGGGCCTGGAAGGCCCGGTGCCCCCCAAGGTGAAGGCGGAAATGCAGCGACTGGCCCAAAAACAAGCCGATTTGCAAAACCAGGCCGAGAAGCTGAATTTGCAATACAAGCTGGCTCATTACGACAATTTCAAATTGCTGGAATCGATCGCGATCATGCGGCGGATCGAATCCGACCTGGACGCCAACCGATACGAAAACGCCTTGATGAAGCGTGATCTGCTGGTGGACACCCTGGAAACCGACAAGATGCTCTTGAGCGGCCGTATCCATGTGGAACAGGACACCACGCCGGCTTCCACCGGCAAGTTGCACAGCGATATTGATAATGCCATGAAGGGCGATTTGCCGGCGGCGTGGTCGGATGCGCTGAAGGAGTATTACGAGAAGCTATCGCAGGCACAGTAGGATGGGAGACATGGCGCCTTGGCTGCGACCAATCGTCCCGGCAAAGTACGAGTTATGGGTTTCGATCCTGCTCGCATTCGGCGCGGCATTTGGCTTCCCGATTTCGCGACCGCGCGGTCCCGCGTACACGATTGCCTCGGCGGTCGTCGTGACTTTCGCGTGGGTGTTGGGCCTTAACGCGGCCATTGATTTTCGGCGAATGAACCTCATTGAACGGATCGTGGTGATCGTCTGGTTTCCGCTTATTACGTTTTTAGCTATCGTTATACTTCACAATGCATTTACAACAACGATGTGGGCTGATCGGTAACGGTCACCAACCCCGCCGTGCGGACTACCAGCCGATCCGACACCGGACCCGGTTGCGTCCGAGCCGATACGCCGGTAACGACCGTCCAAGGCAGTTTGGCCGAGAATCTGGCCGATTTGCCGCGGGGCGGCGATGATCGAACGCCGTGAAAATCAAGCGGTGTTTCGGCCTAATGCGGCCCTTTCGCCTCTCCGGCCAATGTTCCACAAGGCCCGCCGCCGGTGGCGGGGGTAAATGGCATCACCTCGCCGGCAAACGTCAGCGGTTCGGCGTACCATGGCGATAGCTCGGCGGAACTCTTGGGCAGATAGTGGCAGATCAGCGCCCGGCGGAAACGATCCTTGCTGGTGTTGGGATAACTGCCGTGGATTAAACTGCCATTGAAGAACAGCACATCACCGGCTTGCAGCGGCAGCGGCTGCGGGTGTGTGCCGGGCGGCGGGTCTACATGTTCGGTGGTGAAGAACCGCGTCGTGTCGGCTTTGCCGGGGCAGACGATTTCCATGCGACTGGTGCCGGGGACGACTTGCAGGCCGCCGTTGGCTTCGTCGGCCGTGTCGATGGCGATCCACGCGGCCATGCAGGTGCCAGGCGACACGCGCAGATAAAAGTTGTCCTGATGGAGATCCTGGCCGCGGGCGCCGGGCGGCTTGAAGTAAAACATGCTTTGTGCAGCCACGGGTTCTTCCCCGAAAAGATCGGTGAGGATTTGGCCCAGGCGCGGATCGAGCATAATTCGCCGGGAAAGCGGGCCGACGGGTTTATCCAGGTGCCGATGCGGGTGCATCATCCGCGGGAAAAACCGCAGCGGATCGTCGGCGGAATAAGCATCCGAGCCGGTATGGCGAAATTCGCTCAAGCCCTCCACCGGGCCGTGGGCGGCTTGCTGCATGAAGGTGTCGCGGATCAGCTTCACCTCGGCGGCGGTGAAAAGACCGCGGGCGATGTGGTAGCCATTTTCGTCAAAGTCATGCAGTTGCCGCGCGGTGAGCGCGGCGGGGCGGTAGGTTTCCTTGCGGCTAATATATGGCAGAGTCTGTGTGAGCATGTGGGGAGTATAGGCAGGGAACACCGATGCTGGGAATTGGATATTTTCTTCTGCGACCAGGCAACGAACGCTCCGCTCTCGCGTCGCGGCTAACCATTGCCTACGATATTCATCATGCTTTCCACTACTGGCAAACCGCGCGTTCAAACCATACAGGAGATCAACTACGCCACGGCGGCCACGCCATTTGGTCGGGTGCTGCTGGCGGCGAATGAGGTCGCCGTTTGCGCGATTTCGGTCGGCGATAGCGATGCCGAACTGCTGGCCGATGTGCAAGCGGAATTCCCGGCGGCCAGGCTGGTGAAATCAGCCGATGTCCAACTGAAGCGGTGGCTCAACGAGACTGTGGCGTGGGTGCGCGATGGCATCAAGCCGCGGATTCCGCTGGACTTGCATGGGACGGATTTTCAGCTTCGCGTGTGGCGGGCATTGCAAACCATTCCGCGCGGGGTGACCAAATCGTATAGCGATATCGCCCGGCAAATTGGTTCGCCGCGGGCGGTGCGGGCGGTGGCTAATGCGTGCGGGAGCAATCGCATTGCCTTGCTGGTGCCGTGCCATCGGGTGGTGCGGCGCGGCGGGGGGCTGGGCGGCTATCGCGGCGGTGTGGAACACAAGCGGGCGATGTTGGCGGCCGAGCGGCGGCAGGTATAATCGGCGGCGACTGGAACAGTTTTGCTTTTGGAGACAAGAATGGCGACAGCGGGTTTGCGGCGGCTTCGGGTGGCGTTGGTCGGTCTGCGCTTCGGCGGAGCCTTTCCGCCGATCTATCAGGCGCATCCGGCGGTGGCGGAGGTGGGCATCTGTGACTCCAATCCCCAACTGCTAAATGAGTATGGCGACAAATATGGCATCGCCAAGCGGTACACCGATATTCAGGCCATTCTGGCCGAACCGGAATGGGATGCCGTGCATTTGCTCACGCCGATTCCCACCCATGGCCAGCTTTCGCTGGCGGTGCTGCAAGCCGGCAAGCATTGTGCCTGCACCGTGCCGATGGGCACCACACTGGAGGAACTTTTCGCCATCGTCGCCGCCCAGCGGGCCACGGGGCTGAACTACATGATGATGGAGACCGCGGCGTACACCTATCACTGCCTGCACGTGCAGGAGATGATCGCCCGCGGCGAGATCGGCCCCATCCAATTCCTGCGCGGGGCACATTATCAGGACATGGAAGGCTGGCCGGCCTATTGGAACGGCTTGCCGCCCATGCACTATGCCACCCACGCCATCGCGCCGCCGCTGCTGCTGGCCAAGGCTCGGGCCACGCGCGTGCATTGTTTTGGCTCGGGCCAGATGCGTGCCGAACTGGTTGCGCAATATCAAAACCCCTACCCCATTGAGACGGCGATTTTTCAACTTGACCGGCCCAATCTGGCCATGGAGATCACCCGCTCGCTTTTCCATACCGCCCGGGATTACGCCGAAATCTTCAGTGTGCTGGGCGAGACCGGCAGCTTTGAATGGTACGTGGAAAATGACCTGCCGCTGCATACGCAAATGCTGCCGGCCAGCCAGGGCCGCGGGCGGCCGGTAAAGGTGAACCGGGTGATACCCGGCTCCTTCCGCGATCGTCTGCCGGCCGAAATCCGCGCGTTTGACAAGCATGTGGTCGTCCCCGACCCGGCCAATCCCCACCAGTCAATCGTGCAGGGCGGCAGCCATCATGGCTCGCATCCGCACCTGGTCCACGAGTTTGTCAGCAGCATTGTCGAGCATCGTCCGCCCGCCATTAACGCCGTGACCGGCGCTAACTGGACCGCGGCCGGGATTTGCGCCCATCAGTCGGCGCTGCAAGGCGGCGTGGCGGTGGAGGTTCCGGCGTTTGCCTGAGGGCGTGGCCAAGCATCCGGGCAGTGGGCAGGCGGCGGCATGATCCAGTTGGCCAAGCGAAACCCCGGCCATTACCGGCCGTATTGCGTATCCAGCGCCGCCCAGGCGCCGCCGGCGTCCTGGGCGGGAATGTAGCCGGTGTCGATATTCTCGTTGGCGCGATTGAGGTAATGGTTGTTACAGGTATCGGCAATGTCGCTCGGATCCACGCCATTGGGAACCCCGCCAAGCATGGCCGGCTGATCAATGACGGCGCGGGCAACCCATTGCGCTTCGCCATCGCCATACAACACATTCACCCCGCTAATATGGCAGGAGTTGAGATAATCTTCATTGATCATCAGGTCCGCCAAAACCACCTTGTTCTTCAAACGCAGCAGCCGCGGCATGGGAATGGACTTGTTGGTGCTCCAATCAATCGGCTGCGAGCTTTGGTCGGGCGGCCAATCCACCACCGGACGCGAGGCATAGGAAATTCTGGTGAGGATGCTTCCGCCCGGCGCTCCCGGCGGCCAGGTGTTCAGCGGGTTATTATATTGCCAGCGGGGATCATTCATGCTGGGACAGTAATAGGTCTGGGGATTGACCAGAAAGCCTTCTTGGTACATCAAACCCATACTGGTGTAGAACAAAGGCCCCTGATTGTAATAGATCACATCGCTGTGCCAGCGCCAATCTTCCCAGGTGCCCACCGGTACCTGATCGTGTTCCGCGGCGGCATATTGCCGCATGACAAAGCCAAGCTGCTGGAGATTACTGAGGCAAACGACGCGATTGGCGGCTTGCCGCGCCTTGTTGAGGGTCGGCAGCAGCATGGCGACCAGCACGGCGATGATGCCGATGACCACCAGCAGTTCGACCAGAGTAAACGCCTGGCGTTTCCTCCTGCTCACTGCGGGCAGTTTGACCGGGGTAAATGCTGATCTGGGGTTGTGGGTGCGTTTTCGCTTGGCCGCGACACCCGCTACGCGGCGCGCGTGCCGTTGGCCAACAACTGGTGCCATCGATCGCATGGCCGCAAGCATACCGATTGAGGGGGGTAATCCAAGGGCTACCGCCTGCCGGTGGCTTGGGTTAATCTTGGTGTATGCGTGTGATTGCCGGTGAATTTCGCGGACGGATACTGCTTGCTCCGGATGGCGCGCAAACCACCCGACCGATTACCGACCGCGTGAAGCAGTCGGTGTTCGATATTCTCGCGCCGCTGATTGCAAACGCGGTCGTGTACGACTGCTTTGCCGGCACGGGGAGCATGGGGCTGGAATGTTTGAGCAGGGGTGCGAGCCGGGTGGTGTTTTTTGAGCGTGACCGGTCGGCCGGGCAGCGGCTGCAAAAGAATATCGCGACACTGGGCGTGGCGGCGAAGTCCACGGTGGTTGCCGGTGATCTTTTCCACTGGTTTGCCAGCGATCCGGCAACGCAGCGGGCCGATCTGCTGTTTCTCGATCCGCCGTATCGCTTCCTCAAGGAGCAAGCGGATGATCTGCGGAAGTTAGCCGGGAACCTGGCGGCACGGCATCTGGCCGAAACCGCCACCGTGGTGTTTCGGCATGATGCGGCGGATACGCTGGCGCTGCCGCCGTTGCGGGTTGACGACGTGCGCGCATATGGGTCGATGACCGTGGAATTCCTCACCCCATCCAACATACCCGCCACGCCGCCGGTATGATGATTAACAGAATACGCAATGCCGATTCAGCGTTACAAATATTTCGCTCCCACCGATGCCGCCCGCATGAGCAAGCTCCAGCTCACCGCGCGGCAAGTGGTGGAAGGCGTCATCACCGGGATGCACAAAAGCCCGCACCGCGGGTTTTCCGTCGAGTTTTCCGAGCACCGCGATTACGCGCCCGGCGATGAGCTGCGCCATCTGGATTGGAAAGCCTATGCCCGCAGCGACCGCTATTACATCAAGCTCTACGAGCAGGAAACCAATCTGCGGGCCACGCTGGTGCTGGATAACAGCGCGTCGATGCACTTTGGGCATAAGCTGGATTATGGCCGGCATTTGGCGGCGTGCCTGGCGTACCTGCTGTCGATCCAGCAGGATTTGGCCGGGCTGGCGGCGGTGGATGATACGGTGCGGATCGAACTGCCGGCGGCTTCGTCGCCGGCGCATCTGGACCGGTTGTTTCGCGAATTGGAACGGCTGCCGGCCGGCAACGGCACCAATCTGGCCAAGCAGTTGCACGGCTTGGCCGAACGCCTGCCGCGCCGCAGCCTGGTGGTGCTCATCAGCGATTTGTGGCTGGATGCCGGCGAGCTATCCAAGGCTCTCCAGCACATGCGCTACCGCAAACACCAGGGGATGATTCTGCATCTGCTGGATAAGGCCGAAATCGATCTGCCTTATGACCGGCAGATTACCTTGCAGGACTTGGAAACCAACGAAAAAATTCAGATCGACCCCTCCGAGCTGCGTGAAACTTATACGCGGCAGGTGCAGGAATACTTCGCCAGCGTGCGCCGCGTGTGTAACGACTGCGATATTGAATATCATGCGATCTACGTTGACACACCGTATGACCGGGCGTTAACCCAACTGATGAACCGGCGAGGATAGCACGCTTGTTTGGATTTGAATTTCTTTTCGCCGCCGGGCTGCTGGCCATTCCATTGGCGGGATTGCCGGTGTTGCTGCACATGTTGTACCGGCGGAAATCGCCGATCGTGCCGTTCAGCACCTTGCGCTTTATCAAGTCCAGCATCCAGCACACCGCGGCGCGGAAAAAAGTGCAGCGCTGGCTGCTGCTGAGTTGCCGCGTGCTCTTGCTGCTGCTGTTGATCTGGGCGATAGCCCAGCCGGTCAAACGCCTGGCCACCGACTGGATGGGCAAATCCACGTCCACGGTGGCGGCCATCGTCGTCGATACCAGCTATTCGATGATGCTGCGTGATCGGCCGATCATCACCACCACCGCCGAGCAGATTCTGGGCGATACGTCGGCAGCGCCGGCGGCGCAGTCGGCCGATGCCCGGGTGTTGCTGATCAAGGCCAGCGATGCGGTGGAATCGCTGTTGCGCGATCAACTGTTGCGGGCGCGGGTGGCGATTTACAAAAGCAAACCGGCCGACCAGCCCGAACGTTTTGAGCTGGCGACGACGATCCAAAAAAACTGGCGGCAGTTGGAACCGCAACCGGCGCCGGTGCCGTTGGCCGACCGCGTGGATGCCGCCGTGGAAGCCCTCAAGCATCAGGATGCCGATCAAAAATATTTGATCGTCATCAGTGATTTGCAATCGCGGGAATTTCCCCGGTCGATTCCTGATCTGCCGGATTGCAAAACCATTTTGATCGATCTGCATCCGGCGCAAACCCGGGCCGCCTCGATTACTTCGCTGCAAACCGAACCGGGGCAACCCCGCCCCGGCGTGGCGTGCAGCGTGGCGGTCAACGTCGCCGGCCGCGCCAACGAACCCCGCGCCGCCACGCTGATCGTCAGCGCCCCGGAGAATCCCACGGCGGTGCTGGTGCAGCCGAATTTGCCGATGGCGAAATTTTCCGGCGGTGGACACGATACCCTGCGCACACCGCTGGCCTTGCCGGCCCAGCCCTGGCTGCTGCTCAATGCCGCGCTGCAGGGCGATGACGATCTGGCTTGGGCCGGTAAACGCACCCAGCTTGTGCATATTCCCCCGCCGATGATCACCGCCATCTGGCCCAGCGAACATGCCAATCATTTGGCCGATACCATTGTCAACTGCGCATTGGATCCGTTTGGTGGCAGTCATGCCGCCTGGCCAATTGTCATGCGTCCCGCCGGCCCGATCAAAGGCGATGAGCAGTTGATCGTTGCCAATCTCACGCAATGGCCGGCCGGTGCTGACAGCCGCAAGTTGCTCGATTTCGCCCGGCATGGCGGTACGCTGATGCTGTTTATCCAGCCCGGCCTGGACGAAACCTGGGCGCAAGTTGCCAAGCCCGATCAAACTTCACTGCTGGAATTGCTGCCCGCGCTGCCGCAGCCGATCACCGAAAATGGGCCGTATCGCCTGTCGATTCAGCGCCCAGCCGATCTATTGTTCAGTGACATCACCCCGCCCGCCACCGGCAAGGACAATCAGCCCACACCGGAGCAGTTTGTGCAGACGGCGGGGGGGCGCGTCATGCTGAACCGCATGGTGGGATTTGCCGCGCCGCAGGATAACGCCGTCACCACCATTCTCGCCGCCGCGTCCACCAACGCCGCGGCACAATCCAAAGCGGTGTTCCACGGCGTGCTGTTCCGCAAAACCATCGGCACCGGGCAAGTCTACATCTGGGCCACGCTGGCAATTCCGCTGTATACCAACCTGCCGGCTTTTGAATTGTTCCCGCCGATGATGGTCAACGCCTCGCTGCGCAGCCAAGCGCAAAGCGCCGCCGCCAACGTGGAAATCGGCCAGCGGTTGACCCTGCCGGCCCAGGACGCCCCCGGCCAAACCGCGCTGGACGTGACGCCGCCCAACGGCCAAACTTACCGTGTGAAACTCACCACCGACGCCACCGGCGCGCGGTTCATTTCCGAACCCACCGACGTGCCGGGCCTGTACGTTTGGAAGACCACCGCCGATAAGTTCCTCGCCTTTGGCAACGTGCAACTCCCCGCCGCCGAGGCCGATTTGCGTTACCGCAGCGCCGAGGAAGTGGTGACCGCCGGCCCCACGGTGCTGGTGGCCAAATCGCTGGAGGATTTGAATCAATCGATGCAAAAGCTAAGCGAGCCGGAAGCCCACTGGTCGGCCCCCATCGCGCTGGTGATGTTTTTGTTGTGCCTGGAAGCGCTGATGGGCAGCATGTCCAAGCTATGGAAGCCGCAGTGGCCGAAAATCCTCGGCGGCACACAATCCGCCGCAGCCGCGCTGCATTGACCCCGATGCCAAAAATAATTTGACGATTCCACTAATTATTCCCTTGACTTTTGAAAAAAACGCGGTAAAAGACTCGCGAACATCAGGACGCCTGATGTATGCCCGGAAGCGATGGTTTGGTCGTGGCGCGGACGTGCCACGCAACCCGTTCTGCGATGCATTAGGAGAAGGAATACCCATGAGTTGGTTATTTCATCGTCCAAGGTTCATTTCCTCTTCCCTTCCCTCTCTCCATTGCGCAATTTTACGAAACATTTGCCGGTTGCTGAACGGCGCTGCGCGTGCCGTGGTTGAAAACCCGGAGCCGCGCGTGCTGCTTTCCGTGCCTTATTGGAATCCCCAAGGCCCCGGCGTTTCCGGTGGCTATGCTGCAACGTGGGGGAGGAAGGGGCTTGCAGGGGTGATGGGAAAAGTGATCTACATATCACGAATTATGCCTAACAGGAGTGAGTACCATGAAAAAGCAAAAACATTTGTATCAATCAATCTTGGCGGCCATCGCGGCCACGGTGGCCGGGATGAATCTTTCGGCCAGGGCGGCGACCATTGTGCCAACCGATAGCTTGGCCACCACGCAAGCCGCACTAGCGTTCAGCCCCGTGAGCTTAACTCCGGCCGCTGGGCGCTCGGCGTCATTGACCATGACGGAATCAGGGCCATCGCCATACCCGGCTTATGTTGGCACCAGCGACCCCGATGGCACGACGAATGCCAGCACTATTACCGTTCCCAACACGGGCACGGGTTACGCCCCGGGCTTGCTAAACGGCGTCTTCTACACCTACGGGGTTAACTACACCAAGGGTGCCCTAACAATCAAGGCGTTTGATGGCGGCGATTCAGAAATCATCGCAGTGGGATTGCTCGGTGTCTTCCACGGAAGCCTGATGTCGCCAATCTTAGGAAACACTGCCACCGACATCATTGGCGATCTGGAAGCCAGTTTGTCGCTGCCGGCTGGAGTCGCCGGCACGCTGGAACCTTTCATTGGCGTAACGGCGGGGACACTGCAGCACGATAATCCATCCGCTTATACGTTGCTCAATGATGCTAATAAGGAATATAGCCTAATGGCACTAAGGGCCTGCAAATAAATAAACTGAACAAATATTGATAGACTCGATGCTGGCAATCCGATATTGGATACATGCAATGCACACCAGCCATCGAACGGATTCGGCGGATGTTTAGCACTCTCTCA
>Ga0316217_10001195_pt1 | contig 34850 bp, 30 predicted proteins | sample 1anoAmetaG_FD_203633 | JGI IMG/M metagenome (GOLD analysis project Ga0316217, IMG submission 203633) | Freshwater microbial communities from Trout Bog Lake, Wisconsin, USA - 1anoA | ecosystem: Environmental > Aquatic > Freshwater > Lake > Hypolimnion/Profundal zone | place: USA: Wisconsin...
TGGGGTTAGCCGGTCGAAACGAACCCGAAAAAAACTTTCGTCGAGAGCCGCAATTGCCTGATCCGAGGCATTCGCAACATCGCGCGCATCGATAGGGCTCTCAGGCGCAACATCCCAGGTGTGCTTTCCCCATTCTTGCAAGAAGTAGGGATACCCCTGAGTCTTTTCCACAATGGCATCGATCGCCTCATCCAGGATTTCAACCCCTTCGTCGCCGGCAGGCTTGACGATCGCATCCTTCGCATCTTCTTTGTTGAGCGGACCAATCTCGGGGAAATTGAAAAGCCGTTCGGCATACGATTTGGCCTCGCCCATTTGTCCGATGAGTTGTGGAAGGCCAGCTCCCACCACAGTCACCGGCAGCCGCTCTTGCGCACAACGATGGAGCGCTGAAATGAGCGCTGCCATTTGGCCTTCGGGAACATACTGAAGTTCATCGATGAAGAGGACGAGCGCGCTCCCCGCCCGCTGTGCCGCGCCGCCGGTTTGCTCGAGCAACGCTGTTAGATCGGATTCAAGATCTCCGTTATCGGCCAGCCCCGGCTCAGGCTCGTAGTCCAGTCCGACCTCAATGTCGTGGTATGTAATCTTCAACTTCCTCGCGAATCCCGCCAAGGCTCTCAGCGCCCGCACGGCAGCGTCTTTTGCCGCTTCAATTCTGCTCAACCGCAGAAGAGCAAGTCGCAATTGAGGAGCAAGCAGCGCGGGAAGAGAACGGTTTTCGGGGGCCTCGATCCGCACTGTATGCACGCCGGTCGCTTCCGCATCCTTCCTCATTTGATCGAGGAGAACCGTTTTGCCAACACCTCGCAGACCCACCATGATGACGCTTTTGGCGGACCGGCCGAGGCGGAGGCGCTCGATACACACCTCGACCTCTTTCCGTACCGCACTACGGCCAGACATCTCGGGAGGCGGGCTGCCTGCGCCAGGAGAATAGGGATTCGTCACAGGGTTCATGGGCGCTCCAAAGTTACGGTCATTATCGATTATACGTAACTTCGCTAATTTCGATATACATTTTGGTGAAGTTGGGGAATTCGAGTGTAGCCCCACACGCACAGGGGCCTCCCGCATGGGGAGGCCCTGAAGTTGGTTGCGCCGAACTGTCTTACCGCGGACGCAGCGCCTTGATTGCCGCCGGCAGCCGCTCTTCGATCAGCCGGGCCCGCTCCACCGCGATGCCGCCCAGATAGGCGGGGGCGGGGGTGGCCGCCAGAACCAGGGCCAAAGCGATCACCGAGAAGATAAGGCCCGAGATGCCGGCCGAAACCAGCATGTGATAGGTGTCGGCTACGTCCAGCCCGAAGACGTTGAAGGCCATGTGCTCGACCGGCCGGATGTGCTTGAGAACCGCCAGCGCGAAGAGGAAGAAGAAGACCGCCAGCGAGGTAAGGACGGCGAGCGTCCCATCCAGGCTGCGGTGGAACTTCTGCCGGGCGCGACAGTGGCTGCATTCGGCAAAATGATTTTCGTAGTCCTTGCGCATCTCCGGATAGATCCCGGAGATGTCATACCGCCAACTGGCCAGTATGGACCCTACGACTCTGTCGGAACATTGGGTTCTTGCCATAAACGAAAGACTCACTTTGCAAAGGATGTGATTGACCGCTTTAGAGTTGTGCGGCGTGCGCGGCAACGGAAACCCACGCTTCCCTGGGACGCTCCGCTGGCCGTGCCTGATTCAGCGGCGCCTCGACCTGCTCTGCTTCGCCTTGGCGGAAGTGCCGCGGCGTTTTCCCTTGCCAATCTACCTGGTACAGAGTGATGCCCTATCCCCCCATTTTAACGCAGTTAATTCAAAAGTATATAGCAGAAAGAGGCTCGTGCTGGCTGGCCAGCAGCAGGCGGTTGGCCAGCAGGCTTGCCCGGCCCGTCAACGCACGCTCGGCGGTCACCCGCGCCAGCTCGGGAAGATTGTTGCTTTCAGATAGATGCGCCAGAATCACGTAAGCCGCCTGGCCGTCGTACTCGTTCTCCAGGAAACCCGCCGCGGCCTCGTTCGAAAGGTGACCCACGCGGGAGAGCACCCGCTGCTTGACCGCCCAGGGGTAAGGACCGTCGCGCAGCATCTCCAAATCGTGGTTGGATTCGAGCAGCAGCAAGTCCACTCCCTTGAGCTGCGCCTTGACGTTGGGCGGAATGTATCCCAGATCGGTGGCAAACGCCAGGCGCACGCCCTCGGCTTTGAAGACGAATCCGACCGGATCGGCAGCGTCGTGGGGAGTCGTGAAAGGGCTGATGGCAATGTCGCCGATCGCAAACGGCTCGCCCGCCCGGAAATACTCGACCGAAGGAAGCCAGGTGGGGTCTTTTTTCGCGGCGGAAGTCGTCGCGGGGGCCTCTGTCTCGACGGCCGCGGCCTGGATCTCGGCGGCGACCATCTGGGCCATGCCCGGCGAAACGGGTTCGGCATCGGCCAGCAGATCGGCTTCGTCCGGCTCGCCCTCGTCCTCGGCCGCATCGGCCTCCGCCTGGCGCTCGGCGGCCTGCTTGCGCACTTGCTCCAGCCACTGTGCGTAGGTCATCTGCCGGCGGGGCGTCAGCCAGCGCATCCAGGCGCGGTGGGTGCCCTCGGTAAAGTACACCGGAATACCCAGCTTGCGCGCCGTCACCGCCACGCCGTTGACGTGGTCGGAATGCTCGTGGGTAATGACGATGGCGTCCAGCGACTCCGGCTCCTCGCCGGCCAGTTTCATGCGCCGGAAGAGCTCCCGGCAGCTCAGCCCGCAATCGACCAGGATGCGGGTGCGGCCGCCGGAGAGAACGGTCGCGTTGCCCTTGGAGCCCGACGCCAGCACCGTGAATCGCACCATCTTTCGAGGATACAGCGGAAGGGCGCATGCGCGTCGATCGGCCCAGGCCATTGCCTATTCAGGTACGGATGGGACACGGCGATGTTTTTGCGCTCCCCTGGTCAATTGACAGCCCAATGCTTGCATGGAACCATCTAGACAATTACTCGGCACAAATTGAATCCTTTGGGGAGAGTTATGGGCATCTTCGTGTTGCTGGGCCTGGAACCCATCGATGCATTCGTATTCTTTGTAAGCGACGTCCTGGGATTCCTGGCGGGAATGTGGCTTCTCCAGTTCAATCACACCGTGGCCGGCCTGGCTGTCATCCTGATCCCATACCACCTCTTCCTGGCATGGCTGGTGATCAGTGCGGATCGCAAGACAGGCATCTCCTTACCCTTCTTTTCCACGGTGGCCACTCATCTAGCCTGCATGGCGATTGTTGCTTTCATCGCTTTCGGACACCGGATTATTCCCTTCTACGGCATCCTTCGCTATGGCGTTCCCGCGCTGGCTGTCTTCGAGCGTTACTGGCTTTTCAGTGTGAGCCAGACAAGTGGCGAGTTTCGCGCCACGCCCATCTCCGAAGCTGCCGTCGCCGCCGAAGCCGAGGCCACCGCGGAGGACTACGAGGCGTGGCACCGGCACCTTGCCACACGCAATCCGCTCTCGGTAAAACGCGGCATGACGGTCAAAGACGAATACGAGCAGTTCATCCTGGCGCGCGCCAAGAAGCGGGCTGCGCTGGCGGCCGGCAACCGCCCGGCTTAGGACGACTGGGGCAGGATGGCGGGAATCTCGATCAGCACCAGCGTTCCCCGCCCTGGGCGGCTCACCACTTCAAAGCGCATTTCGTTGCCGTAGAGCACTTCCAGGCGTTCCTGCACGTTCTTCATACCGATGCCGTTGCCCGTGCGGCGCAGCGCCGATGCCGGTTTGTTGCCCATGCCGACACCGTCGTCGGCCACTTCGATCAGCACCCGGTCGCCGTTGAGGCGGCTGCGCAGGGTCACCGTGCCGCCGTTGAGGCGCGGCTCCAGCCCGTGCTTGATGCTGTTTTCAATCAGCGGCTGCAACAGGATGCTGGGCACCAGCACGCCCAGAGTGCGCGGGTCGATCTCCTTCTTCACCTTCAGTTTTTCGGCGCCGAAGCGCACCACCTCGATGTCCAGATAATCGTCGGTGAAGCTCAGCTCCTCGCTCAAAGGAACGTACGTGTCGTGATCCTTGAGCAGCGCGCGCAGGATGTTGGCCAGCTTGACGGTCATCTCTCTGGCCAGTTCCGGCTTCATGCGCACCAGCGAAGCAATCGAGTTGAGCGTATTGAACAGGAAATGCGGGTTGATCTGGCGCTGCAAGGCGTCCAGTCGAGCTTCGAGCAGCATTCGCTTCTGCTCCTCGAGCTTCATCTCGATGCGCAGCGCGTTCCACACCTTGAGCGCGATGCCCACCACCATGGGCGCGCACAGCCACACCAGCACCTGGAAGCCGATCGATGCCGTGGTCAGCGCAAACAGCCGCTTGGGATAGAGGCGCGCCAGCCATTCGCGGCAGATTTCCATGCCCGCAATGAGGAACAGCAACAGGATTTGCCGGTCGACGCGCGGCTTTCTCAAGTTGCGCACCACCCAGCGATAGAGGCTCAGGTCGATCAGCGGCGAGAACGACCAGATCTCCTCGCGCTCGACAAAGCGGCCCAGAATGCCTGCCGCCAGCCCCAAAGCGGCATTGAAGGGCAGCGCCAGGTATTCGTGATGGTAGACCGCCGGTCCGGCCAGCACCATCCCGCCGGCCATGGCCCAGAACGGCCCCACCAGCAGGCCGAGCAGGATCACCGTCTCGAAGGAGATGTCGGCGGCCAGAAAATTGGGCACGCGGGTGCGCACCCACACGCCCAGCGTCAGCGGCACCAGGAAAAACGCCAGCAACATCGCGGTCTGGCGGCGGCGGCGTTCTTCGGCAAACAGCAGTTGCTGAAAGGTGCGCGATCGGGCCAGCGCGCTGGCCACCGCCGCGGCCACGCCCAGCTTCACCAGCAGCGTGATGAGGATCAGTTCGTTATCCGGCACGCCTCCACTGTACCGCGCCGGGGACCCGGACGCCCAATCGCCGGCAAATTGCCCGGCGATCCGGCGAAACGCCCTGCGAGAGCCCAGGGCGATTGCATGAACGGCACATGGAACCGAGACAGAATTCATTCTGCCCCCGGCGGGGCGGAAGACTCTACATAGGCCGCGATCCCAGGACTGCGCTTCGCTTGTCCATGGGCTACGCTCATACCGTCCCTTCGGGACGAAAGCTGCGCCGGCGGCTGTCGAAATCGATGTTTGGATGGGGCAAGATCGCCCCACCGGGCTCATGCGAAACGCCCTGCGAGAGCCTTGCCGCGCCAAATGCGACGCTTCGCTGGCGTATACTTCCGCAAATTGGTCCGTGCGCTGGAGGCCTGGTCGAGGCGTGCAGCGCGGAGGCCTCCTTCGGAGGAAATGTGAAAGCCGACAACCTCACTCGTGCTCTTTTGGCGATCATTGCGCTGGCGCTTTGCGCGATTGCCATTCGCCCCTTTTTCACCGCCGCCGCCGTCTCGGCCCAGGCCGCCGGGGCAAAACCCGGCGATTTGTGGGTTGAGTCCGGCCGCTCGCAGCGCGGAGGCATCCTGCTGCTGGATCTGCGCAACGGCAACGAATGGGATTGCGACAGCGACTGCAAGCTGGCCGGGCACGTCCCGCTGGAGCAGATCAAGTAAGGCAAGCGGCTCCGGCAGACCTCCGCCGGCAGGAGGGATTTCGCATCCTGGGAGGGACAGGACTTCCCAGCAGCGCCTCTGTAGAATGGTTCTATGGCATTTGACAGCGTGAAGAAGATTGCCGAAGCGGATTTCCCCACCCGCTGGGGAGCCTTCCGCATCTTCGGTTTCGAGGGGTATCTGGCCGCGCCGCGCCCCTGCGAGGACGGCTCGGCGGGCGAAGCGGGCAAGGGCGAAGTCGAGGGCCTGGTGGCCCTGGTCATGGGCGATGTGCATGCCGCGCCGCCGGTGGTCCGCATCCATTCGCAATGCCTCACCGGCGACGTCTTCGGCTCGCTGCGCTGCGATTGCCGCTTGCAACTGGAGCTGGCCATGCGCCGCATCGCCCTGGAAGGCGCGGGCATTCTGCTCTACGAACAGCAGGAGGGCCGGGGCATCGGCCTGATGGCCAAGCTCAAGGCCTACGAGTTGCAGGACCAGGGCATGGACACGGTCGAGGCCAACGAGGAACTGGGCTTTGCCGCCGACTGCCGCGCCTACGAGCTGCCCGGCGAGGTGCTGAAGAAGCTGGGCGTCTCGCAGGTCCGCCTGATGACCAACAACCCGGAAAAGGTGGCCGCGCTGGAGACAGCCGGCATCGCCGTGGTCGAGCGGGTCTCGGCCGAGGTCGAACCGCAGGATTCCTTCGCCGGCTACCTGAAGACCAAGTACGAGAAGATGGGCCACATTCTGGAATCTTCCGAGTAGTCGAATCGCCGCGCCGCCAGCAGAACTCTCCGCCGCCGATCCTGCCACAAATGCTCCGTGCCCCATCCTTGCGGCTACTTTTTGCCGCAAGGATGGGAAAGCACGCCCCTCAACCATCCCGCCGTTTTCGGGAGCTGAGCTGGGCGGGATCTTTGCACCCATAAAAAAGGGCGGCAGCCGAAGCCGCCGCCCTTCGCGTTTTCATTCTTCCGGTTAGAAGAACAGTTTGGCGGAAACCTGTAGCTGACGCGGGCCGTAGAGGCCGTTGTTGGTGCCGCTCATGGTGTCGAAGGCGCTCAGGCCGGTACCGGCATAGGGCGCGATGCATCCCTGGAAGGTTGAGCCGGTGGGCGCAGGAGACGAACCAGCAGAGGCCGTGCAGGCGGTTGCCGCGGCCCCGCTCGGTTTGGCGCTGTAAGCCGTGTATGTGGCGTAGGTGCTGTTCACGCCCGTGACGACGGTGTGGTTGAGCACGTTGAATGCATCGGCGACAAACTGCATGGAAATCCTGTCGTGGATGGGAATGCTGCGGGAGACGCGCAGGTCGAAGTCGTTGAACCCCGGCCCGATGATGCTGTTGCGGCCAACCGTCGGGGGGCGGCCGGTGGTGGAGGTGCCGGAGCCGGAGCTCATGGCGCCGCCGTAGATGCCGCCTTCGGCCAGGCCGGAGATGCTTCCGCCCATGCTGAGGTAGATCGGCTGACCGGCGCTGGCAATCTCGCTGCCGGAGAACTGGAAGCCGTTGACCACCGTGCTGAATGCCCGGTTGGCGATGGCAAACTGCGGCTTGTAGCTGAAGCTGAGGGTAAAGCGATTGCGGATGTCGGTGTCCGACAGACCGTTCTCGGCCCTCAGATTGTTCGGATCGAGAGGCACATCGCCGCCGTAGAAGGTGCCGTTGTTGCCGCCGACCTGACCGTCGTCGGAAGCATGGGCCCAGGTGTAGTTAGCCACCACTTCGAGGCCGTGCGAGAAAGGCCGGCGAATGGTGGCCATCAAGCCGTTGTACCAGGTGTTGGCCACGCTGAAGCCGGTGTTGAACGAACTCAGCGATTGATTGACGCGATCGGTCTTCAGATAGACGGGCACGGTCAGTTGCGTGGTCACGGTTCCCGTGTTGTTGGTGCCGCTCAGGACGTTGTAGGTGCGCGTTCCGTTCTTCTTCTGGCCGATGAGATTGGCATCCAGGAAGACCGGCAGTCTCATGCCGCGGGTGCCCACGTAGCCGAGGCTCAGCGACATCCTGCCCGGCAGTGCCTGTTCGAGCGAGAGATCCATTTCGTGGGTGTAAGGCGGAACGAAGTTCGGGTCCAGGCCGTGGAAACTCTGCGGCCCGAGGACCGTGGGCCCGCCCACTGTGGGGGCCGCGCCGCCGCTCGGAAACAGAGCGCCCGACAAAGTCGGACCGGTGGGCAGGAAGGGAACGTTGGGATACTGCACGTTGTTGGCGCTGGCGTAGTTCGCGTTGCAAGCCGAATAGGTGCAGCCATTGTAGTTGTAGTTGATCTGCACCATGCCGTTTTCCACGCGCATGGCATAGTAGGTGCTGCCCTGGTTGAGCGCGGAGAAGATGCCGTAGCCGCCGTGCAGCACGGTTCCGGTGCGCGGCGCCCAGGAGAATCCGACACGCGGCTGCAAGCGGTTCGTCACGTTCTTGATGGTCTGCGTGTAGGTGGTGGACAGGGGCGCGTAGTTGTTGTTGACCAAGCCCGGCGCCGGAGTGAGTTGCAGGTCGTAGCGAACGCCCGCAGTCACAGTGAGGTTCTGGCTCACCTTCCAGGTGTCTTCGGCGAAGCCGTCCAGCATCTTCATCCAGAAATCGTCTTTGCCCTGGGTGCCGGCAGACTTGTTGACCTGATCCACGGTCTGCACGAAGCTGTAGTAGCGATAGCCGGCGAAGGAGTCGGTGTCGCCGGCGTTGCCGCGGAAGGCGTCCTGAATCCAGTCCTGGAAGCTGGCCGCGGGAGTCGACTCGCTGTAGCTGTAGAGTCCGCCGCCCTGATAGAGGTTGATCATGACCTCGTGCACGATGTTGGCGTCGCCGCCGACCTTCAGCGTGTGACGGCCCATGCTGTGCGAGAAGACATCGGTGAACTGAATGCGGTGCTCGTCCGGTTCGGCGATGCGCGGCAGAGCGTTGGGCATGCCGAAGGTGAGCACGCCGGTGGCTACGCTGGGACCGGTGGCGTTGGCCCCGGCGGTCTCCAAGTCGCGGCCCCACTGGGCGTGAACCTGGTTGACCGAGCGATCCGTGATCACGGTCGTCAAGCCGCCCACCAGGAAGCGCTCATGGTATGCGGTCGGGCCGTTGGTCGAGGGCGAGCTGTTGGTGAACGTGGGCGCGGCGCTGTAGCCATTCGACGAAGCGAAGTCGGCGAAGTTGAAATCCACGAACGCGTCGTTCTTGCTGTTGAGGTGATAGTCGAGACGCGGGAAGAAGAGATCCTGCTTGGCGTAGCGCGAGGGCGGCGCGTCGCCGGGGGCGATGTTGCCCACGGTCTGAAGGAACGAGATGCCCGCGGTGCACAGGGGCGCGGAGATGGTGGCCGGGCACTGCGTGGGGGAGATGACGGTTCCGGCGGCGTTGCTGGCGGTGGGCGTCAAGGTGATGTTGTTGGTATCCGAGTACAGCACGCGGCCAACCTTGCGGAAGCCGTCGTAGGTGAAGAAGTAGAAGAGGCGATCCTTGAGGATCGGTCCGCCGATCGAACCGCCAAACTGGTTCTGCTGGTGAATTGGCTGGGTCAGCAGGAAGGGGTTGCCATTGTTGTGCAAGGCCTGGTACTTGGAGTACGGATCGAGCGCGTTCAAATCGGGATAGCGCAGATACCAGAACAGGTCGCCGCGCAGGGTGTTGGTGCCCGACTTGGTGATGGCGTTCACCTGGCCGCCGGCCGCCTGGCCGAACTCGACCGAGTAGTTCGAGGTCTCGGCCTGGAACTCCTTGATGGAGTCCACCGAGTAGACGTAGGGAGCGCCCGAGGCGCGTCCGCGAGCTTCCGCGAAGAGCATCTGGTTGTTGTTGGCGCCATCCACATAGTTCTGGTTGTAGAGGCCGCTGATGCCGTGGAAGCTGATCAGGCCGCTGCCGCCGTCCTGGGTCACACCGGGCGTGAGCAGAACAAAGCTGCTCCAGTTGCGCGCGGCAACCGGCAGGCTCTCGATCAGTTCCTGATCCATCACCTGGGAGACTTCGGTCTTCTCCAGGTCCAGAATCTGCGCGTTGGCCTCAACCTCGACGGTGGTGGTGGCGGACTTGACGGCCAGCGCCAGATTGATGGTCAACGTCTCACCCACCTGAAGAGTGAGATCCTTGGCTTCCACCGTGCCGAAGTTGGCGGCCGAGGCATCGACCTTATAGTGTCCGGGCACGAGGAAGGGCCCCGCGTAGAGGCCGGCAGCGTTGGTCGTGTAAGCGTGGACCACGCCGGTATCGAGGTTGGTGACCGTCACCGTGGCGCCCGAAATCACCGCGTGGTTGGCATCCGTGATGGTACCGGCAATCGCGCCGGCGCCCGAGGTCTGCGCCATGGCGGAAACTCCGGCCATGGTCGCAAACAGAGCGACCGCCAAAACCAGCGCGGCACAAGATTGGCGAACACTAAACTTTCGTAACAAAATCATGGCTCTCCTGAAAGTTGGTTAAAGGAATGCTGATATCCCTGGACGCGCCGTCGCTACGCAACGGTCCGCAGACCTGTTTCTGCGGCCCTTGCTCCATCGCCGGCGCGAATTTTCGGCAGTCGAATCCCCTTGTTGAAACCTATGGTTCTCTTTTGTGTTTCTGGTAATCCCTATGCAGTGTACTCCCGTCCAACCTACACCGTGGACGGTTAAGAAGCGATAAAGAACGGTAATTCAACCTGGAAAATGGACTGTTTCTGTGGAAATTCCGTCCCTAACTCTCCGCCCCGTTGCGGCTGACCGGCGGGCATCGCTTTGGTTCCCATCTTTATTGAGGATTGCCGCCAAGCCCTTGGGACGTTCGCGCGCCATTTCCTGGCGCCGGGCAGTCTCTTGCCGCGGAGAGGCAGGGGCACACCTCCGCGGCAAGCGATGCAATAAGGATTTCGAGAACGGCCCACGGCGGCGCAAAGAGGGCTGCGCCGCGCACGGGCACTAAACGGCGTTCTTCACTCGCACCACGGTGATCTTGGCAAATCCCTCTTCGAAGACCGGCGGCTTGAGCCGTTCGGCCATCTTGCGCATCACGTCCTCGCTGACCGAGCGGTCGCGCTTGCTGTTGCGCTCCAGGCACACTTCCAGAGGCACGTCGAAGAAGACCGCCTGCACCTCGTAGCCGAAGCTCTTGGCCATCTTGATCCACTGGCGGCGCTCGTGAATCGACAAGTTGGTCGCATCCACGTAGTTCAAGGGCATGCGGGCGATCAACCGGGCGCGCAACAGCGAGCGCAGTGTCGAGAAGACCAGACCCTGGTAGCGCTGCTCCTCGACATCGTCGAAGAGGATATTGCGCAGCAAGTCGCTGGAGAGCGGCGTGACGCCGCGGCGGCGAAACCAGGTGGTTTTTCCCGAACCGGGCAGGCCGATGGCCAGCACCACCAGTCCCTTGGGCGCCGAGGGCGAACGCTCGGCCTCCTCCGTCTCCGGGGGCGGCAAAGAGGGCATCTCCGGCTGTGTCTCCAGCTCGAAGCGGCTGGAGTCGGCCGGTTCATTCCATTCCGGGCGCGCGGTGCGCTCCGGACGGGCAGCCTTCTCCGGGGGCGCGGGACGGCGCTCGGCGGGCTGCCGAACTGGTTCCTGGTAGCGGGGTGTACGCGGCGGAAGAGCCTGGGCCGGCGCCTCGTCCGGATAGAGCGGCACCAGCGGAGCCGGTTGATTCGATGGAAGTTCCTGGCCGATCTTGCCTGTGGATTCCGAAGTATTGGGTGTATGTCTGGAGCGTTTTCTCATGCCGCCTTCAACTCGTACTTACGATACGGGGATAGCATACTTCCCGAGGGGTCTGCAAATACAGCATTTTCGAGAAGGGCGCATTCTTGCAGGCACTGGCCTCAGGCGAGCGCGGCCAAACCGGCCGGCAGCCCATGCCGCGGGCCGGGAATTCTTCCCGATTTCGAAGAACACGCTGCTGTGCACGCCGTCACATACGATCCTGTGCCGGGGAGGGCATACTATCGCTGCGACCATCTCTCGGAAAAGATGAGAGCGAACGAGTTTTGAATGCGTTCTCATCGACTTCAGTGTTACGATCAAGAGTTTGGTGGAATGGCTGCGGGAGCGGATTTCAGCCGCAGTGTCCAACAAGCTCAAACCACAGCCTCACCGCAAACTCAAGGAGAATTCACACATGGCAGTTAAGGTTGGTATCAATGGCTTCGGCCGCATTGGCCGCAACGTTTTGCGCGCCGCTCTTGGCAACCCGGAGATCGAATTCGTCGCCGTCAACGACCTGACGAACCCGGCGACTCTGGCCCACCTGCTCAAGTACGACTCGATTCTGGGCAACCTGAAGAACGACGTCACCGCAGGCGAGGATTTCATCGCCGTCGACGGCAAGAAGATCAAGGTCTTCTCCGAGCGCGACCCTGCCAAGCTGGACTGGGCTTCAACCGGCGCGCAAATTGTCGTCGAGTCGACTGGCCACTTCACCGACGCCACCAAGGCCAAGGCGCACCTGGGCACGACCGTCAAGAAGGTCATCATCTCCGCTCCCGCCTCCAACGAAGACCTCACCATGGTCCTCGGCGTCAACCAGGACAAGTACGACGCGTCCAAGCACAACGTCATCTCCAACGCCAGCTGCACCACCAACTGCCTGGCGCCGGTGGTCAAGGTCATCCTGGCCAACTGCGGCATCGTCAGCGGCATCATGACCACCATCCACAGCTACACCGGCGATCAGGTCATCCTGGACTTCCCGCACAAGGACCTGCGCCGCGCCCGCGCCGCCGCCCTGAGCATGATCCCCAGCTCCACCGGCGCCGCCAAGGCCCTCAAGCTGGTCATCCCCGAGACCTCCGGCAAGCTGGACGGCTTCGCCATCCGCGTTCCCACGCCCAACGTCTCCATCGTCGATCTCACCTTCATCGCCGAAAAGCCCATCACCGCCGAAGCTCTGAACGCCGCCTTCAAGGCTGCTTCCGAGGGCGAACTGAAGGGCATCCTGGGCTACGACACCAACCTGCTGGTCAGCTCCGACTACAAGGGCAACCCGCTCTCCTCCATCGTTGACGGACCGCTGACCAAGGTGGTCGGCAACAGCGTCAAGGTGCTCAGCTGGTACGACAACGAGTGGGGCTACTCCAGCCGCGTCGTTGACCTGATCGGCTTCCTGGTCGAGAAGGGCCTGTAAACAGTCGTCAGGGGTCAGGGATCAGGGGTCGGTTCTTCCTGATCCCTGATCCCTGATCCCTGACCCCTGACCCCTGATCCCTGAAAAGCCATGCGCAAAAACATCCCCGGCACCTCCCCTTACGAGCCCATCATCGGCTTCTCCCGCGCCGTCCGCATCGGCGATCTGGTCTTTCTCTCCGGAACCGGCCCCGTCGGCGCCGACGACCAGGACGCTGCCGGCCAGGCCCGCCGCATCTTTGAAATCGCCGCGGACTCCCTCGCCCAGGCAGGCGCTTCGTTCGAAGACGTCGTTCGCACCCGCATCTACCTCACTCATGCCGAAGACTGGGAAGCCGTGGGCCGCGTCCATGGCGAGTTCTTTGGTGAAATCCGCCCCGCCGCCACCATGGTGGTGGTCGCCGCCCTGCTCAATCCCGCCTGGCGTCTGGAGATCGAGATGGAAGCCGCGATCCCCTACTCCGACGACTGCGGCTGCGAAGACTGCGACTGCGATGGCGAGTGCTGTGGCGATGACTGCGATTGCGACGGCGAAGGCTGCGGCAAAGAGAATCCAACTACTGACCAGTGATCACCGATCACTGACAACTGTTCACTGACAACTGATCACTGTTTTCAAGGAAAACACCATGCCCAAGCTCTCGATCCGCGATATTGAACTGGCCAACAAGCGCGTCTTCATCCGCGTCGACTTCAACGTGCCTCTGACCGAGGACGGCTCGACCATCACCGACGACACCCGCATTGTGGCTACGCTGCCCACCATCAAGTACGCCCTTCAGCACAAAGCCAAGGTCATTCTGGCCTCGCATCTCGGCCGCCCCAAGGGCAAGGTCAATCCCAAGTACTCGCTGCGTCCGGTCGTCGATCGCCTGCGCGCTTTGCTGGACAAGGAACTGGGCGAAGCCGTCAATGTGGCCTTCGCGCCCGACTGCATCGGCGAAGTGGCGACGGAACTCTCCCGCCAGCTCGAGTCCGGCCAGGTGCTGCTGCTGGAAAACCTGCGCTACCACGCCGAAGAAGAAGCCAACGACGCGGCCTTCTCCAAGGCTCTGGCCTCGCTGGCCGAGATCTACGTCAACGACGCCTTCGGCAGCGCTCACCGCGCCCACGCGTCCACGGAAGGGATTACCCATTTCCTCAAGCCCGCCGTCGCCGGCCTGCTGATGGAAAAGGAAATCACCTATCTCGGCAAGGCCCTCGAAGCGCCCGAGAAGCCCTTCGTGGCCATCATCGGCGGCTCCAAGATCTCCGGCAAGATCGACGTTATCGACAACCTGCTGGATAAGGTCGATACCCTGGTCATCGTCGGCGGCATGGCGTACACCTTCCAGCGCGCGCTGGGCGTGGCTACCGGCAAGTCGCTCGTCGAAGAGGACAAGATCGACATGGCCAAGGCGGCCATCGAGAAGGCCAAGGCCAAGGGTGTCAACCTGCTGCTGCCCGTGGACAACATCCTGGCCGACAAGTTCGCCGAGGACGCCGCCACCCAGCCCTGGGATTGCGCCGTGGACTTCCCCGCCGACTGGCAGGGATTGGACATCGGTCCCAAGTCCATCGCGGCTATTGAAGATGTGATCTCGACCGCCCGCACGATCGTGTGGAACGGCCCGGCCGGCGTCTTCGAGTTCCCGCGCTTCGCCGTGGGCACCAATGCCATCGCCCATGCGGTTGCGGCCAACAAGGCGGCTATCTCGATCATCGGCGGCGGCGACTCGGTCTCGGCCATCAACAAGACCGGTCTGGCTGACCAGATCACCCACATCAGCACCGGCGGCGGCGCCAGCCTCGAATTTCTCGAAGGCAAGAAACTGCCCGGCGTGGAAGCGCTGACGGACAAGTAGGCACCTGCGGTGCGGCTGACTCGCTCTTCTCGCGCAGGGAGTTGCTGGTTTCCCAGGTCCGACAACCGGGCCTGGGAAACCCGGCACACAGATTGTGGTTTCCTGTTAAGAATGGGCCACACTCTACCCGCAAAGGACTGCAATGAGTTCAAGAAATGTATTCAAAGATACCGTAATTCAGCTTGCGCTTCTCGCCCTCATTCTGTGGATAGCATGGTCTTGTGAGAAGCGATCACAAGTACGGCGCGTTCATGAAGACACTGCTTTCCTTGAAGCTTTGAGACAGAAGAGCAGTTCAACTGATGCCGCCGACTATTTTAGGCAAATGCGAGATTCCTGGCGTCGGATCTCCACTATTGCCGATCCGCAATTCTTATCTTCATCGATGCATGTCGAAAAGGCCAAGAATGGCAAGTACGTGCTTACAGTTGAGGATAATCTCGAGTCTTTGAATAATGATCTTGCTGGTATCGGCAGGGATAAGTCGGTTCGGTATATTTATGCGCTAGTTTGGGCTTGTGGAAATCAGATCGAAAACGTGGAGCGGATTGATATTTATCTGAAAGCATCATCGAAAGATAAAGAAGTTCACCATGATAGCGCATTCATTCCGAACGAATCGCTATTGATTGCTTACAAGTCTCTTTTAAACGAAAAGGAGCAGACCGACAGATTTGCTGAGTCAAGTAATAGAAATACTGATGACTTATCAATTGAACAGGTGATTGTTCGGCACAAAATGATTCATTTTTTCGAGGATAATTTGGTGGTGATTCGGAATACAGCATCGGGTTTGCAATGGGAATTAAAGGAACAGAGGTAGGCCGCCAGTTGGCCGGGTGCCCCATCCTTGAATCGTTCTTTGATTTAGGGATGGGAACCCACGAACCTTATGGTGCGCAAACGCCGTTTGGCCCCACCGCAGGTGGTTTCGCGCTACAATCGCGGTGTGGAGATCACGTACGATCCACGAAAGAACGAGCGCAATATCCGAGAGCGCGGGCTGAGCTTCGAGCTGGCGGCCAAGTTCGATCTTGGTTCGGCTGTTTTCTACGCCGACAGGCGCAGGGATTACGGCGAGAACCGCACCTTAGCGCTTGGGCTCATCGGAGATGCGCTGTTTGCGCTGGTGTTTACCATGCGCGCCGGTACCCTCAGAGTCATCAGTCTGAGAAAGGCCAATCGCAAGGAGCGAAATCGCTATGAAAAAGCCAGACCCTGAATTGATCGACGACGAAAACCCGGAATGGACGGACGAAATGTTCGCGCGTGCGATTCCCTTCTCCGCGCTGCCCGCCGAGTTGCAGGCGCTGCTCTCCGAGCCAAAGCACGTTTTGCCCGACGCAGAGCCCGATTCCACCGAGCAGCCCGCGGCCTAGGCCGTCGCGTCCATCGCCGCGAAATGCCCTTTCCCCGCCATCTCCAGCAAGGCCCCGTCCGCAGTCACCAGCGTTGCGCCCGAGTGTCGCGCCGTCGCGACCAGGATGCGATCCGCCGGATCGGCGTGCATCTCAAACGGCAGGCGCGTACTGGCCACGGCGATCTCCGGCTCCAGCGGGGCCAGTCGTATGCCCGGCTTGGCCAGCACAGTACGAATCCACTGCATCACGTCCGAGCCCAGTTGCAGGCGGCCTTTGCTCACCAGCAATCCGATCTCCCACGGAGTGATGGCGCTGACCGCGATCCGGTTCTCCCATCCAGCCCGGTTCAGCACCTCGGCGGTCCGCGCGCCCAACCGGGGCGCTTCCTCCACCATCCAGATAAGCACATGGGTGTCAACAAGTAGAAGCTGCGAACTGTCCCTCTCCAGAGCGGTCATTTCATCGCGTCCCATTCAACATCGATGGGAGAGATAATGTCGCCCATCCAAAGCACACTCCCCTTCATCGACCCGACGATATTCTCCATTGCCGGCATCGGTACCAGTTGCGCCACCGGCCGGCCATGCTTGGTGATCACCAGCGTCTCCCGCCCTGCCTCCACCTGATCCAGCAGTTTCAAGCACTTCGCCTTGAACTCCCCAGCCGCAATGGTTGTCGCCATGGCAATTCCTCCTATAGTCACAGCCTATAGTCACATCGTAGCGCGTTTCTCGGGTCCAGCCATTGGTTCCGCAGCATTCATTTTCCTTTGCGCTAGACACTGATCGGCTGGGACCTCAGCTCCGCCCCCGCTCGCAGTCCGCTGCTGGAGATCGTTTGCCTGGCACGGCGAAATGGCGTACGTGAAATTGTGCCTATTGAGAGAAGAAAACATTTACCCTGCTTGGCTCGGAGCTTCTTGAGTCGGTTATGCTGGATAAAATCACCTTTGTTCTCGACGCTGGCCAGCATACGGGAAATTAGTGCCACCCTGGGATTCGCGAGAGCCGTTCTCCCCATCTGTGGCGTCCCCGGCGCTGGACAGGGCAGCCTTTTCTGAGCGAAAGGGCCGCCCTGCTCTCGTTGTCTCTGTGCAGTTGTTGAGGAACCAGGGAAGAGATCTAAAACTTTTAGTCCCGATCTCGAGTTTCCGAAAGGCCGCTCGGTCTCGTGTGACCTTCCTCCCCTTTGTGCTCAGACAAAGGGGTTCTTTTTGTCTCTGAGAGCCGGGCGAGGATTAGACTCAGAGACTGGAAGAATCTCAGAGCACAGGCGGAGCGGCACCTTGGCCTACTACACACGCGTCCTCTCGAAAGACAAAGAGTTTCCCCCGGTCGAAGAGCTTGCCGAGTTGCTTCAAGCCCAGCACCCCGGCTTCAAGCTGACCGTCGAAGACGGCGACGAAGAGGCTTGGGAGACACTGCTGCTCTCCAGCGACGACGAAGTCGAGGTCGCGCTCATCGAACGGAATCCGGTCTTCGACGGCTCCGCCGGCCAGGACGAGATCGCCGACTTCCTCGAAGACCTCCGGGATTGCAAGCCCGAAAGCGCCGTCCAATGGCTGGAGGAGTACTTCGCCGAAGTGAAGACTGTCTATGCCTTCCAGCACCTGCACGGAGCTGAGTTGGTCGACGGCGGCAACGCCCTGCATGGCCTGCGCTCCTTCCTCTGGGAGCGCGGCGAAGCGATCGTCCAGGCCGACGGCGAAGGGTTTACCAACGAAGAGGGCTTCCACATCGTCTGGCAGTTCTCCGACTCCGTCTCCGGCCCCTGGAACATGGGCGTGCTGCAAGACGGCGTTTGGCACCAGTTCACGATGGACCTGGGCGACCCCGGCCATCGCGAGGCCTTCCTCGATGGGGAGGTTCCGCCCGATCTTTCCGTCATTCCGGTCTCCGGCCCGCGGAGCTAGACGATCTCGGTGTTTATCCGCATAGGCGTTTGGGTGTATATTGGGCTCGGAGTTGCCTATGTCCGCTACCACTGTCCGTTGGAACCTCGTTGTCTCCAAGCAAACCGACCGCGAGCTGCGCCAGCATCTCGCCAATCACACCGAGGACGGGGGCAAGAAGGGCGCACTTTCCCGTTTTGTCGAAGATGCCGTGAAAAAAGAAATCTTCGAGACGACACTCAGAGCCGTTCACGAGAAGAATGCAAACGTGAGCCAAGAAGAGATCGATACGGCGGTCGAAGAGTCGCTGGCCTGGGCTCGCGCGCGGCGGCGTTGATGCTGGTTCTTCTCGACAGTAATATCTTCTTCAGCGCACTGCTCAAAGCAGGCAGTCCGCCCGCTCGGATTGTTTACCATTGGTTGGACGGCGGCTTTCAACTTCTTACCTGCGACGAGCAGATTGACGAGATACGCGCGGCCTCGCGCAACTTGAAGTTTCGCAAGATTCTCCATCCTCACGATGTCGGCGTCCTGGTCAACAACCTCCATCGCGCACAGGTCTGGCCCAGCCCCATTCCCCGCAAGCACCAGGCGGCCGACCCGGCGGACAGCTTTTTGCTCGATCTGATCGAGGCTGCGCAACCGGACTACGCCGTCACCGGCGACAAGCGCGCCGGGCTCCTCGAACTGGGCAAGCTGGGCCGGACCAAGATTCTGAAGGCGAGCTCCTTCTGCGCGGAAGTCCTGCATCTTTGAGGTTTTTTCCCGCGGCGCGCACCTCCATCCCAGACTGTGCCCGCCGTCACCCCCAAGCCTTGCTCGCAACCACTAAAATCACCCTTGAGGAGTTCTGAAAAAATGGCCCGTAAAGCACTGATTGCCGCCAATTGGAAGATGTTCAAGACGCCCGCCGAAGCCAAGGCTTTCGTCGATGCCTTTTTGCCCCTCGTTGCCGGTCACACGCGCGACGAGATCGCCCTGTTTCCCTCGCCCGTGCTGCTGCCCACGGTGATTGAAGCCGCCAAGGGTTCCAACGTTGCCATTGGCGCGCAGAACATCCACTTCGCCGAGGAAGGCGCCTACACCGGCGAGACCTCGCTGAATCAGCTCAAGGCTGTGGGCGGAACGCACACCCTGATCGGCCACTCCGAGCGCCGCCAGTACTTCGCCGAGACCGACGAAATCGTCAACAAGAAGCTGCACACCGCCCTTAAGCATGGCGTCGTTCCCGTGGTTTGCGTGGGCGAAGTGCTGGCCGAGCGCGAAGCGGGCAAGACCGGCGAAGTGCTCACCACCCAGATCGTTGGCGCATTGGCCGGCATCACTGCCGAGATGGCCGCGCCCATCGTGATTGCCTATGAGCCCGTCTGGGCCATCGGCACTGGCAAGACCGCCACGCCCGAGATGGCCGTCGAGGCGCACAAGATCATCCGCGCCGAAGTAGCCAAGCTGCTGGGCGCGGAAGTCGCCGCGGCGGTTCGCATCCTCTACGGCGGCTCGGTCAAGCCCGACAACGCCACGGCTCTGATCGGTCAGGAAGAGATCGACGGCGCCTTGGTCGGCGGCGCCAGCCTCAAGGCCGATTCCTTTGCCGCCATCGTCAAGTACTAGAGGCAGCTTTTAGCTGTTAGCTTTTAGCTTCTAGCTTAGCTCCGTGCCCCATCCATGCGACGTTCTTTGTCGCATGGGTGGGAAAGCACGATGCCACTGTCCTGGGACTCACCGCGGCACGGAACCACTGCCCGCCGCCCGCCGTATCATGGCTCATGGCCCAACGCGACCTGTACATCGATCGTCTGCGTACTGTAATGACCGCCCTGGTCGTCGTCTTCCATGCCGCTATCACCTATGGCGGCTCCGGCGGCTGGTTTTACCACGAAGTTGAATCCTCCGCCTCCCCCTCCAGCCTGCTGCTCACCCTGTTTTGCGGCACCAACCAGGCCTATTTCATGGGCTTCTTCTTCCTGCTGGCCGGCTACTTCACGCCCGCCTCGCTGGAGCGCAAGGGCTACGCCCGCTTTATCGCCGACCGTTTCCTGCGCCTCGGCCTGCCGTTGCTGGCTTTCGGGCTGATCCTGGGCCCGCTCACCGCCGCCATGGTGAATTACGCCAAGGGCGACGGCTTCTGGGGCTGCATTGCCTGGCTCTGGCAGCACAAGCAGTTCATCAACGGACCGCTGTGGTTCACCCAGGCCCTGCTGCTCTTCAGCCTCGCCTACTGCGTCGGACGCGCGACTCTCGGCTCCCCGCTCGGGCAAACCGAACGCACCGCAAAGCCCGTGCCCAACTATCTGTGGTGGCTGCTCAGCGCGGTGGGCGTGGGAGCCGTGGCGCTGGCCATTCGCCAGTTTGTGCCCACCGGCCAGAACGTGATCGGCCTGCAACTCGGCTACTTTTCGAGCTACATCTTTCTCTTTGCCCTGGGCATCGCCGCCTGGCGCAACGACTGGCTGCGGCAGCTTACCTGGAGCCATGCGCGGCCTTGGATCGTCACCCTCCTCGTCGCCTGGCCGGCTCTGCCCGTGGGCATCTTTCTGGCCCACAAGATGAACGGCCCCGGCAAATCCAACTTTGGCGGCGGCTATTCCTGGCCAGCGATTCTCTACGCCTTCTGGGAGCCGTTCGTGGCCTGGGGATTGATCGCTCTGTGGCTGCTCGTCTTCCGCGCCAAGATGAACCAGCCCTCGGCCCTGTGGACCTGGCTCAACCGCCGCGCCTACGCGGTCTACATCGTCCATCCCGTGGTGCTGGTGGGCGTGAGCCTGCTGTTGCGCGGCTGGGTCGCGCCCGCGCTGGTCAAATGGGGCGTAGTGGGCGCCTTTGCGGTCATCGCCTGCTGGCTGGCAGCCGATCCGCTGGTCCGGCTGCCGGGCGTGAGGCGTGTGGTGTAAAAGCAGCTGTTAGCTCCTAGCTGTCAGCTCCTGCTTGGCTGCCCAAAGGTGGGCCGCCTCTGGGGCCTCCGGCTACGGCTTGCGGGAATAGTGAAAGACCGTCGCTGGGAGCTCCTTGCCGTGGTCCTCGTAAGCCCATGCCTCGTCGTGGTGATTGGCGTCGATGAAGGTGATGACCAGGCCCACCATGTGCCCATCGCCGGGGCCGATATTCGTTCCATCCTTGAAGCGGAAGGCGACCTGGTTCGGCGCGGGCGCGGCGACCATCTGCATCCGCGGCTGGTTGTGCGCGGCGCAGTAGTGCGTGGCCAGCAGCACCGGGCCGTCCGGGTGGAACATGGTGACCATCTCGTACGGCCCGTCCTTGTCCAGCACGTGCATGATGGCCGAGCCGCCGCCGGTCATGCGGACTTCGACGGTGGTCGGCATCTTCTTGCCGCCCTCTTCCACGGTGCCCTGCCACAGGCCCACCAGAGAACGAAGCTGCTGCCACTCGGCCGAGTTCGGCGCAGCGGCATGTTTCATCTCCATGTTCTCGGCCGGCTTCTGTTGCGGGGCGGCCTGCTGCGCCAGCGCGGCCACCGGGGAAAGGGCCAGCGCGAACACTGCGACGGTTGCGAATCTACGATTCATAGGACCTCCGAAGATTATTCTGGCGGGCGGATCGGGCGGAGTCAACACGCGTACGCCCAATCCGGCACATTCCCTGCGCACACCGGCAATTCTACTGGCGCAGCGCCCCGTTTAGCAGGATAATCTCTGCATGGCTACTCTGCCCATCTACGACGATCCACAGGCGGAGCACGTTTCCGTGCGCGAGTACCTCTCCACGAGCTACCGCCCCGATTGCGACTATGTGGACGGGCGGATCGAGGAGCGCAACGTGGGCGAATACGATCATGCATTCTTGCAGACCCTCCTGGCGGTTCTCTTCACCAATCGCAGCCAGGATTGGGGCGTGCGCGCGCTGACCGATGTGCGAGTGCAGGTGAGACCCAACCGCTTCCGCGTTCCCGATCTGACCGTTCTGCGCGCCGGAAGCCCACGCGAGCCAATCCTGACGCACCCTCCGCTGCTGGTCATCGAGATTCTCTCCCCCGAGGACCGGCTCAGCCGCACCACCGAACGCACCGACGACTACCTCGACTTCGGCATCGAACACATCTGGATCGTGGACCCCTTGCGGCGGCTGGCCTACCGCGTCACCCGCGCCGGCATGGAACTAGCTCCCAGCGGCGAGATCGCCGTGCCGCAGACGCCCATCCGCGTGGAGCTAGCGGACCTGTTCGCGGAGTTAGACCGGGAGTTATGAAGGAGGTTTGAGAGGATGGATTTGCGCTCTCCCAAGTCCGACAATCCGGTCATGGGGACCCCGACCGCGATCTGAGCCCAGGCAATTTAAAGCTCTGAACGTGAAATCAGTGCTATCCTCTTCCGCATGAATACTCGGCTAGCTGACTTCATCCAAACGCTCCCTGAAGAACTCCGAAACATTCCGGAAGTCTTCTATGCGCCTTATGGCTTCAAACTGGTCAAAATTCAAGGCGTCAATCGCTGGTGCCCAGGAACCTTTGAGGATTACCAAGAGGCGGAGGCCGCCAGGCTTGGCGTTGATCGATCAGAGATCGCGCCGAAAGGTCGCAACGTCTGCTATAACTCCTCACCTACCAAATGCGCCGGGGCCTGTCCTACCCAGTACGGCGAATGCGGTGGTGAGATTCACCAAAACCACCTCTATTGCCACTGCATCATTTAGCACGCAGGTTGTACGCTTCTCAAACCTCCAATAGTGGGCTTCCCAGGCCCAATTCCAGGACCTGGGAAATCACACGAGCGCGCAGCCTCTTCCCTACTTCAGCGAATCCGCCGGCAGCGTCCAGCCTTCCTTCTCGCCCTTGTTCTGCTCCTTGAGCCAGTCGATCAACGGCTGGAAGTACTCGACGATGGCCGAGGCGTCGGCCTGGTCGGTTCCGGTCATGGCCTTGAGCGCTTCGGGCCAGGGCTTGCTGCGGCCCAGTTCCAGCATGGCGTTCAGGCGCGCGCCGGCTTCCTTCGAGCCGTAGACCGAGCAGCGGTTGAGCGGCCCCTTGTAGCCCGCCGCCTGGCACATTGCGCGGTAGAACTGGAACTGATACACCCGCGCCAGGAAGTAGCGCATGTAGGGCACGTTGCCGGGGATATGATACTTCGCGCCGGGATCGAAGTCGGCCTCCGTGCGCGCCACCGGCGGCGCCACGCCCTGATACTTCTCGCGCAAGGTCCACCAGGCGCTGTTGTAGCGCTCGGGCGTGACCTGGCCCGAGAAAACCTGCCAGCGCCACTTGTCGATGAGCAGGCCAAAGGGCAGGAAGGCGATCTTGTCCAGCGCGGTGTGCAGCAGCAGCGGAATATCCGCGCTCGCGGGCGGAACCTGGTCGATCAGGCCGAGTTTCTTGAGGTAGTCCGGCGTCACGTTCAGGGCAATCGAGTCGCCGATGGCCTCGTGGAAGCCGTCGTTGGCCCCGTCGCGGAAGAAGAACGGCTGGTTGCGGTAGGCCATCTGGTAGTAGTTGTGGCCTAGCTCGTGATGCACGGTGACGAAATCGTCCGAAGTCGGCTGGAAGCACGCTTTGATGCGCACGTCGCGCACGTTGTCGATGTCCCAGGCGCTGGCGTGGCAAACCACGTCGCGGTCGCGGGGATGGGAGAGCATCGAGCGTTTCCAGAAGGTGTCGGGCAGGGCGTCGAAGCCCAGCGACTTGTAGAAGCCCTCGCCGTACTTGACCAGTTGCGGCGAGTCGGTGGAGCGCGCCTTGAGGATCGCGCCCAGGTCGTAGGGCAGCGGCCCAGAGGGCGGCGCGACCACGTCGTAGATATTGCCCCACTCCTGCGCCCAGGGGTTGCCCAGCAAATGCGCGGGGATCATGCCGTCGGGGCGGCGGGCTTGGTCGCCGTACTTCTCGATCAGCTTGCGGCGCACGTAGGTGTGCAGCTCGCGGTAAAGCGGCTCGACCTGGGTCCACAGGCGCTCGATCTCGGCCTGGAACTGCTCGGGGGTCATGTCGTATTGCGAGCGCCACAGCGCGCCGGTGTCGGCAAAGCCCAGCTCGCGCGCGCCCTGGTTGCTCAGCTCGGCCAGGCGCATGTAGTCCCCGCGCATGGGCTTGCCCACCGCGTGCCAGCCGGTCCACAGCGCCGCCAATTCCTGGGGATCGCGGTTGTGGGCCATGATGACACCGATCTCGTCAATGCCCAGGCAGTGCTCCGGATCGGCGTCGGGGCAGTAGCGGCCGCGCCCATAGGCGGCATCCAGTTCCGCGGCCTTCTGCATGGTCTCGGCGCGCAGTTTGGCGTCTTGCGGCGCGGGCAGGCCCACACTGAGCTTGAGCAGCATCAGCTTGCGGGCCGCGTCGGCGGGCAGCGGCAGGCCGTCGAAGCGCTTGGCCTCGCCGATCAGCTCGGTTTGCCGCGCCACCATGCGGTCGCCAGCCTCGGCCAGCAGGGTGACGGTGTCGTCGGTTATGAAGGTTTCTTCGACCCACCCCGCTCGGGCTGCATCGATCTGCAGAACATTCAGCTCCTTCTCGGCGCTGTCGATGAAGGCCAGCGCCTCGGCAACGGTAGGTTTCGGGGCAGGCGCGCTTTGCGCCGGTGCACTGGGGACTAGGAACAGCAAGCCGGCGAGCGCCAGCAAAGACAAGGAGGCGGTTCTATTTCTGTTGTTCATGGCAATGGGGAATATAAAACATTTGCCCTCACGGCGTAAGTGCGATACGCCGGCAAGGCTCCCCACACCTCGGCGCGTCTAGTTTTTCCGCGGCATATCCCGCTGCAACGCCTTCACCTGGTAGCCGGCCTTGGTCAGGCGCTTGCACATCTCTTCCACCAGCATGACGCTGCGGTGCTGGCCTCCGGTGCAGCCAAAGGCGATGGTCAGATAGCTCTTCCCTTCCCTCCCATAATGGGGCAGCAGGAACAGAATCAGGTCCGTGATCCGCTCCAGGAATTCCTTCGTTTGGGGGAATTTGCGCACATACGCGGCCACCTTCGGGTCCTGGCCGGTCAGGTTACGAAACTCCGGCACGAAATGTGGATTGGGAAGAAAGCGCACATCGAAGACCAGATCCGCATCCAGCGGGATGCCGTTCTTGAAACCGAAGCTGAGGCAGGAGATCAGCATCCGCTGGATGGCTTCCTCCTGCCCGAAGCGGGATTGGATGTGAGCCCGCAATTCGTGCACATTGAAGTTCGAGGTGTCGATCAGGATGTCGGCCAGGTTGCGCACGCTGTCCAGCAGTTGCCGCTCTTCCACGATGGAGCGGGAAACCGTCTCCGTCTTGCCCAGCGGGTGGGGCCGCCGGGTCTCGGAGTAGCGCGAGACCAGCTTCGCGTCCTGCGCGTCGAGAAAGACCACCCGCGTATGCAGCATGGTCTTGACCTGGCTGAGAATCAGGGGAAAGCGATCCAGTGTGGCGCCCTCGCGGATGTCCACCACGATGGCCGCCTTCTGCACATCCGAGGAGTTGCAGACCAACGTCGCAAACGCGGGCAGCAGTTCGATCGGCAGATTATCCACCGCATGAAAGCCAAGGTCCTCGAATGCCTTGAGCGCCGAGGCTTTGCCCGCACCGGAGATCCCGGTCACAATGACCAGTTCCTTCACCGGCGTCTTTACCGTCTTGGAGCGTTTGGCGGACGGCCGTGCGGAGGTCGCTCGCTTCTCTGGCTTCGAAGGCGTCATGCGCTCATGCTACACCGGCATGCGGCCGATACGATGTGGGAAAACCGGCTTCTCGACTTGAATTTCCTGCGCAATTTCCCGCGCCATCGCTTTCCCACATCCGAACCACCCGCGCGCGCGATCCGACACCGCACCGCAGCCCCTGCCGCCGCCGGATTTCAGAGGCCGGGCAGCAGCAGCCAGTGACCGCGGCGCGCAAGCTCGTGGGCCCCCGGTGCGTCCAGGGGAGGCGACAGCAGTTGCCCCTGGCCCAGCTCGCAGCCCAGGCCGCACAGCGCGTCCAGTTGCTCGGGGGTCTCGATGCCCTGCGCCACCACCTGCATCTCCATCCCCCGGCCCATCTGAATCAGCGCCTGCACCAGCGCAAATGGCCGGCCAGCCGAGTTTGCCGCCCTGGTCAGCTTGGGGTCCATCTTGACCACGTCGATGGGCAACTGAACCAACTGGTTGAGCGAGGCCAGGCTGGCGCCAAACCCGTCCACCGCCACGCGCACGTTGCACTCCGCCATGCGATGCAGAATGGCCACGGCGCCATCGGGATTTTCGCTCAGAATGCTCTCCGCCACTTCGAAAAGCAGCCGCGACGGATCGGCCCCGGTCTCCGCCAGGATCTTCTGCAACTGCGAAACCATCTCCGGGTGATAGAACTGCCGCTGCGTCAGGTTGACCGACAAGATCAGATCCGCTTGCAGTCTTCCGTCCATCCACTCCCGCAGTTGCCGGCATACGGCGGCCACGGTCTCCCGGCCGACGGTGACCGAGAGGCCGGTGTCTTCGGCCAGGGAGAGCAGGCTGCGCGAAGTGTCCACCGAACCGTCCGGCCGGCACCAGCGCAGCATCGACTCGAAGCCCTGCAATCTCCCGTCCGTCAGCCGGTAGATGGGCTGATACCAGATCTCGAATTGCCGCTTCTCCAGCACCTGGCGCAGTTCCCGTTCCCGCTCCTGCTGGCTTGAGGTTTGCACTTCCAGGCGCTTGTCGAAGATGGCGAAACGTCCGCCGCCGTCCAGCTTGGCGCGATGCATGGCAAAGTCCGCGTCGCGCAGCAGCAACTCGGGAGTCGTGTGATCCGGCCCGGCCAGGGCAACGCCGATGCTGGCGCCCGCCTCCACCCGGTGTCCGAAGATCTCAAACGGCCGATTCAGCTCCTGCAAGACGCGGCCGGCGACAATGTCCATCTCCGCAGCGGAGAGGATATTCTCCACCAGGATGGCGAACTCGTCGCTGTCCATGCGCGCCGCCGTGTCTTGCGGGCGCAGCGCGGTGCGCAACCGCCCGGACACCGCCGTCAGCAAGGCATCGCCCGCCGCATGGCCCAGCGAATCGTTGATTTCCTTGAAGCGGTCCAGGTCGAGGTAGAGCACGCCGCAGGCCTGGTCCCGCCGCCGGGAACGGCGCATCAGGGCCATGCTCAGCCGATCGAGAAACAGCGCGCGGTTGGGCAATCCGGTCAGTACGTCGTGCATGGCGTCGTAGCGCAGTTTCGATTCCACCCGCTTGCGATCGCCAATGTCGCGATAGCTGAACACATAGCCCACTTTGGTTTCGTTCACCATCAACGGCGCCACCAGCAAGGCCACATCCACCAGCTCGCCCGACCGGGTCATGCGCACCGTCTCGATGGAGGCTTTTCCCGTCTCGTCCACGGTCTTTTCCAGCAGCACATTCTCCAGCCGGCGGGTCTCCGGAACGATCAAATCGCGCAGAGTGGCGCCGCTCACCTCTTCGGCGGTGTATCCGAACATCCGCGAGAAGGAGGGATTGCTGTACAGCACATGATTGCCATGGACGATGACCACCGCCTCGGGAATGCTGGCCAGCACGTCCTCCATCAAGCGCGGCTTGGGCGCCCGCTCCCGGCCGCCGGGATGGGCCACGACGATCGCCTCGCGCAACGCCGCGTTCAACAGGCTGTAGGTGCCTTCGACCGGCATCAGCCGGCCGTCTCTGCAAGCCAGCGTGGCGTGAAACGGGCTGCCCCGCCGGGTTCCGATCAACAGAGTTTGCGGCTCGGCCGTGCCGGGAAACAGGCCCCACAAGACGTCCTCGACCGGCCGCGGAACCCACTCCCCCTCGGAGACGCCCAGTGCGTCGCGCGCCTCGCTATTGGCATAGACAATCCTGCCCGCCCGCTCCAGAAAGACCAGCACCGGCAAGGCATCGAGGATCTCCTGCTGTTGCGCCGAATCGGAGTTTGCCGGAAGATTCACACTCATCTTGCTCCAAGGAAGAGCTGCAGCTGCCATCTTAGTACGGGTCCCTTCCAGTCCAAGCCGTCTTCCCGCGCGTCCAGTCCAAAGCCCTGGCGCACGGCGCTCTCCGGGCCAGTCGGAATTCGGGAATCTTCTTCGGGCGTCAACTGGGCTTTGGACTCGGAGCTGTCGCTCCGGCATCCACACCGCGGGCGCAACAGAGGCCTTGGCCCCCGAGCACACTCTCCCAGATTCGCCCGCGATTCGCCTTTTCCGCAGCCCGCAAACTCGCGCCGCAACGGCAATCGCTTGCCACTACCCGAATCGTATGCCGGGTCCAAGCTGGCATAAATCCCCTAAAACGGGTACCGGATGCAACCAAAGTCCGCGCCCTGACTGCATGGAGAGCGGATAACCGGCTGCCAGCGCGTTCCCTCGACAGCCTTCAAGCTGGGATAAGGAGTCTCTTGCAAAACTGCTTTCAAGCCACAGACGGCGTCCTGGCTCAGCGTCAAAGACTGCCCTGAGCGGCGCACCAGAGCCTCGCAAGCGGACAATTCGACGTCCGGATTCGCAGCCTGCGGAGAAACTCAATCCGGAAGGAGGCTGGGGTTTCAACCCCCGGCGTGAAACTCATCGAGTGTCCCGAGTCTGTAGTTCGTTCAACAAATACCTTGTCATCCTGAGCGAAGTTTGGCGCGCATTCTGCGCCAAACGCAGTCGAAGGACCTGCGGCTCGGGATGAAAATTGCCGCTACGAATTTCTGACTCGGGACATTGGATTCAGGGCAAGACCTTCCAATTCAATCGCCACCGGGATTGGGGAGGCGGACCTTCCGTTTGCCCCTCGAACAATTCCTTCATCGTCAAGAATTCCTTGAGTTGGGGCTCAATCTCTCGGCTCCAGATCTGCTCAATGTCCATGAAGGAGAGCGGGGTGCGATTCCTCGGCGGGTCTTGCTGGTACTCGCGCAAAAGAATCTCCACCTTTGCGCCCAGCCATCGTGCTTCGTCTTCCGCCATCCGTTCGCCTTCCCGGCGGCTGGATTCAAAAGCGTTCGGCCCCATCGCGAAGTGGTGTTTATCGAGGACCATCTCGCCCTCTGACGGCAATCGCGAGAGGTCAACACAATCCGGGTCGAGAGCCCAAAGAAGAGATGTCTCCACCTTGCCGGCATGATCTCCTTTCTCGCCCGATGTCCCGAATCCAGGCTGGTTGGCTTCGAAATCCGGAAGCCCGTAAATCCTCATCCCAAAATGAGGTTGCAGAATCTCCACCAGGGATTTGAGGTCCTTCCAGTTCTCCCCGTAGTGTCCGGTCAGAACGATTGCGGCGTGGAAGCCCATGGCATCGACGGCGCGCAGGTGATAACAGAGGTTCTTGAAATGAATCCAAGGCGGCACGGCTGTTAGCCACGGCCTTCTCTCGCCGATCTTCCTGGCCGCCCAGACGGCGTACCCGCCAATTTCATGGATGTGCCAGTAATCCGGCGGAGCCACGATTCCCCCGTAGGTTCTGGCAGCAAGGCAGCAAATGGCATGAGCTTTCAAGGCATCCAGGCCAACCGCGTTCTGCGGGCCGTGCGGCTCGCAAAGTCCATACGACAAATAGACCGCCGGGCATTTCGCAAAGGCAGTTTCCAGTTCGTCGGGGAACATTCGTTCCCATCGTACCTCCCGCATGGTGGCGGCCTCCCGTTGCGCAGATTCGCTGTTCCGTTGCGATCTAATTCTATCCAGAATCACAGAGATCGCTCGGGAAATTCCCGGCTTGGAGCAGCTCACAGCGCCATCGCCCCCTGGCGAAAGGAACGCCCGCCGGAGGGCGAGGATCGACGGCCGGAAACTGCCCGCATCTTCTCAACCAGGTTTGCCGATTGTTCTTGCCCCCTGGCGCACGCCGGCAGATAGGCGGCTCTGGGTGCGCGCCAAACAACGAGGCAAGCTGTCAGGCAACTGACCGGTCCGTGCCGCCGCCCTCTCCCTCCAGTCAGCCCCACTCCAGGATCTCCGCGGCTTGAATGGCAATGGTCTTGTCTGCTTCCCGATTGAAGCCAGCGGCTGCGACATCGTCTCGGAAGTAGTCGGGAAGAAACGGCGGGCGCGGGCCGAGGAGCTTGTCGTCGGGAAGCCGGTGGGCCTTGTAACAGGGCACGACTTCAGTCGTGCCGAAAAAGCAACAAACGAAGTCCGGCCTTAGCCGCTGCAAAACCATATGTGATTGACGATGCACTCCGCAGGGGCTACAGCGGTTCCACAATTGCTGTACCCCGAAACCACTGCTCTCAAGTGGCATTTTTCCTAAGAAAATGCCACCTTGGACGATGCCGGAAAGGGCACGTGAATTGTGGAAACGCTCTAAAGCCCAAGGTCATTTTGGACCTCAACCGGCACGACTGAAGAGGCTGCGGAAAAACTCCAAAAGATAGACGAATATACTGAAGAACATCCCGCAGGGGCTAAAGCCCACGGTTTATTATCAGCAATTTACGGCACGACTGAAGTCGTGCCCTGTTACAAAACATGCTCGTGACAGTGTCTCTCCGCAGCCTGCGAAGCCCCTTCTCCTCCTTGCTCGCATCCAGGGGCTGAAGCACCCTCCGCAGTTTGCGGATTTTTACCCTCCCTTGCCGCACAATCAATACATGGCAATCCGAGGCCAACTTGTCCGGGGATCGATTCACGCTCTCAAAGGCAGGAAATCCCGCAAAACCACACGTAACCCATTTGCTGAGAGGAATTTGCAGGTAACTTCAATGATATGAGGATTTTAGCGCGATATCCATGCCGCATGCCCTTGAAAACAAGGATTTTATTCCCAAAATAGGGGGAGGGGGGTGCCATTGCGGAAGGCGGCTTGCACCGCCTCCCGCAAGGAAGAGAACAACTACTTGGCCGCGTCCGGGATCACCGGTTCCAGGCGGTAGCTGTACTTGTAGGGCACAGCCGGCATCATGAACTCCTTGTGCGTCGGCGCGCCCCAACTGTCGTCGCCGCCCACGCCCATCTGCCCGTAGTCCAGGTTGAGCGTGATGTCGTCGGAGTACTCGACCTCGGCCGAGTGCTTGTGCCCCACGTTCACCGGCCACTTCTCGTGCTGCAACTCGGAGGCGCGGAAGGGCCAGGCGCTGAAGTCGATCAGCGGCAGTCCCGTGGCCTTGAGTCCGAAGCCTTTGTCGTCGGTCAGCGTTACCCAGCGCACGTCGCTGCGATTGCCGGTCTCCTGCGGCTCCACGTAGCCGAACCACAGGTTCTCGACTTGATTCGAGTAGAGGCCCACGGCCGCGCCCAGCTTGCGGTCCCAGTAGTTTTCCTGCGGTCCGCGGCCAAACCAGGCCACGTTGCGCAGCGCGCCGCTGACGCGGGCCTGCATGCCGTAGCGCGGCAGTTCGGGCAGCGGCGTCGCGCCGGGGCTGAAGTTGGCTTCAACCTCGATCGAGCCGTCGCCGCGGATGGTGTAGACATACTCCTGCGTGGCTTCGCCAGCGGCCAGCTTGGCCTTGGCGGTCACCTTGACCACGCCGGGCGCAACCTGCACCGCTTTCACGTCGCTGGCCAGGCGGTGCAGCGAGGCCTTCTCCCACACGCCCTGGCGTTGTTCCATGCGGTTGCCGCGGTCGTTGTCGGTGATGGCGCGCCAGTAGTTCGGCTCGATGGACGCCGTCAGCAGCTCGTGTCCGCCCACGTTGTAGGAGGAGATCGAACCCCACTCGGAGTCGATCGCCACCGAAAACGCCGCATTCGAAACCACCCACTGACCGGGAATCTCGGCCAGCGTCACCGCGGGCAGCTTGGCGGCATCGATCGCCGCAGCCGCCGGGGCCTTGTAGGGCATTTCAAACTGGTCCCAAGCCACGACGTGGCCCTTCTTCGCCCAGGACTCGTCTGCTGCCAGGGTAAAGCACACGGTGAGGAAGTACTCCGCGCCGGCCTTCAACTCGGGCTGCTTTACGCCCAGTTCGAACTCTTTCGACGTGCCCGGCGCAAGCTCGCCCACGGCAACCTCGCCGTGCTGGATCGCCTTGCCGTTCTCTTCCAGCGCCCACTCGCCGCGCACAAAACCCAGCGTGGCAAAGTTGTACTTGTTGCGCACGCGCACCTTGCCCGCAGCCAGATCCACCGCTTCGGTCTTGATGCTCGAGTAGGACTTCTTCACCTCGGTCAGCCCAGGGTGCGGCGTGCGGTCCGGCAAGACCAGCCCGTTGGTGTTGAAGTTGTCGTCGTTGGGCTTGTCGCCGAAGTCGCCGCCGTAGGCCCACAGGTCGCGGCCAAACGGCCCTTTGCGCCGCACGCCCTGGTCCACCCAGTCCCAGATGAAGCCGCCATGCGCCCACGGCTGCGCCTCGAACAGGTCCCAGTACTGCTGGAAGTTGCCCGTGCTGTTGCCCATGGCGTGCGCGTACTCGATCTCGAAGAACGGTCGTCCGTTGCCGTATTTGTTGTAGTACGCCACAATCTCCTGCGGCTTGACGTACATCGGCGAAAGCGCGTCGCCGTGGATGCTGTTGCCCGGCTCGTAGGTGATGTAGAACTCCGGATGGTGCTCCTTGGCCCACTGCTTGGCGGCGGTAAAGTTGGCGCCGAAGCCGGCTTCGTTGCCCATCGAGAAGCCGATGATCGAGGCGTGGTTCTTGTCGCGCTCGATGGTGCGGCGCAAGCGGTCCGTTATCGCCTCGCGGTACTCTTCGCCGTTCGAGATCGGCTGCACCTCGTTCGACCCGTAGCCGTGCGACTCCACGTTGGCTTCATCCAGGATGTAGAGCCCGTACTCGTCGGCCAGGTCGTACCACTCCGTCACGTTCGGATAGTGGCAGGTTCTTACCGCGTTGATGTTGTTCTGCTTCATCAGCTCGATGTCGGCAATCATCGAGGCCCGCGTCATGACCTGGCCCAGGTCGGGATCGAACTCGTGCCGGTTGACGCCTTTGATCATCAGCTTCTTGCCGTTGAAGAGCATCTGGTTGCCCTTGATCTCCGACTGCTTGAAGCCCACGCGCCAGGGAATCGTCTCCAGCACCTGGCCCTTGGCGTCCTTCACGGTCAGCAGCAGCTTGTAGAGATAGGGCGTCTCGGCCGACCACTTCCTGGGCGATTGCACCGGGCGATCGATCTCGATCTCCGCATCCTTGCCGGGCGTGGCAGCCACCTTGGCCTTGGCCTCGAAGATAGTGGCACCAGCGGCATCCAGCAGCTTGGCCTCGACGGTCGCGCCCGCTGCGCTCGCTCCCACGTTGGCGACGGACGCGTGCAGCTTGAAGGTGGCGTTGTCGAAGGCCGCGTCGAAGGGCGTCTGCACCTGGAAATCGCGCAGGTGCACCGGCGTGCGCGCCATCAGCGTCACGTCGCGGAAGATGCCGCTCATGCGCCAGAAGTCCTGATCCTCGATGTAGCTGCCGTCGGACCAGCGGTAGACCTCGACCGCAATGGTGTTCTTGCCGGTCTTCAAGTAGTGGGTGATGTCGAACTCCGCCGTCATGCGCGTGTCCTGGCTGTAGCCCACCTTCTGCCCGTTGATCCACACATAGTAGGCCGAGTTGACCCCGTGGAAGAGCAGATATACCTCGCGTCCGCTCCACTGCTCGGGGACGGTGAAATCGCGGCGGTACGAGCCCACCGGGTCACGCTGATCGTAGGCCGTCCAGGAGTGGTCGTCCGGGGTCGAGGTCACGCGGGGATAATCCCGCTTGAAGGGATAGGTGATGTTGGTGTAGATCGGCGTGCCGTAGCCCTGCATCTCCCAGTTGGAGGGCACCGGGATCTCCTTCCAGCCGCTGACGTCGAAGCCGGGCTGGTAGAAGTCCACGGGGCGCAACTCGGGCCGCTTTACCCAGTTGAACTTCCATGCGCCGTTAAGCGATTGGGTCAGGCTGGAGGGTTCTTTGGCCAGCGCCGCGCTCTGGTCCACATAGGGCGTATAGCTGGCGCGGGCCGGTTCCTTGTTGATTCCAAAGACGTGCGGGTTTTCCCAGTCGGGAGCGATCGGAGCGGGGGGCGCTGCCGCCAGGTTGAGCGTCAGGCAGGAGAGAATTGCGGTCAGAAGGATTCGATCGAGTTTCATGGCGCCTCAAATGTAAATGATTACATTTGCGCCGCACAAGCGATTTCTGCGCCCTGGCCCGTTCCCCGGAATTCCCGCCGGATCATGTCCGCGCACTACTGCCAGCCCAGCACCCAGGCCTCGGCGACGAGACCTGGACGCCACTTGCGGAACTTACTGCCTTGCGGGCAGGCTGGCCGGCATCTCGGCCGGGGGCGCCAGCACGCCAGGCTGCACGGGCAGCGCGGAGGGCAGCGGACTCTCCAGAGCCAGCGCCAGCACCTCGTCCATGTTGTCGACAAAGTGCAGTTTCATCGACTTCTTGATGTTGTCGGGCAGCTCGGCGATGTCCTTGTCGTTGGCCCGCGGCAGGATGACCTCGAAGATGCCGGCGCGCAGTGCGGCCAGCAGCTTCTCCTTCAATCCGCCAATGGCCAGCACCTTGCCGCGCAGCGTGATCTCGCCGGTCATGGCGATGTCGCGCCGCACCGGAATCTTGGCCAGCGCGCTGGCTAGCGCCGTGGCCATGGTGATGCCCGCCGAGGGGCCGTCCTTGGGGATTGCGCCCTCGGGCACGTGCAGATGCAGATCCACGTTGCGATAGAACTCGCGACTCAGGCCCAGGGCCTGCGCGCGCCCGCGGATGTAGCTCAGCGCGGCCTGCGCCGACTCCTGCATCACGTCGCCCAACTGGCCGGTGATGGTCAGCTTGCCCTTGCCGTCCAGCACCTGCACTTCGGTGGTCAGAATGCTGCCGCCCACCTCCGTCCAGGCCAGGCCGGTGACCAGGCCGATCTCGCTCTTCTCGTGCACTTCGGAGTCGCGGTAGCGAGCCACGCCCAGAAACTCGTTGATGTTGGCGGCGGTCAGCTCTTCCTTGTGCTTGACGCCGTTCTTCACCACGCGGCGGGCGACCTTGCGGCAGATGTTGCCGATCTCGCGCTCCAGGTTGCGCACACCGGCTTCGCGCGTGTAGTAGCGGATGATCTCCAGAATGGCCTCATCCTTGAAGACAACATTCTTGTCGCTCAGGCCGGTCTGCTCGCGCTGCTTCTTGACCAGATATTGGCGGGCGATTTCCAGCTTTTCCTGCTCGGTGTAGCCTTGCAGGCGCAGCACTTCCATGCGGTCCTGGAGCGCCGCAGGAACGGTGTGCAGCACGTTGGCCGTGGCCACGAACAGCACCTGCGAGAGGTCATAGTCCACGTCCAGATAGTGGTCCTGGAAGGTGGTGTTCTGCTCGGGATCGAGCACTTCCAGAAGAGCGGAGGCGGGATCTCCTCTAAAGTCCGACGCCATCTTGTCCAC